>Ga0209488_10000824_pt1 | contig 26263 bp, 38 predicted proteins | sample Rivendell_Oct201_8_FD_188349 | JGI IMG/M metagenome (GOLD analysis project Ga0209488, IMG submission 188349) | Vadose zone soil microbial communities from the Eel River Critical Zone Observatory, Northern California, USA -... | ecosystem: Environmental > Terrestrial > Soil > Vadose zone >...
TTTACGAGAATCTTTTAGCAGGTTCTGATAGGACGATTGCACGGTGATCGTGACATCCGCGCGTTCCTTACTGTACCATATTACAAGCATTTTCATTCTCGCTCTTCAAGTACGTACACGCACACAGATCTTTCCATCGTTGGTTCGCTGGTTGCTTTCTTTTTTCTTCTTGATCTCTGATACCCATTTGGTACTTGCATTCACGAGCAGCCCTAGAGAGGAGCCAAATCTAGAGTAATACAGAGAGGGCATCCACGAGATAATGACACCCTAATTACCATCCCATTGGACTTCAGCTGCAAGGGAGACGTGATCGCTGCCAGATATTCCCTTGCGGGGGAGGCCAGGGTGGAGGTTGTCCGTCGTGTGTGGCTGAAGGAGTTGCACGACAGATGCCTTTTGGTCGGGAGGGTCAATGACCCAAATGTAATCTAAAGAAAAAATCATCGTTTATGAAACCATGAAACCATATTCGGTGGGGCACCCACCCAACACGCTCTGCCAATAGTGTGTATAGCTTGTCCATTCCGGTTCATACGCGCCCCGTCTATGAGGATCCAGTCCCATCCGCTCGCCGCAGCGTGGGACCGGGCCGCCCGAAATCGCTTCCAGGAGCCTCTGACCCTCGTCGTACAAACTGCGTGGACGGGAGGGGACGGCGAAAAGGTCGGCCAACTCGCGCGAGCTGAGCAGGCCGTCGGCGGGGGTCGCCTCGCGGGCGTTGGTGATCACTCTGTCCGGGTCCGCATCGGCATCGGCACCCGCACCGCCTTCGTCTTCGTCTTCGTTGTTGTTGTTGTTGTTGTTGTTCGTCGCGGTCGCAGTGTGGTTGGTGAGGGGTACGGATGGGTCGATGGAGACGTGCACGACACGAGATTTTTCGAGGAGTTCTTCTTGAGCTGGGGTCAGCGGGTCTCCGACTAGGAGGGCATAGCCGGGTTCTTTGGGGCTAAAATTAAAGTCTGTGCGGGTGTTCGTTAAGGAAGAAGGAGCAGAGGATGGAGGGCGTGACTTGCCACCGGCGAGGAAGCACGGCCAGGACAACAGGCCCGATTTTTCACGGTACTTGACTACTTCGCGAAGAAGGATGCCTGCCTGTCTAAATGCGGATCGATGGGTGCGCGGTGAGAAATACATTGGACGAACACTACCTAGTTCGTTCATACGAGTACCTGGTAAAGAACACAGATCAAAAAAAAAGTTAGTTTGACTGGCGCTTATCAAATGAGTTTTTGACTTGACTGACGAAGGGTGCCAGAAGAGATGAGTTGTGGCCACTATATAGCCTTCGCCGGGATGGCCGACTTTTTGTAACGCTACAACGTTGGCTATGTTCTTCGTCCTGAAACTTGATGCCTTGTGCGAGCGTGCAGTGCCGTTTGTGCGGACGTCTACATCGTCATAGTGAAGGACAAATTGGTCATGAATCTCCAACTCGTCTTTGCGGAAGCCGATGAGACATCCGTGCTTCTTCTTGGGTCCGGCTACATACACATGGCCGTATTTCGCCTCCTCTAAGACGGGTATCAGTTTTTCTAAACGATCGACCTCCTAGGGTATTCGAGAACATATGAGCATTGCGGTAGCGCTTTAGTTGTTCTCACTTGAAGACACAGAATGTCCGCGTCTGCAGATAGGATTTCCTTGAAAAGCATGTGCTCTCGCTGGGCAGACTTCAAGCAATCGCTGTTAGGAAACAGCTCGCGACCTTGGAATGAGTTATTTGAGGCATAAATTGGGTTCATCTCCACTCACGGACAAGACATTGAGCTAAGAGCTGGAAACGGCGGCATGAGTGCGGCGAAGAAATGGTTGTACGTCTGCCTAGCGCTGTGCACACGGGTGGAAATGAAAGTTACGAACATTCCACGTCATTATCCTTGCAGTACGCGAGGAGTTTGGGGGGCCATGCTGGACTGACAACCACGGCCGTTCTATGATCCGAACTTTTTCGTTACTCACAAGCGATCCCGGGGATACAACATCGGCATTCGGGGCAGCGGCTTTCTCTTTCTTTAGGCGACGGGCTTCCCGGAGTGCGAGCTGTTCCGGCGTGGGTATGAAGGACATTTACCGATACCGAAGAAAGAGAGAGATTTGAAATTAAAGGAATGCTAATGCTGTGCAACCGTGTAACCCAAAACGCGGCACCTGAGCCTCACCGCCTTTCTCCCATCCGCACCACTTGCATAGAGGGCTTCGGATGAATCGTTTATTGTCCTTCTTCAAAAGACGACCCACCACGCCGACTCTTTTTCCTACTGCCCGACTTGCCTCGAGCCTGACATCGCAATCCGACATGTCTCCTTCCTTGCATCCGCATTCCGCGTCTACTTCTCGCGAGACTTACGGAAACTTTGACCTCATAAAGCGCGTCAAGCTCAACTTTTCCGAGATCACGGTCTCTAGCTGGCGCAGCAGGGTCACCGGTCTCAGCGTGGTTCACTTGGATTACGACGGTGAGCCGCGTGTCTCCCTTCCTTTTATGTGCATCCGTGTTTATTCTGCTGACAGCTCCCATCGTGAATGGCTATTTCGTCGTGGCCACTGAAAGTGCGCGGATTTTTTGCCTGCGCTAATTCGTTCTTGTCTTAATATGCGCAGTTTTCAATGACACCGGTTGTCCGCACACTCTGGAGCAGTGAGTACACGTTGGGTTCGCGTGGCTTCCTAGTACCTGACACAGGCGCCTCTCAAGTCTCGTTTTTATGGGCTCGGAAAAGTACCCTTTCAAGGGAATCATAGACCACTTCGCGAACCGTGGGTTTTCCAATGGCACTAACGCGTGGACGGATACGGATCACACCGCATACACCGTTTCCACCGCTGGAGAGGCTGGATTCTTGCAGATCCTCCCCATCTATGTCGACCATATCCTATACCCTACAATCACTAAGGCTGGATTTATCACCGAGGTCTGCTGAAAACTTCCCTGCACCCCCCTACCGATCCGACGAGCTTCCCATTATTAGGTGCATCACATTGACCCACAAGGTGAGGATTCGGGTGTGGTCTACTCTGAAATGCAAGGCCGGGAAAACACTTCCGGGGATCTCATGTCATTACAGTACGTCACAGCCCTACTCAATCACCTTCCTGGGACATGCGGTTCGATTTCATACCCCCAGGGCGCAACGGCTGCTCAACCCCATTGAGAGTGCTTACCGAAGCGAAACTGGGGGTCTGATGCAGGCCCTTCGAGAACTGAACGTTGAGCAAAGTGATGGGTTCCTGTCCTCTTCACATAGCGATGCACTGACAACATCCAGTTCGCGACTACCACAAGTCCTACTACGTTCCTCACAACTTGACTCTTATTGTTGCCGGAAAGCTCTCCAGCGGGACAAAGACACTCTTGTCTGTCGTGCAGAATGAAGTTGAACCTAGTATCATCGCACACGGGCAAAATCAGGGTCCCAAACCACCTGGTTGGAAGCGTCCCTTCCTAGAGACATCCAGCGCTCAGCGAAAGCCTATCCCCGAACTCATCGAACACACGGTAGAATTCCCAGAGAAAGATGAAAGTACTGGGGAGTTGTTGATATATTACATGGGCCCTCCCGACGATGATTTTCTCGAAGCCAAGGTACGCATCCTCATGTCTTCTTAAACCTTCGCTCACCCTGGTGCAGGCAATTGAAGTTTTGAGCTCGTATCTCACGTCTTCTCCTACTGCACCTCTCAATAAAGAATTCATAGAAATAGAATCCCCTCTCTGGTATGTCCCGTTTCAACCTCTCCGAACGTAGATCTAACTGGTTACAGCACTTTCATCTATATCGGAGGAGAGAACAGAGTCACACTCTGCGATTTATTGATTTACGTTGGCTCGGTTCCGACGGAGCACTTGGATACCTTTGACACTAAGCTGCACGAGAGCTTCCGCCGCATTGTCAAGGAAGGTGTGAACCTGCACCGCATGAAAATGGTGATCGACCGGGACGTGCGCCAGGTATTTTTCCGTCCCGTCACGCTGTTCTCACCTTTTTTTGCTAACTGATTGATACCAAGTTCCGCAGCAAAGTGGAATCAGATGGGGGAGATACCTTCTCACCAGCTATGATTGGCGACTTCCTTTATGGACGTTTGGATGGCTCTCAAATTGAAGAAGCTTTGGATGACATCAAGCTCTACAACACGTTGAGATCCTGGTCAAGTAAACAATGGGCTGACCTCATTCAAAAGTGCGCTCATTTCGCACAACATTTATTTATAACTGGTATAAACCGCATGATCTTCGCAGGTACTTCGTCGACCCCAAACGGGTTGTTGTTCGCGGAAAACCTTCTGCATCGGTTGCGGTGCGTCTCGAGAAAGAGGAAAAGGCTCGCATCGCGGAACAAAAAGCAGCTCTAGGTCCTGAAGGTTTAGCCCAGAAAGTAAAGGAACTCGAAGAAGCCAAGGCTGAACATGAAAAGCCGATCCCTACTGAGGTTCTGAAGTCTTTCCCCGTGCCTAACGTGAAGAGTATCTCTTGGATACCTGTACAGAGCGTTCAGCAAGTAGGAGCCGGCCGCCAGAGCGGGACACGAACCGTGACGAACGATATTAGCCGTCATGTGGACGCAGATGGCTCTCCTCTACCATTTTTCATCCAGTACGATCATGTCAAGGTACGCACCTTCGTCACCTATGCCGAAGCAAGCTCGGCGCTCACGTATCCAGTCCGAATTTGTTAGCGTCCATGCCTTCCTCTCACTGGCAAAACTGCCTAGTCACCTACGCCCGTACGCACTCTACATTGCCTTGCGGTTGTTCATACAAACATACTCACGACGGTTATAGGTATATCCAACCGTACCTCAGTGCTTTCTTCTCTCTACCCGTGAAGCGTCTATCTGGCCAACGTCTCTCTCACGAGGAAGTTGTTGATCAACTCGATGAACAAACTGTCTTCTACGAAGTCGGCCTCGGTACCTCGGGAGTGTTTTCCGAGACGCTACGCATCACCATTCGCGTGGAAGTGGCCAAATATGAAGTGGCCGTGGCCTGGCTGAGGGACCTACTTTACGGCAGTGAATTCACCAAGGAGAGGTCTGTCTTGTTCTGCCGTGGCCTGGAAGTCCATGGTGCTGATGACGGATTGAATAGGCTTCAGATCACAGTGGCTCAGATACAACAGGCGTTGCCTGGTCTCAAACGTGATGGGAGCACCGTTCTATCGGCCGTTACGTCGGAATTGTTGCACGACGAGAGCTCCACGGCTCGGGCAAGCGGAGTGCTCATCCAATCTGACTTTATGCGAAGCCTCTCAGAAAAAATCCAAGAAGCTCCCGAAGAAGTCATACAGGAGTTCGAAAACATACGTCGAAACAGTGAGTATCTTTTGCGCACCATTCCGGCCCCGAATCTCTCTACTCACCATCATCGCCAACTAGTCACCGACCCCACTGGGGCGAGGTTCTCGGTAACCGGGAACATATTGGGTGTCAGCAATCCGCGGAGTACTTGGAACAAGTACTTTGGCACAGCCCTTCCCGTGAGCCGCGCTGCTTCATGACCAGGAAACCTCCCTACTAACCCAGTTCGGCGTTTGAAGGCGGCGCCACTATCGCCTGTACCCTTGGCGTCTGATACACTAAGCGATGTTGGGAAGAACCCAGTGAAACATGTAGGATGGCCATTGCCGCTGGTGAAGTAATACAAACTGACCCCGTATCCTAGGCCATCGTAGTTACTCTCCCTACCATTGAAAGCTCATTTGTCAACCACGTTGGGAAAGGGATTCAAGGATTTGATCATCCAGACTACCCCGCTCTCCGCGTTGCGGCCGAAGTTCTGAGCGCAACAGAGAGTTTCCTTTGGGTAGGTTCTTGTCTACCATCAATCTTCTAGAGCGCTCAGGTAGTTTTCCAGCGGTACATTCGAGGCTCTGGGCTGGCGTACGGTGCTTATATTGGCATTGACCTCGAGGCTGGTCGGGTCACGTTCACGCTATACCGAGTATGCTCTAGTCTCAACCGATTTAACTTCCTCTTGACGATACTCATTTTGGCAGAGCTCAAACAGCCTTGAGGCGTTCAAACAAGGGGCAATAGTTGTCCGTGGTCTTGTCGATGGTTCGGTATGTATTTCAATGTCTAGCCTAGACCTTCATTTTAAATGCCCTGCAGATCGCACTCGAGGAAACAGCATTAGACGCTGCTAAAAGTAGCATTGTCTACGGCGTCACGAAGGGTGTCTCGACTCCTGGACGCGCGGTTCGTCGGCGTTTATCTATTAACGCGCTGTGACTGACCCATGCCCTTTATCTTGCCAGGCGGTGACATCTTTCACGAATCAAGCGCTCAAAGGCGTTTCACAGAACCAAAACATCAATCTTCTGGAAAAATTCCAAGCTGTGGGCAAGGCCGATGTTCTGCGAGTGTTAGAGCAGTACTTCCTCCCTCTCTTTGACGCTTCGACCTCGGTCGTTGTGTCGGTAACCGCAGCAGGAAAGGCAGCTGAAGTCAGTAAGGGTTTGAAAGATGCGGGCTTTGTCGTCGAAGGACGGACATTAAAGGTCGACCAAGAGGACGTGAGCGAAAGCGAAAGCGACAGTGACAGCGAGAGTGAGAGCGATGAGAAGAACAGGTAACGATCACGTATCGTACGACTTGCGTTTTTCTGTATTGTAATACGCAAATAATGCGTTCACCTGGGGGTTTCAGGAATATCAAATTGGGTGTAGAGGTTCAGTGTAGTCATTTCTGCTTTAGGCTCAGCAGGTTGCTCGCCCACAACTTCGATCCTTTTTTCATTTGCCTCTCCTGGCTTCAACTCGACATTTTCTAAAAAGTCGTTGTCGACCAGGAAACGGATGGCCTGGGAGAGATTGGACACAGTCACACGAATCTCAGGCAGCAAAAGCTATTCAAAACAAGGAGCCCGACCATCAGCACAAAAAGATGGAGCCAGGCAACGTAACAAATGCGCTTGCTCACGTTGCGAAGAAGCGATGACCGCGCGGCAAAGGGATTTCGTGGCGGCTTTTTGGGCTGAGGTGGCCGAGTTCTGCGAGGATGGTCAGTAGACTCTACCCTCGTAGGGGTCGATGAGGGGCCGGTTGCGGCATCAGCAGGACCACTAATATGGGAGGATGAAAAGGTGGTTCCGGGTTGTGAATGGTCATGGTCGTTGACGACCTGTGGCTGCACCGGCTCAGCATCCAGAGACGATTCATACGTCTCGTTCCCAGACGGTCGCTTGGTAGACATCACCTCTGGAGCACCGTGGTCGTCGTCGTCAGAGCTCAGATACGACGCGACCACGTCCCTTGCGGGCGGCAGCGGGGTTGGCTCAGGCTCCGTGTTCTTCGTGGTTGGTAGCGGCGATGGTGGTGGCTGAGTAGAAGCGATACTATCAATGTTACCACAAGGCGCGCTCGTTCCGAACCCGCGATTCCGACCGCTTGTATCTCCGCGCCCTCGTCCTCGACCGCGGCCCCGAGCACCAAAGTTGGCACCACCCCTCCCCCGTCTCGAACTCGCCGGCTCCGCGTCAGACGGAGGAAGCCTGGGACGTTTGTAGTTGTTCCTCCCCGTCAAAGCAAGGTATTCGGGGTGCAGCGCGCCATTTGCCATGGCCTCCTCCAGCTTGCGCTTCTTCTCCGCGACACGCGCGGCCGTCGGCCATCGGTGTTTACGCTCCGCAATCCACGCTGCGACCTCTTCGGGCGTGTTGAGCCGCGCGTTCGTGCCCAGGATGGGAATAGGCTTCCTGTGAAGCGGGGTATTAGCATAACCAACGAAGAAGTCAGCAGCCAGCGACGAGCGATGCCTCGGCTGGGTGGGGCAGCCACGTATGGACGGGGACGTACCCCTTCAGACTTGGGTCAGCGTCCCAATCTGGCTGGCGCTTGCGGGCGTGCCATCCTTGAGGGTGAATGAGATGACGGTCCATCATGTGTACCTGCACAGAGTTTGCAGAACCGGTGAATGTGCAGCCCGGATGGGTGCACTTGGTATTGCCGGCGGTGTACCAGTGCGTTGGGGGTGTACCACGAGGAAGAGCATTGCGACTACCCGAAGTTGAAGGTAGATTGCCGAAAGAGGGAGCAGGAGAAGGGTAGGGTGCAGAGAGATAAGAAGAAGGATGTGCGAGTGGGTTATAAGTGGAAGAGAAAGTGTAGCCTTGAGTGTTTACGTGGTGGGGAGATGGAGGAAGGCCATATGAAGCGGGGGTGAGATGTGAAATCGAGTAAGGGTTGACCAGAGTACTGGCCAGGGTGCGTGCAAGAGAGGCCGCCTGAGCGCGTTTGTCGTCTGACATCGAGGAGAGCAAGATGGAGGGGGGAAAGGCGAAGAACAAGTAGGGTCAACTTGATATGGCTAAAAGATCGCACGGTGGTGGTACAATTGCACAAGCAGTACGGTAAAGGCCTCATCAGAGAGAGACCAACAGTAGATACGTACAGGGAATGACTGGGAGAATGCACATACACCGCGTTTGGAGTGAAGAATAAAGGAACACTGAAAGAACGAACGAGACACGAGACAGCCCTACCACATTAGCAATAGAATAGGCGTCAACACAACAGGCGAACAAACAAACAGGACAGTGAGGAGAGAAGTAATCGTAATCGACTTTCACATTTTGGAAGGGACAAGAAGCGCGAGGGATGTGACGATCAGGAGCATGATAAGACGTTTAGGCCAGGGGTCCGTCGTGACTGGTGCAATAACGACGTGGTGGAAAAATGAGATGAACGATACATGTATATGAACACTAGTGGGCCAACGCCCGTGAATATAATCCCATCAATAGCCGTAGCGAATGCCTGGAGAGCGAGACGTCGATGTGAAGCGCGGCTTTATGGTGGTGAAAGACCTAGAGTTCGGCTTCTTCCTCTTGGCTCTGATGCTCCTTCCCAACCCGCCTCTCCTTCTCGCTCTCCAGCTGATTATAGAGGAGGAAAAGAGCCTTCTCGTTTGCCTCTGGAGTACCAACGATAGTGAACATGCGCTCGCCAGTCTCGTCGTGTGGTGCCTTTGCAATAGAGATCTTGGAGCCAGAGAGGCGCCTGATCTCGGTGATTTTGGTGCCACCACGACCGATGATGCAGCCAACCATATCGGACGGGATGGAAATATTTTGAGTGCGTAGATTGGCTGGGTTTCCTGCCGTTGGCGAAGGAGGGCTGGGGGCACGTGCGTTAGAGTCACCGTTAGAACGTCTGCTGTTGTAACTCGACTGATAACCGTGAGAACGCCTTCCGCTGGAGCGCTCATCGGCCACGCCTGGATTGTAGAGAACAGTGCCGAGGCCCCTTTCCCAGTCCTCTAATAAGCATCTGCCAATCTCTTCGATGGCACGGCCGATAGCCTCGGGTGAGCCCTGAACGTCAACGACACGCTCCGTAGACTGTGGGAGTATCTCCTTTGAAGCGACCATGCGCGCCCCAGAACCATCCTGTATGGCCTTTATTTTGAGACCGCTGCGGCCTATGATGGTGCCCATGAGATTATGTGAAATTAAGAGACGCATAGAAGTGTGGGCTGCGGAAGATGTGGAGACGGTGGGAGAAGAAGGGTTTGCGTCAACGAGTTGGGCGATAATGAGCGCATATGCCTTTGGGAAATGGAATCAGGGGGTATATAAACTTTAAAAAGAAAGTAGGAACACACCTTGGCAACGCTCTCAACCGAACCGGTGATACTCAAGACACGCTCGTGGACGCCAGGTACGACTTTACTGACGCCGGCTTTGACACCCGTTTGCTCACGGAGGTCGGCGACATTTTTACCGCCCTTGCCGATGATGACGCCAGCGTCCTTGGTACTCACGAGAGCACGAAGGGTGAGGACGTCACGCCCGGTTGGGGAAGGGGATCTAGAACCTTGAGGAGAGGCTAAGAAAAGGTCAACGAGAGAAATGAAGATAAATGCGGGGGAAAAGGAGACATACACGAAGCGCGGGCATGGTTGGGGGAGTCGGAAGGCATAGAGGAGAAAGGGGGGGGAGTAGAAGGGACGAAGAAGGGGAGAGGGAGGGAAAGGGAGCTGGAGTTGAGGGGGGGGAGTGTGGAGGAAAAGCGAAGAGACAAGTGAGTGGTGAGTGTGAGTCGAGCTTCGCTTTCGGGTGCCAACTCAGCTCCTCTCGGCATTTTCCGCTCTCAGCTGCGAGTTATGCGAGATCCATTGAGGGTGACGGTGACCACAACTGAAACAACCCTTCTGGCACGTGTCTCCACTAGCCGCTCGCCTTTCCTCCTCTCCCTCCCTCAAGCGCTCTCTCTCTTTATGGATAGCGCTCTGACCAGCGGTCATTTTAGCTAATTCATGACAGCTTTCTCGATTTAGAAGCTCGATCGGAATCCTAATGTGTGTGGTTTTTAAACTCTCCCGTCCGTCCCAGTTGACGCTCTTCGTTGGCCCCAACTCGCACAAAGTCTCAAAGTCTCTCGGCCCACTTCTGGTCTCGGAGAGCATCCACTCTTTTTTCTCTAGGATGAAACTCATCACAGCCCTCCTCCTCTATCCCGTCTGCCTAGTCCTCTGCGTTCCGCTTCGGGCCCTTGTTGGTGCTTCCACATCCTCTTCATCTTCTACCCACGTTTCATCCCAACATGTTCCAGTTGCCTCTTCTCCTATCCCGCTCCCCGTGTATTTTTATCCCGACACCCAAGCTCCGAACGACGCTGACCAACGTGGGCAGTCTGTTTCTCCTGTTCCCACTTTGACTGTGGTTACGTCTCCCAGCTCGACGACTTCCTCCATCACATCTTCATCACCTCTAAATCAGGATATGGCCACCGTCCTTCAACGAAGACTTGGATTTATCACCGCCTCCGCTACTCAGCTCTCCCATATCGCTTCATGGTACGTAGCCGCCCGCGTCGTATGTGGCCTCAAAAAAATCCTAACCATGATATTTCAGGCTGAAAACATTGGGACCTGACGGAAGCTGGCCCGCATCCGGGATCAATTATGCTACTGGTTGTTCGGCTCAGCGCGCAAACTGGCCAGCTAGTACGCACTGGGACCGTATCCGTACGTACACTGCAACTGCAATGTTTTATGTATGTACTCTCAACCCTTGATGCTATACAGTGACCATGAGCGCGGCTTGGCACGGTGGGCCCAAGGGTGCAGAACAATATGTTGGCGACTCGACCCTCGCTGCCGCCATTTCCTCTGCAATGAATTTCTGGTTCTCGCAGGACTTTACCGTCCCTGCATGTTTGGATCAAGGTGGTACCAACGCATGCCCATGTAGCACTCCCGGTCTCTGGAATACCAACTGGTTCTCCAATGTGTGTTTCTCCGGGTCCTTTGAGCGAGATCTCAGTCGCAAACCATCTGTATAGGTCATACTTATCCCCAGGCTTGTTGGTGAGAGCTGCTTGCTATTCGACTCCTCCCTCGGTCCTACACAAAGAAGCAATTGCACTTCCATCCCTGCGCGGTCGTATAACACATTCCACCAAGGGAAGGGCTTTCTTACTGGCGCCAACGTCTTAGACGTAGCAAAGATCGGAGTAGACCTTGCCTTATTCACGTCAGACATAAACCTCATCGCCGATGCCTATAATCGCATTAATGCCCAAATTGTTATCGAACCCGGGATCATGGTCGACGGCATTAAGCCGGATGGGAGTTTCAGCCAACATGCTGGTCTTCTCTATAACGGCAATTATGGCCAGGATTAGTAAGTTTAACGATTCCGTTCTGTTTCCCAAGTCTACATACTAATCCCGACCTAGTACCAGTGATGTTCTTGAACTACAGATTGATGCTGCTGGCACCCAGTATGCCGCCAATGCCACTTCTCAACGTGCCTTTGAAACTCTGATCGACGCTAACCAATGGATGGTCTACCGCAACGTGAAGACGAATGTAGTTCATTGGGACTTCGTGAGGCTACTACTATCTTTCCAATCCTCTTGCGACAACTGAAACGGCACCAGAGCACTCTACCACGTTTCATCACGTTCCCTGTCATTGACCATCAGTACGTGGCTTGCACACAATTGACAGAGCCCTCATAACTCTTCCCTCAGAGCCACAGACGGCCTTAAGCTCAATCTTTCGGAACTGCGGCAGCTAGGAGATCAATGGAGCTCGCCCAGTATGATTCAAGTCTACAACAACCTGGTCGAGCCTACAACTGATGCGAATACGGGAAAGATCGTTGGTAATAGGAATTTCTACAGCAACGATTACATGGTGAGGGGGAGCATCAACAACCAGAGCGCCCGTCTGACACATTTTCAGGTCCAGCGCGGTCCCGGCTACGTCTCCACGCTGAAGATGTATTCGACACGGACGAAGAACACAGAATGCGTCAACTTGCAAAATGTTCGTGTCCCTAGCCTGTCCGTACTGGTCTGGCGACTCACGTCTTGCACTAGCCGTTAGGTTTTCACCTCGCCGATGGTACACTCTACACTTACTTGCAAGGCGATGAGTACGAGGACATCGCTGCGGCCTGGGATTGGAACCTTATTCCCGGCACCACGGTAGACTACGGTGCCACACCACTCGACTGCGCCCATGCTCTGTGGACGGGACTCGAATCTTTCGTCGGTGGTGTCTCGAACGGCCGAACCGGTGCTGCAGTCATGCGCTATCGCAACCCACTCACGAAGGCATTCGGCTTCCAAAAGTCCTGGTTCTTCCTCAATGACGACACGCAATACGTCATGGTCGCCAACCTCTCTTCCAACACCACCGCACCCGTCTATTCCGTCTTGGATCAGAAACGGCATTCAGGCGTCATCTACGTTGACGACCAGGTCTTTGACGCGCCTGGCAACCAAACGTTTGGCGGCAACACTTCGTCGCTCTGGCACGGAGGCGTCGGCTACTTTTTTAACTCGGGGTCCCCGGTGCTTTCCTTGTCCGTCGGCGAACGCACAGGCGCTTGGTCTGCGATCGGCACGTCAAAGCAGCCGCCCCAGACGGTTGATCTCTTCGCGGCATGGATTGAGCATCAGGACCTCACGCAGCCCATCTCCTATACCATCTTCCCTGGCACCACGTCATTTGATCAATTCATGAAAAAGCGCGAGTTGCGTAACGTCATCCCTCTCCAGAATGATGCTCATATCTCCGCAATACTGGACTTGGATTACGGCACCATCTCCGCAGTTTTCTGGGATGAGCACGGCGGCGTTCTTGAACGGGGTGGTCTTTCCAGTCCCGGGTCTACTATTTTAAGTGTTAGAGTCAGCGCAGGTGTGGCGCTCATGCTCGATCCCACGACCGAGACCCTCACAGTTTCGGACCCCTCGCAAGCACTCACAAGCGTGGACATTCAGGCACAGTGGGTAGATGGGACATGTTTGGCATTCACTATACAATTACCTCCTGCTCCAGGGGGATCAGCTGGGAGTAGCATTACAAAGGACTTTTCTTGTGCAACACCTTGTCTAGCACAGCGTCAATAAATATGTGGGGCAAACACGTCAAGGCTATCATGAAGGCATCTCAATTTCGCTGACAACGTCACAATGTAATGTATAGTATAGCCTAGAAACCGGGCTGGTCGAAACCACCTTGATCAAACGGCTCCTGTTGCGCCTGGAAGGCTGCTTCATCCGGTATCGGCGCTGCTTGAGGAACGGCAGGCTCGCGTTGCTCCGATGTGGGCTCGGCAATGATTTTGTCCACTGGGGGGTCGATGATAGTAACCGAGTCAGGTAATGGCTTCCGAGGGCCGAGTTGTCCTTCGGGATCATAACCTTTCATGCTAATGTGACTGTCAGTTGAATTGTCTCTTTACCTACAGGATGAATCGCACGTACATTTTGACTTTGATGCCGAGGACACCCTGGCGAAGGAGAACGTGACGGACGGCATAGTCAACGAAGTCACGGGCAGGTTGACCCGAATGAATCATGAACCCGTCGGTAAACTTCATCGACTTGGCACGAGCAGCGCGGAGCTTGCCAGACACGACAACCTCACAGCCCTTGGCACCTGACTCCATGACAAACCGAAGTACACCATAGCACGCACTAAAACCATGTAAGCAAAACGCGTGACGTCCGAAGTGGTTCCGAGCCTCACCGACGGATGGGAAGACCACCAAGAAGCTTGTATCGCAAACTCTCGCACTGCGCAACAGCGGAGAGACCCCGTGTCTGCACCTTCTCAGCGTAGAGTTCGAGGGTGTTCTCGGGGAATTTGAATCGTTTTTGGACGAGGGCGGTAAGCTCGCGGATACGGCGACCTTTCTCACCGAGAACTTCTTGGGTATGTGTGGCGCGGATGATAATCTGAAATCACGGGTCCAGGAAGCCATCAAATAGGCGTTGCAGAGAGTACGGACCTCCGTTCGAGCATGTGTGACACGGACGTCGCAACCAGAGTAGCCTTCCTCTGACAGTTCGCGGGTGAAAAAGTCGTTCAGCTCGGCACGGAAAACACCATCTGCGACGAACTTGCGCTTCTTGCTGATTTGAGCGGACATGTTTGGTGAAGTTAAAAAGAAACTGTGAACTTGAACTGGGTTGTATCAGCGTCCGCGATAAACCGCATCATCGAGGTATGAGAAGTATCATCCAGCGTAAAGCGATGCAATCTACGCCATTTCCAAGATAGAACACAGTAGGGCATGCGTACGCAGAGACACATCTGGATTAAACAACACACCTTTCTTATGAGAGAGAGTACAGCGAGTGTTTCTCGTCGTCGAGCGGTCGATGATTCGGGATCGTATTACGCTTTCTCACCTACCAAATGTGGAAGCGGAGTTTAAATTGGCGCCTATAAATTCATTCTCGTGCCATGACAGTAACTGTACGTCCAACATGAACTGGTAAGTGTTAACTTCTCGGCACTGCACTCGCTTGCCATGAAGAGCGTTGTATTTTCAACCACCACTGGCACCTCTTAGTCGACTTTGACTGTTCAGGATGATGTCCTTTCGGTTATTATCCTGTGCACGTCACTGACATGAATGACCTTCTGAGCCCCATTTCCCCTTTCTTTCGCTTGCTTTTCAAACGAGAATGAAGGGCTGACGTTCTGTTACCAGGTATGGATCGCGCTGTCTGGATTAGAACTCATTTCGCTGCCTACTTGAGACTGCACGGATGCCGTTTGTAATGCCCGCATCAGCCTCGATTTAGGATTTCTTTCATCTACGCCAAGTATGGGATTGTTACCCCCTTCCCTTGTCAATGCCACCACCGTATTCGAAAAGTTTTAACACTTCTTTATATCTTCTCCATATGCTCGCCTCGACTTCAATGGCCCCTTGTAAAGTCGCTTACACCCCTGCACCTTTCTTACCCCCACGACAAGAACTCGATCCATACAATCTGGCTACCTGTCACTATGCACAAACTGCCGCACCCTCGGTGTAAGATGATATGAGTCAGTCTCTCCCCATACCTACATACGGTCGAATAATACTATTCAATACGCGCCGATACTGCAATGCGCCACGCTAGATTGAGCATCTTGGAAGTTCCGTTAACATCCAGTTCGGGTTACCAACCAAACTCTAGTAATAATTTTCCGTGCCATCCGAAAGGACTCGGATGGAGGGACCGACGACAGAATCTCCACATCGACTCCCAGTGCATGCTTGACATACTAGCAACATGTATTCACGGACACCACTGTAGACATGCTAAATGCCTTCAATTACGATTTTTGAGCCACTTCAAAGGGATAACACCAGAGACAAGATGAACGATGGGTTCCATTATTGCACATGTGGTGTAATAACCATATTCACACGTACCGCTGAAAGTTGTTCATGAGCGTCGCTCGTTGACGAATATTCCAGCGGCGCCCATTCCACTGCCAACACACATGCTAGTGCATAGGAATTCTCCATTCCGTCGGCGCAGCTCCTCCAAACCAGTGATAACTTGACGAGCGCCAGCTGCAGTGCGATCAACATGTAGATACCCGTGCACTGATAGTAGATAACATACTCATGCCCAACGGGTGAGTTAAGGCGATAGAGCCGCCGCTAAAGTGATAACAGGATGGAAGTCGACCCGCCAACAATGACCTGGCAGACACTTACTTGGGATTTATCTTGTCTATCGGTATCTTCAACTGCTCAACGCAGTATGCAAACTGCGATGCAAACGCCTCATTAATCTACCGCGTCATCAGCCCTCGAATAAGCCAGCCTGAGAGTAACGGGAAAAAAGGCCCGTACCTCATATATGTCAATATCTTGCATGTCCAGCCCAGTCTGTGCGAGGACCTTGGGAATGGCATAGATGGGGCCGACTCCCATGTGCCGCGGTTCGACGCCGACGATGGCGGTACCCACAAACTTGGCAAGGACGTCGTAGCCTTCTGCTTCCGCGCGCGCGCGCGTCGTCAAAACGCACAACGCCGCGCCGTCACCCACGCCGCTCGCGTTCCCAGCCGTCGTCGACGCGCCGCCCCACTCCGGGAAGGACGGCTTGAGCACGGCGAGGCCCTCCGCGGTCACGTTCGGTCTGACGGTATCGTCCACGGACACGACGGATCCTCGGAGCTCGATGGGGAGGATCTCGTCGGCAAAGATGCCCGTCGTCACCGCCTGTGCGGCATATTCCGTTAATTTCCGTGTTCCACAGCGAGGGGAGTGAGGAGAGAGAGAGAGAGACCTTTGCGGCGCGCGAGTGGGAAATGAGCGCGTACTCGTCCTGTTTCTGTCGAGAGATGTTGTAGGTCTGAGCGAGCATCTCCGAGGTCCACCCCATGGGCTGCCGGACGAACACGCGCCATCGCCATCGCCATCATCACCCAAAATCACTTACCCGAGCTTGCCCGAGTGACGCACCTGAATACAATCATGAGCCTGTACATTTGCGCTGACGGCATCCACAACCGTGGGAGTCGGGCGGGGACTAAGTGACGTTGACGTGAACGAAAAAGGTACTGTAAGCATCGCCGGAGAACGGAACTGCGACGCGAGCTGGCGCGAGACATCAAAACGATCGGAACTAACTTTTGGGACATGCTCTCCACGCCAACGGCTACGCCGAGCGATATCTCCCCTGCACGAATGCTGTGCGCGATATCCCTGATGGCCATGAGCCCCGAGGAGCAAAGCCGATTGACCGTAGAGATCGGGACGCTATCCGGGATCCCAGCCGCCAAAGCGGCAGCGCGAGAGACATACAGAGGTGATGGTGGGTGACAGGTTCCTTTTCATCAAGCCTGAAACGGATAATCCAGTAATGGTGAACCACATGTCCGTACCTATACAAATGTCATCAATCGACGCCGGGCGCAATCCAGTCTTCTCCAAAGTAACCTGGGTTTAGGATGCTGTATAGTCAAAGGAAGTAGGCTACTAGGAGAAAGTCAATTTCGCACCTTGAATAAGGCGCGGAGCAGTTCATCCACTGATACATCCTTGAGCTGCCCTTTCTTTGCCCTTCCCATTGCAGAGCGCTTCGCAAATGTAATTACAACGTCATCGTGTTTCCTTTGTAGCAGCTGTGCCCGGCTAGAGGCCAGAGTCGATGCCGCCCTGCACATGCCTTTCAAAGGACGAGACATGTTGGTTATCTTGACCACGGTACCGAACTTCGTTTTCAAGTTTAACGACGGCAAAGTAAGAATTATGTCAGGGATCAATAGAAATGTGTCCCAGCTTTTGTATCACATCGCTTGGTACGGGCGGAACTCGGCGCTTGGACCGAGCCCGGCTAACCGCAAAACCCCCCTCCCCCTCGAGATAGTTTATTGCATTGCATTGGCAGTCATGTGCCTATATGTACATACGGTGCTGACTGTGGAAGTCAGTGTAGAATAGCAGCAAATGATGCGAGGGTATCCTGAATAGCAGACAACTCGGAGAAGATATGACAATAAATGGCGTGAGGGCGTGCATGGGCAGAACAAATGACAGGACAGAAAGTGCAGATACAGTCACACCCAAAACATCAGCTTACGGATAAGGGCCGCGTCCCTACTCGGCCGGTCTGAGTATTCACGCGACATAGTGCGTGGGAGGTACGGCCGGTCATTGTATTCGCTGCTGTCTGGTGGGGGAGCGATCCGCGAGTGTTGCATCTTTCGTGGAGATGAGTTATCACCCTGAATACCCAACACGTACTAAGCTCACCTCGCTATCCATGACTGGAACATTCAAGATGTCGCGTAGCTCCGGACGCTCTTCGAACGTATAACCGAGTTCTGCGTTGCGACATCGTATTTGGTGTTGCTTAACAAGGAGAACAAATTGGCCCATCATGTTGAACTTAGCCCAGTGGATTTTTGAGGTGTCTTCTGGGTGAAAATCGCTATTTCCGACGTGTGCCCGAATGAGATCAGACAAATGAACCTCCCTATCATCCTGGTGAGCCGATGAAACGAGATTGTACTGTTTCACTCACAATGCTGGGATACAAGGCCCTCTTGAATTGCGGAGCGCCATCCGATAAGAGCGATGTGAGCCAGTTGAGTTAAACAGTAACTCCCAAGACTGAACGTGTTTGTGCAACTTTGGGTTGTTCTCCTGGAACTTGGCAATGGCCGGATCCCCTGGATACGTAGCATTATTGATCCCGGCTACGAATGCTCGCAATGCTGAGTAGTTGTTGAGAGCTCTCAGCTTTTCAGCAATCTCAACCAGCTTCTCGATTTGCCTCGCTCTGTTTTTATCTTTATCGTGGCACAAAATCAAGGAAACGACCCTGATACCGTGCTCAGCAGGTTTGACAATGCAATGTTACTCAAAAACGTACCAATCTGCCAAATGTTCGGACACCTCGTTGAAACGCGCGATAGAATGGGTTTCAGGGTCCTTCTTCCCAGAAACTAACACATGTTGCAACCAGTCCCTTGGCTAGGGGTAGAAGGAACATTATTCAACGGAGCTACTGGGGATTGTGATTGACTCGTACCTCGATCAGTAAGAAAAGACTTCTCCCAACTCTCGTGATTTCCTCAGCTATGTGCTGAGGTTCGTAGACGCTCAACCTTGCAGACGCGCTAAGTAGACTCTTAAGGGTTTCCTTCACACTATCGACATGTTCAAGTGGTGCCGTTCCGTTACTCCGCGTACTGAGAACAAGACTAGGTTTGCGTTCTCTGCCAGAGCTCACAGACAGCGATGGGGTTGAGTTTGTATCCTCCGAGCCAAGAGTCTGACTTGAGGTGGACTCTAATGGCGGGACGACATCGTCATCTTCCTCAGAGAAACTGTATGGCTCGTCACCCTCGGAAGTGGTTTCGTCTACCTTTATGGCCCATGCGGCATCCCTGTCTTGTAAAGGGCGTCCTTCAAGAAAGGCAAGCAGGTCAGATCCATAATGGAGGAGGTGGGTCTTGGTGATGATAGACTTGACCAACGCGTTGAGGGCATCCGCTGCTGCACCGACAGCAAAGTCATGGGGGTAATTCTTGATCCACACCTCCAAGAGATGACACACCCTACGAGAAGCGCATAAGTAGGTGCCTCTAGCACAAGTACTTGCCGTACCTCATTTGAGCGAAAGATGAAAACATAGGGTCATCAGAGCTCTGATCTAGTTGACGCATGCGCTTCTGCATTGCTAGAACAACACTCCGTGGGCTAGCGAATCGTCGGTAAGTAAGTAAAAAATGAGCGATGAACCCCCAATCTGCAGCCTCCCTGTCAACTAGCCATTACTGCACTAGAAACTTCTACCCACTGTCACCACTAACAGCCAAGAAAAGGAGTTTGTCCAGAAGGTCATCCAATGTAGCCCAGGGCACATAGTGGCTATTGCTCCGTTAAGACACCCGTGTGACATATAGATAGAACATCGAATAATCACCTGATTCTTCCGGGTATGCCAGGACGCTCCTCTGGTATATCATCCGGAGGCTCTGTGGTGTCGTTCAACCCGGAAAACTCCGTTGCCGAGGCATCCGCATTCAACGAAACGGCGGTGATGCTGGACTTGGATTCTAAATCGGTTAAGTCCTGTGACGCGTTGCCTTCGGACACGCTCGTTCTGGTTGTCGTAGTATACTCAGGCAAATCGCCCGTAGATCGACTTTGCGCAGGTGATATTGGACCATGTATGGGGATGACAGTATATGCATCCGAGGACGGCAGGATGTGGGAGAGGTCGGATGACGCATGCATGGCGGCAGTCGGTGTTGCGGTGTCCGAGCGTGGTATCTCCCAGGGTGGCGGTGCAGTGAGAACGTCCGGAGACGCAGGATTCTGGTAATTAACAGCATCATCATGACTTGTGCCTAGAAATGTCGTGAATGATTAGAACTAATGAGCTCAAAGGGGAAATTAAGGGGCGGACGTCGATTGTGACTAATGGCCCTCAAGAGCCAGTCAAATGCCAGGCGCAGACGGTTCTTTCCTGCCTCATTGGAGATTGTAACTTTAATGAGGCCAATGTCAAACTTCGTTAATCGTTCGTGGACCTTTTTCAGATCCAGAAGGTCGTCAAGATCGCACTTGCATGCGATTGCCACTATTGGAAGCCTCGCTTCTCTGAGAGCCGCTATGCAACAGTTAGTATTAAGTGACCGTGGAGAAAAGATCACAGACGTAGGATGTCCTCCACCTCTGCAAAGGAGTCCTTCCTTGACACATCACAACACACGATCACGCCGTCCAAGGTCGGGGCTCGTTCTGGCCACATGCCCTGGTCGGACCCCATGCGGACTTTGAGAACAGCAGTGTCAACCTCCAGAACGTTGAGAACCGCCGCGCCCCCTTGTTCATCAGTGACCTTCCCCTCTCGGAGAGTATCTGGTAATGAGCGGACGATCAGATCCATGTTTCAATCAGACAGGTTCGCACACCCACATTGAAGTAGGAGATCATCCTCTGGACTGTCTATGGTTGTCAGGGGCTCTGCGAGCTTGTATGCTTTGAGGCCCTTCGATATTGCGGCGGACTTTCCACAGCCTTTTTCTCCAAGCACAGCAATGGTGACCTTTATGGTGTTGAATATCTTGGCGTAACGCGAGTCGAAGGAACGAGACTGACCGATTGCACTCTTGTACCACCGTAATCCAAGCCCGACGTGCTGCTGCTGCTACCGGCAGATGCACCACCAATATCTTCACGACTTTGTTGACGCGACGGACCTGCGTTGGGATTTTGGTGTGAAGCGCCGTCGGTTGTAATGACAGGTAGCCATCGGGCACTGTCGCCGCTATCGGTATTTGGCGGGGCAGCGGGATTCGTGCCGTGTAATCTCGATGGCAGTGGAAGCTCTCCAGGAGGAAGAGTGGGACGAAACTTTGACTTGAACTTGATTCCCGTTCTTCTCGGGCCAGTGGAAATTTGAGGCGCACCACGTACAGGCACCACGTCTGACTCTTCCGGTATTGTTTGGCCGCCTTCATCACTCAAAGTGCTAACACTTGCACCACGGCTACGGCTAGTGTCAGAAAAAGCAGGATCGCGAGGGAGATGATGTGCTTGGGGAGAGTCGGCTGTGCGAGCTGATACTGAGCCTCGGCGCTGCTCATCGATAGGAGACGCAAGAGGGGTTGTCCTATGCTGGCGACTGACTATGCTCACAGGAGATGAACGGGAGTGACGTGCGAAAGAATCGACCGAGAAGGACTTGCGCAAGTTTGGGGAAAGAGGAGATGAGTTAGGAGAGGATGGCTGAGGAATATCATTGCTAGGTCCCGCAAGTTGACGATGGGGAGGAGGTGAAGGGGAAGCAAATGCACGAGGGGAGAGATGCGAGTCCTCATCGAGAGGAGGTAGATGAGAACGGTCGACCGATGCGCGAAAGGAGGTGTTGGGGATTTCGATGGGAGGGAGGGAGGGGATGTCCGGGAGACCAGTAGAGCTATTGACAGACGTTGACATGATGAAATTTCATAGAGCTTGTGCACAAGTTAAGTCAGTCGATAATTTATGCGATGTGAGCCCGAAACTGGCTGAGCGTTCCAACTGAGCGACTTGGTTTAGATTACATCAGCTTATCATCTCTCACATGCACCACACGATCACAACATGCCTCCACCTCTCATCCTCTCACCATGCTTCATTTCACACTCAGTAATGCCAGAAAGCAGAACCATTCCGTCCTTTTCGCTCTGGCTGTATCCTTCGCAGCAGTGCAGCTTGGTCTGACTGCCTACCTCATGGTAGCTGGCAGCCGCATACGGGGGGCCTCATACCGTTCCCTGTTCGTCGTCTTTCGACACTCTTTCTTTTGGGAACTGACTCATTTCTTTTGTAGGCCCTTCATGTTTCTGCTTGATGCCCTTTGGACTGTCCTGTACCCTTCAACATGCATGTTGTGGATCACGAAAGGCAGCTTGGATCTGCTGGCTGACTGGTTCGGTTCGATTATTTGGATTTTTGCCGCGGGAATTGTCTGGGTATTCTCCACCGGTCCACTGCTATGCGCGATTTCTGAGCCCCGTGTTGTAGGGCTCTGCCCTTGGTTTTGCTCACAGAACGAGGGCAAGGAGAAGTTGTAGAGGCATTCCCTCTGACCTCCAGTATATCGGCTATTCAGTGCCCATGGAAACTGCTGACTCTTGTACAGCTGCCCGCATTACCTTTCTCCCGGATCCCTGGCATGGATGGAATTTGTGCTTTGTGTGGTGACGCTGGTCCTCGCTACAATGTGGGTGCGAGCCTCACGGACTCGACGGCGCAAGGTGAGCAGGCCCCACTCACGAGTCTACGACCGACCAACAGTGACATCAGATCAATTCCGCAGCGCTCACGGTTTTATGTATAGCTTAAAGGCTATCCCCCCGAGTTGATTCTCGTGCATCTACACGTAACATAGATTTTGTCTTTATTTGTACCAGCGGCGGCTGTGAACGGTCCGCATATATATAGTTAATCGGACGATCCCCAGAGTTCCAGAGTTTGTCTCAGCACTCAGTACTCGATGTCTGTCCGGTAGGATTAACATCCTGTTCATTGACGCCATCGTGAGACACTCTACAGACGACCCTCTCATGCAGACTCGTGGTACACAGCAAACTGTTGGTACACGATATACTGTCGCTTCACGCTGACCTCAATTCGTGCTTGGCCACATTATAGCCAAGGATCTTGACAGAGAGCTATCGGGATGGCTCGATGCTGTAACACCGTCATCGACTTATTCACCACCCGTTGTCAATTGCAAGGCAGTCATTGCGCCGTTAGTCCGATTCGATGTCTCAATGCCAGTTCTAACAAGGTGATAGACACGCTGGATACTCCTACTCTGGCCCAGCCGCTGCCTGGGCCTATAAAAGTATCAATACTACTAGCATGTCAGTACGCCGTCTTATCATCCCTATGGAAAACTTAACTACTCTTGCAACTCAGCAAGCGCGTCTTCATCCTGGGTCCATCTCACCACGTCTATCTCGATGGATGTGCGCTTTCCAAGTGCACCGAATACGCCACCCCCCTCGGATCCCTGCCACTCGACCGCCCTAGTATGCACCCCTTCCCTTGATTTCTTCTCTTGCCTTACAAAGTTTGTGGTAGCTATCGACGAACTGAATCAGACCGGCCAATTCTCAGAGATGGACATAGGCACAGACGAGGACGAGCACAGCATTGAGATGCACCTCCCCTACATCCGCAAGATATTTGAAGGGTGCGTCAATCCGTTCTGCCTCCAGGGCCTCACGACCCACAAAGCAACATGTCCCATCGTTCCCAATCAGGAAAGAAATCACCATCGTGCCAGTTCTAGTTGGTGCCATTGACAAGACGAAAGAAGAAGCGTTCGGTCGCATCCTCGCGCCCTACCTCGCGAGCGCGGACACATTCCTCGTCGTTTCAAGCGACTTTTGTCACTGGGGCACCCGCTTCTCCTACACGTTTTACTTCCCGCAATATCCTCCTGGATCCTCACCTTCGTCTCCCGTCCGGCTCTCCCGTTCCGCCGCGTTGCCTCGCGAGGTGTCCACTTTCCCGATCCACGAGTCTATCTCCGCGCTTGACCACGAGGCGATGGAACTGCTCACCCTCCCGCCATCTACCGCACACCAGGCCCATACGTCGTTCGCAGAGTATCTGGTTCGGACGAAGAACACCATATGTGGACGGCACCCCATTGGTGTGCTGTTAGGCGCGCTGACCGCGTTGCAAGACGAGCACAGCAAGTCTCCGCACATCCAATGGGTGAGGTACGAACAGAGTAGCAAGTGTTTTACGATTAAAGATTCCAGTGTGAGCTATGCAAGCGCATATATCTCATTCTAGTTACAACTGACTACTGAGATTCCCGAGAATCGACTGACGAGAGAAGCAGAAGTAAAACGCATTCAATGTCATGTATTATAGGGCTGCGGCCAATGGTAAAATTAGTGACTACATTCTGGAGGAGATGATCTCTACGATCTGAGAGCCGACAGGCTCGTCTTTCTCGTTTTCTGTCCCCGGGATGCCATCATCGTTTATAACCTGCAGAAAAACCGAATGTGTCAAACAGCCAGAATAGAGAATTCGCAATCGGGATGACACCGACCTCCCCATTTGTGATCACGGCGTCCTGAAAACCCCACGGCCGCTGCAATCCGTCCTTCAAATGCGCGCCATCGGCCAACAACTTTGCCGTCCAATCACCCACAATCCTGCGCGGACTCGGGGCCGAGTCTCCCGCAGGGACGTCTTTGCGGACCAGCACAGTGAGGGAGCAGCACGCGGCTCGAAACGAGAGGGCACGGTCGTCGACGAGCTCGCGCGTGAGCGCGATGGCCGTCGCTGCATGGGTGACGAGCAGGATCCGCTTGTGCGCCGCGGAGAAGCGTCGCTGCACCTCGGGGACCAAGACGGTCACGAAGCCCGCGAGACGGTCGTGGAAGGCGGCCACGCCCTCGCCCTTGCGCGACGGATACCACACCGAGGACCATGAGTCGTCGATCTCGGGAACGTAGGCCTTTAGGACGCTTGCGGATGACGGGCGGGGGTGGAGCCCTGTCCCGGGAGAGGCCGGGGAGTACCACTCAGATAGACCTGCGGAGAATTGTCAACAACAGGGACGATAAGAATGGAGTGGAGGTGGAGAGGGTAACAGAAAATGAATCGGGTGTCCGTATGATGGCTCACCATGTTCGGCATAGATCGGAATGCCCAGCGCAACCGCCGTGGGTTGCGATGTTTGTAAACAGCGATCTGAGTAAGACAACGTTGGCCACTCGACGCTGGTATCACCACCGGTGCACGAATCTTACAGTAAGGAGAGGAAAATATCGCCGTTGGACGTTGGTCTTCAGGCAGCGATTTGAAATAATCGGCAACTTCTTTAGCTTGAGCCTAGAGACACCATACGATAATGGTGAATGTGCGTGACATGTCGAGAGTCAAAACTCGGAACGGTACCTCTCCGAACACGGCGAGCGGGGGGTCGCGGGGGAGGCCGGTTGGAGTTGACCTGTGCGGGAGGGAGCGACTTGCGTCAGCACTATTTCCTGCAGGCGAGTAGAACGAGCGTCCAGAGCGATGCAACACTAACCAATTGGTGGTAACCCAGCTGGACCGGAAACCTGCGTCTCGGTAAGCTTCGAGGAAGACCTATAAGACCGATTTGAGAACGGCACCGTGTCTGAGGATGTAAATCGTTTCCACTGTCATGTAGGAGTATCGGGTGAACCTTTGGGGGGATTGAGGCTTGTTGAAAAAACAAACATATTTGTACCCAAACCTCCTGCCGTACTTCGGGGATACCGCCAGGGCCGTGACAATCGGGCCATCATGATAGTAGAGGCGCCAGGGAGTAGACTTTCCATGGCCCGCTCTTTCAAGTTACAAAATGATATGAATCAAGGTTATAGTCAGGCTAGAATGGTCTAGTCAGGTTTGTTTGACGTTGACGCATGTTTGGACTTCCATTTCATGCAAAGTCACGGTCATTGAGCTGGACTCGACCCCTGCTTCCTGCAACGTGGGGCCGCTTGCGGTGGAAGGCCCATTCCAAATTATAGTACACCTGTCCGTCCCAATCCAAGGCAACTTCGTCATACCCTGGGTTTTCTCGATTAGGCCTTAAGACCGATTTTGACCGATTTTGACCGATTTACACCGAAGCAACCGATTTGTGGGCACGTGATGCACGTGACTCCGGCGCGTCACAATTGCAGTGGAGGCGGCGGCTTTGGTGGCGAGGGTGTTGAAGGACTGTGCCAGTGCGAGAACAAACACGATGAGATAACAATCAAAACAATCGCATTTCTCATCGCCTTCGCTCGGTACATGGTTCTATCAAAAACTATGCAGATAAGGGAACACTTGTGCCCAAAACGTTCAAAGTGCAACTCGAGAGTCGAAACCGCATGAACCATCTGGGCCAGCGTGAGCATCAGTCATCCGAGTCACGCAAGCAGTCGAGACAAAGGTGCTGGTTTCCGTTGTGAAGCACTGCAGGGCTGTTGGGAGTGGACGGCAGCAGCAACCTGAA
>Ga0209488_10000825_pt1 | contig 26253 bp, 37 predicted proteins | sample Rivendell_Oct201_8_FD_188349 | JGI IMG/M metagenome (GOLD analysis project Ga0209488, IMG submission 188349) | Vadose zone soil microbial communities from the Eel River Critical Zone Observatory, Northern California, USA -... | ecosystem: Environmental > Terrestrial > Soil > Vadose zone >...
TTGGGAATCAACTTTTTTTGGATTCTAGGTTACTCGTCGACTTATCTACTTTTTCACTCGTACGAGTGCAAAAAAGTAAGTGGCAGGTTTCCTGATGTTCCCGCTTGTTCAGAAAGGACGGTGGCAATGCATTCGATTCTTGAATGACCCTCAGCTGTCTTCTGCGATAATTTGCCGGGACATGTTGCTGGGAAGGGTTTTGGTGCGTGGATGCGTCGTGATGATGCCCGGGTATGGGCGGCTTCAGGCTCGTGGGGACTCTGACCCACCTTCATGTGACATAAGGTGAACCCCACATTTTCCAGTAGAAGGATAAAGCGAATGCTGAGGCCCTCTGGAATGGTAGCATGCCTGCCATCTTCTGTTTGAAGATGTGTGGGCTGTCCCTCGACACTGCAGCTGTCCATGTATGGTCAGGCAATGTGTGGAAGTTCAGGTTCAAGGATAAGGGTTATGCCCTTGTCGAAGATGGCACTAGAATTGGTCCATCTCGGGCCATTTTCCATGAAGGTACCATCTTCGTCCTTAAGCCTGAGATCTCAGAGAAGATTGTTGGGTATGCTACCATTCCTGAGAACTCCAGCATCCACCTTTTCATCTCATCTCAATGATGTCCACCCCATTTTCCACCAACTTCGTGCCATAGGCACCACCGTCTCGGTCAAAAAGTTCTTTGTCGCAGTCCCTGAGGTCATCATTCTTGGGCACAAGTGCAACTACGAAGGTTGTGTCCCTGACGATTCCAGAGCATGTTGATAGCACCGCCTCTCTTGGATCTTCTAGGCGGCAGTCCGCTTGATATATCGGACGTTCTCCATCCTCGAATTCGAACGCGAGGAACTCCGCCAGCTCCTCGACACGGAGTGGACGGAGAGCGACCACAAGGCATTGAAAGAGACGGTGCGCATACACATAATTTGCCTCGTCAAGGTGGCGAAGGTCCGCGACTCTCCGCCGTGCAAGACCTTCTCTGACGTCGGTGCCTTCTTGGGGCACCTCCAGCTACATGCGGTGTTTCCACGGGGAAATGTAGGGCTCACCTTACAATCATCTTGTATTGTTATTTGCTCTTGGGGCTGCATAAGTAGCTGCTTCTGGTGCTGCAGCTACGTTCATCCTTTGCATCGCGGACCTGTTTTCAGATCGCGCGCTGTGCACGCAATGTCGTAGCAATGCTTTGCGCTAGGGGCGTATCACCTCCTGACGCCAATTTTGTAGCGTTCGCCATTCCGGAAATCATCACCCGCCACCACGGCGACGGTCACCCGTAGAATCATACCCATTGCTGTGGGACCCGCTACTAGTAGCGTAGGTTGTCGCTGCCCGTCCCATGCCTATCAGAGGACCGACGCCCTTTGGTATCTTCGTCGCGTCGATGGGTACGATTCTCCTGATCGATACCATTAGCGATTTCCTCGACATTCTCAAAGTATTCTTCAAAAATCTGTGCCTCGTAAAGTTCTGGAGTAGTGTAGTCCACCTAATTCGGCCAATCTTTTTCAAAAGTAGAAGTACGGAAAGTGTCATCTGGGAACAGCAATGATCTAGCCACGTCATCTTTGAAGTTTACCAGATCACTCTCAGAAGCGACTCGCTTGAACCACCTGCGTAGATTATGGTGCCAGTACGAGGATTTGCCTTGCTCAAAACCCGCGGACCATGAACTATTAGCGGTCTCCGCTGATTCACGGTCTGGTGCCAGTGGGATATCACACTGGCAACCATTCCTCTGCCGACAAGAAAGACAAGAAATTACATTTAGAGATGAAGTGATCATTATCTATACGAGCATTTATTCTAGATGCTATAGTTGGATTTGTGAGGTGACTCGGAGTCACCCATGGTAAGGAGGCAAGTGGGAAACTGATGAGGATCGCAGGAATAGTTACAATAGTACAAGGTTAGCTGCACTCGATATAGACATGAGGCCGATTGCTCCTTGCTCCGAAGTGTTCTGCATCTCGAATTGGTGACCTCGAACTCAAGGACTGGGGGAGGGGTTGCTTACGGATTCGTTACACGACAAGGCGAAGATACACCAAAGCAGAACAAGCGGAATAGCAACACCGAGGGTTCTCGAGGGGCGGTGGCGTTGGGCTTCCCACTCGGAGTCATGGCTATAGGGGGTCTAGGATCCTATAAAGGCATTACTACGGGGTTGCAGGCCCAGGCGTAATGAACGTTAATGAACACTCGACAAAGGACACCAGGCCGTTGCCAGAATGGAGATCCGCAGACAACGTTCCCTCAATGTGTGCATGCATAGGACTCGGACATCGCACCCAGTCATGTCAAGGAAGCCAAAACTTGAATGACGCCGATGCTGCGCATGTAATTTGCTTGGCAGCCTGAGCCAACGAAGGCACTGCATAAGGGGGAAGAAATGCTCAACTAGCCTGAGAGTCTGGTTCGAGCAACACCGTGACCCTCCGAGGGTCACGGTGTTGCTCGTCAGACGATTCATCATAGTCACGAGTCACTAGTCACCAGAGAAATCCAACTTCTCGCTTGGCTCGAGGGGTCAGTATCATTGACAAGGACTAACTCAGGAGTTGACTGAGGACCAACTAGTAGGGGAAAGAATGACGTTGAGCCAGTGGACGAATGCCCGCTGCCCGCTCGAAAACAAAAAATCCGATTATCCAATCAGTGGTTATCATAATCTGGACCGCGGCGAGAACTTGAAAGCTCGCTACACATTCATAAAGATTGAAGACGTGTTAAAGAACATATCGTTCGGGCATGTATTTATAAAGGATTCGATATTTTGGAATTCAGAGCGAGATCTCAGTCTCAGTGTGACTTCAAGCTGGGGGCGTTAACTTACCGCAGCAATAATTGATTGTGGCGAGTGACAATCTTGCTCTTAAAATATAAGATTAAGAACTGTTCTTACACCCATGACGCAGAGATATAAAACGGGTATTCAATTAACTTGAAGGAAGGGAATGTTCAAAGGAAGGTGATGTATTTTTGTTTTTGGTACCACAAAACGGGTTCATTTGATTGCGAAGGTCACCGTAGTTCACTTCGCTTGCAAAAGGAAACATGGAGCCACATACGTCTCAAACTAGTAACAGTAACCGTAGCCAAGAACTTATTCTCAGACCGCTTGAACAGATTGACCAGTCGCATTCTTCTGACGCACCAACTGCAGGTGCGCAGTTGCACTACTGGCGACTCAAAATGGTGTAAGTCCCAGCACGTATGAGAATGGAGCACAGATACTCACGGCGTGTTGATGGGGCTCTCCGGGCCAGTGTAGATAAAGACATCATAGAGAAGGGAGGCGGTGAAACCACCGCAAATAGAGCCCAGGATAGGGGACCAGAGCCAGTAGCCATGACGGTAGGTGAACACTGCAGTCAAAAGCATTAGAGATGATGGCTAAACCGCCTGAGATACAGGGGGTACCTTCGCTCCCGTAACCAACCATTGCGGTCATGAGACGGGGTCCCAGATCACGCGCGGGATTAATAGCACCTCCTACCAACACACTGTTAAAGACGACAGGAGATGGAAGAATAAAGATAGCTTGCCCGTTTGCAACCCGACTGTAGAGGCAACACTTAATATGATGATAAACAACACCAACGGAACGAGGCCCGCTGGCGGAGGAGCATTTTTCTTGTCCGTGACAGCGAACAAAATCATCAAAAGGGTGAAGGCGCCGATGAACTGAGCTTCATTAGCTAGGGGACGGGTTACTTCTCGAGTGGCGCCCTCACCTCGTTCAAGAAGCAATTGGCCCCAGACATGTAGTCAAGCTACAGAACGGATGAGACAACGCAACTTACGTAAATAAGTGATAGTACGAACCGCATAGGTACCAAAGAGGGAGCCGGTCTTGAGAGTGTGTGCACCATTGCCTTCGACGATACTGATGGCATTGGCGTAGTTTCCGTATACGATCAACGATCCAAGCCAAGCGCCAATAACTTGCCCAGCTATATAACCAGGCACCTTCTTCCAAGAAAGGCCCCGAAAGATGGCCATGCATATGGTCACCTGTACACTGCGCGTCAAGACGAGAGACGGTTTATACGGAGGAAGGAACATACTACGGGATTTACGTGGCCACCTGAGATTCCGGCACAGACCCAGGCTCCCAGGGAGACACCTATATCCACGTCATACTGGTGTTCGATAGCATGTGAGAGTTGACGGACCGGCAGCCCATCCAATGGCCCCTGTGATAAAGTTTCCCGCCGGAGATGATGCGACACCAGTGTTCGCGCTCAGCGCGGCCTGGCAGTTAGCACCACAACCGATGAGAGTTAGCATCATAGTGCCAAGCATTTCAGCGGCGGGTTCGCGGATCGCCTCGCTGCGAAATAACACCATGTCAGGATTGTGTATGTTTACTATCTAATGCGAACCACCGACCGAATCTTTGACCAGCCGTTTGGGTAACGAGTGTAATACGAATTAAATGTTTCATCTGCGCCGTGCTCTTGAACCGCGAATCTTTCCTCAAATTTTGCAGAATCGGCACTCAGGGTTTTGCCCAGAGCTTGCCTGCTGGTATTGACAGGTGAAGAAGACATTGAAGTTTCAACTGTCGGGGAAGGAATGGAAAAAAAAAGATAAAGTCAGGAATGTGGGAAAGGCTAGGATAAAGAGAGGGCAAACATTCCAACGGCAGCCTTTTATTAAGAACGGGTCGTGGTAACTCCCTGGATTGGTATTGCAACTTTTGGAAAGGATCCGATCGGCTTGACACCAGGAAAAACCTGTGTACTCGCTAACACTCGCTAGCACTTCGCTAGCAAGCGAAGTGTTGGCGAAGTTCTAGCGAACGCTAATGAGTGCGGCACAGGATCATTGTTCTTCCTGGCGAGGGACACATGGGGTAACACAAAGAACGGTCACCACGACGTTCGGCGGAGACGGTTAATTTTGACTAGACCAATAATTCGCTGGCACTTGGCAGGCGGGTAGCTTGCACTTGAAGCTTTGATACGTGATACAATGCCATGTGACCAGCCTTCTAGGGACTGTGAAAAGGCGAGAAATGAACCAAGAGATCTCATTGCGGCGACAAGGGCTCACGGTGACGGTGACACATTGTACGGCACTTTCAGGCCCAAAGGTCTTTCATCATTACCAGGGGGCCACATTTATTATATCACGCAGACAGACAAGTGACGGTTAACAATGACAATGCTCGGCTTTCGCCGCGTCTCTCGGATGTCACAATGGCACACATGACGATTGTTCACTTCACATGATGGTACAAGCACGTCCTTCTCCGGCGGGTCTCGCGCTGGCACCACCACACGTTTAAAAACCTCGCAGTTACCCAAACAATTGTGTTCGTTTTGGTGTGCAGGCTCGTTTGTGGACGAGCGCGCTCGATCATCGATCATCTCCACTGTTTTGGACTAGCCACTTGTCACCAGTTGGACTGGGATCTCAGTTGCCAGTGCCGCCCAGAGTAGTGGAGCTCATCGGCTACTGTAAAGCTTAGTACTTGTAGAGTGGGGTAAACTGCCAACAATCAGGCCAAAATAACAATTATAGGTCGGCTATTGACGATCCCATTCGAGTATGGTTTGTTCTTCAGGCGCATCGCTATTCAATTCGGGCTCCACGGTGGTGGGCATGATTCCTCCTTTTCCAATTTCTCAGATCTGCACGAATAGTGGTCACAAGTTACTTCGAACCTCAATATCGTCTCCTGACGTTCAAGAGAGGGCTTTGCAAGGAAAGGCAAGCTATAAAGGGGCTGGGATAGTGATAGTGGGCCAGTTGATTCGGAATGCACTAAAGCTGTTCCTCAATATCGCTTCTTGCAAGAGCCCGTTGTTCTAAGACTGATCCTATGCTGTTCCTGCGTCGGGAGCTGCAGAACGGCTGTACCCGAGATCATTTGGACCTAATATGGTCCAATCCCAAGACGCGCGACAAATGAAAATCAGCATGGGCGTTCGACGTTTCCGGGTCAGAATTGGCACCGTTGATCTCTCGCCACCGCTTTCACACGTCATCTTGACGTAGCAGGGTTCCGTTACAGTATGTGAGGAGATGGCTCAAGCACGCATCCTTGTGACCAGGGAAGAACTAAGTATACACCTTCATTACGCATGTGGATACCTTTGACAGGTAATGTCGGGGAATGAAAGATGGTGACATGGGACTCGTCTCCAGGACCCAGTTGGCTCTCGGATGGAACGAGTCTTGCCACGCGCTACAACCTGATCTCCGAAGGGCAGGCGGGTCAGGCCCTAACAGACCGCACTTCTCACATTGTGATTCTGGGAGCTCTCGGAAGAGCGATAGGAAGCTCCAGTCCGCTGCACCATGATCCCAAAGGGAAGAGGACTCTTGGCTTCAGCTCTCAAACAACAAGAGGAAGATATTCAAGGCTCTAAAATGCCCAACTGAGCTTTAGTCTGCGGCGTGATTAATTCATTTGGCAGCAACCGTGTGATCTAGAGGGTAAATTTCAATTGACATATACAACGTATATCATGACAAGCTTACCCTGCGGAGACACACCTCACCCCCTACTTCCCACCCGCTCTTCGCCACAGGTACAATACAATTCATCAAGAGATTCTCGGCAACATCGTCAATTCCGAACAGAGAAGCGGTATACTTTCTCCAACGGATAATATTGATCATCAGTGTCTCTTGACGTGCAAGTAGGCGCCTCCGAGCCTGAATGGCTTCAGGATGGAAAGGTGGGTTATTCAACGCGAGGAATGGAGCTTGTGATGATATCAAGTCATTCACAGCGTCTTGAAAGATGCTAAGAACAGCTTTCAGAAACATCTTGAATGGTCCACATCAGAATTCTGTCCGGCAAAAGGAAGACCGGAATCACCTGAAACTTATGATTACTCTTTTCGGCAGAGATTTCAACTTCCTCTGCTAGGTCGACTAGACGTCGGATATTCTTCCCCGAAAATGGGTTGAGAGCACCTCCTTCGATAAGCTTGGTTAACCGCGGTAGAACCGTGGTCGTGATAGCGGCCGATACAAGATCTCCGTCTGGTCCAAATTCAGATCCATCCTGGTCCCCACGGAGTTGCCTTGGTCGGGAATACTCGTACAAGTTTGCGTACCAGTGAAAGCCGTCCAGCGTCCGCGGGTCCTAAAAAAAAGTAACATCAATCCAAGCGAATATTCCTATCGTTTGTGACCTACTTCAAACGGGTTCCAACCTAACAATTCCAGCCGTGTCCAGAACTCCCACGCGCCAACTAGCCCCAGGCCACCCCAAGCCCCGACGTAACTATCGTCGAAACGCTCCCGCCATGAAGCAAATCTGGCGCCGATGCCCAGACTAGGGTCCTTGAAGTCTTTGGCCTTCACGTCCGATAAAATTTTATCGCGTTGACGAGTTAATTGCTGGAGTGCGGCGAGATAGTCAGTTGCATCGGATGGTGGAAGCGTAGCGTCTGTGGAGTAGCCTTCCTCATCTTCGCCTTGACGGCCATTCTTTTGTCGAAGGGCACGCCGAGTAGCGCGGGCGTTGCGTCGGTCGCTCCGTGTAGCTTCTACATTTAAACGAGGGATGACGCGGCCCATTTCATCCAGTTCTTCTGGTTCATTTTTCCGATTTGCGGGGAGGGACCCCAAAAAGAAGGAGAGGTCATCTTCATTGTCGGCTCTCCGCCGCGCTTGGATCATGTCGCGACGTTCCTTCAGTATAGAGATATGCTCATTTTCAAGTCGCTCAACTCGAGGGAACTAGGACCAAAGAATCAAACAGCGGGAAAGGTCAGAGCACTCTCAAGTCCGTACCTTTTCGTCGAGAAACGTGGCAACACACTCTAACCACTCTCTAAAGTCGGTAAACCAGCTCCTTTTCTCCTCGGCCCTCGTAACAATGTCTCGTAGCTCCGTCTCGCGCTGGTCAAGCTGGACCTGCTCCACAGATAGGGCGGATACTGAGGTAGTGTTTTGCGCATGCGAAGCCGTCATGGAAGTCAAAGTCTGAGAGAAACGCGTTATTGAAGACTCCAAGTTGGGTATCTCTGTGGGAGGAGGAACTGGTCCTGTGTGAGATCGCGCTCCGAAACCAGAGACCATAGAGCCGCGTACTCGGAGCTGGTTTATAGACCGAGGCTGTAGTAGAATCAGACGAATCTTCATCCAGTTTGAGACCGCTTCGCTTTATTTGGGCTTGTTCCCACGCTTGCGTCTCTTCATCGACTTCTTCCCTAATGTCGATAGGTAAGGAATCGATTGCGAAGGTGAAGGAGGAATACGAACGCGTCAGCGATGAGGTCCTGCATTTCTTCGCGGATCTTGCTCTTCTCCGCCTTTCTGGCCTTCTTACCCAGAGCTATTCGTGTCTGGGCACTCGTGTACTCGGCGAAATCTAGAAAAGGGGTCAAATCAGCGAAGGTGGTTGGTTAAATAAACACACCATCATCTCCTTGGCCGAGATCATCATCCTCACGCATGAGGCGGCTCTCCGGATGGGGGCCCCGATACCCATCATCACGCGTTGTCAATGATAGAGAAATGTAGTCGTCAGCATGCGAACTAGTAGAGTCAGTGGCACGGATGCGCTCGCGCTTCTCTTTGGCAGCAAGGACGGCCGATTGAGAAGGTATGGCTGCGACTCCAGTATCTGAAAAGGAAAAGATATCAGTATACAAGTACGGAAGAACGGTTGTAGGATTTAGTACCTGAATTATCAAGATTTTCTACAATCAAATCCCCCTGTACTGAGTCCATAAGAGTATCCTCATCATTTGCGCCGCCTTCGGGAATGCGAGGACGAGATGAAGGTGTGTTTGCTTTCAACTCGTTAAGGTAGGTTTCATCATAGACAGGACCCCTGTTAGCATGAGAAGTTATGCTGGCTTGATCCAAGTTGGTTGGGGGCATCCTTAGCTAATTCTTAGCACGAACTCCAATCCACAGCAGAAGTAATCTTACCCTGTAGAAGCTGGGTGCTGCCGGAGCGTCAACTTCTGACTGAGGCTAGACTTTTTAATTTTGAAGACCTCTTCATTGCCCCCCTGTAATCGGCGATGAGGGTTGAGAAAACTAGTAGCGTATTGACTTACCTCTTCCTCAGCCCCGAAGCTCAGGGACGTCTTGGGTTTGGTGCGTTGTTTGGCCTTATTCTTGATTTTTGAAGCGACGGCACTGGGAGATGGCTCGTCTTCGGTCGTTCGGGCTGGCTGCTCTCGCGCATCCTGTTGTGATCCTTCTCTCGCTCTCTGGTTTGCCTTGAATTTCGTTCTTTTGAAGATGACGGGAGGGTCTGACATGCTTCTCCGGGCCGCCAGTCGCGTCAGTGGTGCTGCCCTTTAATCATCTAAGTTTGAATTTTCCTTTCCTTGTCTTCTTTGTCTATTATATACAACGATGGCCTCAGAGGTGGACTATCGTCGTGTCACCGAATAAATTCTTGCTCGCCACACAAAGGTCGCTGTATCTTCTCGTCCAGGATTCCCACGGTACTTCAGAAACGCCCTCCACCACTCCATCTATTGAGCCATGCCCCCTCGACCTCGACCTCGACCTCGACCGGCGAACCGTCAGGCCGGTGACCAGGCCCATAAAACTGCCTCCTCAATAGCACAAGCGGTGCCACTCTCTAAGGCAGACAGGGAATCGGAACTAGACAAAGGCGACGAGCTCTTCCTCCGTAACCGAAATCGGACCGCCAAGGATTGGAAGAGGTTGGATCTACTAGAAAAGGAAAAGGGCGAGTCTTCCAAAGTATTTGACGCACTCAGAAAGATTGATGTGTATTCTAGAACAGGCTGGTCAGTCCTCCGACAGAAATTCCGACGTTGAAGACGTCTCGGATGCATCCTCTGGGACTCCCAGAAAGCGAAGGAAAGCGAGACATGTGGACGATAGCGATCTCCCAAGGTGGACCAGGCAAGCTGATATCTCGTAAGTCATCACCTTCTCACCCAGGTTTGTCTCTACTAGCCAGTCGATCATCCTAGGCCGAGGTTATGCCGTAGTGTGTGCATACCAATCAGGCCGATCGACGGGCATCACTCTAGCCGCATATTGCTTTATCTAATCCTTCGAATATTTGTGACTAGCTTGCTAGCAAGCGATGACGAGAGTGACGCGGAAATCGTTGATGTTACCTCGCAGGAGGTGGTCGATTCTACCTCTAGTGCGCCCAAAGGTGACAAGCGACCGCGCAGTCGATCAAGGTCGTTGACCCCGCCACCTGAGTTGTCCACACATCAAATTCAGAATGTTCGGAACGTTGTTCGGTAAGCTCTGTGCTACGAATTCTCCTTGCTATGTCTCCTTAATAGTTACTGCAGCATGGCATTGGGAAATGTGCCACGCCCGGATTCCCCATCGAATGAGTATATTGACGACTCGATGGATAGTATCGTACTTGATGAAGAGCTCGCTTCTATTGCGCGCGAAGTTCAAGCTCAGGTTAAAGATGGTGGCGACCTCGAGTTTAGAGGCGGGCCGGAGAATGTCACGATTAAAGCACAGTGGGTGCCACATCCGCAAAATTCTGGTGGTCATCCCGACGTTTGGACCTTCGTAATGAAGAGGGTATTTGACATGTCTTCTACTTTCCTTGCGGTGTTTGTAACCTTTACATAGCACGACACTTTCCACGCACTCTTCGAGAGAATCGCCGCTACAGCCGGCATTTTCACTAGGTCACTGGTTGTGACTCATAACGGTTCACGCGTCTTCGCGTCTGCAACACCGCATAGTTTGAAGATCTGGGCTGAAGCGCAGATGGGTATGTTCATCCCAAAGTTCGAGTACGCTGTTTTATGTGACCAATGCCTTGCGTCTAGTCGCGTCCGACTCTGCGACCTTCGAACATCTCCGTGAGCACCGGCATGAGCTCCCTCCGCCGACGGAAGGTACACCTGCCCAGTGGTCCTCGCCACCCGGCAGCGCAGATGGGGATGAATCCGAATCAGACGCCCAATCAAATGCAGGGGATGACGACGACGACGTATTCAAGTTGGTCATACGGTCAGGTGTTACGGAAGACGTTACTCTCAAGGTGCGGCCGACGACAAGCTGTGGCGCCATTGTTAAAGCATTTTTGAAACGCGCCGGGATCGCGGATAAGTACCTTGAGGACAAGAGTTTTCGTGGGAAGAGGGGACCACGACTTATGGTTGACGGCGAGCAGATGGACCCTGACACCCCAATTTCCGAGGCAGACCTGGAGGATGGCGATCAAGTTGAGGTTGGCGGCCTGTGACACTACTAGTGATCCCTTGGTTTGGCTACGTCTTTGGTTCTGATACGTATCTTATTGAAAGAATTCCAGTGAGTTTGTAATCAACTCAAATTCCGCAGAGCCGGCATTCACGGGTTGAGACGTATAGAATTAGACTGTAAGATAGGAGAAAGACGACAGCACAGTGAACGGAGCGGCGTGGCGTGTCACTGGGCAAACCAGGAATACATAAAGCGCAACGACAAAGAAACGTAGTTATGAGGTTACCACTGGCGACCCCTCGGCGTTTCGAGCCAGTATTCGCGCATTATTTACGAACACCCGAATTAGCTCATCGAACGCTGAACGTTCGGGCTCTGGGATGTTCTCATCACCTCGTTTTGTGGCGGCAGCAGCCAGTAATCGTGAATCAGCAAATTCTAGCTCCAATTCATGGAGAAGTTCGGGCTGTACGACGTTCAGGGGACACGGGATTCGGTAACGTGATGCAACCCACCTGAGAGCCTGATGTGCTGTATGAGGTAACCTGCGTTAAGTCGATGATAAATTCCTCATGAGTATAACTGATGCGGTCCTTTCGACGTGAGTGCGTTGGCGAACCCAAGGGATGTTGTACTGAAAGAGGCGCTGAGAACTTGTTCTCTCTCGGGCGCCAAAGAATAGGGATACACACCTGGAACTTCAACATTCACACTGATACGCCAGTCCGCGGCTCGTTTCGGATTATATACGTCCAAATTGCCTATGCGTATCTTCTTCACAGTCGAGACGACTTCCCCGGTCTTGTCGTTACGCGTCACGCGAATCTTCTCTCTATCTCTAGGATTCTCGGACGGATAGAATGAATCGACGAGATGTGTGTGCTTGTATGCGATGGGCGATGAGTGGTATCCTGGCTTGTCCGATGCCTCTTTGAGCTTATTCAGAAGGACATTAAAGTGCTGGTGCTGGGCCTAGAAGACGGGCGTGAACCAAGTTGTTGAAGAGCGGATACGCAGTTGTGGCTCACTCGAGACATGTTCGATTCGAAGTGGCAATCAGCAGCCTTTGGAGCAAGAACTAGCAATGATGGTGAATCTCTTGGGTATGCCGAGAAACAACGATCATACTTGTTTCGACCAGGACTGGCAATTGGAGCCTGTTGCCTGTCCCCCTGTCCCTCAACACACCGATCTTTGCCTCGACCTCAATCTCCCCCTTTAGGTCTGGTGGCTGAGTTATAATCGAGTGGTAGATAAAATCTGCAACGTCGCGAATGAATTCGTCAAGAGGTTCTACCCCAAGGATAGAGAGGGAAAGTGGTGGCAAGACGGATGATGGTATAGCGTTCCGACCGTTTGTTCTGGCGCGATCTGAGGGAGGAGTGCGGCGAGCGCGTTTCGAAGGGCGGTGGGCGTAGTCTACATCTGACTCTGAGCCAGAGACGTAGTGAGGATCTCGGGGGTCCATGGGTTGCGTAGTCGTGAGAGCGTAACAGAGCGTAGAGGCGCGTGAGGAAAAGCAAAGCCAAGTTGGCGGGTAGAACAAGCAACTTGCACTCGACTGCCTCGCCTCGGCCCGGCTATCTCCGCTCCTCCCATTCATTCGCGGGGATCGCCGGACCGGCTCGAGTTGAACCACAATGGACGACGACGATGATTCACCCTTCGGTGAAAGCTCAGAGTTTGAGGAGGGTTCTTCGTATAGTGTGTTGATGTCCTTGACCTTTCCCTGTACTCAACTCTATCCAATGTAGGCGAAAGCCGCTCGTCTGGAGGAGAGCAGGAGAGCCATAATGAGACCCTTAAACTTCCAGGTGCCGAATCACGGATAGAGGGAGACTTCAAGTGTGCAACGTCCTTGGCTCATCTCTATCGTCATTTTAACATAGTTGTTGTATCCAGCCGCTTGGTTCAGAATATCAGGTTGGCCGATGATTCATCCACCGTCAGCGTCTTGGGTAAAGAATGGGATCTCAATATCGAGGAGCAAGAGGTGGAGTTTCGAGACGACCTAAGGGCTGCGTCTGGAATTGGTAAAAGGCGGAGAAAGGTGTGCTATTGCCATTCTCTGATTATCAAAGAACCAACTTTGTCATAGCATCATGGCCGACGCCCAGGTGTGGTACTCTCTCAACAAGTCAAAGCTCTTATCGGCGAGGGAAACCAAGCATACATCGACGGGAGGATACAGGAGAGCGTTCAGATAATGCAAGAAGTCATTAGAATCGAACCCCGGGCTATGTCTGCTTGGTCGGTGCTTGCCAACTGCTACCATGATCTCGGACAGCCCCAGAAGGCATTGCAACTACGTGTAATGGGTGCACATCTTCATCACGATGCAGAGGAGTGGGAACGTCTAGCTAAGGAATCGAGGTGCGCATATGCCCCTGCTGAAATACGTCACGGGTACATGACGATAGCAGGGAGCTGGGCTTTAATCAGCAAGCGTTGTACTGCTACGGAAAAGTTCACAGTCTAGATCCGTCAAATCTTAATGCTCTGTGGGATCGGGCAGCACTCGCAAAGGAGATTGACGACAATCGGACGGTGAGCATTTTATTATTTCGCATCTCCGCGGTCTGAGTCGAGATAAAGGCAAGGAATTCATTGTTGGCGTTGCTGAAACGAGCACCACATGACCTAGCTGTCCTCGAAGAGCTTCGGCCCATCCTCATTGAATTATCCGATCTTAATGTATGCGCGGAGCTTTACGAGGAAGCTTTTGCACATTACTCGGTAACTTTCCCAGGAGGTCACGGCATCAATCCCGAAACGGGTCAAGAAGTCCCTGGAGGGGGATACAGTCTCATGGAGATATTGGTCCTCGCCGATCTGTACAACACTATGGGAGATTATGACAAAGCTATCCGCGTCATAAGAAGTGGATGTCGATGGCTTCAAGGGCGCGGTGGGCAGAAGTTATGGGACTCGTGCGAAGATGACAGAGAATACGATGAGACAGATTGGAGGCCGGGAAGCGGGCGCGAACGCGAGCTGGTCCCGGGAAAGTATCCTCTTGACCTGAACGCGCGACATCGGTTGGCTGTTGCAAGGATCAAGATGGCCGACATCGAGGAGGGTATGGTGTGTAGTCATGTCGTTCAAATGTGGCACGCATGCTGATGCAAGATAGGCTCATGCCAACATCGTTTTAAGCCAGGAAATTGTCGACTATGCGCCATTGTTCGTTGAAATTGCAGATGCGTATTTCGATCGAGAAATGTACGGCCAAGCTCGGCCAATATACGAAATGCTTGGCCAAGATGCTGGTGTAGGCTGTCCATCATCGTGTTGCTGGCTGATTGTTCATGTCACCCACAGACAAGTAGTTTGCACGTCCTTCTCCGAGTCGCCACATGTTATCACATGCTCGGACAACTTCAGGACGCTGCTGAGGTCTATGAGACCAGTATGTTCCATCTATTTATGTCTGCCTTCGAATGGGTATATGATATCTTTCAGTAATCTCCTTGGACTCTTCCTTGAATGATCCCAAGATGCAGTTGGCGGAAATTTACGAAGTATTGCATGAGCCACGAAAGGCGCTGGACCTAGTTTACCAAGGTACGCTTTTGCCAGACTTGTCATGAGTACGCTATCTACAAATGCATCGCAGTGATTGACTCGCGGAAGAGGCGCCCCAAAGATACTGTGGTCAGCGCGAACCCCGCAGATACTCAGAGTTCGTCACTCTTCGAGGAATCGACCGCCAAAAAGAAGAGCAAGGTATCGAAAACGGGCCGTTTGACTTTGCCGCAACTGCATGAGCTAGAACGGAAAAAGGAAGAGGAAGTGAAGCGGGGATACAGGCTTCTCTGTGAAGTGTGGCCCAAGATGCTACTCCCGCAAGGCGCCGACGGTCAGGAACTCGCAGAGCGAGAGTGGCTTCTCGAGGCTGAAAAACTAGTTGATATGTTCAGAGAAACGAGAAACTTGTTTCGCACGTCGAGGGTAAGTATCTTATTCCCTCTACGAACTACAGATGCCCGAGTGAGGATCGCCCTCGTTGTGTAGAGCAACCCGTTCCGAGGCATGCTGCCAAAGAGAGCGAGGCAGTCAGCAAAAACTGCAGAAGAAAACGAAGATGAGATGGCTTCTCGTCTTCACTTGGATATTGGTGAGGGTCCAACTCTAATACTAACTTTGACTTGCACGACCGACTAGACCAACAGAGCGGGTGAGGCTCTCCCACGATCGTGCGAATGAAAACAGCAAGTCGAGGGCCGTGGACAACTTTCGCAACGTCACCTTTGACAATTGGCTTCGGCTATTTATGCAAGTGAGAGGTCTCCCTCATATCTATTGTGCGAAGAGAGATTCACCGTATTGTATGTAGTATGCATTTCTTCTCACGAAGCGCGGAAACTATGAAGTCGCAGACGAAGTTCTCAATCACGTCCTGATCTCGAATACATACCTTGATCGCCAAAGCCAGGACACCATTCGACTTGCGTTGATCGGTGCGTGACGAGGTGTCTCCATCACTTTCGATGTCACCAACGCCAATCGACCTAGCCTGTGCCATCCACGCTCAACGATACTCTGTCGTCGTCGAACACTGCCGCAAATTCATCGTCATCCATCAGTTCAACAACGAGCCCCTGCGCATGCTGTGTGCCTGTCTCGCGAGCGGTTACCGAGCCACGGACGCCTTCATCGCCTCCACTCTTCAGAAGCACTTGTTCCGCGAGATGAGGCTCTATGACACGGCCGTGCACAACAAGGACGCCCTAAAGTGGAATACTATTCCCCGTAGGTGGGGAATGAACAAGTCCGGTGGCGAAGCAGACGAAGGTGTAGATGACGAGCCAAACCCGGAGGGTGTAGAGGGGGACGAGAAGAACCCTGCGCCCCAGTTACCAACAAAGGATAATCCTGCGATTTTTGCGCTGTATGGCCACATCTGTCTGGCAGGGAAGAGCTACCAAAGCGCGATCTGTGCGTGTCCATCGCCGTTGTTCAAGTTGCGATTGTTGACGGGTGTCCCTCAGTCTACCTTCTTCACGCGTACGATTACTGCCCAAATGACCCTATGATATGCCTTGGACTCGCGATCTCCTCTATGGGGCGCGCAATGCAGCGGCAATCCGACAATAGACATCACCTCATAGCCCAGGTAAAATCTCCTAACGTTGGTTCATTTCTAAGCCACCGTCTCACGGCCGAGCGATGGTATAGGCAATGGCGTTCCTTACACGATACCGTGCACTCCTTCAGGTGGACGGGGCTGAATCGGACGAAGTTGAGTATAACTTTGGTCGCGCGTTTCAGCAACTCGGTGAGTGTTCCCTTTGCATTCCCGTCCACGTCGCAGATCATTTTTACTGTCGACGTAGGCCTTCATAGTCTCGCAGTCAAGCACTACGAGCGTGTGCTCGAGATAGCGGAGAAAAAAACAAGCACCAATCCTGACGTAAGTCACCTCCATAGCTATGCGAAGAGCAGACGTTAATGCTGGTCCCCGCAGGATGTTGGATTGGCTCGAGAAGCCGCTTATAATTTATCCATAATATTTGTTACGACTGGCGCAAATACTTTAGCTGACGATCTGTACCGTCGTTGGCTCACTTTGTAAAGCTGATGACTGTGCCCTTTCTCCCCCTGAAAGAGGAGGAACTGAATAGGCTATATCATGATGGGGCGGTCAACGTGCCGTGGTTGTGTCAGTGATGATCGATTAAAGTGCCAAGCATAAAGGGCGTGATGATCCCCAATACAAGGACCGAAATTCGCATTTTCGTACCAATCCCATCAGCAGCTGGCGAATGACCCTGGGAGACGGGCTGCAGCACGGTTGCCACGTAGAGAAAACTTCCGGCCTGGAATTACCTACATTAGACGTGCTGGCAGCAACGCCTTCACGATGAAGAACTCACGGATATGAGCAGGGCAATGCCAACTCCGTCCACGTGCCTCGCTCCGAGAAACGAGAAGGACACGTAGGAGGCGATGGCCCCGACTGGGGTCGATGCGCTGAACAACAGCAGATGGTTTTTGCACTCTGCCCGCGAGAGGGACGTCGACATCAGAGAGACGGTGTACGCAAAGGAGGTGGGAGCTGCGGGAGCACGACGGCAACGATAAACAAAGTGAGTGAGCAAAGAGGAAAAGTTGTACTCCCTGATGGGAGCGTACCCTTGTGTATCGCGAGAGCGAGGAAAACCACTAAAGATAGGCCGTAGGAAGGTGTCGACTGGTTATTAGAGAGCACCGACGCCCCAAGAGCGATGCCATCGGTCAAGCCGTGCACTACCAAACCTATAGTGATCGGATACGCAGAGGGCGGCGTAGTCACGGTGCTCCCGCCGCTGATCCTGGCCACGCCGTTGCTGCTGCCGTTGGCACTGGCACGCCGCAGATGGGTATGGACATGAGAGGGGGACACCGTACCGTCCCCCTCGTCTGGCAATCCGGCGAGCTCGACGTCGAAGATCTCCTCGCGCTCGCCAGGACCGGCGTGGGGATGGACCGGGCGGTGCATGCGGTGGTGCTCGTGGATATGGGACGAGCTCAGCTGCTCCACGATGAGCATAAACGTGAAGCCGAAGAGGAGTGGCAGGGCGATCGAGGGCCCGTCCAGCTCTGCGGGCGGCGTACGAGTGCGCGCGAGCGCTTCGATTCCCCTGGGGTGGGACGGCCGTGCGCCACGTCAGTCAAGATCGAGCCGGAAGAAGTCGACAACGCTACGATTTTCGGGCAGGGGCTGCAGGTGGCGAGGCAACTCACAGACGTACTCGGGTATGATGACGCCTAGTGCAGCACCTAGGAGGAGACCTGTCCCTAGGATGGAGAGGCTGGACATGTGCCTGTCTTTGAGCCAGAGTGTGGGATGTGTGGGTTCAGGGCCGTGCTGACGTTGACTTGAGGCACCTCACCTGAGAACGTGAAGGACAGCGGAAGAATCCCGACGCCAAAGGATGTTAGACCGAGAAGGCCCGAGAGCGTTATGAGGATGAGCAGTGTGGACATGATGTTGGGTAACCTGAAAGCTGGTCGCGTTAAATGTTTGGGTGGGCCGCGTCGCTAGAGCGTCTCAGAGGCCCATCTCGGATTCGTAATTTTACCTCTACGCAGCGGTAATGAAGGTTCATCTAATCGTACACATCAAGTATTATACAGGGCACTCATGCAGAGTCGAGAAATCCACCCTTTACTCGATGCCTTCGTGAAAGGTTTCGGTCATCAGACATGACACTCAAGCAGCAAGCTTAATCGCATCATCATTGAGGGGATCCCCTATTTCTGTGAAAGACATGAAATGTGGAACGCCAGCGAACGAGATGGCCGTACTTTTCTTCAATTGCTCGAAGAGTGCGACATCCAGGAGGTCATCTTTGCCTTTGGCATGATCTCTCCGATCGGGCGGCCCCCCCTTCCTCTGGCCTCCCTCCTCTCTGCGTCGCGCTTTCGAGTCGCGATTACTGGTCGTCTTGGAGGACCCGCCGGGTAGGCGGCGCTTTGCGACGCTCTTGGCAAAGGCGAGCGAGTTGGCCAGGAAGCCCGATCTTTCTGGCTTCTCGTGCGAAGCCGACCCAGAGTACTCTTGGGTCATGTGGACGTCGTCATCGAGCGACTCGGTTGAGGATGACGCTGGAGATGCTGGTTCGAGGGGGGAGTTCATGGCTGAGCGCTAGGAGGCAAGGCAAGGCAAGGCAGGGACGCGCGACGCGTCAGCCGGGCCGAACCGTTGGAGCGCTGGTCACCACAGAACATCAATATAATCGAGTGTACATCCTGAGCGTCCGCGTTCACTAGAGCCCTTTCCTCAGTCCTTACTCTGTAAACTATCTCGGGAGAATCCCCACCCCTCCCCGGGGACGTTAAGAAATCATGTCTATTGTATCGAAAACTAGGTTACCTATGCGGATCATTGCCCTGCCACTGACCAGTCCCGTGCGCGGTCCAGGGCATACGAAGAAGCCTTCACCATTGGTGTATTATCACTTCCAGATGCCACCCAAAGCAGAGAACAAGCGTGGCGGATGGGTGGACTGGGCGACGGGCAAGGCGGCGAGTGTTTGGGCGAAATTTGGTAAAGCCCCGAAGAATTCATGGAAGGTCTGTAGTCCTGCTCCCGATCATCGCCTCGAGGGTTGGCTGACTGATAGGATTGATGGTTGCCTCGATCATGTAGTTTAAGGTCTTTACGTACGGCGAGAGGTTGGTCGATCGCGTCGACTTTGAGGAGCTGGCCCTCAAGGGCGTGGATCCTTCAATGGGACCTAAACTATCGCGCCCGAGAAGCCCAAGCGAAGAGCAAAAGAAAACTGCGCTTGTATGCATCACCGTTGGGTGTGGGACTATAGCGACTGAACATACCCCAGATCCCACTTGTCCACCCTAAAATTGTTGGGATTTTACCATTAGCTCACCTGGAAACGATCCTTACAAGACGATCCCCGCGGCATCGGAAGGGATTCTACATGTGGATGCTATTGGCACCGTTGACCATGCCGTTTATTCTAATCCGTACGTCTCAGCCCGCACTAGTCCCGCCTCCTTCAACATACCCTATCCGTAGCTGTGATACCCAACTTGCCTTTTTTCTTTTGCGTATGGCGATCATGGTCACATTATAGAGGTGCCGTGGTTCTTTTTCGCTTGGCGTCCTGTCCTTACAGGTTTCACCGTTTTTTTGGTCAGCATACAAAGCATCCGACTATCTGCAATCACTTTTGCAGCGTGGTGGGATTGTTCCGCACCACGATGCAAACTTAGATGGCATCTATGCCAAGCATGCGCACTCGGACGCGTCCCACGATGAAACAAAGTCCGTTTCTGGGACCGAAAAGGACGAAGAGGGGAGAGAGGAAAAGAATGTCCTCCTCAGGCGTGATGCGGTCCCTCACATACTTGAACTATATGGGTTGCCCGAGTCTGCAGCGTCGGACATCTACCGTGCCGTAGAACAAGCCTGTGCTCGCTTGAGAAAGGGAATCTACACGTAACAGCGGCACCCTTGGGACATGTGTACAATGTCTCTATACAGACAGCACTCTCAGCTCTGAGCGTTATTCATGACGCATCGTCGTTCTCGCTCAACTGCAACAGCGACTCTGACCCTGTCCAGCTCAAAGGACTTTTCTATAGAAATGTCTGAATCACTCTTAAGCAAACGTAGTCCACCTCACCCCTTCACGGGACCGTGACGTCTGATCTGGACCAAAGCTTCTTCATAGTATTGTGCATAGCACGCTGTGTGACAATAAAATCAGTAAAGACGATGCAGGAATGAAATGAACCTCGAGGAGGGCTTCCGAGTGAGTCCGAGTTGGCCGCGTGGTCCGCAGCGGGCGCTCGGCACGCACTCATCCTGTAACACGACCCGCTCAGCGCTCGGCTATCACAATGTGCTATGTCCATCCGTGCTTTCACTTCATTGACTTCTAATCTGAAAGCGCAGAGTTGGTTCTCCATCGTGCGTATCCCCATTCTTTAACGCCAACTTTGCCAAATGCCTCATGTCCGGACAAAAAAACACGCTCTGCCTAGGTTGCGTACCCGATTCTTTTCCTTTCATTGCAAATCCTCAGCAGCTTTCGCCCGAGCACGAATGCACTGCCAGTTTCCCCGTCAGAGCTCGCCGTGATTGAGGCCCTGAAGCTGGCATTCAATGTCCTAATCCGATATCAGTCCCGGGAGCGGCTCTCTTTCCGTCAAGCGCAGGGGCGAAACACGCTGTGGGACGCATCACGAGATTTTGAGGAGCAGCCGCTGCAGGGCATGGACGGCAGGGAAGGGGCTGCCGTTTCTGGCAGAGGTGGCGTCGACCGACAACACTCAGATGCTAGGCTCACAACACGCTCGTGGCTCAATGTCGCGTTCGCCGCGGTCGTGTGGGGGAGCACCGCATATATCGTGCGTCTTTCCATTGGATCAGTTACTAAAGGGATGTGTTTGATGACGCACGTATCACAGTTTTCGTCTGCCCTGTTCTTCTTCGACGCGGCGACTGTGCACTTCGCCAGCGCGACTTCCATGGCCCTCGTCTTGTACGGCCTTTACGCGTTTTCGGGCCGGGGTGTCACTGCAGCAGTCTCGCAAGGTTTCGCTCTTCAGGTAGACTGCTTCATTTCTCTTCGTTTCCCGTTTATTTCTCACTGCCGCGAGCTAGCTTCTCAGCATCTTACTCACCAAGATCGCATTAGTATCACACCCTTCACGATCACATCTCTCTCCATCGCTCATCTTACTCGCCGTCGCCTTCACCAGTGCCTGTAATGTCCTCAGAATCGATAATGTGCCATCAACCCCCCTCATATCGCATAAGTACTAACGGCGACGGTAGATCTATCATTCACATGCAACAACTCTAGTAGTCAGGCTCAACACCGTCTTATTCTCCTCTGGCCTCGTCTTTCATGTTGTCATCTGCGCATATCAAGCAAAATTTATACCCTCTTCTCCCGCGGTATTCATTTCAGATTGGTCCTTACACCGCATATCTTTGGTCATCATTAGAGCGCGACTCGACTGGGCAATCCTTGCCGTAATCCGCGGTAAGACCTTTTGATGAGTGTCCCTACAGCGTCTGATTATATTTATTCACAAGACCACAATGCAATCCTTGAGAGAGTCTTGTATTCCTTTAGTCTGGCACTTCTCCTCTTAATAATCGCACTGCACAATAAGTTATTATCACTCACTCTCCTTGTGGGCTCAATTGTCGCTCTCTGGTCTTCCGTCTCATACCTGTCAAAAGAGCTCTATAAAAGTCATCACTTGTATGACATCGCAGTACGTACATTGAAGCGTCGAGGTCTTCTTAATGTAGCCAATGATTGACATCGCAGGAACTCGATTCTTCTGTTACGACACGTCGCCGCCGATTTATCGCATGGGCCGTCTTCATTGCCCTCGGTCTCGGCTCTACTCTGGGTGCCATCGAGGCAGTTCTCTTGCGCTCGGAGAAGTCTTCTGCCTCCCTTGACATTTTATCCGTTCCCAGCCGAGCTGCCGGTGTCTGCCAACGCAAACCGCTGCACATTTTGCCTCTGCACGCACCAGACAGCCGGAAGTACAGACATTTTGACAACGTCCTTCTGGTCGTCTTCTTTAGCCACGCACGCTACGATGCCAATTTAGATTTTTATCGTGAAGTATACGCGGAGTACTTTCCGAACGTACGCCTCTCACGGTTGTGCTGAACGCTTGAATTTCGTCATCACGTCTCCGCCCTTTGCAGATATTATTCGTTGGCCCTGGGAGTCGCGAAGATGCTGGCTTCAATCATTCTTACGACGTGCTCGTAGATTCGTATCAAGCTGCCGAGGATCTGAGCGATCCCGAGGTATACAAGATGGGTGGACGAATGGCGCACCACATGCTCCACACCGCGTTGCAAGAGTACCCGTGCTACGATGGCTATCTCTGGGCCCCCTTCGACACGCTGCTCAATGTGCCACGCCTCCAGCTGTTTGATCAAAACAGGTTTTGGTACCATTCGCCGTTCGGTCGCTATGTCCCTAACCCGGCACTGGGCCCCTCGGCTGTTCGAAACGCAAGCCTCCACGCCCCTCCGGCGAATATCTCGCCTGACCCTGCAAAGATGACCACGCCCTGGCAGGGCTGGGGTAAGGACTGGTGGTACGTAAACTCCAGTAGTCTTTCCACTCGGCAGCTTGTTCACCGCGTGTTTTTTTTATATATATGGCAGGTGGGGGTACGTATGCATCACCATTTTTCTATTCACCGTGAGCCATGAACCCTGACTTACTTACTCTGTTTTCTCTTTTTTGGGGGCCTGCAGGTCACCTCATGTCGGGCTGCCCGTTTGCATGCCGGCGTTTAACAAGGTGCCAAAGGCGCAGCGCGATCGCCTCGCCGCACTTACGGGAGCACACAATCGCTTCATTGGCGGCTCCGCCGACACGATGTACATCCCCGGACGGCACCGCAAGACGTTCATGTCCACGCTCGCTCTCTTCCTACAGACCAACTGCTTCCTAGAGATCGCAGCACCCACCGCGCTACACCTAGCCCTCCCGCCGCACGAGGAAATCCTCTACGTAGACCACGTACGTCGCGGCTCATCTTGCATCATTTCTCTTTCTTTGAGCCGGGGTTTTTTTTTCCTTTTTGGGGCGTTATGTTCGCGTAAACGCTTTGACGTGACTGACACGTTTTTTTTTGGTTACTTTTTCCGCAGTGGTGGATATGGCAGCCGCCGTTCGACACGGACTTTGTGCGCGGGCAGTGGGCACAAGGTCGCGAAGTGGATACGTTCCACACGTTCCACTGGGGCGAGAAGAACGAGAATGGTGGGAGTGCATGGGAGCCCCGACCAGAGCGGATTGGTGCCGTGCGGCGGCTGCTCGAGGACTCGGCGGCGAGGCAAGGCGTCCCATTTCCCAAGAACTTGACACATTAACCGCCCGCTCTGTCGCCGCACTTCCCATCTAGAAGAAATTGAGATACTTGATTTACTACCTTCTTGCTTAGAAATGGATTCTTGTGTCAGACAAAATTTCACGAACTCTGCACGCGCCGGGCAATTGTGGCCTATCAATTACCATCCGGGACTTGGAAGAATTGGTAACCGAAGGCTCAGAGTGAACGAATGGTACGCCGCTGAGTTCTCGCGAAGCGCCCATCAGACTAGCCATCAAAGTCGTCCAATCCAGGAATCACCCACGCTGAGCTGCGAGATAGAGATACATCCCACGGGGGACAAAGTACTAGTAGTTAGCGGTACAAGAAGATTAACGAGTGGACGCATGCATATTGCATGCATCATTGACTTTGGACGATAACAATAATACTACTACTACTCGAGAAAAAGTTCGCAAGCAACACAGTGCGCAAGAACGACGACGACCTGAAGAATGAGCAAGACATAATGAGTACCAAATTATACGGTGCTATATCTGTACACGTAGTCGGTTCACATGCCGTCCAGGATGATTAATGTCGCACTGGAATGGCGAGGAGAGAACCAACTATGGTCAGACTGAGGAGAATAGAGACAAAGGCGCTCCGCACGACAATCTCCCATTGCGCTCGGGACACGACGGGACTGAGTATTCTGGTGAGGGGGCCAAAGGCGGGAACGTGACGCACGCGCTGATGCTGGCTTTCAATTTGGTGCAGCGCAACGCGGGGATGGATGGCTTGGCTCTTGTACGTCTGGTTCGCTGGAGCTGCCGGAGTGGAATTCACGACGGATTTTTGGTTACATGATCTGTATTGTGCCTGGGCAAGAAATGTGGATGGCGACATCAGCGACATGCGCCGAGCGTGATGTGTATCATCATCAGGAATGACAGGAACGATGGGAGCTGGCGGTGGCGGTGATAATGAGGGTCGGCTTGGCTCCAGGTGCTTTTCCTCATGGGGTTGGTTCAAAGGGAGAGCAACTGATGATGGCGCTGCGGGGACTGCCGTGCAAATGCACGGTGCGTCTTCGGCATCGCGAACCGGAAGGGCGTCAAAGTCAAAAGTAGTCGCTCGACCTTCCTCAGCGGCTTTACCCGTTGGTCGATCATACAGGTCATCGTCATCGTATGCGATGAAACCGGCCGTAGTGTTGTTGTGGCGTGCCCGGTTAAAGCGACACTCTTCACTGTGCGCGTTAGCCGTACCAAACCGATACGAAGGGCTAGGTACGGCGATACCATCCGTGATAAATGGGTGAGCATCGGGACCAGTACGGGTAGCTGGACCTTCTGGAGCCGGATCTGGATCAAAGTACGCAGGGGAAACCGTAATCTCGGGTTCAGCCCCATCAACAAGAGCGCCGTTATAGGAGGACGTTGAAGATGAGTATTGCGAGGCCGAGTCATAGGGTGTCGAGGCAATAGAGTTGGCTAACGAATCTCGCACTCGAGGTGAAAGAGCAGCGGGTCCAGGACGGCTCGGTATTGCGATGGTCAGAGGGGGAGGAGTTGGCTTGTTTGGGAGCGGGGTAGAACGAGAACGCCTGAAAGCGTACGAAGGCAAGAAAGAAGAGGAAGAACGTGATTCAGACTTGTACATGGGGACCGGAGATGAAATTTGCGGGCGAGATGAAGATGCGTCAAGAGGCTTGGGTGGCGAAATGCGGGGACGTGAGAGTTCGAACTTTCGTAACTGACGTAGGTCTCCAAAGATGTAAACCATCATGCAAACCTGGCCAGGAGGATTAGCATCTATGCGATCATTGAGGGATAAATTATAGATCTAACCCCGTTCAAGCTCGCAATAAGGACGGTGAGTCCAAGCCATAATCCAGGGAGGGCGAGTAGACGGAGCCATCTCGCGCCGTTGTTTGCAAAATTGACAGCTATCGGTGGAACAAACCCAGTAAGCGAGATGACAGTACCACCGATCACGCCACAAATGGCACGATTAGTACCGACGTTGTAATACGAGGCCAGAACAAAGCGATCGAGGCTGTCCTTGAGCATGTTGTGGACTTGCCATGCGACATCCGAAAAGACGATAGGATCTGGGTGCGGAGAAACGAAGTGACCGGTGTGAAATGGCGAAAGGACATCAGAGGGAATATTGAGTTCATATTCAGCGCCAGGAGTGAAGAATGTTTGCTTGGCGCGAAGATAAAAGAGAGTGAGGCCAGTGGAATGCTGGATCTGGTTTGAGAAACGATATTGCTCTTTGGAGTTGGAATCGTTCTTGACCGGACGGGTCTGTGCGACCCATTGATCATAACGTGCGGCATACTCCTTCAACCAAAGGATGAAATAACTATAAATGCGTAAGTATATGCAAAAGAAAGGACGGCAAAAGACGGACAGATTCTCGGGACAACCCTCGACAAACAACAGCCACTCCTCAAAGTCTTTGAGGCCTAAGGCGAAGAAAAGATCAATCGTGAGAGGGAGAGGAGGCGAACAAGCAGAGATGGCTACCAAGCGGGGGAAGATGTTTCCTATTGAGCACGTCATCCAGTTTGACCTTGAACATGGGCGTGACTGGGTGCGGGCGCTATTAGGCATCGAGCATGGCAAGGTCGAGGGTCAAGTAAAACGGACCTTTGCAGGAGCGAACCTTGCCCACAGCAGGAGGGGGATTGCAAAGACGATACTGTATACCATGAAGTGAGGGGATGACGAGGAAGGAGACTCGATAAGCACTAACAGGTAAAGTGAGCAACGCATATATGGTGAGGCGGAA
>Ga0209488_10000826_pt1 | contig 26251 bp, 22 predicted proteins | sample Rivendell_Oct201_8_FD_188349 | JGI IMG/M metagenome (GOLD analysis project Ga0209488, IMG submission 188349) | Vadose zone soil microbial communities from the Eel River Critical Zone Observatory, Northern California, USA -... | ecosystem: Environmental > Terrestrial > Soil > Vadose zone >...
CGGCGGCCCGCAGGTCACCCGCGACGGCGTGACCGTGGCCAAGGAGATCGAGCTCGAGGACCCGTTCGAGAACATGGGCGCCAAACTGGTGCGCGAAGTCGCCAGCAAGACCAACGACGTCGCCGGTGACGGCACCACCACCGCGACGGTCCTGGCCGAGGCGATCATCACCACCGGCCAGCGCTTCCTGACCTCGGGCGTCGATCCCAACGATCTGCGCGCCGGCATCGACCAGGCGGTGGTCGCCGTGGTCGCCGAGCTGCACGACATGGCGAAGCAGATCGACGCCAAGAGCCGCAGCGAGATCGCCCAGGTCGGCACGATCTCGGCGAACAACGACGCCGAGATCGGCAACCTGCTCGCCGACGCGATGCTCAAGGTCGGCCAGGAGGGCGTGGTCACGGTCGAGGAAGGCAAGAGCGCCACCACCGAGCTCGAGCACGTCGACGGCATGCAGTTCGACAAGGGCTACATCTCGCCGTACTTCATCACCGACCCGAAGACGATGGAGGCATCGTTCGAGGACTGCCGGATCCTGGTGCACGAGAAGAAGATCGCCAACGTGCGCGAGCTGATCCCGCTGCTCGAGGCGGTCACGCGCGCCGGCAAGCCGCTGCTGATCATCGCCGAGGACGTCGAGTCCGAGGCGCTGGCGACGCTGGTGGTCAACCGCCTGAAGGGCGTGCTCAACATCGCCGCCGTCAAGGCGCCGGGCTTCGGCGACCGCAGGAAGGCGATCCTGCAGGACATCGCCACCCTGACCGGCGGGCAGTGCATCAGCGAGGATCTCGGCATCAAGCTCGAGAACGTCACCATCGAGGCCCTCGGTACCGCCCAACGCGTGCGCATCACCAAGGACCACACGACGATCATCGGCGGCGCCGGCAAGAAGACCGAGATCGGCGCCCGCGCCGACAGCATCCGCCACCAGATCGACAAGACCACCTCCGACTACGACCGCGAGAAGCTGCAGGAACGGCTCGCCAAGCTGACCGGCGGGGTCGCCATCATCCGCGCCGGGGCGATGACCGAGGCGGACATGAAGCAGAAGAAGCAGCGCATCGAGGACGCGCTCAACGCCACGCGCGCGGCGGTCGAAGAGGGCATCGTCCCCGGCGGCGGTGTCGCCCTGCTGCGCGCCAGCAAGGTGCTCGACACGCTCAAGGCCAAGGGCGATCGCCAGTTCGGCGTCGAGATCATCGCCCGCGCCTGCGCGGCGCCGATGGAGCAGATCGCCGACAACGCCGGCGAAGACGGCTCGGTGATCGTCGACGAAGCCCGGTCGCGCAAGGCCAACGAGGGCTTCGATGCGTTGACCAGCACCTGGGTCGACATGTTCAAGGCCGGCATCATCGATCCGACCAAGGTCGTGCGTTCGGCGCTGCAGAACGCCGCCAGCATTGCCGGCCTGATGCTGACCACCAACACCATGGTCACCGCGATCAAGGACGACCAGAAGGCAGTGGAAGGGTCGACCCGCTGACCCCGCCGCTGCCGCAGTGGCCCGGAACGGCCCGGCCGTGGTGACCACCAGCCGGCCGACACCAAAGCCGCGCCGGGCCGCGAACCGATAGCATCCGGGTCCTATCCAGTTCGGCCTATCCAGCTCGGGTGCGCCGGGATCGGCGCGACTCCATGGCTCAGAAGCGCGACTACTACCAGGTCCTCGGCGTGCCCCGCGACGCCGACGAGGACGCGATCAAGAAGGCCTACCGCAAGCTGGCGATGGACAGCCATCCGGATCGCCATCCGGGCGATACCGCCGCCGAACAGCGCTTCAAGGACGCCGCCGAGGCCTACGCCGTGCTCGGCGACCAGCACAAGCGCGCGCGCTACGACCAGTTCGGCCACGCCGGCCTGGGGGAGGCCGGCCAGCCGGGTTTCAGTTCGGTCGATGACGTGTTCACCGCGTTCGGCGATCTGTTCGGTGGTCGCGGCGGCATCTTCGAGCAGTTCTTCGGCGGCAGCCGCAACCGCCGCGGTCGTCGGGGCACCAGCCTGCGGATCGACCTCGAGCTGACGCTCGAGGAGGTCGCCACCGGCTGCAAGAAGACGATCGAGATCAAGCGCCCCGAACCGTGCGCCGCCTGCAGCGGCTCCGGCGCGCGGCCAGGCACGCAGAAGAGCCGCTGCCAGACCTGCAATGGCCTCGGCGAAGTGCTGCGCAGCCAGGGCTTCTTCTCGATCCGCCAGCCGTGCCCGCACTGCGGCGGCCAGGGCGAGACCATCGCCGATCCGTGTCCGAAGTGCCGTGGCCGCGGGGCGCTGCCGCGCGACGTGCCGATCACGATCACCATCCCGGCCGGCATCGAGGCCGGCCACGCCGAACGCATCCAGGGCCAGGGCGAACCCGGCGACGGCGGCGGACCGCCCGGCGACCTGGTCGTCGTACTCAACGTGCGGCCACATCCGATCTTCGTCCGCGGCGGCGACGACCTGCTGACCCAATGCCGGATCGGCTTCCGCCAGGCGGTGCTCGGCGACGACCTGGAGATCAAGTCGATCACCGGCGAGACCGTGGTGCTCAAGGTGCCGGCCGGCACCCAGCCGGGGGAACGCCTGCGGATCCGCAATCACGGTCTGCCGCGCGCGGACGGCTATGGTCGCGGCAGCCTGCTGGTGCAGATCCAGGTCGACGTGCCGAAGAAGGTCACCGCCGAGCAGGAGAAACTGCTGCAGCAGTTCGACGAACTCGACGACGCCAAGAAGAAGAAAGGCGCCCGCAAAGGCATCTTCGAAAAGGTCAAGGACATCTTCTCGTGACCAACCACCACAAAGCGCACGGCGCCGGCAACGACCCCGCCGCAGCGGGCAAGACCCCCGAAGCCGCGGCCACGCCCGGCGACGGCGCCGAGCCCTTGCGGCCGATTCCTGCCCCCGAGCCGGAGCTGTTGCGCCTCAAGGCCGAGCGCGACCAGCTCGAAGATCAATTGAAGCGCACGCTCGCCGACCTGCAGAACATCCGTCGCCGGCAACAGAAGGAGATGGACGATTCGCGCCGCCGCACGCTCGAGGGGATCGCGCAGGAACTGCTGCCCGTGCTCGACAACTTCCGCACCGCCCTGCACATGTGGGACCAGCAAACCGACAACGGCGACACGCAGGCACTGGTCGAAGGCGTGCGCCTGGTGCGCAGCCTGCTCGCCGGCGCGCTCGAGCGCCACGGCCTGCAGGAGATCCAGGCGGAGAACCGGCCGTTCGACCCGAGCCAGCACGAAGCGGTCGCCATCGAACCGCGCACCGACATGCCGCCGGGCCAGGTGATCAAGGTGCTGCAGGCCGGCTACGTGCTCGGCGACCACGTGATCCGTCACGCCAAGGTGCTGGTGTCCGCCGCGGCCAGCGCCGGCAGCAGAGGCCCGGGCGACGCCGGCCCGACCGCCGGCGGCCCCGAACCAGCCTAGTACGATCCATGCCGACCTACGACTACCAGTGCGCTGCCTGCAGCCATCACTTCGAGCAGTTCCAGAGCATGACCGCGCGGCCGCTGAAGCAGTGCCCGGAGTGCGGCAAGCGCACGCTGCAGCGACTGATCGGTGCCGGTGCCGCGGTGATCTTCAAAGGCTCCGGTTTCCACCAGACCGATTACCGCAGCGCGTCGTACAAGGCTGGCGCCAAGAACGATGCCCGGCCCGAAGGCGGCGGTTGCACACCCACCTGCGGTACCGATCAGGCGCCGACCGGCTGCAAGAAGCCGAAGACCGGCGGCGACAAGCCCGCCTGAACCGAGCCCCGAGCCGGCACCTTTCCTGGCCGGCGCGGGAGCACGGTGACCACCGCCGCGTCGTCGCGCCAGCGTTCGTTCCACCGACCGGTAGCGGGATGGTCGTCGGCCCCGCCGGCGAGTATCCTGCCCGCCTTCGATCTGGACCCGCCAACCAGGAAGTGACCGATGCAGAAAGCACAGATCGCAGTCTTCGTCCTCGCCAGTTGCGCGCCGCTCGCTGCCCAAGACGCCTCCGAGTACCGCTCGGAGCAGAACGACGCCATGAGGATCCGCTACCTGGTCCACAAGAAGCTGTATGCGATCCCGCTCAAGCTCGGCGAGTCGCACCCGAACATGAAGGTGCAATACAAACCGAAGGATGCCGGCGACTTCATCCACGGCCGGCTCGGCACCTACGAGTGGTACATGTACGTGCTCGATTTCCCGAAGAAGACCGACGAGCCGAAGAAGCCCGCGGGCGAAGGTTCTACGACCACCGAGTCGGAGCCCAGCAAATCTGACCTCGAGGCAGCGATCAAGAAGCACCTGACCTGCCCCAACTGGCATGTCTGGGTCACGGAAAAGGATCCGATGCTGATGGAGCGCACGTTCGCGGTCAAGGCCAAGCCGACCAAGCCGCACGCCAAGTCGCCGGCCAGCACCTATTGGGAGTTCGCCGACGTCCAGAAGTCGAATTCCGGCGAGGATCTGACCTGGTACTCGGTGGCCGCGGTGTACGACCTGCCCGAGCGCGAGGTCGCGATCGTCGGCCGCGTGCCGGTCACCGGCAAACGCGACACCAAGCCGAGCGAAAAGCACATGAAGTGGCTGCAGACCATGGTGCAGTCGCTCGAACCGTCGGCTGGAGCCGACGAAGGCGCTGCCGATGCCGCGATGGACGCGAAGAAGGACGAGTTCGCCGACACGCCACAGAAGAAGGCGGGGTTGGACAGAGCCAAGGAGAACATCGCCAACATTCCGGGCTGGGACTACTTCACCACGCCGGACTACATCGTGCTCTACCAGTGGAACTACAAGAAGCCGGAGAAGCGCCCCGAAGGATTCAAGTTCGCGCGTGGCCTGGTGGACAAGCTCGAAGACGTGCGCCAGCTCTACACCAAGGACTACCCGCCGCACGACAAGATGCTGCAGCTCTACTCGGTCTTCCGCGTGTGCAACAACTACGAAGACTTCATGAAGTACGGCAACACGCCGCCAGGCGTGGTCGGCTGGTTCAACCCCGGTTCCAAGGAGCTGGTCGTGTTCGACGACAAGGATGCCTTCATGGGCAAGAAGGACGTCGACGCCACGGTCCGTCACGAGGGCTGGCACCAGTACGCGCACAGTTACTTCGGCGAGAAGGCGGAACTGCACCGCTGGTTCGACGAGGGCACCGGCGACTACTACGGCGGCTTCAGCAGGCAGGGCGGCAAGTGGACCTACGTCGTGGAGAAGGGCCGCAAGATGGGCATCGTGCCGCAGGTGGCGCGCAAGACCTACATCCCGCTGCGTGAGATCGTCAGCTGGAACCACGACAAGTACTACGGGCCACGCGCCGTCGATCACTATGCCCAGGGCTATTCGATGATCGACTTCCTGCGCCGCGGCCCAGAGGTGCTCGGCAAGAAGTTCGAGGCGTCGTGGGCCGCGATCCTCGACACCTACCGCGAGACCATGCTGGCGACCAGCGACCAGAAGAAAGCCATGGAGAAGGCGTTCGAGGGCATCAACTGGGACGCTTTCGAAGCGGCCTGGATCGATTGGGTCAAGACCCAGCTCAAGTGAGCCGGTCGCGCCCGCTGGTTCGTCGGCTGCACGCGCATCGTTCGCTGCGGGCCGGCGGTGCACTCGCTGCCGTCGTCCTGCTCGCGCCCGGCTGCGTGTCGTGGTTCTTCTCCGGCGTGCCCGAGGTCGACCGCAACCGGCCGGTGGCGTTGATCGAGACCACCGGTGGCGTCGAGTACGGCGCCACCACCGAGTTCGGCGTGCTGTGTCTGGGTCGCACCGCGCAGAACGGTCCGTGCCGCGTGCACTACTTCCTCGGCCCGACGCCGATGGTCGAAGACGGCACGATGCAGCCGACCGGCAGCCCGCTGTACCGCGCCAAGATCGATCTGCGCACCCAGCACCTGCGCGTGCACGATCGCCCGCTGGTGGCAACCGACCGGCTGGTGGCGATGTACACGCCGGCAGGCACCGACACCGTGACGGTGTCAGTGCAGCTGCTGCGTGACGAGGGCCTGGACGGCGACCTGCTGCAGGCACCATCGCAACCGCTGCCGGCCGGGGCTTCGCTGTTGCTCGACAGCAGCGCCGGCCTGCGCTTCTGCGGCCTGATCACCGGCAAGGGCACCCTGACCGACCAGCGCGGCAACCGCGAGTTCTACACCTTCGCCGGCCTCGACCGCCTGCGCGAACTGCTGGCCGTTCCCGAACCGCATCCGCCGGACTACCACTTCCGCCATCGGGTCGACGACATCACGGTGCCGGAACGGATCCGCTGAGCACCCGGCTGGTCCGCGCAGCAGACCGGCGACTGCGCCGCGCCGCGACCGAAGGCCGGCGCGCGCCGACCCACCGCGGCCGACGATCAGGATGTGCCGGCAACCGGCGGGAGGATACTGTGCCGCCGGGCGTGATCCTCCTGCTGGACAACCGGGACTCGTTCGTCTGGAACCTGGCCCAGGCGCTGGCCACCCTCGGTGCCGAGGTCCAGGTGCGCCGCAGCGACCGCATCGCGGTCGACGAACTCGGCAGCGCCGCGGCCCTGGTGTTGTCGCCCGGCCCCGGCCGGCCCGAGGACGCCGGCATCTGCATCGCCGCGGTGCAGCGCTGGAGTGGTCGCCGGCCGATCCTCGGCGTCTGCCTCGGCCACCAGGCGGTCGCCGCCGCGTTCGGTGCCGCAGTGGTGCGCGGCAGTCCCTGCCACGGCCGCACCAGCGCGATCGCGCACCAGGGCAGCGGTCTGTTCGCCGAGCTGCCGCAGCCGCTGCACGCCTGCCGCTACCACTCGCTGGTGGTCGAGCGATCGAGCCTGCCGGCCGAACTCGAGGCCACCGCGTTCACCGCCAGCGGCGAAGTGATGGCGCTGCGCCACCGCCGGCACCCGACGTTCGGCGTGCAGTTCCATCCCGAGTCGTTCCGCACCCCGGACGGACCGCGGCTGCTGGCGAACTTCCTGGCCGAGGTCGCATGACGATGGCGATCGCGGTGCGCGGACTGAAGAAGAGCTTCGGCCGCCACGAGGTGCTGCACGGCATCGACCTGCAGCTGGCGGCCGGCGAACTGCTCGGTCTGGTCGGTCCGAACGGCGCCGGCAAGTCGACCCTGCTGCGCTGCCTGATCGGTCTCACTGCCCACAGCGACGGTCAGCTCACGGTGCTCGGCCATGACCCCGCGAGCGCGGCCCTTCTGATCCGCCGCCGCTGCTGCTACCTGCCCGGCGAGACCTCGGTCTACCAGACGATGACCGGCCAGCAGTTCCTCGACTTCGCGCTCGGCTTCTACGACCGGCGTCAGGACGCGCTGCTGGCGCAGTTGCAGCAGCACTTCGCGCTGCCGCTGCGCCAACGCGTACGCAGCTACAGCGCCGGCATGAAACAGAAGCTGGCGATCCTGGCGGCGCTCGCCCCCGACGTCGACCTCTACCTGCTCGACGAACCCGACCGCGCGCTCGATGCCAGCATGCGGTTCTGCCTGCGCGACGCGCTGCTGGCGATGAAACGTGCCGGCAAGACCATCGTGCTCAGCTCGCACCATCTGCGCGAGGTGGAGAGTCTCACCGACCGTCTCGAGTTCCTGGTCGACGGTCGCATCGTGCCGACCGCCGAGTTCGAAGCTGCCAGGGCGGAACTGCGCCGCCGGTTGCGGCTGCGCCTGCGCCCGGGCTGCCAGCTGCCGGCCAACCTGCGGGTGCTGGCGCACGATGCCGACGGTGCTCTGGTGGTCGAGGCCGACGGCGACCCGATTGCCTGCCTGCTGGCTTTGCCGCGCGACCAGATCCTCGGTGCCGAGTTCGGCGCCGTCCGGCTCGAGGAGCTCTACCAACTGCTGCTGCGCGCCGACCCCCCGCAGCGGGCGGCCGAGGTCTCGCCGTGATCGCCGGCAAGACCTGGCGCGAGATCCGCGTCATGGCGTTGGTCTACCTGCTGATCCTCGAGCTGCTGCTGGTGCCGGTGATCCTGCTGTGGCCCGACTTCTACGTCGACCTGCAGCGCTCGAGCCTGTTCCGCAACCTGCCCGCCGACTGGATGCGGCGCATCGGCGAGGGTTGGGGCGACAAGAACGAGGACATCGCCTACCTGAACTGGCTGTCGGCACATCTGTTCTTCAAGGGCGTCAACTTGTGCGGCCTGGCCGCCGCCGTGCTGCTGGGCACCGCCCTGTTCGCGCGTGAGCGCGAAGCGCTGACGTTCGAGTTCCTGCTGGCACGGCCGGTGTCACGGGCGCACATCCTGTGGGCCAAGAGCTGGCCGACGGCGCTGTGCGTCACGCTGCCGGTGTTCGTCGCCAACTGGAGCGCGATCTGGTGGAGTGCGCGCATCGACCAGCCGGTGCCGTTCTGGCCGCTGACGCTGTGCAGCCTGCATGGCGCCCTGTTCGTACTGTGCTTCCTGGCCTTCACCACCTGGGTGTCGGTGCTCAGTCGGGTGCAGGCCCACGTTGCCTTCTGGGTCGGTGGCGTCACGATCTTGAACATCGGCATCTACCTGGTACCGCGCCTGCGCCACGGCAGCGTGTTCCGGCTGTCGGACTACGACAGCTACGCGCCGCTCCTGCTCGGCAACCAGGGCCTGGTGCAGATGTTCGATCCGATCCACCACGCCGGCCTGTCGTTCTACCTCGTGGTCGGCACCGCGCTGTTCTTCTGGCTGGCGCTGCGCGCGCTGCGCCGCCTCGAACTGTGATGGTCTGGCTGCTGGTGACGCTGACGCTGCTGCGCGAACTGTTGCGCGCCGTGGGCGCGCCGTTGCGCATGTTGCTGTACCTGCCGTTCCGCCACCATTGGCGGGCAGTGGCCCGGCAGGTGCTCGCCGACGTCGCCGCGCACCCGGCCGAGGCTGCCGGCGACCGCGAACTGCTGCGCGCGCTGTTCGCCAGGGCCAGGCCACGCGGCACCCGCCCGGCGCATGTGTTCCTGTCCGCCGGCGAGACGTCGGGCGATGGCCACGCCGTGCGCCTGCTGCAGGCGCTGGCCGGCGATCGGCTGCGCTGGTCGTGCTTTGGCAGTCATGCCCTGGCCGAGGCCGGCGGCACGCTGCTGTACCCGCTCAGCGAACATGCGGTCATGGGCCTGCGCGGCGTGCTGCGCCAACTGCCGTTGCTGATGGCGGCGTTCGCGCGCTACCTGCGCCTGCTGCGCAACGACCCGCCCGATCTGGTGGTGCTGGTCGACTACCCGGGTCTGCACGTGGTGATGGCCAAGGCGGCGCGACGCGCCGGCATTCCGGTGCTGCACTACATCGCGCCGCAGTACTGGGCGTGGGGACCGTGGCGCATGCGCCGCTACCGCCGCAGTGTCGATGCGACGCTGACCATCCTGCCGTTCGAGACCGCGTTCTTCCGCCGCTTCGGCGTACCGGCCCGCTACGTCGGTCACCCGCTGCTCGATGAACTGGCGCAGCGGCCGACCGACCCCGCGGCGGTGGCGGCCGTGCGCGCGCGCCCGACGCTCTGCATCCTGCCCGGCAGCCGCACCGCCGAGATCCATGCCAACCTGCCGGGCATGTTGCTCGTCGCCCAGAAGCTCGCCGCCACGCATCCCGGGCTGCGGGTCGTGGTCGCGCATCGCGACGGCCGCCGCGCCGCGGTGATCCGCGCCCTGCTGACGGCACACGGCGACCAGGCCGTCGAGTTCCACGAGGGTGCGCTGGCGCCATGGCTGGCCGGAGCGCGCGTGGTGCTGGCCAAGTCCGGCACCGGCTCGCTGGAAGCGTGCTTGTTCGGCGTGCCCACCGTGGTCGTCTACCACCTGGCCGGCCCGCTGCTGACCTTTGCCTACCACAACGTGCTGAGCGTGCCGTGGATCGCCGGCGCCAACCTGGTCGCCGGCCGGCGCGTGGTGCCCGAGTTCTGTTTCCATCATCGCAGCGGCTGGGACGACGTTGCCGCCGCCGCCGACCGACTGTGGCGCGATGGTCCGGCGCGGGAGCTCTGTCTCGAAGGACTGCGCGATGTACGGCAGCGCCTCGGCGCACCCGGCGCCAGCGATCGCGCCGCCGCGGTGGTGCGCACCTTCCTGGCGGCGAGGGTGGCCTCGTGACCGGGCGCCTGCCGGCTGCCACCGGCCTCGCCGATCTGCGGGCGCTGCTGCAGCTGCTGCGGCGCGAGCGCGAGCTGGTCGAGATCGACGCGGAGGTCGACCCCGATCTCGAGGCCGCCGAAGTGCACCGGCGCGTGATCGCGGCCGGCGGCCCGGCCCTGCTGTTCCGCCGCGTCAAGGGATCGCCGTGGCCGGTGGTCACCAACCTGTTCGGCACCGCGCGCCGCGTGCAGCTGGCGTTCGGCCCGCGGCCCGAAGCCCTGGTGCAGCGACTGGCGGCGCTGCCACACCAGTTGCTGCCGCCGACCCTCGGCCGGCTGTGGCAACGGCGCGAGGTGCTCGGCGCGCTGCTGCGCGCCGGACGGCGCACGGTCGCGCGTGCGCCGGTGCTCGAACGGATCGACACGCCGCCGCAGCTGCAGCGGCTGCCGCTGCTGCGCACCTGGCCCGAGGACGGCGGTCCGTTCGTGACGCTGCCGCTGTGCTACACCGAACACCCCGACGGTCACGGCAGCAACCTCGGCATGTACCGCATCCAGCGCTTCGACGACGCGCACGCCGGGCTGCACCTGCAGATCCACAAGGGCGGCGGCTTCCACCTCGCCGAGTACGAACGGCGTGGCCGGTCGATGCCGGTCAACGTGATGATCGGCGGTCCGCCGGCGGCGATGCTGGCGGCGATCGCGCCGCTGCCGGAGAACGTGCCCGAACTGTTGCTCGCCTCGCTGCTGCTCGGCGCCCGGCTGCGCACGGCGCGCAATCCGAGCGGCCCGCTGCCGGTGCTCGCCGACTGCGAGTTCTGCCTGGTCGGCGAGGTGGCGCCGGGCGCGCGCCATCCCGAGGGGCCGTTCGGTGATCACTACGGCTACTACTCGCTGCGTCACGACTACCCGCTGCTGCAGGTGCACGCGCTGTTGCGGCGCGCGCAGCCGATCCTGTGTGCCACGGTGGTCGGCAAGCCGCGGCAGGAGGACTTCTACCTCGGCGACTACCTGCAGCAGCTGCTGTTGCCGCTGGCAAGACTGGCGATGCCTTCGGTGCAGGACCTGTGGGCGTACGGCGAGACCGGCTACCACTCGCTCGCGGCCGCCGTGGTGCGCCAACGCTACCGGCGCGAGGCGATGGCCAGCGCGTTCCGCATCCTCGGTGAAGGCCAGTTGTCGCTGACCAAGTTCCTGCTCGCCACCGACCAGCCGATCGATCTGCGCGACTTCAAGGCGACGCTGGCGCACGTGCTGGCGCGCTGCCGTTTCGAAACCGATCTGTACGTGTTCGGCAACCTGGCGATGGACACGCTCGACTACACCGGACCGACGGTCAACGAAGGCAGCAAGGGCGTGCTGCTCGGTCTCGGGACCGCCGTGCGCACCCTGCCGACGACGTTGACCGGCGCGCTGCCGGCCGGCTTTCCGCGCGGCGAAGTGTTCTGCAGCGGCTGCCTGGTGGTCGCCGGCCCGCGCTATGACGCCGAGCCGGCCGCGGCGGCACGGCTCGCGGCGGCGCCGGCGCTGGATCCGTGGCCGCTGGTGGTGCTGGTCGACGACGCGGTCGCGGCGAGCCGCAGCACGATCAACTTCCTGTGGACCACCTTCACCCGCTTCGAACCGGCGGCCGACATCCACGCCCGCGCGCAGCGGGTCGTGCGCCACCAGCCGAGCTACACGCCGCCGATCGTGATCGATGCGCGCAACAAGCCGACCTACCCGAAGGAACTGTTCTGCGACCCGGACACCGCGGCGAAGGTGTCACGGCGCTGGCGCGAGTACTTCCCCGCCGGCGGCGTGGAGATGGGCGATTCGGCGCGCGCGCACCTCGATGCCTGATCCGCTGCCGGGTCTCGCGACCGGGTGTCAGTTGCCGAGCAGCTCGGCCGCGGTGATCTCGCCGTCCTCGGGAATGCCGAGGCGCTCGTTGCCGGCGCAGACCCGTTCGGAGGCATAGCCGCTGCGGCCCGGCTCGGCGAACACCAGCACCTTGGCATGCTGCAGGTCGAGGATCCACACCCGCGGCACGCCGGCCCGCGCATACTTCGGCAGTTTGATGCCGCGGTCGCGCGCCATCGTCGAGTCGGCGACTTCGACCACCAGCAGCGTGTCCTCCGGGCCAGGGTGCCGAGTGCGGTAGTAGTCCTGGTCCGGGCGCAGCAGGGTCACGTCGGGCAGGAACAGATTGAACTGGTCGAGCCGCAACGGGTTCTGGGTACGCACGATGGCTGCCTGCCCCAGCCTGCGGTGGAACAGGGCCGTCAGGCGGTCGACGTTGCCAGCATGCCTCGCCCCCGGAGTGGGCATGACTACCAGCTCACCCGCCACCAGTTCGAGCCGTTCCTCGTCGGTGAACACGCCGGCCTCGGCCATGCGGGTCACCTCGTCGACGTCGAACCGCCGCCGGCGCAGAGTCTCTGCCAACCTGGGTTTCATCATGGGTCATCTTACTCTGTGCAACGACAGCCATCGATTCTGCAGACAATCTGCGCTGGCACCGCAGTTGACGGCCCGAGGCCGTGCAAGTCCGATGCGCCGATGCCGTTCCACGACCTCGAACCGCACGCGGCGCAGGCAGCCCTGCAGCGCGATCCCGGGCTGCGGCTGCTCGACGTGCGCACGCTGCGCGAGCACAAGAGCCATCGGCTGCCGCATGCCGTGCTGGTGCCGGTGCAGGAACTGGCGCAGCGGCTCGGTGAACTCGATGCGCAGGCGAAGTGGCTGGTCTACTGCGAGCACGGCCGGCGCAGCGTCGCCGCGTGCCAGATCCTGCAGCAGGCCGGCTTCCGCCAGGTCACCAACCTGGCCGGCGGCGTGGCCAACTGGATCGGCGCGGGGCTGCCGATCGAACGGTAGTCGCCGGCCGCGCGTCGCGCGCCGCGCTCAGCCGGCCCGGCTCACTGACCGATCGTGCACTGCAGTGCGTTGCTGACCGTGGCGCCGAGCGCGTTCACGCCCGGATCGACCACGAAGGTCTGCAGGAACAGACTGACGCCGGCGGTGGCCGGATTCGGTGGCAGGGCGATGCCGGCCGTGAACGTGCCGGCGGCCGGGCCGCCGATCGACAGGTCGGGGCTGGTGCGCAGCAGACAGCCGGGCATGCCGTACAGGCCGAGGTCGAGCGGCAGCGGCGTGGTGCCCGACATCGTGTTCGAGAAGCCGACCAGCAGGATGGCCAGGGTGCTCGGTGGCAGGCTGCTGCAGGTGGCGACCATCGTCTGGCCGATCCGCGGCGCGGTGGCGGTCAGCACCGGCACGCCGTTGCTGCCCGGACAGCCGGTGCCCGCGGCCGCGACCACCGGCTCGCGCACGTCGATGGTCCACAGGCCGCGACCGTGGCTGGCGATCAGCAGGCGCGTCGAGTTGTGCAGGAACACGATCTCCTCGACACTTACGTCGCCGGGACCTTCGTTGCCGGTCGACCAATGCAGGCCGTCGTCGGCGCTGGCGAACACGCCCACCTCGGTGCCGACGTACAGGTGCCCGGCCAACGCCGGGTGCTGGCAGATGCCGTTGATCGGTGCCCACGGCAGCGCGGTGACCCCGCCGCCGGTGCGGACGACGAACGACGTGCCGCCATCGCTCGTCTGCCACAGGTTGTCGCCGGCGAAACCGCCGAACGCGACATAGACCACGCTGCTGTTCGTGCGATCGATCAGGATGCGGTTGCAGTAGCGGTTGGGCAGCGGGTTGGTGGTGCCGTTGTCGTCGACGACGGTCCAGGTCGGCGCCGCCGCGAGCCCGTTGCCGGTCTTGAAGATGCGACCGTCGTTGTGTGCCACCCAGACCACGTTGGCGTTGCCGGGTGCTATCGCGATCGCGCTGATGTTGACCGCCGGCGTCACCGCCGGCTTGATCGCCGTCCACGCCACGGTCGCCGCCCTGGCATTGCTGGTGCGCCACAGGCTGCGACCGCCGACCAGCAGCCGCGTCGGGTCGTTGGGATCGAGGATCAACGGGGCGATGAAGTTCGCGTTGCTGCCGGCGTCGGCGATGCCGCTGTAGATGTAGTTGGCCGATGCGCCGGCATCGGTCGAGCGGTGCACCTGCGCGTCGACGTACTCGCCGTACAGGTAGTTGGCGTTCAGCCAATCGATCGCGGCGAAGCCGCCGTCGCCGCCGAACGTCAGCGATGCGTTGGCGGCGCCGTTCTGCAGCGTCAGGTGACCGTTGTCCTGTGTGCCGCCGGTGATGCGGCCGGTGCCACCATCGCCGTCGGCGCCGTAGAACTGGCTCACGCGGTAGTTCTGCTCCTTGCGCGACCAGCCGCCGCCGGTCGACGCGGTGGCGATGTCGCCGGTGAAGTAGGTGCCGCCGTCGGTGGTCACGTACAGCCGGCGGTTGGTCGCGCCGTTGTAGCCCGGTTCGGCGACGAACTGGTGGATGTCCGGGTGCGGCTGGCTGGTGTTGATGTAGCCGTCGCTGATCTGCGCCAGCGTGACGCCGCCGTCGATCGACTTGTAGACGTGGTAGGCGCCGGTGACCAGCAGGTTGGCGTTGGTCGGATCGACCCACAGCGAGTTGTAGTACCAGGCCGCACCCGAGCCGGTCCCGGTGGTGCGCTGCGTCCAGTGGGCGCCGCCATCGGTCGACTGCCAGATCAGGCCGCCGCCGGTGCCGCACGAACCATAGACCATGTCGGCTGTGCTGCGCGCGTAGCACAGTTCGATACGGCCGCTGATGCCGGCCTGGCCGATCAGACCGCTGGCGGCGTTGACCCAGCCGAGCCCGGCATTGAGCGAGTAGACCACGCGGTGCACGCCGCCCTCGTAGACGTCGGCCACGCACTTGTTGCCGTCGTTGGGATCGAACAGCACCTGCATGCAGGCGTCGGCGAGGCGCACCAGCGACCACGACGTGCCGGCATCGATCGAGCGGTAGATGCCATTCGGCCGCACGGCCGCGAGCAGCAGATTCGGATTGTTCGGCGCCACCGCGATGCGGTTCACGTACTGGAAGGTGCTGCTGCCCGGCAGCAGCGCGAACGAGGCCCCGCCGTCGACCGACTTGAAGATGCCCTCGCCGACCAGACCATCGCCGTTGAAGAAACCCTCGCCGGTGCCCGCATACAGCAAAGGCGGCGTGCCGGCGACGATCGCCAGACTGCACACCGCGAGGTTGCCGAGCCGATCGTTGACCGGGCTCCAGGAGGCGCCGGCGTTGCTGCTGTGCCACACGCCACCGCCGACCGAACCTGCCCACAGCTCGCCGGCGTTGGCCGGGTTGATCACCAGACTGCGGGTGCGGCCGCCGATGTTGAACGGTCCGCGCTCGAGCCAGCCGAAACGACCGATGCCGGCGTCGTCGATGTTCTGCCAGTAGGCGGCGCTGGCATCGCGCTGGCCATGCGCCCTGACCACGCTCGCTGGGTCGAACACGCCGTTCTGATCGCGCCAGCGCAGCAGACGCCACGCCATGGCCCGGTCCGGCTCGTCCGGGTCCGCGCCCCGGTCCGGGTCACGACCCGCTTCGGTGATCGCCCCTGGCTTCGGCGCGGGGTCGCGACCCGAAGCGCGCGTGGTCTGGACCTCGAGCAACAGGGCGGAACTGGCCGCGAGTGCGGCGCAGGCGAGCAGCAGGGATCGGCGCATGGCAGGACCGGGCAACCTCGGGGCAGGCGATCAGTCTACTCCGGTTCGCGGTCATCGCATGCCGCTGCTGCGCGGCAATGCCCGGGCAAGTAAGCTGCGGCGCATGCGCGCTCGCGCCTGCATCCCGTTGCTGCTGTCGGCCACGATGGTCCCTGCCCAGGTGAGCCTTTTGGAACTTCCAGCCCTGGCCAAGGCCCGCGCCGATCGGCTGCGGCCGGCGCAGGAGGAGGCGATGAAGCCGTACTGGCGCGACCTGGCGCTCGAGTACCGCGGCAACGCCGCCCACCTCGAACAGCGCATCGCGCTGGTGGCGGCCCTCGGCGACAGCGTCGTGCCGGCGCTGCTCGAGAAGCTGCAGCCGGCCGACGGCGGGGCAGATGCACGCAACCTGGCCGGCAATTGCCGCCGGGTGCTCGAACGGCTCGACCCATCGACTTTCCTCGACGCGTTGCTCGAACTGTGCAACAGCCAGAGCCAGGTCGCGCGCAGCGAAGCGGTCCGGCTGCTCGGCTTCGCCCATGGTGCGCGCGCCGTGCAGGTGCTGGCCGACCTGCTGGGGCGGGCGCGCGACGACGACCGGCTGATGGTGCTAGAGGCGGTGATCCAGCAAGGCGCGCCCGAGGCGGCCGGCAAGGTCGTGCCGCTGCTCGCCAGCGAGGACCGGCGCATCCGCGAAGCGGTGCTCACCTACGCGGTCAAGGCCAGGCCCGCCAGCGCGATCGACACCGTCGTGCAGGCGCTGACGATCGAGAAGGACCTGCGCCTGCTGCCGCTGTACGTGGATTTCCTCGCCAGCACCGCCCACGAGCACGACGGCGCCGCCAGGGCGTTGTTGCCGCTGCTCGACCAACAGCGTCTCGACTGGCAGGACATGAAACGGTTGGTGCAGGCACTCGCCACGGTGGCGCCGCACGAGCACCCGCCGACCTGCCAGCGGTTGCAGGCGCTGATCGACGAGGGCGAGGCCGGTCAACTGTCGCTGCAGGCCGGCGTCACGCTCAAGGCGCTGGGCGACAAGTCCGGCCTGATGAAACTGCGCAAGCTGGTCAACGAACTGCTCGATCGTCCGAATCGCAAGAAGGACCCGATCCTGTTCGAGCTGCGGGCCAACCTCTACTTCACCCAGGAACTGTGGGGCCAGGCGCTCGGCGACTATGCCAAGGTGGTCGAGTACGGCAGCGCCAGTACGCAGGTGGTGCGGCGGGCGCAGATCATGATGGCCCGCTCCGAGGCCCACCTGCGCAAGTGGTCGAGCGTGTTGAAGCACCTGAAGGAGGTCGTCCCGACCACCGAGGAACTGCAGGAGCTGGCGCGCGACGACAGCGCCATGGCAGAGGCGCTGCAGCAGGACGAGATCCGCGCCTACGTCGCCAAACTGCAATCGGGCCGCAGCGGCGGCACCGGCAAGTGACCGGCGGTTCCTTTCCTTGACCTGCCTGCCGGGGCGGGCCAAGATGGCCTGAGGTTTTTTTGCGGTCCGCGCCGGTCCGTTTCCGGCGGCCAACGTTCCTGTCGCCAGCCCATCCATCTGCCATGCAAGTCGAGGTAGCCGAAACCGGCCCCTGCAGCCGTACGCTCAGTTTCAAGGTGCCGCCACAGACCGTGCGCGAACACCTGGACCAGATGTACGCAGCGGCTGGCCAGCAGGTGCAGATCAAGGGCTTCCGGCCAGGGCACGTGCCGCGCAAAGTGCTGGAGAAGCGGTTCGGCCCGAGCATCCTGCAGGAGGCCAAGGAGCAGCTGGTCAACCGCTGCTTCAACGACGCCTGCCGCGAACGGCAGATCACCCCGGTCGGGCGCGCCCAGGTCGACGACTTCGACCACCTCGAGTTGTCGCTGCAATCGCCGCTCGAGTTCAAGGTCAAGGTCGACGTGCGGCCGACGTTCACGCTCGGCCAGGTGGACGGCATCGAGATCGAGCGGTTCGAGACCGAGGCGACCGACCAGGACATCGACAATTCGCTCAAGGAGATCGCCAACCAGAAGCGTGCGATCCGCAAGGTCGAGGAACCGGCGCAGGACGGCGACTTCGTCAAGGTCGACCTCGCATTCCACGACGAAGCCGGTGCCAAGGTGCACGAGCGCAAGGGCGTGCAACTGAACACCCGGATCCCGGTCGCCGGCACCGACCCCGATCAGTTCGCCAAGGCGATCGTCGGCGCCACCAGCGGCAAGGGCATCGAGCTGCCGCTGACCTTCCCGGACAACTTCGAGAAGGACGCCTTCCGCGGCCACAAGGGCACCGCCCGGCTGCAGGTGCACGAGGTGCTGCGCATCACTGCCCCCCCGGTCGACGACGCGCTGGCGAAGGCGCTCGATTTCGCGTCGCTGGCGGCCCTCAGATCCGACCTGCAGCGCCGGATCGGCGACGAGAAGCGGCGGCTCGGCAAGCAGCAGCAGGAGGAGACCGTGCTGCAGACCCTGCTGCAGGCGCACACGTTCGATCTGCCGCAGTCGCTGGTCGACGAGCAGGCGCGCCAGAGCCTCGCCCAGTTCGCCGAGCGGCTCAAGCAGTCGGGCGCCAACGACGCCGACATCGAGAAGCAGCTTGAAGACAGCAAGGCCGAGGCCCAAACCGACGCCCAACGTCGAGTGCGCCTGTTCTTCCTGATCGATGCCGTAGCCCGCCGCGAGAAGTTGTTCGTCACCGAAGGTGACGTCGACACCGAGGTGAAGAACATCGCCCAGCAGAATCAGGCAACGCCGGCGCAGGTGCTCGAACACCTGGAGCAGCACCAACAACTGGGCGAGCTGCGGCTCGCGCTGCTGGAGCGCAAGGTGCGTGATTTCCTCACCGGCAGGGCCAAGATCGTCGATAGGAAGGGCAAGTGAACGCCGCCGCGTTCGTGCCGAGGACTGCGCCAGCGGGCGGAGTGACCCCATGAGCATCGCCAACGACTACATCATCCCGTTCGTCATCGAGAAGACCGGCCGTGGCGAACGCCAGTACGACATCTACAGCCGTCTGCTCGAGGATCGCATCGTGTTCATCGGTTCACCGATCGACGACAACGTCGCCAACTCGGTGATCGCCCAGTTGCTGTTCCTGCAGAAAGAGAACAAGAACCAGGACATCAACATCTTCCTCAACTCGCCGGGCGGCAGCGTCACCGCCGGGCTCGCGATCTACGACACCATGCAGTTCGTGCACTGTCCGGTGGCCACCTACTGCATCGGTCAGGCGGCGTCGATGGGCGCCGTGCTGCTGGCGGCCGGCACCAAGGGCAAGCGCCACGCGCTGCCCAATTCGCGCATCATGATCCACCAGCCCTGGGGCGGCGTCGGCGGCACGGCGATCGACATCTCGATCCAGGCCGACGAGATCCTGCGGCTGAAGAAGCGCCTCGGCGAGATCCTCGGCAAGCACACCGGCAGGCCGGCGGAGCAGGTGGAGAAGGACAGCGACCGCGACTTCTTCCTTGGCGCGGCGGAGGCCAAGGCCTACGGCCTGATCGATGAGATCGTCGAGACCAGCAAGTGACGCAGATCCGGCGCGCCCGGTGCGCATGGCGCCTGGCCGACCGACGAATGCGAGCACTCGGCAGGTCGAGCCGCTAGAATCTGGCGCGTTCCGCTCGGACGGTGCCGCCACTGCCGGCGCGCAGCCGATCGGCGGCAACCACTAGACCATGGCCGGCAAGGGCAAAACCGTCGAGCGCTGCACCTTCTGCGACAAGTCGCGGCACCACGTGCAGTCGCTGATCTCCGGGCCGCCCGGGATCTTCATCTGCAACGAGTGCATCGAGATCTGCAACACCATCCTGAAGCAGGAGGACACGCGCTCGCGCGGCGGTTCACCGACCTTCGTCAAGGACCTGGTGCTCAAGGAGAAGATCCCGGCGCCGGAGCAGATCTACAAGAAGCTCAGCGACTACGTGATCGGCCAGGAGCGGGCCAAGAAGGTGCTGGCGGTCGCCGTCTACGGCCACTACCGCCGCCTGCACGCCCGCTTCCACAATCCCGACCTCGAGCTGGAGAAGAGCAACATCCTGCTGGTCGGCCCCACCGGTTCCGGCAAGACGCTGATGGCGCGCACGCTGGCCAAGATCCTCGACGTGCCGTTCGCGATCGCCGACGCCACGACGCTGACCGAGGCCGGCTACGTCGGTGAGGACGTCGAGAACATCCTGCTGCGGCTGTTGCAGAACGCCAACTTCGACGTCGAGCGCGCGCAACAGGGCATCGTCTACATCGACGAGATCGACAAGATCGGCCGCACCACCAACAACGTGTCGATCACGCGCGATGTGTCCGGCGAAGGCGTGCAGCAGGCGCTGTTGAAGATCCTCGAAGGCACGGTGTCCAACGTGCCGCCGCAGGGCGGCCGCAAGCATCCCGAACAGAGCTACATCCAGGTCAACACCGAACACATCCTGTTCATCTGTGGCGGCACCTTCAACGGCATCGAGCAGTTCATCGCCCGGCGCCTCGGCCAGAAGGTCATCGGTTTCGGCCAGACCACCGGCGGCCCCGAACTGCCGCAGCTCGACGACGTCACCAGCCAGCGCGAGCGCGACCTGTTGATCCCGTTCCTCGACCAGAAGGACCTGATCGACTTCGGCATGATCCCCGAGTTCGTCGGCCGCTTGCCGGTGACGGTGCCGATGAGTTCGCTGACGCGCGACGAAGTGCTGCGGGTGATGACCGAGCCGAAGAACGCGCTGGTCAAGCAGTACAAGGGCGTGTTCGAGATGGAAGGCTGCCAGATCGAGTTCACCGACGATGCGCTGTCGGCGCTGGCGGAGAAGGCGATGCAGCGCGAGACCGGCGTGCGGTCGCTGCGGGCGATGTTCGAGGAGTTGACGCTCGATCTGCGGTTCAACATCGCCGCGCGCAAGGGCGAGCGGATCGTCATCACCAAGGAATTCGTCGACGAGCGGCTGGCCGAGGGCGCCCGCGGCCACGAGCCGCGGCGCAAGCGCGAGACCGCCTGAGGCCGGCCGTGGCCGCGCCCGAACAGGCACTCCCCGGCAGGGCCCCCGGCAGGGCACTCACCGACCTCGACGACCAGCAGCTCGCGGCCCAGGTCGCCGCCGGCGGCGGCAAGCCGTTCCAGGCCCGGCAGGTCGCGCATTGGCTGTACCGGCACGGCGCCGACTACGACGCGATGGCCAACGTGCCGGCCGCGCTGCGAGCGACCCTGGCGGCAGCGCTGCCGGCCCGCAGCAGCACGGTGGTGCACAGCGAGCTGGCCGCTGACGGCACCGAGAAACTGCTGCTGTGCCTGCACGACCGCGAGACCGTCGAATGCGTGCTGATCCCCGAGGGTGAACGCACGACGCTGTGCGTGTCGACGCAGGTCGGCTGCCCGGTCGGCTGCGTGTTCTGCGCCTCGGGCATGCTCGGCGTCAAACGCAACCTGTCGGCCGGCGAGATCGTCGAGCAGGTGCTGCACGCACGCGGCCGGCTGCGGCCGGGCCGGCAGCTGACCAATCTGGTGGTCATGGGCATGGGCGAGCCGATGCTCAACCTCGACGCGCTGCTGCCGGCGCTGCAGCGCATCCACGATCCGGCCGGCATCGGCATGGGCGCCCGGCGCGTCACCGTTTCGACGTCGGGCTATCCGCAGCAGCTCGAGCGCTTCGCCGCCGCCGATCCGTCGTACAACCTGGCGGTGTCGCTGCACGCCGCCGACGATGCGCTGCGGCGGCGCCTGGTGCCGACGGCAGCGCACCCGGTGCGCGAGATCGTCGCCGCCGCGCAGCGCTACTTCGGCCACAAGGGTCGCGAGGTGACGTTCGAGGTCGTGCTGCTGGACGGCCGCAACGACCGGCCCGAGGACGCGGCGGCGATGGTCGACCTGCTGCGCGGACTGCCGTGCACGGTCAACCTGATCCCGTGGAATCCGGTGGCCGAACTGGCGGCTGCCCATGCGCTGCGCCGGCCGGCCGCGGCGCGCGTCGACGCCTTCGCCGCGGCGCTGCAACACGGCGGGCTCGAGGTCACGGTGCGGCGCCAGCGCGGTGCCGATCGCAGTGCCGCCTGCGGCCAGCTGCGGCTGCGCGATCAGGGTGCGAGCGCCCCGGCGGCGCCACCCGGGAACGCAGCGGGGCGGCCGTAGCCGCCCCGCGCGCGCGCCAGCGATCGAACCGGCTCAGCGGATCGGTCCGCCGCTGTCCTTGGCCGTGCCGGACTTGCCATCGACCTGCTCGCCGTTCTCGGCCTTGCCGGCCTTCTTGCCGCGCTTCTCGAGCTTGCTGCCCTTCGCCGCCGGCTTGTTGGCCTTCAACGTCGTCTCGTTGCCGTCGCGGTTGACCACCACCTGGACTTCGTGGCCGGGCTCGACCGCGGCCAGCGCCTCCTGCACGTCGGCGGTGCCACCGATCTTCTTGCCGTTGATGCGCACCACCACGTCGCCTGCCTGCACACCCATCGCCCTGGCCAGCGTGTCGTCCTGCACTTCCTGCACCAGCAGGCCGACGCCGGCTTCGAGCCCGAGCTCGCTGCGCTGGTCCTCCGGGATCTGCTGGCTGACGACCACGCCGAGCCGCTTGCCTTCGGGTGGCAGTGGCTGCAGCTGATCGGCGATCCTCGGTGGCTGGTCGACATCGGGCGGCGTGTCCAGACCGCGGCCGAACGGCTGCAGGCGCAAACTGCGCAGCGGCTGCTTGCTGCCGTCCCAGCTGAACAACCCGAGGCCGCCGCCGAGTCCGTGCTGCTCGAGCACGCCGGGGTACTTCTGCCGGAAGGCGTCGAGGTCGGGGGCTTCGTAGACCTTCGACTCCTCCGCGCCCTTCTCGTTCTTGGACTTGATCTCGACGCGCACGCCGTCGGGACCGCTCTGCATCGACATGCTCTGGCCCTTGACGATCCCATTGCCGCCAGCGCCATTGCCGCCAGCGCCATTGCCACCCGACTTGCGCAGCTCGTCCATCTGCTGCTGCAGGTCCTTGAAGAAGTCGTCGTGGAAGAAGTGCTGGCGCGGGATGTCGACGCCGAAGTCGCGCTCGAGGTCGCGGAACAACTGGTCGAAGCGCTGCTGCACATCCGGATCGCCGAAGCCGGACTGTGGCATGCGGAACACGCGCGGCGGCTGCTGGCCGGTGCCGACCCGGTTGCCCGGCTGGCCATTGTCAAAGTCGCGCTGCTGCAGGCCGCCACTGTCGCCGCGTTCGATCTGCCGGACCAGCCGGCGCGAGCGCCATTGCACCTCGGCGTCGTCACTCTTGCCGGCTTCGCGCAGTGCCGGCACGGCGTCCTTGCCGAGCGCCCGCAGCTGTCGTTCGGCGTCGAGCCGCACCTTGTAGCTCTCGGCGCCGAGGTTCTTGATCAGGTCCTGGGTCGAAGCCCTGGCTTTCGGTTGCTCGGCCCACGGGTCTTGCGGTTGCTTCTCCTGCGCCTGCGCACAAAGCGGCCCCATGCACAGACCGGCAAGGGCCGCAAGAGTCGTGATTCGGATCATTGCGTCTACTCCTGTGGATTCTGGACGCCCGGAGCCGCCAAGCCATGCATCGGCAGGGTCCGGGTCGCAACGAGCGCCCCCCTACGGGCCAGCCAGGCAGATACTCCCGCCCGCGGACCGGGGTCGAACGCCCGGGCTCACTGGCCCTTGGCGCGCAAGGCCTTTCGCCGCTCGGCGCGGAACTGCCGCAGCGCCTCCACCACTTCGGGCCCCAGGTCCTGCTCGTCGACCGCGGTCGAAAGATCGTGCAGCTCGACGCGCCCCTGCATGCCGTGTCCCAGGCCGTCATGGCCGAGCGAACGGGGCAGCGCCGGCCAACCGATCGAATCCGTCACCGGCTGCGCGCCGATTCCCGGATGCAGCGGCGGTCCCAGCTGCAGCCGGTTGCCGTCACCGGCGCGCACGAACCAGGCGCCGAGCGCGAACAGCAGCATCGCAGCCGCGACCGAAACGAGTCGCTGCAACAACGGCCGCGTCGCTGCCGGCTCCGGCACCGGCAGCGCTGCCACCTGGTCGAGCACATCGGCATGCAGCCGGTCGAAGAACTCGTCCTCCGCCAGCGGCAACTCGACGGTGACGCCGGCCCGCAGCGCCTGCATGGCGCGCAGCTGCGCACCGGCCAGGGCCCGACAGCCGTTGCAGCCTCGCAGATGCTGCTGCACCGGTACGGCTTCGGCGGCGAGCAGGTCGCCGGCGACGAACGCCGGCAACGACCGCTGCGCACGGCGACAGGCGCGCGCGTTCATGCTTCCTGCCGCTCCACCAGCCGTTGCCAGTGCGCCTTGAAGATCTGCCGGCCGCGGTGCAGGCGCCAGCGCACGGTCGCATGCGTGATCTTCAGGATCGGCGCGATCTCGCGGCAGCTGAGGCCGTGGATGTCGCGCAGCACGATCACCGTGCGGAACTTGGAGTCAAGCTTGTCCAGCACCAGCCAGACCTGGCCCTTCTGTTCCTCGCGCTCGCCCGGCGCCGGCGCATCGGCATGGTCCGGCAGGCCACCCTGGAAGTCGTCGAGACTGGCAGCGCGACTGCCTTTCTGCTTGCGCAGCTGATCGATCGCCAGGTTCAGGACGATGCGATAGAACCAGGTGTAGAAGCTGCGCGCGAAATCGTACTTGCCGAGCGAGCGGTAGAGGCGGACGAACGCCTCCTGCGCCACGTCGCGCGCATCCTCGACCCGGCCGAGCACGTGGAAGGCGATCCAGAACACCCGCTTCTGGTAGCGCGCGACCAGCGCACCGAAGGCATCCTGATCGCCGCGCAGGGCGCGGCGCACCAGCGCGCCGTCGTCGACGTCGGCCGCGAGTGCCAGCCGGCCGACGGCGTCGGCGAGGCCACGGGTCACCGTGGTGCTGCGGTCCAGGGTCTGCAGGTTGCCGAGCGCGCGCATGGTTTTCTGCCGGAGGCGCGGAGTATACGGACGAGGAGCCGTGGCTGTTGGCGGCCCGCCGGATTCCCGGGCAGGTTTCCGATGCGGCGCTCCGGCCGGCAACACCGCGGCGATGGCAGCGACCGCGAGGACGCTAGCCGCCGACCGGCATGCCCATCCGGCGGAACTTCTCGAACCGCTGCGCCAGCAGCTGCTCCAGCGGCAGCGGCGCCAGTTCCGCCAACCACTCGAGGATCTGCGCCTTCACGGCCTCGATGCTGGCCTTCGGGTCGCGGTGCGCGCCGCCGATCGGTTCGTCGATGACCTTGTCGACCAGGCCGAGGCGCAGCAGATCCTTGCTGGTGAGCTTGAGCGCTTCGGCGGCGTCCGGCGCCTTCTCGCCGCTCTTCCACAGGATCGCGGCGCAGCCTTCCGGCGAGATCACCGAGTAGTAGGAGTTCTCCAGCATGCCGACCCGGTCGCCGATGCCGATGCCGAGCGCGCCGCCGGAGCCGCCTTCGCCGATCACCAGGCACACGATCGGCACCTTGAGGTCGAACATCTCGAGGATGTTGCGGGCGATCGCCGACGCCTGGCCGCGCTCCTCGGCGCCGATGCCCGGGTAGGCGCCGGGCGTGTTGATGAAGGTGACGATCGGCAGCTTCATCTTCTCGGCCAGCCGCATCTTCTGCAGCGCCTTGCGATAGCCCTCCGGATGCGCGCAGCCGAAGTTGCACGCCAGCCGGTCCTTGACGGTCTTGCCCTTCCGGTGCCCGACCAGCAGGAAGCGCACGCCGTTCATGCACGCCAGCCCGGTGACGATCGCCCGGTCCTCGCCGTAGACGCGGTCGCCGTGCAGCTCGACGAAGTCGTCGAGCATCATCTGCACGTAGTCGGAAGTCAGCGGCCGGTCGGCATGGCGCGCGACGTTGACGCGTTCCCACGCCGACAACTGCTGGTAGACCTCGGCCGCCTGCCGCTTGAGCCGCTCCTCCAGCACCTGGATCTCGCCCTTGAGGTCGAGGTGCGTGGTGGTGGAGATCTTCTTCAGCTCCTCGATCTTCTGTTCGAGTTCCTGCAGCGGGCGCTCGAACGCGAGGCCGTCCTGGGCAACGGACTTGGCAGCGGTTTCTGGCATGCGGAACGACACAGTAAGCCCGGAGCCGGGCCGCCGGCAAGCGATGTCGGCAACGGCGGTGCCAAGGGCGATCGTTGGCATGGGTCCGCGCGGCAGGTCGGTGGCGATGGGCCCGTGGCCCCGTACACTGCGCCCCACCATGCGCGCACTGCTCCCGCTGCGGCTGTTCGTCGTCGTGACCGCCACCGTACTGTCGGCGCAGAGCGTGCCGCTCGGCTTCACCGTCGAGACCCTGGCCCCGAACCAGCACGGGCCGATCGCCCTCGATCTGCTGCCGGACGGGCGCGTGCTGTTCGGCGAAGAGGACACCGGCAACGTCAAGGTCCTCGCCGCCACGGCGGTCGCCACCATCGGCACGGTGCCGGGGCTGCGCGTGTCGTACAGCCAGGGCCTGCTGTCGATCGCGGTCGACCCGCAGTGGCCGGCGCGGCCGTTCGTCTACTGCTACCACACCAATGCCGCAGCCGGCGATCTGCGCATCACCCGCTACACGGTCAGCGGCGCGCTCAGCGATCCGGCGAGCACCAACCTGCAGTTCGGCGCCGCCTACCTGCTGCTGACCGGCGTCCCGGACACGGTGCCCGAACGCGAAGGCGGCTGCCTGCGGTTCGGCACCGACGGGATGCTGTATGCGAGCTTCGGCGACGACTTCAATCCGTGCACCAGCCAGGACATCACCTCGCTGGCCGGGAAGATCGTGCGGCTGCGTACGGACGCACTGCCGGCCGGCGCCGGCGGCCCGCCGCTGCGCAGCCTGCTGGTGCCGCCGGGCAATCCGTTCCCCGGGCCCGGCGACGTG
>Ga0209488_10000827_pt1 | contig 26249 bp, 19 predicted proteins | sample Rivendell_Oct201_8_FD_188349 | JGI IMG/M metagenome (GOLD analysis project Ga0209488, IMG submission 188349) | Vadose zone soil microbial communities from the Eel River Critical Zone Observatory, Northern California, USA -... | ecosystem: Environmental > Terrestrial > Soil > Vadose zone >...
AGACGGTGGCGACAAGAAAGACGGCGAGGCGCGGCCCGAAGGAGCCCGCGCCGATGGCGCACGGCCCGAAGGCCAAAAGGGCGGCGGCCGGCAGGGTCGCCCGCCGCAGGGACGCGAAAGCGAACGACCGCCGGCGCCCGCGCCACCGGGCCAGGGTCAGCAGGGCCCACCGGCCGGCACTCCGCCGGCTGCCGGCAGTTCTGCGCCGAAGCCCGCGGGTGAAGGCGACAAGAAAGAGGAGAAGGCGCCAGCGCGACCCGAGTACCCGCGTGCGCCGGTCAAGGATCCCCACAAGGAAGCCCTGCAGCAGGTGCTCGACGGCGCGCTGCCGCTGCGCGTGCAAGCCGATCGACCCGACGAGATCCGCGCGGCGCTGACGCTTCTGCAGGGCAAGAAGATCCCGCAGCTGGTGCTCGAGCAGTGCTACGGCGGTGCGCTGCTGGCGCCCGAACTGGCCAAGGCCGGCGTGCCGTGCGTACTGACCGAGGTGCTGCCCGGTGCGCTGCCGAAGGACTACGAAGCGTTCGATGCCGTGGCCCTGCCGGCGATCCTGCAGCAGCAGGGCGTCGCCTTCGCCATCGCTTCGGGCAGCGCCCGCCGTGCCCGCAGCATCACGCTGATGGCCGCAGCCGCGGTCGGCGCCGGTCTCGATGCCGACGCGGCGCTGCGCGCGATCACGCTGTCTGCCGCCGAGATCCTCGGCGTGCAGAAGGACGCCGGCTCGCTGGCGCCGGGCAAGCTCGCCGACCTGATCGTCTGCGACCGCCCGTTGCTGCAGAGCGACTGCCACATCCTGCGGGTGCTGTCCGCCGGCAAGACGCAATTCGAGGCCAAGTGACCGATGACCCGACTCGCACTACTCTCCGTGCTCGGACTGGCGACGGCCAGTGCACTCGCGCAACAGGACCTGCTGGTCAAGGCCCGCAGCGTGGTCGTGGCGGCCGACACCGTGCTGACCGGCGGTGAACTGCTGGTGCGCCAGGGCCGGATCGCTTTCGTCGGCAGCGAGATCCCGGCCGACAGCCGCGCCCGCGCCCGGCTGCTCGATCATGCCGACGCGACGCTGGTGCCTGGCTTCGTGCTGGCGCACGGCTGGCTCGGCCAGGAAGCCGATCTTGCCGAGCGCGCCAACGCGTTCACGCCGGAGCTGCGCGCCGCCGAGGCATTCGATCCGTTCCAGGACGAACTGCAGGCGCTGGCCAGGTACGGAGTCACCAGCTGCGCGCTGGCACCGTCGTCGCGCAACGTGGTCGGCGGCATCGCTGCACTGATCAAGCCCGGCGCCGACTGCGGCACCGTGGCGACCGACGATCTGTTCCTCAAGCTGTCGCTGGTCGCGGCGGCGCGCGATCAGGAGCGCTGGCCGACCTCGTTGATGGGCGCGGTCGAGCTGCTGCGCACGGCGTTCACCGCCGCCAGGAACCCGGCAACCGCCAACGCCCGCGACCTGCTGCCGCTGCGCCAATGCCTGCAACGCGCCCGTCGCGCCTGCATCCACGCCGACACCTACGCCGAGCTGATCGCCGCGCTGGAGTTGAGCAAGGAGTTCGGCATCGAGCCGGTGCTGGTCGGCGCCGCCGAGGCCGACAAGTGCCTGCCGCGCATCAAGGCGCAGAACGCCAGCGTCGTGCTCGCGCCGCTCGCGGTCGATGCGCGGCAGCGGCAGCTCGAACTGCCGGGCATGCTGGAACGCGCCGGCATCCCGTTCGCGTTCACCAGCCAGCAGCCGGAGTTGCTGCGGGTGTCGGCGGCGCTGGCGGTGCACAACGGCTGCTCGCGCAAGGCGGCGCTGGCGGCACTGACGCGCACGCCCGCCGAACTGCTCGACCAGGCCGCCGCGATCGGCTCGCTGCGCACCGGCTGCGCCGCCGACTTCTGCGTGTTCAGCGGCGACCCGCTGGACCTCGGCTCGCGCCTGCTGGCGGTGTACGTCGGTGGCGTACGCTGCGACCGGCGCAGCACCGGCAAGACGCCAGCCGTGCTGCCGCCACGCCACCCGACCGCCCCGGCGACGGTGTCCAGCACGGTCGAGGAGCATCGATGAACCGCCGCATCACCCTGCCACTGGCATTGCTCGCCGCCGCCGCCAGCATGGCCGCGCAGGACCAGGTCACCGTGTTCCGCGGCGCCCGCATCTGGCCCGGCGGCGCCGAGCCGATCGACAACGGCGTGCTGATCGTGGCGCGAGGACGCGTGCAGTCCGTCGGCGGCCCGAGCACGCCGATCCCCGACGGTGCCGTGGTGCAGGACGTCAGCGGCCGGCAGATCACGCCGGGCCTGATCGATGCGGCCTGGTGCCATGGTGCGGGCGCCAACGACGGCAACGAGCAGGGCGACGAAGTGACGCCGCAGATGAAGATCCTGGACGCGCTCGATCCGCAGGACCGGGCGTTCGCCCGCGCCCGCGCCGCCGGCGTCACCACCGTGCAGATCACGCCCGGCAACCGCAACGTGATCGGCGGTCTCGGCGCAGTGGTCAAGACCTTCGGCGAAACACCGCAGGCAATGCTGCTCAAGGACGAGTCCTGCCTGCGCATCGCCATGGGCGCCGAACCGTCGATGGGCAACCGCGCGATCCGCGGCGGCAACGTCGACTCGATCTACTACCGCCGACCGACGACCCGGATGGGCGTGGTGTGGGAAGTGCGCAAGGCGATGTACGACGCCAAGGAGTACATGGAGCGCACGATCCAGAACGGCGCGCCGCCGCCCGACCCGGGCAAGGAAGTACTGGTGCGCGTGCTCAAGCAGCAGCTGACGGTGTGCACCACCGCGCGCAGCGAGCAGGACATCCGCACCGCGCTGCGGCTGGCCGAGGAGTTCGGCTACCACACGGTGATCGACGAGGCCCAGGAAGCCCACCTGGTCGCCGACGAACTGGCGGCCGCCAAGGTCTGGGTCATGATCGGCGCACCGAGCGCCGATCGCATCGCCGGCACCGGTGCCGCCGACGGCGCCGCGCCGCGCTGGTCGACGCTCGGCATGCTCGCCCACCGCGGCGTGCCGTTCGTCGTCACCACCGGCAGCAACCTGGCAGCACTCGAGCTGGTGCGCGAAGCCAGCTTCGCGGTCCGCTTCGGCCTCAGCCCACGCGACGCACTCGACGCGATCACCGTGCGCCCGGCCAGCCTGCTCGCGGTCGACGGCCGCGTCGGCCGGCTGGCGCCCGGGCTCGACGCCGACTTCGTGCTCTGGTCCGCCGATCCGTTCGATCCGACGGCGGTCGCCCTCACCACCTACCTCAACGGCCTCGCCACCCACGACTGAGATGAAAGCACTGCTCCTCGCCGCGCTCGCGGCCGCGTTCGCCCCCTGCGCCCCCGCCCAGGACACGCTTGCGGTCAAGGCCGGCAAGATCCTGACGATCACCGGACCGGTGCTCGACAACGGTGTCGTGCTGATCCAGAACGGTCGCATCAGCAAGGTCGGCAAGGCCGCCGACGTCGAGATCCCGTGGGACGCCAAGGTGGTCGATGCCAGCGACAAGACCGTGCTGCCGACCTGGGTGCTGGCCCACAGCCAGGGCGGCATGCGCGGCGCCAACGAGGCGATGCAGAACGTGCCGTTCATCGACATCGCCGACGCGGTCGACCCGGCCAGCACGTTCTTCGAGGACTGCCTGCGCAACGGCGTCGGCACCGTGCACGTGATCCCCGGCAACATGACGCTGCTCGGCGGCATCGGCATGGTCGTGCGTCCGTTCGGCCGCACGGTCGAGGACATGGCGGTGCGCACCAAGAGCGGCATGAAGCTGTCGCTGCAGCCGCAGGCCGGCGGCCGGCTGCAACAGATCCGCAAGCTGCGGCGCGCGCTCGAAGAAGTGCGCGAGTACATGGCCGACTTCGACCGCCGCAAGAAGGAGTTCGAGCAGGAGAAGCAGGCCGGTGCGATCGCCGCCGACAAGGAATGGACCGAGGAGTACGACCGGCAGAAGAAGCCGGTCATCGACCTGCTCGGCAAGAAGCTCAAGGGCTGGCTGTTCGTGCCCTCGGCCGCCGAAGTCGACGAGGCCCTGCGTCTCGCCCAGCAGCTCGACCTCGCGATCGTGCTCGGCCAGAACGTGCAGAAGGCGATCGCCGACATCGCCAGGTTCAAGGCGCCGGTCGTGCTCGACGAGAACTTCGAGTTCTACGAGCTCGACGACGAGACGCAGATCGAGAAGAAGGTCTGCACCGCCAGGCTGCTGGCCGACGCCGGCGTGCCGTTCGCCCTGAGCCTGGCCCAGAACGGGCCCGGCGCCTATCCGTGGTGGCAGCTCGCCACCTGCGTGCGCGGTGGCGTCGATCGCCGCACCGCACTCGAGGCGCTGACCGTGGTGCCGGCGCGGATGCTCGCTCTCGAGGACCAGCTCGGCGCGATCGCCGAAGGCAAGCTCGGCAACCTGCAGGTGCTCAACGGCGATCCGCTGCAGGCCACCAGCTGGGTGGAGACCGTGATCCTCGAAGGCAACATCGTCTACGAGCGCAGCAAGGATCCGCGGCTCAAGTACCTGTTCGCCGAGGGCCCGGACAGCAAGAAAGCCGCCGAGCCGCCGAAGGGCGACAAGGACGACAGGGATGGCAAGGCCGGCAAGGCCGCACCGGGCGCCGGCAACGAGGGCAGGTGAGCATGCGCGCATCGCGGCATCTGCTGGCGCTGGCGACTGCGGCCATGGCCCTGCCGGCGCAGGCGCCGGCACCGGCCACCGCCGCCGCCTTCGCCGTCCACTGCGGCCGGCTGCTGACCGGCGATGCGACGCTGACCGACGCGTGGCTGGTGGTGCGCGACGGCAAGGTGGTCAGCGTCGGTACCGACGCGCCGCCCGCGGATCTGCCGGTGGTCGATGCCGAGGGCAAGGTGGTGATGCCCGGCATCGTCGCCGCCGACTCCGATCTCAGCGGCGCCGCCGACGCGGAGTACAACGTCACGCCGGATTTCGTCGCCGCCGACGGCTTCGACTTCGATCGCAACTACCGTGATGCGCTGATGGGCGGGGTGACCACGGCCTACCTGTCGCCCGGCCGCGAACGACTGATCTCCGGGCAGGGCAGCGTCGTCAAGCTCGCCGGCACCGACGTCGTGCAGCGCGTGCTCAAGGACGCCGCCTGCCTGCGCATCAACGTCGGTGACGGCGCGGTGCTGGCGCCGCGCGTGTTCGAGCCGACGCCGCATCCGACCGCCGACGACCCGCTGTTGCCGGCCCGCATCCAGAAGCCGACCGCGCGCATCGGCGTGCTCGCCGAACTGCGCGCGCTGTTCGGCCGCGGCACCGACCAGGACCAGCATCTCGCCGGCCAGGGCTCGGGCGAGAACAAGTACGACAAGTCGGCGCTGGCCGCGGTGGTGCAGGGCCGGCTGCCGCTGCGCGCCGCGGCCACCAAGGCGCAGGACGTGCGCCGCGCGCTCGAACTGGCGCACGAACTCGGCTGCCGGCTGGTGCTGGAGAATCCGCAGGAGATCGGCGCGCTGGCGGCGCAGGCGGGCGCGCAGAAGGCGATGGCGACGTTCCGGCTGCCGGCGCTGCCGGGCATGCCGAACCCGGGCGGCGAGGATCGGCGGCAGAAGCGGCCGGAACCGACGTTCACGGCCGCGGCCAAGGCCGCTGCCGCCGGCATGACGATCGCCGTCGGTCCGCCGGTCGGCATGCCGCTGCGCGACTTCATGCTGGCCGCGGCACTGGCGGTGCGCGGCGGGCTTGGCCGCGAGCAGGCGCTGCGCGCGATCACGATCGATGCCGCCCGCGTGCTCGGCGTCGACGACCACGTCGGCTCGCTCGCGGCCGGCAAGGACGGCGACTTCGTGATCCTCAGCGGCGAGCCGCTCGCCGTCGGCACGATGGTCGAGACCACCTACATCGACGGCAAGATCGCCTTCCAACGCAAGACCGGCGCCGGGCAGCTGGCGGTGCGCTGCGGCCGCATCCACGACGCCGAGGGCCACGTGTTCCGGAACGGCGTGATCCTGGTCGCCGACGGCAAGGTCAGGGGCGTCGGCGAGGACCTCGCCATTCCGTACGGCGCCCGCGTGATCGACGTGCCCTCAGGGGTGATGACGCCCGGCCTGATCGACGCGTTCTCGCACCTCGGTCTCGCCGGCGACGGCACGCCGGTTCCGCCCGGAGCAGCGAACCAGCGGCTGGCCGACGCCATCGACCCGGCCGATCCGATGTTCGCGCCCGCACTGGCCGCCGGCCTGACCACCGTGCTGGTGTCGGGCAAGGACAGCGGCCTGCAATCGGGTCGCGTCACCGCGGTCAAGACCGGCAGCAAGGACGCCGCCACCGCGGTGGTGCGCGCGATCGCCGGCCAGCGGCTGGTGTTCGACGCCATCGGTCCGGACGCGACCAAGCCGCTGAAGGAGCTGCTCGACCGCGGCAAGCAGTACAGCAAGACCTGGCACGACTACGACAAGGCGCTCGCCGACTACAAGGCGGGCAAGACCGCGCCGAAGCCGGCCGCGGCGGCGAAACCGGCCGAGGCCCCGCCGCCGGCGAAGGACGATCCGATCGGCGGCACCTGGGAGGGCGAGATCACCCAGGGTCGCGGCCAGCTCAAGGTGGTGCTCGAGCTCAAGCTCGACGGCACCAAGGTCACCGGCAAGGTGCACTTCACCATCGGCACCAACGAGCTGCCGGCCCAGGACCTGCAGGGCGGCAGCTTCGAGGCCGGCAAGCTGAAGCTCGAGTTCCGCTTCGGCAACGGCAACACCGCGATCACTCTCGAAGCCGACGTCACCGGTGACGAGATGAAGGGCAAGTGGACCGGCCAGCGCGGCGAGCAGGAGTTCAACGCCAAGCGCACCGGCAAGGAGGGCAGCAAGCCGGCAGCAGCCGCCGCCGCGCCTGCCACCACTGCCGCCGAGGCGCCGAAGGCGGAGGCGCCGAAGGCGCCGGCCATCGACGACAACCTCGAACCGCTGCGCGCCGTGGTCGACAAGCAGGCGGCGCTGGTCGTGCGCTGCAACCGCGGCCCGGCACTCAAGGAACTGCTCGCACTGCTGCAGCAGGACCAGCTGCCGTACCTGCTGCACGGCGCCGAGGGCGTGCTCGACGATCCGACGATCCTCGGCAGTGCGCGCCCCGGCGTGCTGCTCGAGCCCGAGATGGTGCGCGACCAGGACGGCACGCTGACCAACATCGCTGCCCGGATGGCCGAGCTGTCGCTGCCGATCGCGTTCGGCACCGGCGATTGCGCCGGCGCGCGGCATCTGCTGCTGCACGCGATCTATGCGGTGCGCTACGGTCTGTCTTCCGACGACGCGCTGCTGGCGATCACGCGCCATCCGGCGCAACTGTTCCAGCTCGACGACCGCATCGGCAGCCTGCGTCGCGGCAAGGATGCCGACTTCGTGGTGTTCTCCGGCGACCCGTTCGAACCGACCAGCCGCGTGCTGCTGGTCGTGTGCGACGGCGAGGTCGTCGTCGACCAGCGCGAGGAGGCCGGCAAGTGACCGCGCGCGCGCTCGGCCTGCTGCTGCTCGCGGCGACGGCGACCGCGCAGGCGCCACCGCCGGCCACGTTCGCGACCTGGCATCCGCGGCGGCCGAAGACCGAGGCCGACTACCAGGTGGCGAAGTGGGGCGCCCGCGGCCAGCCGTCGCCGGGCTACCTGTTCCACGCCGCCAAGGTGGTGCCGGTCACCGGGCCGCCGATCGACGACGGCTTCGTCGCCACGCGCAACGGCACGATCATCGCCCTCGGCGCCTGGAAGGACCGGGACACGCAGCAGGCGGCGGTCGGCTGCGAGGTGATCGACTGCGGTGACACCTGGCTGGTGCCCGGCTACGTCGACCTGCATTGCCACATCGCCAGCCCGAGCTTCGACCTCAACGACACGGTGCACCCGACCAACCCGGAGTTCCGCACCCTCGATCTGATCTCGATGGAGCACGACCAGATCCGCATGGCGCGCGCCGGCGGCGTCACGTCGGTGCTCTACATCCCGGGCTCGGGGTCGAACATGGGCGGCTTCGGCACGCTGACCAAGACCTGGGGCACCTCGCCGGCGGCGGCGCTGATCCGTTTTCCCGGCAGCCTGAAGATCGCGCAGGCCGGCAACCCGGAGCGGCCGAGCGGCGACCTCGGTGCCACGGTGCTGGGCATGAACCAGGGCCTGCGCATGACGCTGCTCGACGGCAAACGCTACTGGGAACGCTACGAGCTCTGGCAGCAGGGCACGGGCGACAAGCCGAAGTTCGACCCGACGCTCGAGCTGCTGCGCGGCCTGTTCCGCCACGAGTTCCCGGTGTCGGTGCACACGCAGATCTACCAGGTGGTGCTGGAGACGCTGCGCGAACTGCGACTCGAGCTCGGGCTGTGGACCGTGGTCGTGCATGGCGAGTTCGACGCCTACCGCATGAGCGAGAACGCGCTCGAGGCCGGCATGCCGATCGCCGCCGGCCCGCGCACCTACCACTTCGACCGCGCCACCAGCAGGTTCCTCGGCCTGCACCAGGTGTGGCACGACGGCGGCCCCTACTACGCCTGGCGCTCGCCGGTGCGCGGCGTCGGCGACGATGGCGTGGCGATCAACACCGATTCGCCGGTGGTCGCCGAGGAGCAGCTGCAGGTGCAGGGCGCGATCGCGGTGCGGCTCGGCCTGGCGCACGAAGTGGCGCTGCGCGGCCTGACGATCAACCCCGCGCGTTTTGCTGGCATCGACCACCGCACCGGCTCGCTCGAGGTCGGCAAGGATGCCGACTTCTGCACCTGGTCCGGCGATCCGATCGATCCGCGCAGCCACGTCGAACTCACGGTCGTCAACGGCACGATCTGCTACCGCCGCGATCCGAAGCGGCCGGCCTGGTGATGCGCCGCCATCGCCACAGCCTGCTGGTCGCCCTGGCCTTGGCACCGCTGGCCCGCGGCCAGCAGCCGCAGGCCATGGCGACGGCGAGCCCGGCGGTGGCGTTCCTCGCCGCGCGCATCCTGCCGGCCGACGCGCCGCCGATCAGCGGCGGCGTGCTGCTGGTGCAGGACGGCAAGATCGCCGCCGTCGGCGAACGTCGGCAGGTGCCGATCCCGGCCGGCGCACGGCTGCAGGACCTCGGCGACGCCTGGCTGGCGCCTGGCTTCGTCGACCTGCACCACCACGTCAGCGGCGGCATCGGCGGCGGCGACATCAACGACATGGTGATGCCGCTCAACCCGGAGCTGCGCACGCTCGACATCGTGCGTCCGAGCGAGCTGGCGATCCGCCGGGCGCTCAGCGGCGGCATCACCACCACGCTGTTCATCCCCGGCTCGGGCACCAACATCGGCGGCTTCGGCGTGCTGCTGAAGATGCGCTGGGGCGAGCCGCTGGCCAAGATGGTGTTGCGCGACCTCGGGGCGATGAAAGTGGCGCAGGGCTTCAACCCCGAGCGCTATTCCGGCGACCTCGGCCAGACGCGCATGGGTTCGCACGAACTGCTGCAGGCGCGGCTCGAGCAGGGCCAGCGCTACGCCAGCGCCTGGAGCGAGTTCGCCGCCGGCAGGGGACCGAAGCCGCGGTTCCAGGCCGAACTCGAGCAGCTGCGCGCCGTGTTCGAGCGCCAGGTGCCGGTGCTGATCCACACCGCCGGCGCCCGCGACTGCATCGCCACCGCGCGCATGTTCCAGGACGTGTTCCACCTGTGGATGGTGCTGTCGCACGGTTGCTTCGACGGCTGGATGGCGGCCGCCGCCCTGGCCAGGCGCAACACGCCGGTCAACCTCGGTCCGCGGATGTACGAGTTCAACCGCTACAGCGAGTTCCAGGGCATGTGCCAGGCGTACTGGGATGCCGGTTGCCGCGACCTGTCGATCAACACCGACGCGCCGGTGGTCGCCGCCGAAGAGCTGCCGCTGCAGGGCGCGATGGCGGTGCGGCTCGGCCTGTCGTACCCGGTGGCGCTGCAGGCGCTGACGCTGGTGCCGGCGCGACAGATCGGCATCGCCGACCGCACCGGCTCGCTGACTGCCGGCAAGGACGCCGACTTCCAGGTCACGCGCGGCGACCCGCTCGATCCGCGGTTCCCGCCGCAACAGGTCTACATCGACGGCAACAAGGTCTACCAACTCGGAGACGTGAAGTGATGCACCAAGCAAGCAGCGTGTGCGCAGTACTGCTGGCTGCTGTCGCCGCCGGCGGCGCCGCGCGCGCGCAGGACGGCCGGCCGCTCGCCTTCACCAACGCCAGGTTGTGCACGCTCGAGGGCGAAGTCGTGCCGCTCGGCACGCTGGTGGTACGCGACGGCAGGATCCAGGCACTCGGCGCCGACGCGGTGGCCCCGGCCGGCGCGCTGCAGATCGACTGCAAGGGCGGCACGATCATGCCCGGCCTGGTGTCGGCGTTCGCGCGCGCCGGCATCGACGGCCCGGTCGAAGGTCCGCGCCAGCAGCCCGGCCCGGGCCGTGGTCGTCGCGGTCCACCGGTCGAGATCAACCCCGGCCCGCGCGGCGGTACCCTGAACCAACCGGCGACCAAGGTCAGCGACAAGCTGTACGCGCGGCAACCGATCTTCGGCGAATTGCTGCGCTGCGGCGTGACCACGTTGGCGTTGACGCCGCCGGGCTCCGGCCTGCCGGGACTCGGCGCGGTGCTGCGTCCGGATGGCAAGACCGCCGAGCAATTGGTCGCCGTCGACGCCGCGTTCGTATTCGTCGCCATGGTGCGCGACACGGCGGTGAAGAAGCTGCTCAAGGAGTCGTTCGACAAGGCCAAGAAGGTCGTCGAGGAGCGCAAGAAGCCCAAGGAGCCGGCGAAGCCCGAGGCCAAACCCGAAGACAAACCGGCGGACAAGCCGGCCGAGGCCAAGACCGAACCACCCAAGGGCGAGCCGCCGCCGAAGCCGCCGGAGCCGACGCCGCCACCGGTGCCGAAGCCGGACGACAAGAAGGAAGAGAAGGCCGCAGCGCCGGCACCGGCGGCGAAGCCACCCGAGCCGCCGAAGGATCCTAACATCGAGGTGCTCGCCGACCTGCTCGAAGGCAAGCGCCGCGCGATCCTCGAGCTCGACGCCGCCGCCGACCTGCTGCACTGGTTGCACGCCGTCGGCGACGACCTGCAGTTCCCGCGCGCGATCGTCGTGCCGCGGTACGACCAGCAGGCCGGCGCGTTCGACGTGGTGGTCGAGCAGTGCAAGAAGCTGAAGGCGCCGATCCTGTTGCCGCCGCAGCTCAGCGTCCGGCCACGCACGCGCTACCTCACCAACCCGGCGCTGACGCTGCAGCAGGCCGGCGTCGAGGTCGGCTTCGTGATCGGCGACCACCGGGACACCCTGCGGGTGCTGTTCTTCAACTTGATGGAACTGGTGCGCTACGGCCTGCCTGCCGACGTGGCGCTGAAGGGCGCGACGCTGGTGCCGGCCAAGGCGCTCGGCGTGGACGGCGAAGTCGGCTCGCTGAAGGTCGGCAAGAAGGCGAACCTGCTGCTGTTCAGCGGCGATCCGCTCGATCCGACCAGCGTGCTGCAGTCGGTGTGGCTCGAGGGCCGCGACGTCACCGTGGAGAAGAAGGGAGCCGAACGATGAGACTCACTGCCGGTGTGTTGTTGGTCGCCTTGCTCGCTGCGGCGTCCGGGCTGCCGGCGCAGGGGCGCAACCGGTTTCCGCGCCGCACCGAGGGTGGCGGCCAGCCGGCGGTGCCGGAGAGCAAGCCGGAGCCCGCGGGCGACAAGAAGCCGCCGAAGACGCACCTCGCGATCGTCGGCGGCGACGTCTACCTCGGCACCGGCCAGCGCCTGACCGGCGCCACGGTGCTGGTCGGCGACGACAAGATCCTCGCCGTCGGCACCGACCTCGAGCTGCCCGCGGGCACCACGGTGCTCGATGCCAAGGGCAAGACCGTGAGCCCCGGGTTCGTCTGCGTGGTCGGCAACGGCATGGGTGCCGGCCGCAGTTCGCCGTTCATCGACTCGGTCAACCCGTTCGACCCGGAGATCAAGCAGGCGCTCGCCGCCGGCATCACCTCGTTCCTGGCCGGATCACCGGCAGGCGGCAACATGCCCGGCGGCGACACGGCGGTGATCAAGCTCGCCTACGGCGACGTCACCGGCATGGTGCTCAAGGAAGGCACGGTGCTCGGCCTGTCGGTGCCGTTGCCCCCCGCCGATCTCGACAAGCTGTTCGAACTGATCAAGAAGACCAGGGACCACCGCGTGGCGCTCGAGGAGTTCGGCAAGAAGAAGAGCGCCGACGCCAACGCCAAACCGCCGGAGGCGCCGCCGGGCAGCGACAAGCTGCTCAAGGTGCTCGCTGGCGAGGCGCGGCTGTGGATCACCCTCGGTGGTGCCGGCGGCGGCGGTCGCCGCGGCAATCCGTTCGGCGGCGGCGGCAACAACAACGACACCGCCGCGATCCGCCAGGCGATGGACATCGCCCAGCGACTCGGCACCGGCGTGGTGTTGCAGAAGCCGGTCAGCGCCTGGCTGGTGGCCGACGAGATCGCCGCCACCGGTTCGATGGTCATCCTGTCGCCGCGCGACCGGGTGCCGGCCGACCCGGCCGACCCGGACCGGACCGGCAGCAACCTTGCCAGCGCCGCCATCCTGGCCGAGACCGGGGTCCCGGTCGCGGTCACCTGCCCGGCTGGCGGCTACGGCGGCGGCGCCGGCGTCGGCACCGGCGGGATCATGGGCCAGGACCTCAACACGCCGCACCTCGACGCGGCTTTTGCGGTCCGCGGTGGACTGGACAACCGCAAGGCGCTGCGCACCCTGACCCTCGATGCCGCCCGCATCATGGGCGTCGACAAGCGCATCGGCTCGATCGAGCCCGGCAAGGACGCCGACATCTTGATTCTCGATGGCGACCCGCTGCACTATAGAACGTTCGTCGAGACTGCCGTGGTCAACGGTAAAGTCGTCTACGTGAAGGACCAAGAGCCCTTCTACAGTCACATCAAGCACTGACGGACAGGACGGCGCGCTGCGGACAACCGTCCGGCAGGGTGCCCGCCGTGAAGCGGGCATCCGACCAGCAGCTCCCTCACAACGAGAGGCCCATGAGCGTAGAGAGTCTGAAGGAACTGGAGGACTTCTTCCGCAGCATGCGGCAGGCCTTCAACAGCCGCGACCTCAAGACCTACCGTTCGCACTTCTGGACCGACAAGCGGTTCCAGAACCTGGATGCATCCGGCCGCCGCGACCGCGGCTGGGGCGAGTTCGAAGAGGTGCTCGACCAGGAATTCCGCTACCTCGAATCGGTGCGCTTGGAACTCAAGGACCTCGAGTTCCAGGTGTTCGAGGACCAGTTCGCCACCGTGGTCGGCGCCTGGAAGCTGGCGCAGATCGACCCCGAGGGCCGCGAGATGGAGCAGACCGGCCGCTGCACGTTCGCCGTCTGCCGCATGGGTGACGACTGGAAGATCGTCGCGCAGCACTTCTCGTTGATGCCGACCGAGAACGCCGTCACCGAGTGATTCCTCTCGAGTGGTTTCTCGTCGAGTGATTCGGGCGGCCCGCCGCCCTCACTTCTGCAACTGCAGCAGGTTGCTGCGCCGGCGCACGCCATCGACCTGCAGCACCGCCACCAGGGTCACCGGCGTCGCGCCGCCGCGGAACGCAGCAGTGTCGAGCGTGCGCTTCCCGTCCGGACCGATGCTGCCGCGCCACTGCGACAGCACGTGCAGCACGCGCCGGCCGTCGTCACCGACGACCACTGCCAGCAGCGCGAACTCCGCGCCGGCGGGGCCGCGGACTTCCAGCTGATCGCCGGTCTGGGCGATTGCTGGCAGCACCTGACCGACTTCGACCGGCGCCGACACCAACCCACGCGACCCGACCGCGAGCAGCGTCACCCTGGCCGCCGACGTCCCGGTGACTTCGACCACGAACGAGCCGTCGGCCGCCGGCAGGACTTCCGCCGCACCACCGCCGTCGACCTGCGCGCGCAGCCGCACACCGGCCACCGGCCGCACGCTGCCGGCGACCCGCAGGTGGTCGCCTTCGAGGCGTTCGAGCACGCAGACGTCCACCAGCGGCGGTGCCGGCTCAGTGTCCGGTTCCGCTTCGACCGGCGGTGCCGGCATGCCGGCCGGCGCCGGCTCGGCCGGGACCGCCGCGGCGATGCCTTCGCCGCGCAACGCCACGACGAACTCCGGATTGCTCGCATCGCTGAGCACCCGCAGCCGTTCCTGCAGGGCCCCCGGCTGCAGCGGCGCGAACGCCACGCGCACCAGCACCGAGGCTCCGGGCAGGACCGTGCGCTCGAGCTCGCCGACCACCGCGAACGGCGCTTGCACCTGCAGGCGGGCGTGCAGCGACCGGCGCCCGGTGTTGTGCAGTTCGAAGGTGCGGCTGCTGGCGCGGCCCGGCTGCATCGGCCCGAAGTCGAGCAGCGAATCCGACAGCTCGACGCGCGGGGCCGCGGGGTGCGGGAATACCAGCGGTTGGAACTCGGCCGCGAAGTCGACGCGCACCTCGTTGCTGGCGTCGCTGCCGGCACGGAACCCGCGCACGCGCGCCCGCTCGGCCGGCGCAAAAGTCCGCGTGGCGTGCAGCTGGCCGCTGAGGTCGAAGGCACGGACCTCCAACCGCCCCTCCTTCTCATAGGCGAACAGCGCCAGCTCGCGCCCCTCGACCAGCGGCCACGAGCCGAGACCGTCGTTGAAGGTCTCGGGCAGCCGCGAGCCGCCGCGGGTCTCGAACACGCGCCTGCTGCCGTCGGCCGCCACCAGATAGACGTCGAGGCTCTCGGTCGAACGTACGCCGCCGGCCAGCAACACCAGCAGCTTGCCGTCGGCCGACAGCGCCGCGGCGAGATCCTGCACCGGCCGCGCCAACGGTATTTCGATCGGACTCGGTGCGCCCGGCGCATGCCAGGTAGCGAGCCGGTAGTGCTGGTCGGTCTGCTGCACCTCGAGGCCGGCTTCCGGCCGATGGAAGTCGACCGGCTCGACGGCCAGCAGCGGCGTCCTGCTCGCCGGTGACGGATCCTGGGCCGCCGCGACGGCTTGGAGCAGCAACGGGACGAACGACCACATCGGCACAGACAGTAGCGCGGCGACGCCCGGCCGGCAGGCCGCAGGCGCCGAAGGTCGAGGGTCGGACGGTGCAGCCGATCCGGTATAACTGCGATGGATCCCGGTTCCGGCAATGCCTACCCGACTCGAGAACGACCTTCCGGCGACACCGACCGATCGACCCGGATCGGCCGCCAAGCCACAACCGACGGGCCCGTACCAGAGCCGGCACAAGATCCGCCTGGTGACCGCAACCTCGCTGTTCGACGGCCACGACGCCTCGATCAACATCTTCCGCCGCATCGCCCAGCAGAGTGGCGCCGAAGTCGTGCACCTCGGCCACAACCGCTCGGTGCAGGAGATCGTCGACGCCGCCGTGCAGGAGGATGCGCAGGGGATCGCGGTCACGTCCTACCAGGGCGGCCACAACGAGTTCTTCCGCTACATGCACGACATGCTGCGCCAGCGCGGCTGTGGCCACGTGCGCATCTTCGGCGGCGGCGGTGGCGTGATCCTGCCGGAGGAGATCGCGGCGCTGCAGGACTATGGCATCGCCCGCATCTACTCGCCCGACGACGGCCGGCGCATGGGCCTGCAGGGCATGATCGACGACATGCTGCAGCGCTGCGACTTCGCCGTGGCGAAGGCCGACGACCAGCTGCCGCCTCTGGCAGCGGCCGACGCCCATGCCGTCGCGCGGGCGATCACGCTGGTCGAGAACTTTCCCGAGCGCCATCGCAGCGCGCTGCAGGCAGCGGCGAAGCCGGCGACGGATCTGACGCCGGTGCTCGGCATCACCGGTACCGGAGGCGCCGGCAAGAGTTCGTTGATCGACGAACTGATCCGCCGCTTCCTGCTCGACTTCCCGACCAAGACCATCGCCGTGCTGTGTGTCGACCCGACGCACAAGAAGACCGGCGGCGCGCTGCTCGGCGATCGCATCCGCATGAACGCGATCCAGGATCGCCGCTGCTTCCTGCGGTCGATGGCGACCCGGCGCGCCAACGTGGCGCTGGCCGCAGCGGTACAGGACGCATTGCGCGTGCTGCAGCTCGCCGGTTTCGACCTGATCGTGCTGGAGAGCAGCGGCATCGGCCAGTCGGACACCGAGATCGTCGAGCACGCCGACGTGTCGCTGTATGTGATGACGCCCGAGTACGGCGCGCAGAGCCAGCTCGAGAAGATCGACATGCTGGACTACGCCGACCTGGTGGCGATCAACAAGTTCGATCGCCGCGGCGCCAAGGACGCGCTGCGCGACGTCAGGAAGCAGTTCCAGCGCAACAAGAAGGCCTTCCACGTGCCGCCGGAACAGATGCCGGTGTTCGGCACGATGGCGGCGACCTTCGCCGACCACGGCACCGACCGGCTCTACCAGGCGGTGGCGGCCGCGCTCGACCAGCAGCGGCCCGGCCGGTTCGTCTCGCAGCTGCAACTGCGACCCGGCGAGCCCACGCAGACGCACGTGATCCCGGGTGAGCGCGTGCGCTACCTGGCCGAGATCGTCGACCAGAACCGGCGCTACGACCAGTGGGCCGAGCAGCAGAGCGCGGTGGCCGAACGGCTCTACCAGCTGCACGGGGCACGGTCACAGCTCGGTGCGGCCGACGCGGTCGCGGGCGCGGCCCTCGACCAGGCGATCGCCGCGGCCGAACCGGAGCTGGCGCCGGAATGCCAGCAGGCGCTGCGCGGCTGGGACCGCCTGGTCGCCGACTACTCCGGCGACCACTACGTGTTCAAGGTCCGCGACAAAGAGGTGCGGGTCGACAACCACACGACGTCGCTGTCCGGCCTGCGCATTGCCAAGGTATCGCTGCCGCAGTACCGCAGCTGGGGCGATCGGCTGCGCTGGCTGCTGCGCGAGAACGTACCCGGTCGGTTCCCATTCGCCGCCGGCGTGTATCCGTTCAAACGCACGGCCGAGGATCCGACGCGCATGTTCGCCGGTGAAGGCGGCCCCGAGCGCACCAACCGCCGGTTCCACTACCTGTCCGCTGGCCAGCCGTACAAGCGACTGTCGACCGCGTTCGACTCGGTGACGCTGTACGGCGAGGACCCGGCGCCGCGGCCCGACATCCTCGGCAAGGTCGGCAACGCCGGCGTGTCGATCTGCACGCTCGACGACGCCAAGCGGTTGTACTCGGGCTTCGATCTGTGCGACCCGGTGACCTCGGTGTCGATGACGATCAACGGTCCGGCGCCGATGTTGCTCGCGTTCTTCATGAACGCTGCGATCGACCAGCAGTGCGAGCGCTGGATCGAGCAGCACGGCAAGACCGCCGAAGTCGAGGCCAGGATCGACGACAGCTATCGTCGCCGTGGCCTGGGCCGGCCGCGCTACCGCGCCGAGATCCCGCACGGCCACAACGGGCTCGGCCTGTCGCTGCTCGGCACCACCGGCGACCAGGTGCTGCCGGCCGACGTCTACCAGCAGATCCGCGCGCGGACGCTGAAGGTCGTGCGCGGTACGGTGCAGGCCGACATCCTCAAGGAGGACCAGGCGCAGAACACCTGCATCTTCAGCACCGAGTTCGCCCTGCGGATGATGGGCGACGTGCAGGCGTTCTTCAGCCAGCACGGCGTGCGCAACTTCTATTCGGTGTCGATCAGCGGCTACCACATCGCCGAGGCCGGTGCCAATCCGATCACCCAGCTGGCGCTGACGCTCGCCAACGGCTTCACCTTCGTCGAGTACTACCTGAGCCGCGGCCTGCCGATCGACGACTTCGCCAACAACCTGAGCTTCTTCTTCAGCAACGGTACCGATCCCGAGTACGCGGTGATCGGCCGCGTCGCGCGCCGCATCTGGGCCAAGGCCATCAAGTACAAGTACGGCGGCAACGAGCGCAGCCAGATGCTCAAGTACCACATCCAGACGTCGGGCCGTTCGCTGCACGCGCAGGAGATCGACTTCAACGACATCCGCACGACGCTGCAGGCGCTGTACGCGATCTACGACAACTGCAATTCACTGCACACCAACGCCTACGACGAGGCGATCACCACGCCGACCGAGGAATCGGTGCGCCGGGCGATGGCGATCCAGCTGATCATCAACAAGGAGCTCGGCCTGGCGAAGAACGAGAATCCGCTGCAGGGCAGCTTCGTGATCGAGGAGCTGACCGAGCTGGTCGAACATGCGGTCTACGCCGAGTTCCAGCGGCTGTCCGAACGCGGCGGCGTACTCGGCGCGATGGAGACGATGTACCAGCGCGGCAAGATCCAGGACGAATCGCTGCACTACGAGACGCTGAAATCGACCGGCGAACTGCCGATCGTCGGCGTCAACACGTTCCTCGGCAAGGACGGCTCGCCGATCCAGGTCGTGCGCGAAGTGATGCGCAGCACCGAGGGCGAGAAGCAGGCGCAGATCGACGGGCTGCGCGGGTTCCACGCCGCCAACGCCGAGCGCGCGCCGGCGGCACTCGAACAGCTGCAGCAGTCGGCACTCGCCGGCGGCAACGTGTTCGACAGCCTGATGACGGCCGCCAAGGTGTGCTCGCTCGGCCAGATGTCGGCGGCGCTGTACCGGGTCGGCGGGCAGTACCGGCGCAACATGTAGCCGGCGGCGCCGCCGAACACGCGCGGGCGCCACGCGCAAGAGCACGGTCGGCCAGCGCTCGCGCGCGCCGACGGGCTCAGGAACGACCGGCGATCGTGACCTCCAGGTTCGTCGATGACGCCGTCGCTCGACCGCCCGGCGACTCGAGCGTCACCGTGATCGGCGCCGCCTGCACGCGGTCGGTCTCGGTGACGATGTAGGCGCCGCGATAGCACCCGGAACTCGCGCGCGGATCCGGGACCCCGGTGCGGGAACCGCGCGCATACTCGACCATCGGGATGCGCACGCGCAGCGTGCCGAGGTCGAACGAGGCCGTACAGCCGGTCGAGCCGATCGCCAGCACTTCGATGACGTCGCCCGGCTGGTAGCCGCCGGCCGGTGCCGAGGTACAGGCGACGTTGGTCACCTCCGGCGGCGGCGACGCTTGGGCGCCGGCTTCCGCCCAGGCGCCGGTCAGCTGCTGGCCGATCGCTTCGTTCCACTCGATCGCCAGCCGCCGGTACGGACCGGTGCCGAGCGCTGCCAGCGGCGCCGCCACGGCACTGATGTACCCGGTCGGGCCGCCGGTCACGCCGGCAGCGTCGCTGACCGACACCTGCGCGCGGAACAGTTCGCTGCCGTCGATGCACGAACGGATGCGCACCGTGCCGGCTATGACCGTGCGCGACTCGACGACGTACCAGCGGGCGCTCCAGCGCTCGAGACTGCCGTAGACGATCGCCGAGACGTCGAGCACGCGGCCCAATTCGCGTGGATCCATGCGCGCCGCCTGATCGGCGATGCCGGCGTGGTGCAGCGTGGTGCCGACGGTCGCGGGGTCGACGACGCTGAACGCCGAGCCGCGCAGCCGCGCGACCAGCAGGGCCTGCAGCGTTGCCGCACCCTTGGCCGGGTCGGGCGTCCCCGCCGGCACCTGCAGCGTCAGCAGGTCGGCGAGCCAGACGAACGGCAGGAATGGATAGAGCCACGGACTCGTGCCGCCGGTGTCGTCGCTGAACGGCAGCACGGCGACGCGGAGCGGCGACGCCGCCGTCGGCTTGAACGCAGGGTCGCGGCGGACGTCGATCGCCCCTGAGCTGCAGCCGGCGAGGCCGGCGGCGACCGCCAGGACAACGATGCGGATCCTGTGGTTCATGGCTGGAACGTCACGGCGACCGGGACACTCTTGCTGCTGGCGGCGCCGGTCGCGTTCCGGGCCTGCACGAAGTAACGGACGCCCGCGGCCTCCGGCGGCACGCAGTCGAGGGCCGACGTCGTCGCCACCGGCGCCAGGGTGCGCGATTCGCCGACCGCCGTCGCCCGGAACACCAGGTATTCCTTCGCCTCCGCCACCGGTTGCCAGTGCAGCCGCACGCTGCGCCTCTGCCGGTCGGTGATCTCGGCAACGACGTCGGCCGGCGCGGCGAGCCGCGGGGCCAGGAAGGCGACGCTCGTCGCGCTGTGCTGGCTCTCGCCGACCACGCCGAACGCATCGATCAAGGCGACGACCACCGGACCGTTGCTGGTTCCCGAGCCGGGCTCGACCCGGATCGTGCCGCGGTAGCAGCCATTCGTGACCTCGACCAGCGGGTAGCCCACGAGTTGCGCACCGACGCTGGCGCTGGCGCGACAGCCCGGCGTGCCGAGCACTTCGACGGTGACGCGGTCGTTCGGCTGCAGCGTGACGCCGCCGTCGCGCGAGCTGCCGAGCGCCACGGACCGCACCTGCGGCCGCGCCGCCGCTGCCGGCGGCGTGGGGTTCTCCGGCAACGCCTCCATCAGATCGAGCGAGATGCTGGCGGCGTGGCGCACGAACACCGCGTCACTGCCCTCGAAGGTGTCGGCCAGCGCCCTGACGATCTGGCCGCTGCCGGTCAGCACGCCGCCCGAGCCCGAGTCGCCGGCGGTGGCCGACCACACCGTGCGCTGCGCTGCGACCTCGAACAGCCGCAGCCGGCCCTCGAGCCCGCGGCGGTAGAACACGCCGGCCTCGAACCGCGAGTCCTCGAAACCCTCGGCCACCAGTACGGCTTCGACGCCGAGTTCGCGGCCGATCCGGCTCAGCTCCGCGTCGGCCGGCAGCCACCGCTCCTGCCACGGCTGGTAGCCGGCGAGCGCGAGCCGCTGGTCGACGAACTCGTCGTCGAGCGTCGCGTAGTGGCGGAACTGCAGCGCGCTGCCGAGCAGCCGGCGCACGATCGCGCGGCCGCGCGGCGGCAGGTTGCCGCCTTCGAGTGGCAGCACGGCGATCGTGTGCGGCGGCGGCCCCTGCAGCGACTGCGTCTGCCGCGTGGTCGCGGCACAGGCTGCCAGGCCACCGAGCACCGCGGTCATGGCACCGAGTCCCACCCATCGCGCGTGCCGCCTCATGACCGGACTCCGCGCACCGACCTTGCCGTCGTCGGATCGAACACCTCGAGGAACCCGACCAGCGGCCGTTCCCCGCCGACCACGCGCAGCGGATAGCGACCCGGCTTGTGGAAGCACAGCGTGGCGAAGCCGCCGGGCTCGATCGCCGCGGCCAGTGCCCCGGCTTTCAGGCAGGTGAAGTTGGTCACCGTGACGCAACCGGCGCAGCTCTCGAAGTCGCCGCTCAGGGCGAGCTGGACGAAGTGGTCGGCGTCGACATTGCGGAAGAACACGGTCGCACCGACCGGCACGCGCGCGACCGGCACGCTCGCGGACACCGCTGTTGCCGCCGACTCGACGCTGATGCCGGGCCGGCCGGAACCGAGATCGACGACGCGCGACGGCGACAGCACCGGATGGTGGTCGGGCTCGGCCGCGCCGGCGACGACGCCGGCCTCGGGCCTGCCCGTCGCGCAGGCGCCGAGCAGCACGGCCAGCCACCACTGGTGCCGGGCCAGCCGCGCGCATCGCGCAGCGGCAGCACCGTGCCCGGTATCCGCCGAACGGATCGAAGCGAAGGCAGGGGTGCGCGCCGGTGTCATTGCGCCGCCGACACTAACTGGCGATCCGCGCACCGGGAACCGCATGAACATGCGGGCGTGGCCAGGAACGCCGTCGCCGCGTCGCGGCCTGGTGTGCGGCGTCGGGTCCGCACCCGCAACGCCGGGGCGCCATGCGACGGGCGCGATGGTCGAGAACCTGCGGCGGCCGCTCAGAGGTCGGTGCGCAGATGCGCGACCCCGTCCTGCTGCAGCCCGATCAATCCGAACCCCGGTGAGAACCAGAACAACTGATCGCTGGTGCCGGTACGGCCGCGGCGACGGCCCGGCCCTGCCGCGCCGCCACTGGCGGGCCTCCTTGACGCCGTTTCGCGCTCATTGCACCCGGACATCGATCGGACAGTGCGCCGAGGCAGGGGCTGCAGTGGTCGGCGCTGGTCAGGCTGCAGGGTCAGGCTGCAGGGTCAGGCACTGTAGCCCGCGCTCGACGATGCCGGCGCCGTACTCCCGCCGGTCCGAGTCCTGCTCTGCGCCAGGGCCGCGAACATCGCGCGCGCACGGTCGAGGGCCCGCAGGCGCGCGCGCTGAGCCGACTCCCGGGACAGACCAAGGCATGGCGCCAGCTCCTCGACCGGGACGCCGGCGATGCTCGACAGCAGGATGTCCCGGTCGCGCGGCAGCAGCACCGTGATCACCTTCGACAGCAGCGACAGATCCTCGGCCTCGAGGGCGCAGTTGGTCGGTCCGGGCAGGCAGGCTGCCAGCACCACCCGCGGTGGGCCGCCGTCCTGCGTTTCGCACGACGGCGCGATCTTGAACACCTTTCCCAGGTGGCGCCGCGTAGCGAACAACCGCCGGTAGCGGGAAGCAATCTGCTGGCGCGCGAGCCTGAACAGCCAGCTGCGCAACTGCTTGTCGCCGAGAACCACGAAGCGATCCTCGGCCTGCAGCACCTCGAGGTTGATTTCCTGCAGCACATCCTCGATGGCCTCGAAGCGGAGCAACCCGCGCGCGTGGCGGCGGATGAAGCGGCGCAGGAGCTGCTGGTAGGCCTGCAGCCGGAGCCCGAGGGCAGATGACCCGCCCTCCGGAACGGGCAGCTCCGTGCCCAGCTTGCAGTCCGGGTTCATGGGAGACGAGGAGGTGACGACCGCTACACCTAGACATCCGGCCGGGCCCGGTGTTACAGAAACACGGGACCAACCTGGAAGCCGATGTCCGCCCTGCCCTTGCCGTGGCCGCAGGCCTCCGCCATGCCGGACCCACCCGCCGGAGCAGACCGGGCATCGCGCGCGGATTGCGGACGAACCGTGACCGAATAGCCTTGCGCGTTGCCAAACACCCAGCAGCAGGAGACACCACCGATGGACAAGACCAGGGGAGCGGAACCGGCCAAGAAACTGCGCTGCATCCAGCGCAGTGTCGGCCGTCATTGGGTCGGCAACGGCTTTCCGGTGCGCACCCTGTTCGCCTACCCGAACCTCGGACCGGTCGTCGATCCCTTCCTGCTGTTCGACTATGCCGGCCCGGCGGAGTTCGAGCCCAGCAACGAGCGTCGCGGCGTCGGCGAGCACCCGCACCGCGGCTTCGAGACCGTGACGATCGTCTACTCCGGCGAAGTGGAACACCGCGACTCCGCCGGCGGCGGCGGTCGCATCGGTCCGGGCGACGTGCAATGGATGACGGCCGCGTCCGGGCTGGTGCACGAAGAGTTCCACGGCCGCGAGTTCGCGCGCCGCGGCGGCAGGTTCGAGATGGTGCAGCTGTGGGTGAACCTGCCGCAAAAGGACAAGATGGCGGCGCCGCGCTACCAGGGCATCGTCGACGCGCAGATCCCCGCCGTGCGCCTGCCCGACGCGCGCGGAACCGTGCGCGTGATCGCCGGCGAGTTCGCCGGCAAGCAGGGCCCGGCGAAGACCTTCACGCCGATCCACGTGTGGGATCTGCGGCTCGCCAGCGAGCAGCCGTTCGATCTGCCGGCGCCCGATGGCTGGACGACGGCGCTCGCGGTGCTGAAAGGCTCGGTCAGCGTCAACGGCTCCGAACCGATCGGCGCTGCCGAGGTCGGCCTGTTCGACCGCGCCGGCACGCAGATCCGCATCGACGCCGCCAAGGACGTGACCGCGCTGTTGCTCTGCGGCCGGCCGATCGGCGAGCCGATCGTCGGCAGCGGCCCGTTCGTCATGAACACCGCGGCGGAGATCCGGCAGGCGATGGCGGATTATCAGAGCGGCAGGATGGGACGGCTGTCGTGATCGCAGGCTCCATCGGGTTCGCCAGCCGATCCTGCACGTCACCTTCGAGACGTAGCTGAACCGCCGAGAATCACGAACGTTGGAATCCGCCTTCCTGCCCCGAGGCCAGCTCGCGCAGGTGGAGCAGGACATTCCCAATGGCCGAGTTCACGACGGCTGTGCAACGGTCGCGACCACGACGCTGGTCCGGGCCGTGGTATCGCATCACCGTGGTCGTGCGGGTGGTGCTGTATCTCACGGTTGCCGCCTGCATCCATTGGCAGTGGTACGAACGGCGCGAGATCGGATTCCACCGCACCGATCTGGTGGTATCGCTGCATGCACCGAGCTGGGTTCCGACCGGCGCACCGACCCGCGTGGTCGCGAACACGAGCGCGATCGGCAGGTCGGCAGTCGAGAGTCACATCGAATGGCGTGGCCTCGGTGCCGATGGCGCAGAGGTCGCGCATGGGCACGCCGAGCACGTCAGTTCCACGGCGATCGAGCTGCCGGCGTCGGCGCATGCGATCGAAGTCGTGGCCCGCGGAGCGCACAGCGAACGCAGGGCCAGGCTCGACCTCGTGTCGAGTGCGCTGCCGCGGTCGGATCCACCTCGGTGGCTATGGGCGAGCAGCGGCGACGTGGACATGTCCATGAAGTTGTCGCACGCCTCGTGGTTTGCCTTCTATCTGCTGCGCAGCACCGTCGGGCTCGGTCTGCTCGTCATCCTGACCTGGACTCTGGCTGAGCTTCTCGCCTGGATCCTGCGATTCCCTTGCCGGCGAGCAAGAGCGTGGCAGTACCTACTGGCCGGTCTTGTCGCTGCTGGCCTGACGATTGGGAACGTCTGGAGGTTGTCGGTCGAGCAGCTCGAGCAGATACACAGTCCTGCACCCCGTGCCGAATGGAAGGAATGGCTAGACCTCCGATTCCTTCTCCATGGCGTGGTAGATCCACCGTGGTTGCAGAAGGGACCATGATTGGCTCGTCCTTCCTGTGGCGAGTCTCACCACGTCCATGCCAAGGCGAGGGACGCAGCAGACTTGGCCACGGAGATCTACGGGAACCCGCTGCTCGTGACCGACCGCAATGGCCAAGCGATCGTCAGCTTCGACGCCGCGATCGCGCGACGACGTGGGAGGTCCGGCCGGGCGCCGCGGAGCAACGCTGATGCCGCGGCGAGTACCCAGGGATCGAGCGCGACCTGGACCGGCAAGCCGTGACCGCCGTCAGGCCACGCGCCCAACAGCAGCCCTGCAGCCGCCGTCGCCAAAGCAATCGTCAGGACTTCATGTGGCCCGAGACGAGCTTGGTCATCTCGAACATGCTGACCTGCGACTTGCCGTTGAACACGGCCTTCAACGCGGCGTCGGCGTTGATGTTGGTCCTGATCTTCGCGTCCTGCAGGCCGTGCTTCTTGATGTACTCCCAGAGCTTCTTGGTGATCTGGCTGCGCGGCATCGGCTTGGAGCCGACGATCGCGGCCAGCAGCTCGTCCGGCTGGACGGGCTTCATCAGGGCGGGGTTCGGTTTGCGCTTGGTGGTCTTCTTGGCTGTGGGCATTGGGATGGTAGGTTGAGGAAACGCGGCGCTCGGTCCCGGATGATCGGGCCCGCAGCAGGACCGGGATGATGTATGGATCGGCGCGGCGCGCAAGCCTCAAAGTCGCGAACGTGCGCGCTTGCTGCCCCCCAGGGTGGCGAACACCGGCATGTCTGTGGACCCTCATTCCCTGCGACGCATGAGTTCCTGGGTCGGGCGCGGTGCAGGATCCGAGCCGTCGCGACTTCCGGTGCCGGCAGCTTCGCGTCGGCGCACGCGCCTGTGCGGCGTGGCTTTCGCCCTGCTCCACCGGGGCGACCGCGAGCCCGAAGCTTGCGGCACGCTCACGGCGCGCTGAGGATGGCAGCCTCGTCACCTCCCCAACCCGAGAACACGATGAAGACTCTCCTGCCCGCGTTCGCCATCCTCGCCGTCGCCGGCCTCAGCCTCGGCTACTCGTTCCAAGGCCAGGACGACAAGTCCGCTGCCGCGGCGCAGGAACCGAAGCCGGGCCCGCAGCACGCGATGCTGCAGAAGCTCGCCGGCACCTGGGACGCCGTCGTCGTCGTGAAGGACGAGAAGGGTGTGGAGCAGAAGACCAAGGGCACGATGACGACGGCGAAGCACGGCGACTTCCACACCGTCGACAGCTTCCAGGGCGAGTTCATGGGCATGAAGTTCACCGGCCACGGCATCAACGGCTACTGCCCGATCAAGAAGCAGTACTTCACGTTCTGGACCGACTCCATGACCCCGACGCCACTGCCGCTCACCGGCGATTACGACGCCAAGAAGAAGGAACTGACGATGGCCGGCGAGTGCATGGGCATGAGCGGCAAGCTCGAGAAGTGCCGGACCGTGTCGCGATTCCAGGATGACGACCACTTTTCGTGGGCGATGTTCGGGCCTGGCCCGGACGGCAAGGAGATGCAGCAGGTGGCGATCGAATACACGCGCCGGAAGTGATGCAGGCAGGCCGCCGCCGTCGCGCGCAGCGCATTCGCCGCACACTGCGTAACCGCTGACGATTCCTGGGCACTGTACCCGTGGAGGCAACCTTCACGTGGACCAGCGCCAGGACATCCGCCACCCGCATGACGCGCTGTTCCGCGCCGCGTTCGGTG
>Ga0209488_10000828_pt1 | contig 26238 bp, 25 predicted proteins | sample Rivendell_Oct201_8_FD_188349 | JGI IMG/M metagenome (GOLD analysis project Ga0209488, IMG submission 188349) | Vadose zone soil microbial communities from the Eel River Critical Zone Observatory, Northern California, USA -... | ecosystem: Environmental > Terrestrial > Soil > Vadose zone >...
CATTGTTGTACCCTTCAGGCCGCCGCTCGATCTTCACGCCGCAGCATTTCGCCCGCTAGTGCCAGGTAAGAAAGTGCACCGCGCGAATCCTTATCGTGGGACAAAGCGGGTAAACCGAAACTGGGGGCCTCGGCCAGACGAATGTTGCGCGGAATAATGGTGCGAAACACTTTTTCGCCGAAGTGTTGAATGAGCTGCGAGGACACTTCATTCGCCAAATTGTTGCGCGGATCGAACATCGTTCGCAGTATTCCTTCCACTTCCAGATTCGGATTGACGGCGTTTTTGATTTCCTCGACGGTGTTTAGCAGCGCCGTCAGGCCTTCCAGCGCGTAGTACTCGCACTGCATCGGAATCAATACACTGTCGGCAGCAACCAGAGCGTTCACCGTCAGCATGTTGAGCGACGGCGGACAATCGATCAATACGATGTCATATAGCTGTCGAATCGGCCGCAACGCCGTACGCAGTCGCAGCTCCGCGCCTTGCTTGCCGATTAGTTGCACTTCGGCCGCAACCAAGTCTTGATTGGACGGCATCACGGCAAAATTGCCGTTCGGCACTTGCACCAGCGCAGCAGCGGCGTCGACTTCGCCCAGCAACACATTGGTAGTGGAGTACTGCAAGGTGCGCTTATCGATGCCGCAGCCCATCGTCGCATTGCCTTGCGGGTCATTGTCCACGAGCAGGACGCGCCGCTTAGTCGCCGCTAGCGACGCGGCGAGATTGACGGTGGTGGTGGTCTTGCCCACTCCGCCCTTTTGATTGGCGATGGCGATGACTCGATTCATGAAAGGGCGGCTGGCCAGAAATAAAAATGCGAAAACGGAATTTTGATCATTGCGGTTCTCTTGGGGTAATTTGACGGCCCCAAGGTCGTCTTTTCCGAATCTTGCCAGTAGCCGGTGGCCAATAGCCAGTTGGCCTTTAATTTTTGTCGTGGCTGCGCCAGATTTCCACAAGATGCCGCTCCTCGTCCAGACCGGGAACGGTGAGTTTATGAATCTCAGCGACTTTCCATCCGCTGGGGATTGACTTGCGCTCTTCATCCGGTCGCTTGCCCTTCATGGCCAGCAGCCGCCCGCCGCCCGCCAACAAGTGACCCCCGGCCTCGAGCAGCTTTGCAATGTGCCCCACGGCGCGCGCGACTACGCAATCGAAACGCCGTGCATTGCTTTTCTTTAGATCGATCGTCTCGGCTCGTGCATGCAACGTCGTCACGTTACTCAAGCCCATTGCCTGCGCGGCGTGATCGACAAAGCGCAGCTTTTTTGCGACCGAATCGATCAAGGTGAATTGTTTATCGGTGTTGACCAGCGCCAGCGGCAAGCCGGGAAATCCAGCGCCGGTACCGATATCGGCGATGCGATCGCCACGCAAGAACGGATTGATCGAAAGGCTGTCCAGCAGATGCTTGGTGATCTGCGCAGGGCGATCGCGAATCGCCGTGAGATTCATCCGCTGATTCCAGTCGTCGAGTTCGTCAAGCAGGCGCACCAGCTTGGTTGCCTGATCGTCCGATAGTGTGATCCCCAGCTCCGCGGCGGCGTTTTGCAGTTGCGGCAGCAATCAGGGCCTATCCGGCTTATTGTCCAGCAGCGGCGCGACGATTTCGCGAGTTTCCTTGCTGGTAACGACGGGGACAATCTCAAACGTGGTCCCGGATCCGCGCCAGTTCAATATCCACTGTTGCAACAAACGCAAATCGTCGCACTCCATCAGCTGAAAGCAGCGACTGAAATTCGGTTCCACCCAACTGTCGATGTATTTCAATCCGTCGGGAAACATCCGACCTTCCGCGCGAACTCGCTGGTACGTGGGAATCATGTCGTTGTCGCGAAATCTCTCGACGATCATGAATAGCATAGCGGTCTTCTAGCAGGCTGTGCGACGGTTGCGACGGATTCAAAGCTTGACCAGCGTTCTACCGGTGACCGTTCCCTTAATGTTAGCGTCAAACGCCTGCGGCAATTCGTCGAGCGTGACGGTCCGCGCGCAGATGGTGTCGAGATGACGCGGTTTCAAATCGGTGGCGATGCGTTGCCATACCTGCAATCGCGGGATGCGCGGCACATTCACCGAATTGATGCCGAGCAAATTCACGCTCCGCAAAATAAACGGCAACACCGTCGTTTTCAGTTCCATGCTGCTGGCCATGCCGATGCTGGCTACATTGCCCCAGTCCTTCGTGGTGCGCGTGAGCCAAGCGAGTACGTCGCCGCCCAAATTATCGATGGCGCCGGCCCACAACATCGCTTCGAGCGGCTTGCTGCCAAGCTGCAAATCGCCGCGCAAGACAATGCGTTTCGCCCCCAGTTGCTTGAGATAACTTTCCGATTCCTTTTTTCCGGTTAGAGCAACGACATCGTAGCCGCGACCGGCCAACATATCGATAGCGAGACTGCCGACGCCGCCGGTTGCTCCGTTGACGAGTACTTCACCCTGTTCAGGCGTTTGTCCGTTCTGTTCCATGCGATGAATTGCGAGCGCTGCAGTAAATCCCGCGGTGCCCAGTATCATCGCCGTGCGCGTATCGAGCCCGCTCGGAATCGGAATAACCCAATCGCTTTTCATACGCGCGTATTCCGCATAACCGCCGTCATGCGATTCGCTAAGGCCGCAGCCGGTAACCAACACCTTTTGGCCGGACGTGAACTGCGGATCCGCCGAGGTCACGACTTCTCCTGAGAAATCGATACCGGCCACCAGCGGATACTTGCGTAAAATTTTTCCGGTGCCGGTGGCCGCCAACGCATCCTTGTAATTGATGTCGGAATACGCGACCTTGGCGACCACTTCGCCCGGCGACAAATCCGCCAGCGAAATCGTGTCGATACGTGCGGCAATCTTATTGTTGTCCTGATGAATGCGAAATGCGCGAAAGGTATTCATAAAGATTTCGTGAAGAAAGTTTATCGCGAGAAGGGCGCCAAGAGCCGGGGAAAACCTTAGCAATCTCCGCGCGACTATACAGCGACTAGAACAGAGGCGCACACTATAAAGCGTGGCGGAATCGTGGAGCGATCATGGTCGAATTCACTCCTGCTCAAGCAGCAGAGCTACGCAAAACCTTCGCTGCCTGCGATCCCAACGGCGACGGCCGCATCGATCCGGAAGAGTTTTACGGACTGTTAAAGAAACTCGACGCCGATGTGTCACGCGAGGAATGTCGCCTCGATTTCGATGCCGCGGATACCGACGGCGATGGACATATTAGCTTCGACGAATTCGCCGCGTGGTGGACCGGCTAAGCCGCCGCACGTTGTTGCAGCCAAATGTTCAATCCCTGCACATTCAGTTTAATGTCGCCATCGAGCAGAGTGCGGCGAAAGCTCTCGTCCTTGCGCACTCCATGCCGATCCAAGCGTTGGTCGATGTAGGCCCATAACTCGCGGTACATTCGTTGCGTGCGGTCGGCGTGCGCCGCGTTTGCATTTGCGATGCCAACATAGCCATCGAGTTGTTCGTGCATGTCGGCGCCGAGCTTTTGCAAGCCCTCGATGCGGCTGTAGTGCGTAACGTAGATTGCACGCGGGTTGTAACTTAGCAAGCGATCGATCGATCGGTGCGCCGCATCCGGATCGAATTGCGAGGGCGTTGAGATCGGCATGATATACGGACCTTGCTCCGTATCAAGCTCGCGATACGACATACCAAATGTATCGCCGGAGAAAATAACGCCTGCTGCTTCATCGACGATGCAATAGTGATGATTGGCGTGACCGGGAGTGTGAATGAACTCGAAGTCGCGGTTGCCGAGCCGCAAGCGTGCGCCATCCTCGACCGTTAGCAAACGTTCTTGGGGAATGGCCAGTAATTCGCCGTAGAGCAGCTTGAAGCGTCGCTCTCCGTACACTTCCTTGGAAGCGATCATCAATTTTGTGGGATCGATCATGTGGCGTACGCCGCGCGGATGAACCACGCATTTCGCATTTGGCAGTTTCTGCATGAGCGTTCCTGCTCCGCCGGCATGGTCCAGATGAACGTGTGTCAACAAAACATAGTCAACTGCATCGGGCGTCAGTCCCTGAGCGGTGAGCGCCTCCAGGAGGTACGGAACAGAGCTGTTGGCTCCGGTATCGACAAATGCAGCGCGGCCGTTATCGACAATCAAGTGCGAGGCGTCGAGATTGCGGCGAATGTAGTGCGTGTCGATGGCGACAATCGTGGGCTCGGACATGATCTTGGGCTACGGGCTACGGAAGACGAGAACCACAGTATCAGTATGGCGCAATGATGCAATGTTCATGGTTCGCAGTTAGAAATAGCAAGGCTAGGATTTCGCGGCCTTGTTAGATGCGGGTCAGCAGCGGGCCGCTCATCGTCTAGTCTTGTTGACACTTTCCATACTTGCGAATCTGATCCGTCGCACACAGAGGCGACTTTTGATTGGCAAAGAAATGGGCGATAGCCGGAATGTCTTCATCCTTTATCTGCGCGATTACGCCTGCCATCACAGCATTTTTTCGCTTGCCGCTTTTGTAGTCGCGCATCGCCTGTTCCAAATAGTCGCGATGCTGGCCGGCCAAAATCGGGAACTGGGAACTAAAGCTGACACCGTCATTGCCATGACAGGTTACGCAAAGCGCCGTCGAGGGAGGCTGCGTACCGATAGGCGCGGCACCCTCTCGCGGCGCGGCGCCTTGGAAAAAAGCAGCGATGGCCGCACGGTCCTGATCGGAAAGTGTAGCGGCTTGTGCGTGCATGGTGCCGTGCGCGCGATCGCCATTCGCGTATTCCTTGAGAGCGTCCTCTATGTACTTGGCGTACTGGCCGCCGAGTTTTGGAACATTGTAGGTGGGGTACGTGTTCTTGTAGGTCTCGATGCCATGGCAGCCGTGGCAGGTGTACGCCAAAATCTTACCTAGTTGAATGTCGGGTGCGTTGTCGGCGACCACCGAGGTTGTTACAAACACCGAGCCCGCAAGCAAAGCTAACCGCAGAATCTTTAACTCGGGCTTTCGAAACTTCATACCGTACTCCGCAGCGTATTGGTTTTGGCGGCGCGCCGGCCGGCAAAAGGGGCGCAATGGTAGCGGAAAAGTCCGTTCAGGAGAATTCTAGTTGCACCGTTTGCGCCTTATGCTGCGTTCATCCTTGCGATATTCGCAGTCGAGCTTGGAGGGTCCTATGCGTGCTATGTCAATGATCGTGGTGGCGAGCTGGAGTATGGGATTGCTGTGCGCGGCTGCGTGGGCAGAAACCGATGCCAGGACAGTTCAAGTCGCCGGCAGTGCCGAGGTACACGCCGAGCCCGATCGTGCCGTGGTGATATTCGGCGTTGAATCCCGCAAACCGACGTTGGATGCCGCGCGCACCGACGTCGCACGCGGCATCGACGCGCTGCTCAAACTTACGCGTGACTTGAAGATCGACGTAAAGGATGTGCGCACAACGAGGCTCGCGGTCCAACCCGAATATGACTGGAACAACTCGACGCGTGAACGGCGCCTGATCGGCTACTACGTTGCGCGTCAGGCTGAAATTGTGGTTCGCAATTTGGAGCAGCTCGGTTTGCTACTGGAACGCGCCGTCAGTGTCGGCGCGAACAACGTCGGCGATCCGCGTTTGGAATCGAGCCGCCAGCGCGAATTGGAGCGAGAAGCACTGGGGCTCGCGATCGATGATGCGCATCTCAATGCCGAAACGGCCGCGCGCGCTGCAAAGGCATCTCTAGGTGTCGTACGGGCAATCGATTCGACGAGCTCGACGGGGTTTACACCGATGCCGTTCGCGACGCTGCAAGTCGCAAAGGCGCGGGCGAACAGCGACAGCAATCAAGCCGCGACGTATCAACTGGGGCAATTGACGTTTAGCGCATCCGTACGCGTGCAATACGACTTGGTCGTGAAATAGATTCGAAGTCGTTACGCGGCTGCGCGATCTACCAATAGGACGGATCCATCGACGCCGGTGACGCGCACGCGCGAGCCGATGGGAAGATTCGGTCCGCGCACCGGCCACTCGCGGTTGCCTAAAAAGATCACGCCGTTGTTATCTTGAATCGGTTGCTCCAGCACGAGCGATTCGCCGATATGGCGCGAGCCGAGCCGATGCTCCGCGAGCGGGCTGCTCATTTCCTTTTGATGTGCGCGATGTTTCAGCCAAAAATATAAGGCGAAGACGAACGCGGCGAAAATTAGGAACGAAGTCATCCGGCAGCCGATATAGTTGAATCCAGGCTGCAAAAAATAGCAGTTTTCCTGAGCCTAAATGATGAAGGCGATCACAGCCCGGCTGGAGCGCGAGGCCCCAGCGTGCAACGCTAAAATCAATCGCAATTCCAAGCGCCAAAGATGTGAAGCACGTCGCGCTCTATCGACAAAGACGCTATCCGGCCAGCGATTGCGACGTCAATGAGCGACGTTTCAAATGTACCAACAACAGTGAAACTGCGGCCGGTGTCACACCCGGTACCCGGCCCGCCTGCCCCAGTGTGTTCGGCCGCGCCTCAGAAAGACGCTGCCGGACCTCGTTCGAGAGTCCGAGCACCTCTTTATAGTTCAGATCGCTCGGCAAACGCGTGTCTTCATTTCGAGCGTGACGCTCAATCTCTTCGGTTTGACGCTCGATATAGCCCGTGTACTTCGCTTGCACATCGATTTGCAAAGCGAGCTGTTCGGTCAGGCGTTCATCGTCGGGCAAATCCGGCGGCCCAACGCTGGTAATGGTCAAAAGATCTCGATACGCAACTTCCGGTCGGCGTAGGAGTTCGAACGCCTTGGCGTCGCGTGTGAGCGGCCCGCCAAAAATCTTCATCGCGAGGTCTTCGGTAAGATGATGCGGCTGCACGCTGACAGAGCGCAAACGCGCAATCTCTTCATCGACTGCCGCGCGCTTGCGAACAAAGAATTCCCAACGCTCATCGTCGATCAGTCCCAGCTCGCGGCCCTTGGGAGTCAAACGCAAATCGGCGTTGTCTTCGCGCAATAACAAACGGTACTCCGCACGACTCGTGAACATCCGGTAAGGCTCGCTCGCGCCGCGAGTAATCAAATCGTCAACCAACACGCCAAGGTACGCTTCGCTTCGCTTCGGCCACCAGGGCTCCCGATTGCGAACGTTGAGCGCGGCGTTGATTCCGGCAAGCAGTCCTTGCGCGGCGGCCTCTTCGTAGCCTGTGGTGCCGTTAATCTGTCCTGCGAAAAACAAACCCGCCAGCGTTTTCGTTTCCAATGAATACTGCAAATCGCGCGGATCGAAGTAGTCGTATTCGATTGCATAGCCGGGACGCGTGATGTGCGCATGTTCGAATCCCTTGATCGAACGTACAAACTCGAATTGGACGTCGTAAGGAAGGCTGGTCGAGATTCCGTTCGGATAAATCTCATGCGTATTCAATCCTTCGGGCTCGATGAAAATCTGATGCGCGTTTTTGTCGGCAAAGCGGTGAATCTTGTCCTCCACCGAAGGGCAATAGCGCGGACCCACGCCTTCGATCGCTCCGGTAAACATCGGCGACCGATCGCATCCTGCGCGGATGATTTCGTGCGTGTGTTCGTTGGTGTGCGTGATGTGGCAAGGGAGCTGCTGCGGATGGTCGTTGCGGCGCCCGAGAAACGAAAACACGGGCATCGGAACGTCGCCGTGTTGAATCGCGAGCTGCGAGTAGTCGATTGTGCGTCCATCAATTCGCGGCGGCGTGCCCGTCTTCAAGCGCCCGACTCGCAACGGCAACTCGCGCAAGCGAGCGGCAAGACGATTCGACGGAGGGTCGCCCGCACGACCGCCTTGATAGTTCGCTAGCCCGACGTGAATTTTTCCAGCTAGGAAAGTGCCGACAGTGAGCACTACGCAGCGTGCTCGAAACTCCAATCCCGTCTGAGTCATGACTCCTTCGATTCGATCGCCTGCGATCAAGAGATCGGCAACTTCCTGTTGAAAGAGCGTCAGATTCGGTTGGTTTTCAAGAATTGAACGAATCGCTTGTCGGTAGAGCTGTCGATCCGCCTGCGCACGAGTTGCTCGTACTGCCGGCCCCTTGCTTGCATTGAGCGTGCGAAATTGAATTCCGGCCCGATCGGTCGCACGCGCCATCGCGCCGGCCAACGCGTCGATCTCTTTGACCAAATGTCCCTTGCCGATGCCGCCGATCGCCGGATTGCAACTCATTTGCCCCAGCGTCTCGATGCTGTGCGTCAACAACAAGGTGCGCACGCCCATACGCGCCGACGCAAGCGCGGCTTCAGTGCCGGCGTGACCGCCGCCGACTACGATGACGTCGAATTGGTGATGGGAATGCATGGATGTCAGGATCCGCTCAACTCCACGAGCGGGCGCATTCTAATGCCTTGCGCCCGACTCCGCGATGGGTTGCTTTACATTCGGCAGCGACGGCCCGCACACTTGCAGCACTGGCCTCCAAGGCCACCCTCGGGCTCAGACTTGATCAGAAGCACTCTACTGGCGTCGACGATTGTTCTCGGCGCCGCCTCATCGAGCACTTTCGCGTTGCCTACGTTGGGCGCGATCCAGCTAACTGAATGCAGGCTCGAAAGCTCGACCAGCTCGCGTGCCGTGAATGCCCGCTGTGGTCGCTATGAAGTAGCCGAAAATCGCGCTGACCCCGCATCCAAACGAATTTCGATACATGTGGCCATGATCCCGGCACTGCGTCGACAGGCGCTGCCCGATCCACTCTTTATTATCAGCGGCGGGCCCGGCCAAGCGGCAAGCGATTTCTACCTAAGTAGTAGCTACGCGTTTGAAGCACTGCGGCGTGATCGCGATTTGGTGGTGATCGATCAACGCGGAACGGGCAAGTCGAATCGACTTGACTGCGCATTACCCGATGAACTGGAAAGCGTTCGTTTCGACGCGGCGACGACCAAGACCTACACGCGCGAGTGTCTGTCGAAGCTTGCAGGCGATCCGCGTTTCTATAGCACCAGCGTTGCGGTTCGCGACCTCGACGAAATTCGCGCGGCACTCGGCTATCACAAAATCAATCTCTATGGTATTTCGTATGGCACACGCGTTGCCCAGCATTATTTGCGGCGCTATCCCGGTCAAGTTCGGTCGGTCGTACTCGACGGCATTGTGCCAGTGGAAGTCGCCCTGGGGCCGGAGGTTGCCCCGGCCGCGCAGAGTGCACTGGATGCGATTTTGGATCGGTGCTTATCGCAGCCGGAATGTCGCACAGCGTTTCCCGAGATCAGAAACGAACTCGAACGATTACGCTCGGACCTCACTCGCAATTCCATCGTGATCACAATTCCCGATCCGCGAACCGCCATCGTCAGAAAATTAAATTTTGCCTATATGCATCTCGCAGTGGCATTGCGACTTCATAGTTATTCCGACGATACTGCGTCGCTACTCCCCTTTCTTATTCATGAAGCGGCGGAGGGCCGTCCGCAATCGCTGGCCGCGCAGGCCTTACTGGTTGCACACGACTTGAACAACGAAATCGCCAACGGCATGCACAACGCTGTCGTCTGCACCGAGGATGTTCCTTTCATTTCTCAAGCGGCGCTACAGGATACGGCGATCGACCGCAGCTATTTGCGCCGCTATTTCGTGGCAACACTGCAGGCGATGTGCTCAGTGTGGCCGCAAGGCGAAATCGATGACGACTTTCACGCTCCATTGGACAGCGCGATCCCTGCGCTATTGCTCTCTGGAGCAAACGATCCGGTCACGCCGCTCGAATATGGCAAGCGTGCCGCGCACAGCTTCAAGCACGCCAAACATATTGTTGTACCCGGTAAAGGTCATGGACAGTTGAGCAATCCCTGCATCGCGCGAATCATGAGTCGCTTCATCGCGGAAAATGTTGTTAGCGATTTGGACGTCGGATGCGTGGCGAAACAAGCCGCCGCACCCTTCATGCTCAGTGCGACCGGCCCGGCGCCATAATTCACAGTCATAATTGTCCATGATAGTCGTAGAACAACTAGCAAAGGACTTCGGTGCAGTGCGGGCATTGCACGATGTTTCATTCGCTGCTCGCGATGGTCGCATCACGGGGTTGCTTGGGTCCAACGGCGCCGGTAAATCGACGACGTTACGTATCGTGAGTACCGTTCTACGCGCGCAAAACGGACGCGCCGTCGTCGACGGCCATGACTGTGCACTAGAACCGTTGACGGTGCGTCGCGTGCTGGGAGTGCTACCGCATGCAAGCGGTCTCTACCCACACCTAACGGCTCGCGAAAATATTCGCTATTACGGTCAGCTGCACGGTTTCGACCGCGATACCATAGAACACAGAATTGACGAGTGGTCGGCGCGATTAGACATGAACGAAATCATGCAGCGTCGCACACAGGGATTCTCCCACGGGCAAAAACTAAAGGTGTCGCTCGCGCGCGCCCTGATCCATGCACCGCGGAATATTATTCTCGACGAGCCCACCAGCGGACTCGATGTCGCTGCAACGCGTGCGCTACGCGATGTCATCCGCGGCCTCAAGGAGGATGGCTGTTGCGTCCTGTTTTCCAGTCACATCATGCAAGAGGTCAGCGCACTCTGCGACGATATCGTAATCATCGCGCATGGCCGCGTCGTTACCAGTGGCAGCCCGGATGAGATTCTCGCCAGCACCGGCGCAAGCAACCTTGAAGATGCATTCATGCGCGCTCAGGCAAACTACTTAGGTAGCGCGGTGACGTCGTGACGCGCGCCGTTTTCGCCGTCTTTGCCAAGGAGGCGATGGAGAATCTACGTGATCGCCGTGCCCTGTTTTCTGCGTTTTTGTTTGTGCCGCTTATGGGGCCGATTCTATTCTCGGTGATGACCACGCTAGTGGTCGATCGAGCCGTTGGCGAAGCAAAAGAGACGCTGCGTCTGCCTGTCATCGGCGCAGAGTTTGCTCCGAACCTGATGCGTTTCTTTACCGAAAACGGCGCCGAGATCGTAAGAATCGAGCTCGATGTGAATGCGGCACGAAATGCAGTCCACAACGGACAGGAAAATCTTGTACTGGTTGTGCCTGCAAAAATCGGCGCTGATTTCAAGAATGGGGAATCTGCGCCGGTGGAACTCATCAGCGACAGTTCCAACAGTAAGGCGCAGCGCTACGTCAGCCGAGCTCACGGTTTGCTTGACGCGTATGGCCATAAATTGAGCGTACTGCGATTGCTCGCGCGTGGCATCGATCCGACCCTGATCTCTCCGATCAATGTCCGTGTCGTCGATGTCGCCACCCCATCGGGTCGCGCGCTCATCTTGCTCGGGACGCTTACCTACTATTTGCTGTTTTCGCTTTTACTCGGGGGAATGTATCTCGCCATCGACTCTACCGCCGGTGAACGCGAACGCGGTTCGCTCGAATCGTTGCTGTGTTTGCCGGTAACACGCACGCAGCTAGTCCTCGGAAAAATCGCGGCAACAGCGTTGTTTATGTTGATGGCGCTCTCACTCACACTCACCGCGCTGGTGATCGGCATGCGGTTCCTACCGCTCGAAAAACTCGGCATGGCGAGCAATTTCAGTCCGCTGATCGCTCTTAAAATCGCGGCGATCATGGTGCCGATGGCGATCTTCGGCGCGGCTTTGCTGTTCGTCGTCGGTTCCTTCACGCGCAGTTATCGTGAAGCGCAGACTTGGTTGGGCGCAGTACTCGCCATTCCAACGCTGCCCATCCTCTTCGCCAGCATTGCAAACGTGCGGTCAACCACTTTGCTGATGACTGTTCCAAGTCTGAGTCAGCACTTGATCGCAACCAATTTGCTACGCGGGGATGCGATCGAGCCGCTGCATATCGCGACTTCGATTGCCGCGACCCTGATCGCCGGCGGCGTCTTGCTTTGGATTGCGACGCGCTTGTATCAGCGCGAGAAACTGCTCGGCTGAAAAAGAATTCCAACGCGCCATGTTAGTCAAGGCGCTTCGCCTATGTGGCGAATCCGCAGCACTCAACTATGCCTTCGACAATAGTCGGCTTCTATCCGAGAGGATTCCCGCGCCGCCGCGCTTCAGCTCATGTATCGAAGCGCGCATGCACCCCTCGAAGAGTGCCTCGATCACCGAGCAGGTGTTGGAGGATCGCAAATGACGCCGTCCGGCGTCGGCCGATGTCATTTGCCGATGCAGAATTTCGAAAATATCTCACCGAGCAAATCGTCCGAGGTGTATTCGCCGGTAATTTCTCCGACGTCGCGTTGCGCGAGCCGTAGTTCTTCCGCCATGAGTTCGCCTGCTTTGCGCTCACTGAGAAGTTGCAGGGCCGCATCGACGCGCTGTCGCACGCGACGCAGTGCATCGAGGTGGCGGCGGCGCGCGGAAAATGTCGTGGCCGAACTTTCCTGCAACCCCATGCAGGATTTCAAATGCTGGTGTAAATCGCGAAGACCTGCACCGGTGCGCGCGGAGAGGCTCAATGTGGCTGCATCACGAAGTGACACTGTCGGCTGCGCCAGATCCACTTTGTTGTAGACAAGGGTCACTGGAACGTCAGGCGGCAATGAAGCAAGTTCGGTCTTAAGACCCTCTGCATCGTGATCAACGACGCTGTCGATCACGTACAAAATGCGATCGGCTTTCGCCATTTCACGATGCGCACGTTTGATGCCTTCACTCTCCACGACATCCTTTGTGTCGCGCAAACCTGCCGTATCGACGACGTGCAACGGCATGCCATCGATTGCAATTCGCTCGCGCAGTACGTCGCGCGTCGTGCCGGGAACCGGAGTAACGATTGCCGCCTCATACCCGGCGAGCGCGTTGAGCAAACTCGATTTTCCCGCATTCGGTTTGCCGGCGATCACGACTGTCATACCATCGCGGAGCAGCGCGCCCTGCTGCGCGCCAGCGAGCGTCTCGGCGACTAATTGCTGCAATCGATTCAAGCGCGCATGTAGTTCGCGATCGGCAAGAAAATCTATTTCTTCTTCCGGAAAATCGATGGCGGCTTCCACGTGCATGCGCGCCTCGACAATTTGCTGGGTCAGCAGATGCGTACGCTCCGAGAACTCGCCTTGCAACGACCGGAGAGCGGCGCGCACGGCTTGTCGAGACCCGCTGTCGATTAGATCTGCGATCGCCTCTGCTTGCGCGAGATCCACTTTGTCGTTGAGAAAAGCGCGCTGACTAAATTCGCCGGGTTGCGCAAGCCGTGCGCCGAGCTCTAGGGCACGGGCAAGCAACAAATCCATCAACACCGGCCCACCGTGGGCATGCAATTCCAATATGTCTTCGCCGGTTAGCGAGGCGGGCCCCGGGAAAAAAATGGCGAGACCTTGATCGAGCGGCTCGTTGTTCAAATCGAGAAACGTGCGCAGACTCGCCTGGCGTGGCGGCGGCACATCGCCGAGTATTTCGGTTGCTATTTTACGTACCGATGGTCCGGAAATCCGCAGTACACCGATGCCACCGCGACCGGACGGCGTTGCTATCGCGGCAATGGTGTCAGCGGAACTCACATTGCGGTCAGGTCTTTTTCGCGCCGGCGGCGACCACCCGATTGATGTGCCATTGCTGCGCAATCGAAAGGACCGTATTCGTGATCCAGTAGAGCGCCAGGCCGGCTGGGAAGAACGCCATCATGCCGGTCATGAGCAGCGGCATCATCATCATGACCTTCGCTTGCACCGGATCCGCGGGCGCGGGATTCAGTCGGAACTGCGCGAAATTGGCAGCCCCGAGAATAATCGGCAGGATGAAGTAGGGGTCTCTGCTCGAGAGGTCAGATAGATAGCCGATGAACGGCGCCTGGCGTATTTCCGCGCTGTTTAGGATGACCCAGTAAAATGCCATCCAAACCGGCATTTGAATCAGCGTGGGCAGACAACCGGCCAACGGATTGATCTTCTCGCGCTTGTAGAATTCCATCGTTGCCCGGCCCAGTTGTTCGCGATCGTCTTTGTAACGCTCCTGTAGAGCCTTTAGACGCGGAGCCATCTCGCGCATTTTCGCCATCGACTTGCCACTGGCTTCCGTGAGTTTGTAAAACACCAGTTTGATGAGGAGCGTTACCAAAATAATCGACCAACCCCAGTTGCCGATGAAGCTGTGCACCTTTTCCAGCACCCAGAAGAGAGGCCCTGCGACCAACGTTAACCTGCCATAGTCGGCCGTAAGTTCGAGTTCTGACCCCACGGTTTTTAGCTGCGACTGAATCTTGGGACCGACAAACAAAGTTTCGTGAAATTCACCTTTGGATCCCGCCGGCACGGCTACTACAGGTCCGCGATAAGTGAAGGTGAACTGCTGCGCCGATTCAACGTTCAATTGATAGTTGTAAAGCTGATCAGGGTTCGGCACGGCCGCCGCGACGAAATGATGCTGCATCGCTGCAAGCCAACCGCCGGTGAAGTCGCCCTGAAAGTTCTTACTATCATCACTGTCGAGTTTTAGATTCTTTTTGCCCTTGCCGTCAAAGACGGAAGGCCCAATGTAGGCATAGCTCTCGGCATTCAACATGGACGCTTTAATCACCGGTTGATGGCGAACGAACTGCACGTAGGAAGCAGCCTTCCATTCGCTGGACGAGTTATTCTCGATTTTGTAATCGAGACCGATGACGTAGCTCCCGCGCTTAAACGTGTAAATCTTTGTAACGGTAACGGAGCCGTTGGTCCAGGTAAGTGGAACGACAAGTGTGTTTTCGCCGGAATCCAGTTGGTATCGATCCGCGGCACTGCTGTAGATAGCTTGATGTGTCGGCGCCGCGTGTTCGTCGGTGGCACGCAATCCGCTGCGCGCAACGTAAAAATTTTCGCCAGCGGAATCGAACAGCCGGACTAGTTTGTCGGGCTGATCCTTGTTGACGGGATACCCGAGTAGGTCCGCGCGGTCGAGTTCGCCACCCTGAGTGCTGATCGATAGATCGAAGACGTCAGTGCGCACAGAAACGGTTTTTGCAGCCGGGAACACGTCGGGCGCGGTTGGCGCGCGCGCTTCGGTTGCAGCGGGCGCGATAGATTGAGGAGTCGAACTAGCATCGACTGGGAGCGCAGGAATACTGCTGCTCGTGGACGTCGAGACGACTGGGGCAGCGACCGATTCGATTGGCGGCGGGTAGTCGTGCTGCCAAATCATGTAGCAGATGTAGAGCGTCGCGGCGAACGCGATCCAAACATAGATACGTATCTTGTCCATGGAACCGAAGGCTTGTAGTTATCTGATGAAAGGCGGGGGAGATGCAACGGTGCGCGAGTCATCGACAGGATCGTACCCACCTGCATTCCAGGGATGGCAGCGTGACAATCGTCCGATCGTCATCCTCAGACCGCGGGCCGCACCAAAGCGGGAAATGGCCTCATGCGCGTAGCATGAACAGCTCGGATAGAAACGACACGACGGACGCAGAAGGGGTCTAATCACCCACTGATATCCGCGAATCACGAAAAGTAGCGCACTACGCATGGCGCGCGAGCTTATCCCAAAGTTGTTCGAGACTCTGCATCAAAACAACATTCGGAGCCGCCTTGGCCGGTGCGCGGGCGTTAATGACAATATCGATTGATGGCATACGTTGTATGTTGACGCGGAACGACTCCCTTATGACGCGTTTAACTCGGTTGCGGTTCACCGCATTTCCGATGGCCTTGACAGGAACCGAGAGGCCTAGTCGTGGATGAGTCAAGGAGTTGCTGCGCGCGAGTGCAAGAAAGAAGCTGTCGCTGCAACGACGCCCTTCGCGATAGAGCACGTCAAATTCCGGTTTGTGATGCAGCCGATAGGCAGATGCGAAACTTGCCGCATTGGAGGTTCGCAATCGCGCGGCCATTACTGCGAGCGACAAGCAGCGTTGGCGGGCGCCAGCGCAAGCAATTGGCTTATACGCAGAGGCGCTTGCGCCCTTTGGCGCGGCGTCGAGCTAACACGAGGCGGCCACCCTTAGTCGCCATGCGAGCGCGAAATCCGTGCGTGCGCTTGCGGTGCAAATTGCTAGGTTGGTATGTGCGCTTCATGATGACTCGTCCGGTTCAGCCGCCCGGAAAAAATTGCCCATAAAACAAGGCGGCGGCGCGGCATTTTCAAAGGGCGGCAAGAGTACGCAGCGAGCTTCAGAGTGTCAAGCCAAGCGCGTCGCTCGCAGACAACTGAATTTCCGTTCGAACTGTGGATAACTCGCCTGGTGTCGGTATAGACTCCGTCCCCTTCCGCGCTTACGCCAGCCCAAACCAAACCATAAAGAGGACGAACCGTGCAAGGCTCGTTGTGGAACCGTTGCTTGTCGCAACTCGAATCCGAGATGCCGGAGCAGCAGTTCAATACATGGATTCGGCCCTTGCAGGCAATCGAGGACAGCGGTGTTTTGCGTCTGCTTGCACCCAATCGATTTGTGGTCGAGTGGGTGAGCCAAAATGCGGTCGGACGCATCAGCGAATTGGTTGATGCTGTTGCGACGGAGCCGGCTCCGGCAGTCGTATTGGAGGTCGGAGCTCGTCGTGTAACAGGTGGCAATGGCGTCGGAACGCGTAGCGACGGCGCCGCGAGCGCGCTGCAGCCCCGTGACCGCGTGATGGAAACTCATATTCCGCTCGGCAGCCGACTTAAGGACGAATACACCTTCGTCAACTTCGTCGAGGGCAAGAGCAATCAACTTGCACGTGCCGCTGCCGTTCAAGTCGCCGAGAACCCCGGTATCGCCTACAACCCACTTTTCATTTATGGAGGCGTGGGTTTAGGGAAAACGCATCTTATGCACGCCGTTGGTAATGCCATTCGATCGCGCAATGCTAAGGCCAAGGTTGCCTATTTGCATTCGGAGCGGTTTGTCCGCGAGATGGTCGAGGCGCTGCAACACAAGCGTATCAGTGAGTTCAAGAATGCCTATCGTTCCCTCGATGCGCTACTTATTGATGACATTCAATTCTTCGCGGGAAAGGAAGGCTCGCAAGAGGAGTTTTTCCACACATTCAATGCGCTATTCGAAGGTCAACAGCAGATTATCTTGACCTGCGATCGATATCCGAAAGAGGTTGACGGTCTCGAGGAGCGTCTCAAGTCGCGTTTTGGCTGGGGTCTTACCATCGCAATCGAACCTCCGGAACTTGAAACGCGCGTGGCGATCCTGATGAGCAAGGCCGTTACACAGCATGTCGATTTACCCGATGAGGTGGCATTTTTCATTGCCAAGCGCATTCGTTCGAACGTGCGCGAGCTTGAAGGCGCCCTTCGGCGTGTCGCCGCGAATTCCCAGTTTACCGGGCGGCCAATTACGCTGGACTTTACGAAGGAAGCGCTGCGTGATTTGCTAGCGATGCAGGATCGGTTGGTCACGATCGAAAATATTCAGAAAACAGTTGCTGAGTATTACAAGATTCGGGTTGCCGACTTGTTGTCCAAACGGCGTAATCGATCCATCACTCGTCCGCGTCAGATGGCCATGGCCATGGCAAAGGAACTGACCAAGCACAGCTTGCCGGAAATCGGGGATGCGTTTGGCGGTCGCGACCATACAACGGTCTTGCACGCATGCCGCGTAATTAAGGGACTGAGAGAAACCGATACTCGTAGCAATGAAGACTATTCAAACCTGTTGAGGACTCTCTCCGGATAGTGTGGATAAGTATGTGCGCATTTTTTTGTGCTATTTATTCACACCATACACACTGAAATTCACGATCGATTAGTGCAGTTGCGAACAGTGTTTCCTAGTTCATAAATGACTGATCGTTAGAGGTTTATTGGTTTTATCCACGACAATCGCTAGATAAACAGTAACAATAATAATCTTAATCTTAAGACTTAAATACTCATACAGAAGGTAGGTAGACCGATGAAATTTTCCGCACCACGCGAAGCGATTTTAGCTTCGTTGCAGTCGGTGATCGGCGTAATAGAACGCCGACAAACGATGCCTGTTTTGGCCAATGTTTTGTTATCGGCTGCGAATGGTCGATTGACCGTGACAGCAACTGACCTGGAAGTGGAATTGGTTGCAGTGGGAGATGTGGAATTGCAGGAGCCGGGGGACATCACTGTTCCAGGAAGAAAATTTGCGGACATCATCCGTGCCCTGCCGGAAAAGGCATCGGTTGCATTTAGTTCTGACGGTGATCGTGCAACGGTGCGATCAACGAAGAGCCGATTTGCGCTCGCAACATTACCCGCAGCCGATTTTCCGAGTATTGAAGATATCAACGCTCAACAAACTGTGAGAATTTCTCAGACTGATCTGCGCAACCTAATCGAGCGCACTCAATTCTCAATGGCACAGCAGGATGTTCGGTACTACTTGAATGGCTTGCTATTGGAGATGGACGGGCGAGTAATCCGGGCTGTGGCAACAGATGGCCATCGATTGGCGATGGCTCAAATTGAGACGAGTCGTGAAGGTGGAACTGCCATCCAAGTGATCATTCCACGTAAGGCGATTGTTGAGTTGCAACGACTATCGGCCGGAACGGGTGACGTTGAGATCGCTATCGGCGGCAATCACGTAAGAATTCAATTCGGAAATATTCGCTTTACTTCAAAGCTAATTGATGGTCGTTTCCCAGATTATGGACGCGTGATCCCGGAAAATCCCGGCAAATTAGTTCATTTGGAGCGTGAAACACTGCGGGCGGCGCTCAATCGAGCAGCAATTTTATCGAACGAGAAATTTCGTGGAATTCGTGTGATCTTGAAACCCGGTTTGTTAGTCTTGCAGGCTCACAACCCGGAACAAGAGGAAGCGGAAGAAGAATTGGAGCTGAAATACACTGGGGAAGAAATGGAGATCGGTTTCAATGTCACGTATTTACTCGATGCTCTTGGAGCAATTGAGACGACGACCGTGGAGCTTGGCTTCACGGATGCGAACAGCAGCTGCTTGTTGAACGCGCCCGGTGCTGTGGATAGCAAGTATGTGGTCATGCCGATGCGCTTGTGAAGTCGAGCGAATGCCGCGTACTTTCGAAATTGAGTATTCGTAATTTGTGAGCCTCGCAACACTGGAAATCACGGATTTCCGTTGCATCGCGAACGCAAGGCTGGATTTTGATTCGCGGTGTTCATTGTTGGTTGGCGAAAACGCTGCCGGCAAAACAAGCGTTTTGGAGGCGATCAGCGTTCTAAGCTCGGGACGCTCGTTTCGTTCGAATCATCTGGCTAACCTGATCCGGACGGGGCAATCTCAGTTCTTACTGGCCGGTTCAGTCTCGGGAACTGAACCGATGCGATTGGCTGTTCAAGCTTCTGCAACACATAAGGACATACACGTTGCAGGAAAGAAATCTTCTAGTTTTGCTCCCCTAGCAGCCGCGCTGCCTGTTCTCGTCATTGATCCGAGTGCACACAAACTTTTGGAGGATGGACCAGGGCGCCGTCGCCGATTCTTAGATTGGGGAACGTTCCACGTGGAACCGCGCTTCGTCACACAATGGCGGCGGTATGAACGAGCACTGAGACATCGAAATGCCGCACTCAAGAGTCAGCAATCCAGCGCGTTGGTACGAAGCTGGGATGAAGAGTTGATCAGTGCAGGAACACAAATTGCGGACTTTCGCGCCGACTATATGAATGGCTTGGAACCCTTTATCAAGTTAGTCGTCGAGCGGTTACTCGGTGGTGCCATTGATCTTGTCTATATTCCGGGATGGCGAGATGGCATCAATTTCAAAGAGGCACTAGGCGAAGCATGGGGTCGTGATGTTCGTCAGAAGGTAACGACGGTGGGACCGCATCGCGCGGATTTCCAAATTCGATTCGATGGTTTTTCGAGCAAAGATCGAATTTCTCGCGGCCAACAGAAACTCTTGGCTTGCGCACTTATAGTGGCTCAATTGCAATACCGAAGTTCGATCGGAAGCGGGCAGGTTTGCTTGCTACTGGATGATCCTGCAGCTGAGCTAGATGTGGATAACTTGAAGAAGCTCCTCCAAATAGTGACAGAGATCGCCGCCCAATTGATCGTTACTGCGATTGAACTCAATGGACTTCGAGATCTACCAATCGGAAAAATGTTTCACGTGAAACAGGATGGGATAACCCCGATGGTATAATTTTCCGTCACCCATAATTGATACGACTATGAACGAAAACGACCCCGACAGAGAAGTCTACGATTCGAGTAAAATCAAAGTCTTAAAGGGACTGGACGCCGTTAGAAAACGACCCGGCATGTACATCGGAGATACGGACGACGGCACGGGGTTGCATCACATGGTCTTTGAGGTCGTCGATAATGCGATCGACGAAGCGCTGGCCGGTTACTGCTCTGAAATCACCGTTACTATCCATGCCGACCAGTCAGTAACCGTCATCGATAACGGCCGTGGAATTCCTGTGGATATCCATCCGGAAGAGGGCCGTTCCGCGGCGGAAGTCATCATGACCGTGCTGCATGCCGGAGGAAAATTCGACGACTCGTCTTACAAAGTATCAGGTGGCCTACATGGGGTAGGCGTATCGGTCGTTAACGCTCTTTCCGAGTACTTGCTGTTAACCATCTACCGTGACGGTAACGTTCACCAACAAGAGTATCGACTTGGAGAGCCACAAGCCCCCTTGGCCGTTACCGGTACTGACAATAGACGCGGTACGGTCGTTCGCTTCAGGCCAAGCGCGACGATTTTTACAAACATTGAATTCCACTACGAAGTGCTCGCAAAACGACTGCGAGAGCTGTCATTTTTGAATTCTGGCGTACGGATCGAGTTAATAGACGAACGCGACGATAAGCGTGAAGTGTTCCAGTTCGAAGGCGGCATTCGGGAGTTCGTTCGCTATCTAGATCGCGCCAAGACAGCGATGCACGATGGCATTCTCTGGTTCCGGAGTTCGCATGAATCTATTTCGATCGAGCTCGCGATGCAGTGGAACGATTCCTACCAGGAGAGCATGTATTGCTATACCAACAATATTCCGCAGAAGGATGGCGGAACTCACTTGGCCGGATTTCGAAGCGCACTGACACGCACTCTTAACAGCTACATCGAAAAGGAATTCACTTCCAAGGACAAACTGCCAACCACTGGTGACGACGCGCGTGAAGGACTGACGGCGATATTGTCGGTGAAAATGCCCGATCCCAAGTTTTCCTCGCAAACCAAGGACAAATTGGTTTCATCGGAGATTAAAGGCATCGTTGAGGCGGTCGTTGGCGAGAAGCTCGAAGCGTATCTGCTCGAAAATCCTCAGCAGGCAAAATCGATTGCCGCAAAAGTAGTCGAAGCGGCGCGCGCACGTGAAGCGGCGCGAAAGGCTCGCGAGATGACACGCCGCAAGGGCGCGCTCGATATCGCGGGTTTACCGGGCAAATTAGCGGACTGTCAGGAAAAGGATCCCGCGCTGTCCGAAATGTTTTTGGTCGAGGGTGATTCCGCAGGTGGGTCTGCAAAGCAAGGTCGCGATCGACGTACACAGGCAATTCTGCCTCTAAAGGGCAAGATCCTTAATGTCGAGAAGGCTCGCTTCGACAAAATGTTGTCGTCGCAGGAAGTTGGAACGCTCATTACGGCGCTCGGCTGCGGTATTGGAGCCGGTGACTTTGATGTTGCCAAGTTGCGTTATCACCGCGTCATCATCATGACTGATGCCGATGTGGACGGCTCGCACATTCGCACTTTGTTACTGACTTTTTTCTATCGTCAGATGCCGCAGCTCATTGAACGCGGCCATATTTATATCGCGCAGCCGCCGCTCTACAAAGTAAAAAAAGGGAAGAGCGAAACCTACGTGAAGGACGATAACGAGCTAAACAGCTTGCTGCTACGGTCGGCCACTGAAAACGCTGCCCTACGTGCGGACCCCTCGCAGCAGCCACTAAGTGGATCGGTACTGGAACAGCTAGCACTTCGCTGGATGGAAGTGGAAGCGATCATCAAACGTTCGTCGCGTCGATACGATCAGCGGGTTTTGGAACAGTTTCTCTACTTGCCGGAGGTCAGTGCTAATAATCACGACGACTTCAATTGGCTTAGTCATTGGGGCAGGCAATTGGAAACTCAATTAAATGCCGCCGACGACGCTACTCGAAAGTATCTAGTTCGAGTTCTGGAAAGCCGTTCCGGCGGACCTCCGCGATTGCTAGTGACGCGCACCGAGCACGGTACGACCGCCGAGAAACATATCCATCGCGAATTTTTCGAATCGGCCGAATATCGACGCATTGCGGATCTTGGCAAGATGTTGTCCGGTCTTATTCAGCCCGGAGCGACAGTCAGCAAAAATGATGCGCGACAGGAAGTCGGCAGTTTCAAGCAGGCGATTAACTGGCTACTTGATCAGGCACGCAAGAGTCAAGCAATCCAACGATACAAAGGCCTAGGCGAAATGAATCCTGAACAGCTGTGGGACACCACCATCAATCCCGCCACGCGCAGGCTCATTCAAGTGCGAATTGAAGACGCGCAAGCAGCAAACGATATCTTTGCCACGCTCATGGGCGATCAGGTCGAACCCCGTCGCGAGTTCATCGAGAAGAATGCTCTATCGGTTGCAAATCTGGACGTGTAAGCGGCAAGTAGTTCTGGCTTACTTTACCAACTGGAGAACGCGCATGAATTCGAAAAAATTCTTTGTATTGCTCGTGTGCGTATTTGTCCTAGGCCCCGTTAGCGCTGCCGACACAAGTACGTACCAGGTGACCGGCCCGATTTTGAGCGTGACACCCACGACCATCACCGTGCAAAAGGATACTGAGAAATGGGAAATCGCGAGGGATCAGATGACGCCAGTGAAGGGTGGCGAACTAAAAGTCGGTTCAAAAGTCACCATCAAATATCGAATGACCGCCGCGAGTATCGAGGTTAAAAAATAGTCGTTGTTTGACGCGTCGCGCCGCGACCAATAATTGGTTTCGCGTTGCGTAACCTATAGACAACGTCGGCACGGGCGAAGCAGCGATAGCAGCCGGTTGCGCGTAACAAAGTTGGGAAGAATGCATTTTATCCAGCGTTGCCCGGCGTTACGCGCGCAACATTGCCTTGATCCCGCGGACAGCCTGACGGATCCGGTTTTCATTTTCGATTAGCGCGAATCGAACATGATCGTCGCCGTAATCCCCGAAACCTATCCCGGGAGAAACAGAGACCTTCGCTTTCAAAAGTAATTGCTTCGCGAACTCAAGCGAGCCCAAAGCGCGGTGCGAATCCGGGATGGCCGCCCAAACATACATAGAAGCCTTCGGCGTCGACACCTGCCAACCCGCATCATGCAAACCCTTCACCAGCACGTCGCGGCGCTGCCGATACGTGCTGGCAATATCTCGCACGCACTGCTGATCTCCTTCAAGGGCTGCGATGGCCGCGACTTGTACGGGCGTGAATGATCCGTAGTCGTGATAGCTCTTGATTCTCGCGAGCGCATTGACGAGTTCGGCGTTGCCGACCATGAATCCAATACGCCAACCCGCCATGTTGTAACTTTTCGAGAGCGTAAAAAATTCCACCGCGACGTCCTTGGCGCCCGGTACTTGCATGATCGACGGCGCTCGATAGCCGTCGAAAACAATGTCCGCGTAGGCCAAGTCGTGCACGATCAAGATGTCATACTTTCGCGCGAGAGCGACGACACGTTCAAAAAAGTCCAGCTCAACGCATTGCGCGGTCGGATTGGAAGGAAATCCCAGCACGATCATTTTCGGTTTCGGATAACTGCCGCGAATGATCCGTTCCAAGTCCGAAAAGAAATCGACATGCGGCGCGATGTGAACCGAACGGATGTCAGCACCGGCGATCACCGCGCCATAAATGTGAATCGGGTAGCTCGGGTCGGGAACGATAACAGTATCGCCACGGTCAAGCGTCGCGAGCATCAGATGCGCCAATCCTTCCTTTGAGCCGATGGTGACGATTGCTTCGTTATCCGGATCGATAGACACGTCGTACCGTTGCTCGTACCAATGCGAAATCGCACGTCGCAAACGCGGGATGCCCTTCGACGAAGAGTAACCGTGCGTGTCTGGACGTTGTGCCACCTCGAGTAATTTCGCCACGATATGCCCTGGAGTCGCGCCATCGGGATTACCCATGCTTAGGTCGATAATGTCTTCACCGCGACGCCGCGCGGCAAGCTTCAATTCAGCGGTGATATTGAATACGTACGGGGGAAGGCGATCGATGCGCGCAAAACGACGCGTGCCGCCCTTGGCAATTGACATGGCTTTATCTCACGTAAGCGCCCGGAACCGTCCGAGCGACGTTGCCGGGCGACGTTGCTAACAAGTGAAGAATCGCCAGGCACTGCGAATCTATATCAGTTGCGAAATTTGCTGGCTACTACAGAGGCGACTAGTGGTTACAATATTTAACACCTAGGTGTAATCACGCTTTCTCGTGACAATTTTGTAAAGTTTTGTGCTAGGCTCTCACTGCCAATTCGCCAGGCGAATTTAAAGAGAAGACGCGAAGAATCGGAACGAACCTGGACATTGGCACAAAGCGCGAAGGTGGTTGGTCCACCTTTGTGAATCACACACTCACCAGCCTAGGGGGCTTGCGATGAAAATTAGTATGCATCGACCGCATTCGTGGCTTGCCACGATGCAATCTCATTCGACCAACACCGGAAAGAACTTGCTGCTTGGAGCGAGCGTTCTGTTGCTCGCTGGCGCCGCATACGGCCAAACAAATCCGTTTGCAAAAGGCCCGGATCCGACATCAGCCAGCATTCAGGCCGATGGTCCATTCACTGTTTCTACGCAGACGATTGCTAAAGGCGGCGGTTTTGGGGGAGCAACTGTTTATTCTCCCGACGCTGCCGGCACATACGCGATAGTTGCCTTTTGCCCAGGCTTTACGGCGACGCAGAGCTCGATTGCCGTAATGGGAAAACGGCTAGCCACGCATGGATTTATTGTGGCGACCATCGACACCAACTCGACTTCGGATCAGCCGCCCAGTCGCGCTACTCAATTGATCGCAGCCCTCAACTCGGTTGCAGCGCTAACGACCGGCCCGGCAGCGGGCAAGATCGATGGGTCGCGACGAGTGGTGACTGGTCACTCGATGGGCGGCGGCGGCACTTTGTTGGTGACGATTAACGCCAATCGTCCGGCGTCATTGAAAGCGGCTGTGGCTCTCGCGCCGTGGAGTCAGAACACCAAGAACTTTGGAGCTGATGCCACTCCGACGTCGATTATTGTCGGCTCCGCCGACAATATTGCGCCGGCAGGGACCCACTCGACAACGTTTTATAACAGCATCCCGACCAGCACTAAGAAGCTGGAGGGCATCATCAACGGGGCGAATCATTTTTTCGTGCAGAACAACCCCGCCAATCAACCGGCGAGCTATGTTCAAATCGCGTGGATTAAGAGGTTTGCGGACGGCGATACCCGCTACAGCCAATTCCTGAACGGCGATTCCCGATTCTCAACGTTCAGCTCAGACGGTCCGTTCTGATGGAGAGCTGTTAGAGCAGGCGAAACGGCCAATCGAGCCGCGTTCATGTTCAGACAGCAATAGCGAATGATCGGCGGTTACGCAAGTATCCGCCGATTTTTTCGTCGAGTTAAGAGGCAAATAATCGCCCCGCCGCCTGCGCCAGTTTTCGGCGACGGCAAATATCTATAATTAAATTCTCTCGTTGACTGATCCAGAGGTAAGGCCGTGAAGCCACGCGTTGTAACTACAGTTGTTTGTGCCTTGGCCCTGGTCGTCGGCGCGACTCTCTATTTTCTGTTCCAGGAATCGAATCCTCCAGGCGGCGGACCGACAGCGACAGCACCGACAGCGGCGGCCCCTCTAACAGCGGTTGAGCGAGGCAAAATTCCTCCCGCTCCGGTGCCTGCCGAAGAATCAAATGGAACTTCTCCGCGATTGGAATACACCAGCGATAAGTTTTACGTCGATGCATCGGGACAGCTGGTACTCAATGAACAAGCACGTTTGCACATCGAGGCGTTGATCGCCCTGACCGAACCGAAAAAGCTCTACGCGACCACCCAGGAAGAGGCGCAGAAATTGCCGGCCGCCGCGGCCGCACGCGCAAGCGAATTGGTCGAACGTTATGCCACGTATATACAGGCACAAATACAAGCCTTTCCGCCCGGCATTGCACCGCTGAACGAAGAAGATATGCTGGCGCAGATGGATGGACTCCACGCCCTACGAGTTGCGCATTTTGGGGAGGAGGTAGCCGAGGCATTTTATGGTGACGAAGAAAAGTCGAATCGAGAACTCATCGAGTTCATGCGGCTCGAAAAGGATCAAAGCCTGACAATGGAAGAGAAGGCCGATCGAGCGCAAGCGCTGCGCGACAAATTGCAGCGAGTAGCAGCGATCGAGCACGCCAATCGGGAAGCAGGAGAACGGGCTCAGAAGGAAGCCCGTGGAAAGTGAACCTTTGCGTCCTGTCTAGAACCTAATTAATTAGATTTTGTAAGCCTATCGCAACTAAATTCGCGACCTCACGCGC
>Ga0209488_10000829_pt1 | contig 26236 bp, 21 predicted proteins | sample Rivendell_Oct201_8_FD_188349 | JGI IMG/M metagenome (GOLD analysis project Ga0209488, IMG submission 188349) | Vadose zone soil microbial communities from the Eel River Critical Zone Observatory, Northern California, USA -... | ecosystem: Environmental > Terrestrial > Soil > Vadose zone >...
AAACCGTGGGCGGAATCGAAGGCCCACCTTTATTGATAATGAAAACCCGGTTCGATGTTTTTCCCAGAAACACTGGGTTCAATCCCAACGGCACGATCCCCACGCTTGAGTCTCCTGAGACGTCAATGTGCATATCGCTCCCATTACCTCCGGCTGGAAGTGGATTGGTCGATAAGGTGATCGCGTGCGCGAGCGTTCCCGGATCCCCCGAGGGAGACGGCACAGGGACTATGAATTGCCGTAACGTATCATTGCAGCCTGCCGCCAAAACCACCAGAATGCCCAGGGACAGCAGCCACATTGTCTTGAAACTTGCCTTCATTCAAACTCCACCGGTGCTACCGGTTTGAACGCCAAAACTCTTAATTATTGCGAAGGATTTTATTGTAACAGCAAGGTTTCTGACAGTCAGCCGACGACCCCGAGACAAAACCTTTGAAACGCAGAGGAAAGGAAGTAACAAAGGGACCAAAATGATCGACCGGGCGACCAGCATTGGCCTCGGTCGAGACGAGTGAAGGATTCCTTCCTCCTTCAACTTCATCTCCTCCGCTTCCTCAGTTCCTCTGTGTTTCGAGGTTTTGAAGTTGGGTCACGCGGCTCTCTTCGGCGGCTTCTTCCATCCGCTCACCGACTTCTGCTTCCCTTTCACCGCAACCTCTGACTCTCTTTGGGCGGTTTCCACGCGTTGCGGGCCTTTCTTCTTCCCTTCCATCTGTGCCAGGCTCTGCTTCAGCGCGGCCATCAAGTCAGTGGGTGCGGCGGCAGGACGAGGCTTATCAATCGCCACCACCTCTTTGCCTTCCATGTGGGCCTTGATCAGCTTTTTCAAATTCTCTTCAAACGTGTCGTAATACTTTGTTGGGTCCCATTTAGCGGCCAGGGCTTCAATCAACTGATGCGCCACTTTCACTTCGCCCTCTTTTAGAGTGGCGTTTTCGGTGCCAAAGTCAGGCGCTTCACGGACTTCTTCCTTGTAATACATGGTGTGCAGCATCAGTCCTTTTTGATACGGACGTAAAAACGCCGTGTATTCGCGGTTGTGTATGGCCAGCTTGGCCACGCCCACGTAGCCGGTATCCTTCATGGCTTTCACCAGTAGTGCGTAAGGCTTTTTGGCCGCTTCGTCCGGGGCCAGATAGTAGGACGACTCAAAGTAAACCGGATCAATCTCTTCCTGCTTCACAAACTCCAGGATCTCCATGGCTTTGGCGGTTTTGGGCTCGATTTTCTTGATCTCTTCCGGCTCGATGACCACGTATTCGCCCTTGCGAAATTCATAACCCTTCACAATATCTTTGCGCTCGATGACCTGCTCGTCCACCGGGCAGTAGAGCTGTTGCTTTACCCGAGCGTTGTCCGTGCGATGAAGCATGTGGAAAGAAACACGGGTTCCGCGAGCGCCGGAAAAGAGCCGTACCGGCATAGAAATGAGTCCAAAGGTAAGATATCCGGTCCAGACAGATGCAGCCATGATTCACCCCTGATTTAGTCGACTTGGTTTGGAAATGATTTGAGCACCCTGTTTGTGGCAAGCCCTTTCTCTTGTACGATGCGCACAGGGGCTTTGATGCCGCCAGCCCGCTCGTTCGCCGGGAGGAACGCACTGCCAGAACCGCGCTCATTCAAGATCTCTGACCTCCTGGCGCTGGGCTTTGCCGCCGCGATTCTTGCTGTCTTCGCATGGCTGCACTACGCTGAATTTCCGCCCAGCGGTCAACGATTTCTTACTGCGCTCGCCATCACCGCCGGATTTGCCCTGCTGGCCTGGTTTGCCGGCGGAGTAAATCTTAGTGGAGCGTTGGCTGGATCGGCTGTGGCATTCATCATGGCTGTCCGCGACCTGCGCATGTTTCTGGCGCTGCTCATCGTCTTTGCCGTAACGCTGCTGGCAACCCGCGTGGGCTACGCACGGAAGCAACAACTCCGCACCGCCGAGCCTGCCGGCGGACGCACCGCCGCGCAAGCCATGGCTAATCTTGGCATCGCCGCGTTGGTGGTTGCCATTGCGGGAGCAGGATGGCCGGTGCTGGCGCTGGCCGCCCTGGCTGAAGCCGCCGGAGACACTTCGTCCAGCGAGATCGGCATGGCCTTCCCCGGCAAAACGCTGCTGGTGACGAATTTCAAATCGGTTCCCGCAGGCACGGATGGCGGCGTAAGTTTGTTTGGGACGATTGCCGCGTTAGCTGGCGCGGGGAGCGTCGCTGTGGCTGCGGTGGCCACTGGTTTGGTGCCTGTCCATGCGATTGCGGCGATCATTCTGGCCGGGTTTTTCGGTACCGTGATCGATAGCCTGCTCGGCGCGGTTTTTGAGCGTCGCGGATTGCTGGATAACGATCTGGTGAACCTGCTCAGTACCGCTGCAGCCGTGGGGATGGCTTGGACCCTGGGGTGACGAATTCATCGCTAAAATGACGTCCCCGATACGGAATCAGAGTAAGTGAGACCCACCGGCCATTTTTAGAAAAGATGTGGGCCGCCCCCTCGCGCACGCGGACGGCGGCCAGATGCAAAGGATTACTTCAAAATGCCGGTTAAGGCACGCTCACACTAATTGTCTTTTTTACGATTGCGTTGTACAGATCAACCCCCACCACAGTTACGCTGTGCTTTCCAGCCGCTAGTCCCACCTTGGCGTTCAATTGGTCACTGAATGCCTGCGCGCGCTTGGAACCGTCAATCCACAACTCCACGCGCTTTACGCCGTTGGGTGAGTTGCCACTGGCCCTGACGGTCAGCGCGTTGACGGCGGTGGCGGCGGAGCAGATCTTGACCGCCAGCGTGCCTGAACCTGGAGGAGCACAGTTGGTGGCGGCATTTTGATTGAGCCTCACCTCTGTGGCGGAAAATCCTCCTGGCCCATTGTGTGCGGTGTAGGCAATATCGTGCCGCGAATCGAGATTGAGATCACGTATGGTAAGCCCGGTATACGGCCCGTCGCTGGCGATCAAGACTGGCGTGGTGAAGGTGCCATCGCCGCGTCCCAGCGCATACAGTAGAAAAGTATCCTTAATACTGGCTCCCTCGATCAGCAGGTCTTCGATGCCGTCGCCGTTCAGGTCGCCGGCATGAAGCCTGTGTCCGAAGCCGCGGGCGCCGGGCACCTGGCTTTTCAAGAAGAACGAACCGGAGCCGGTGTTCAGATAAATGCGGTCAGTAGTAGGAAAGTTTGTGTCATTCACGTTGTCAAAAGACTCGATTGCCAGATCTGGCGCGGCCCCGGCGTTGAAGTGGCCGGCTGCGAGTCCCGAGATGGTGCGGGTGCTCGGCGGCGCGATGACGCTATGCAACTTGAGGACAACATTACCTGTGCCATTGAAAGTGCTGGCGTTAGTGAACACCATGACTTGGTTGCCACTGGCCACGGCAATATCGGGTTTGTTATCCAGATTGAAATCGTCGCTGACAATCAAGCCGTTGGCAGCAGGGGCGCCCGACAACGGTATGGTTTGGGAAAGCGAAAACAATGCATGGGCGTCGCTCTGGTAAACGTTCAGACTGCATGGCGCGGTATTTGCGCTGGCGCATTCCACGTCCACCAGTTGTGTCAGCCCGTCGTTCAGCAGATCGGCTGCGATCAGGGCTGAGGGAACTCCATGAATCCCGATCGTCCCGGTGACGAAGGTTCCATCTCCGCGGCCGAGAAGAATGGTAATGGTCTTATCCGAGTTCGCGACCGCCAGAGCTTGCTTGCCGCTGAGAGTGAACGTGCCTGTCACAATCTGCACGGGACCGACTCCAGTGGGCGTGCTGCTGCCCAACGTGAAAAGGCCTCCGCCAGTGCCAAGCAGAATGCTTACCTGATTGGACTGGTTGTCGATTACTGCCAGGTCCGGTTTGCCATCATTGTTGAAGTCACCGCTGACAACGCCTGCGGGAAGAGGACCGGTGGTATAGAGTTGGCTGCTGAAAGTAACGTTGGTAGGCGCTGTCGCCGTTGTTTGCCCGAATGAAGCCAGACTCATCACTGCCAGCACGAAGGCCGGCAGCAGCATACTTGCTGTCTTGCGTAGCATGAAGCCATCCTTAGGGGAACGAGAATTACGGGACAATTCGTTATGGGGCACGAATCCATCGGGTGCTGCTGAATCAGATGCACTGTTTTTTAGCGGGATGCCCCGGCCGGCGCGGCCGCTCGTAGCAGAGTCGTGGTGCACCATCGGTAGAGCCATTTGGAGGCCCGAAAGGCCAATTTTGCGGAAAGTAGGAGCAGGAGAGATTACCTGAAGAATGCGTCATTATTGAGCTATTTAGAGAACTCTATATCACCTTCAAATTCAAAAACATTATGTTTACCAGTATGTCAACATCTAAATAAGTGTTCTTACCTCCAGTCCTTGATTTGGAGTTTTCTGAGCAAGGAAAAGCGGGATGCGCAGCGCGCGAGTTACAAAATAGTTTTTTTATCAAAAATAATGTAAGAACTGTGCAGTTGTGAACAACACCACTGTTCCCCAAGCTGCTAAGGTTTCAACTTGGCACAAAAGCATGACCAGTAGTTAAGCCAGGAAGAAGAGGTACGTATGCGGACCAACAAAAATAGCAAGATTTGGATCTTGGTACTCTTTTTACTCAGTTTCGTTCTCGGATGCGGCGATCCAGACAAGAATGGTAACAGCTCCGCGGTGTCTCCCACGGCGCCGCCACCCGTAACGTTGGGAACAACGGTCTGCAGTTTCGGAATTCTTGGCGCTACCCCGGTCGTTAGTAATGTCGGTCCCACCCACGTTACCGGCAATGTGGGAATATCGCCAGCAGCTTCGATTACCGGATTTCCGCCGGGAACACTCACGGGCACGACGCATGCGGGCGATGCGGTTGCCGCAACCGCTCAGGCTGAGTTGACCACGGCGTACGACAAGGCCGCGGGCGCAGCAGGTGGGGCCGCCCTTCCCGCGGATATAGGAGGGCTGGTTCTTACCCCTGGCGTTTATAAGACAACCAGCTCCCAGCCCTCGCTGGGAATTACCGGGAACCTCACCCTCGACGGTGGAGGCGATCCGAACGCTGTCTGGATCTTCCAGATCGTGTCCACGCTGACGACGGCAGCCGGTAATAGCCACATCATCCTGATCAACGGCGCCAACTCTCACAACGTGACTTGGCAGGTCGGCAGTTCAGCCACCCTGGGAACCAATACCATCTTCCAGGGAACCATGATGGCGATGGCGTCCATCACCGTCACCACTGGCGCAACGCTCAATGGCAGAGCGCTGGCGCGTACGGGTGCAGTCTCACTGGACAGCAATCAGGTGAATGTTCCTCCATGTCCCTAAGGCATTCAATAGGGGGCTGGTTTGAGGCTGATCCGCGCCCGTCCAGGCTGGAAAGGTAGGATTTCAAGGGTATGAAAGTTCGGAGGAATATTATGTCATCTCATTCAAAAGGCCATCTTGGTCGAGTATTAGCAATGCTGCCGGTAATGATTGCTTTCCTGTGTGCGTTCGGCACTCTGGCTGCATCTCAGGACCAGCCTGCTCCCAAGTGGGAGCTTTACGGCGGATATTCTTTCTGGTATCCCGGCGCGGATGTGCACGGTGTTCCTCCACTAGGATTGATTTCTCTGACTAGCCGCCTGGAATCGAATCCGCGCGGCGCTGGCCTGAGCGCTACCTACAACTTCAATCGGTGGTTCGGCTTCACGCTTGATACCAGCACTCATTGGGGCAGCAGAGAATCCACGCTGGTGCGACGCATTGACGATGCCGCATTCTCCAACCTCTCCTTCGGACCAAAGATTACGTTCCGCAGCGCTCATTTCTCTCCGTTTCTTGAAGCCCTCGTGGGCGACCACCGTCTTATGCCGGATGCCTTCCACGATATCGACAAATTAGGGTTCATGGGTGGCGGCGGCCTTGATGTCAATGTGTCAAGACATGTTGCTTTGCGCCTGCTCAGGGCCGACTATGTTAAATCCAGCTACCGCTACGGTCCCAGGGCCACGACTCCGAGCACAGATCTGAGCGGCGTACGGCTTCAGGCCGGCATCGTGTTCATGTTTGGCGGCGATGATCGGACGGTTGCCTCACCACGGGCAAATTGCACCACTCAGCCGGCTGAAGTCTTTGCCGGCGAGCCCGTGACGGCGACCGCGAATGGATCTGATTTCAATCCCAAGCGCACCGTTAAATACAACTGGAGTGGCCACGACGTAAAAGTCGCGGGAAGCAACGCTTCCACGCAGATTGATACCACCGGTCTGCAGCCCGGCCAATACGGAATTACCGCCAACTTGAACGATGGCAGCAAAAACGGGACCGCTTCGTGCAATGCAAAGTTCACCGTAAAAACACCCAACCCGCCTGTTATTTCGTGTTCACCAGATCATGGAAGCGTGCCGAACGGCGGCACTGCCACTATCAGTTCCATCGCCAGCAGCCCTGACGGCCGTCCACTGACCTACGGCTACACCACCAGCGCAGGCAACATTACCGGCAACAACTCTTCCGCTACCCTCAACAGCAGAGGGGCACAGCCGGGCGCAATCACCGTCACATGCAATGTCAGCGACGACCGCAACCCGGCGCTTACAGCTTCTGCCACCACCACGGTGAACGTAGAAGCAGCCGCGCTCCCAACTCCGCGTCCGGAGATCGTGGCCATCGAAAAAAGACTTGCCATCCACAGCGTTTATTTTGCGACAGCAAGGCCCTCGGTTGAGAATCCAGACGGCGGCCTGCTTCCCAGCCAGGAGAAAACTCTTAGCAGCCTCGCCAGCGACTTCAAGACATATCTCCAAAGCAAGCCGGATGCCCGGTTGACTCTTGAAGGCCATGCCGATCCGCGCGGCTCGGTGGAATACAATCAAGCACTCTCCGAACGGCGCGTCGATCGCACCAAACATTACCTGGTGGACCAAGGCGTTCCCGCCGCTAACATCCAGACCAAAGCGTTCGGCGTACAACAAAACCTTACCGACGCCCAGGTGAAAGATGCAGTTGAAAGGAACCCCGAGTTGGGCGAGCAGGAACGACAGAGGGTGCTCAACAACATGGGAAAGATCCTTCTGGCCAGCAACCGCCGTGTTGACATCACGCTCAGTAATGCTGGCCAATCTTCTCAGGAGTCCGTCCGGCAGTATCCATTCAACGCAGCAGATTCGCTGACGCTGCTCGATACCAACAATACGAATAAAAAGCCTGTGAGACATACGGCAAGAAAGAAAGCCGTAAAGAAGTAGCACCGCGAGTCTGGAACTATAAGACTCCACAACTTGCAGGTTAAGCGTGGTCCAGAAATCAATCAGCACCTTGCCGCGAAGATCGGCGGATGAGATCCTGCGTCCGCGCAAATCCCTGGCCGAAAAGTCAGGCAAGCGCGAACCGATTTCGCCGGCAGCGATTGCCGCGGGTTTTGCTACGCAGAACCTACCGGGAGTAAAAATGTTCTCGCTCTGCGAATCATTGCGAACTAGGACAAGGCCCCCGTCACAAAGCACCCCTACGGAGCGCACGCTCCTTCAGCATCACAAAGAATACCGGAACCAGAATCAGAACGTGAATGGTTGACGTAATCATTCCGCCCACTATAGGCGCGGCACGTCTCAAGCGGGATATAGTTGGCGGTTCTCGTGTTCCCCTAGCAACCGCAAAAAGCGCGGCTTCTCAGCCAAAGTGTAGGGTACCCGCGGTATATTGAGGGGAGAGAAAAGGGTGGACCAGCCGCCCAACATACGGTGCTGTCTAAGCCCAAGGAGGAATACGATGAGGTTGACCCGCTGGATTCCATTGGTTCTGTGCAGCGTCTTGCTGTCAGGATGCGGCAAGTCGTCAAAGCTGGCAGGGTTTCTGCCGGACTCACCAGAGGGCTGGGCCGTCGATGGCGGCGCCACCAACCGCGACGTCTCCGGTGTGGGGCACAGTTCCAGCAGGTCTTATGTCCCCGTGGGCAATAATGCAGCCTCAGGCGTAAAGCGTGTGACGGTGCAAATACTGCTGGCCGAAAAAGGGGCTGACCAGAAGAAGGTTACGGGAATGTCGCTGGAGACGAAATTTGAGTTTAAGGAAAGAAAAGAGATGGCCGGTGTGCCCGCCTATGAGTCAGTGCCATTGCCGGATAATGAGCACCATTCCTTAGATCTGCTGCCCAAGCCCGGCACTTACGTTCAGATCGTGGCGTACAAGGGAGGGCCAGCTTGGGAGAATGCCGAGAATCGCCACGCAGTAGTTTCGGCCTTTGCTGGAAAGGTCGACTTGAAGAAGCTGGCCGCACTGGAGTAGGGCGGGGGGCCCGCCAGCGGTTTGCCGTTTCAATGTTTCTCCTCACAGAAGCTGTTTCAAATCGGTTTCTATGACATCCGTGTATTCGTCCCGGCGGATCTCCCGCTCCTTCAGCATCACAAAGAATACCGGAACGAGAATTAGAACGTGAATGGTTGAGGTAATCATTCCGCCCACAATTGGTGCGGCGATGGGTTTCATTACGTCAGAGCCAATCCCGCTTTCCCACAGGATGGGGACTAGACTCGCAAGTACCGCTGTCACAGTCATCAGCTTCGGGCGCAGTCGCTGTACAGCACCCTCAATCGCAGCCGCTTCCACATCCGCTTTTGTAAGTGGAAGGCCAGAGTGGAGCTTGCGCTCAAACGCCTCGTGCAAGTAAACGACCATCACTACTCCAGTTTCCACGGCAATACCAAAGAGTGCGATATAGCCAACCCAAACGGCCACGCTGAAGTTGTAGCCAAGGAGCCATTGCAGGAGCAGTCCTCCGGTCATGGCATACACAGTCGGAAAAATAAGAACCATGGCTTCAGTGACCGACTTGAAGATCAAGTAGAGCAGAAGGAAGATCATGAAAAATACCACCGGCAGGATGAGCTTGAGTCGCTCTTTTGCTCTCAGTTCAAACTCATATTCGCCAGACCACTGGTAGGTGTAACCTGCTGGCAACTTCATTTTTTGGCGCAGTAGACCATTCGCGTGGTTCACGAATCCGCCGTAGTCTCGCGTGTTCAGATCAACGTACACGTACCCTGTAAGCGCACCATCTTCATCTCGTATCATTGCGGGACCGCGAGAGAATGAAACCCTCGCTACCTGCTCAAGAGGAACCTGAGCACCAGCAGGAGTTCCAATCAAAACGCGGCGAAGCTCATCCGGGTTGTCACGGAAGTCGCGGTCGTAGCGAACACTGATCGGATATCGTTCGCGGCCTTCGATGTTTTCGGCGATGTTGGCCCCGCCAATACCCGACGTTACTGCGCGTTGCACATCCTCGACCGTCAGCCCATAACGCGCTGCCTCTGGGCGGTTCACGTCCACATTGATATAGAAGCCCTGCGAGACGCGCTCCGCAAAGACGCCACGCACAGTCGGCTGGCCGGATAGAATTTTCTCAATCTGCGATCCAATCTGCTGAATCCCTTCAACGTTCGGCCCTTGGATCTTCAGACCTACCGGGGTCTTTATTCCTGTCAACTCCATATCTAGGCGGTTCTCAACCGGCATGGTCCAGGTATTGGATAGCCCAGGAAACTGGAGCTTGGAATCCATTTCACTAATGAGCTTTTCGTGAGTCATGCCGACCGGCCATTTGCTTTTTGGTTTCAACATCACCGTCGTGTCATACATGTCCAGTGGGGCGTTGTCGGTGGCGCTGTCAGATCGCCCGATGACTCCAAAAACACTTTCCACTTCAGGGAAACTGTGCAGGATTCGGTCCTGCTCTTGTAGTAACTGAGTTGCCTGAGTGATCCCGATGCCGGGCAGCGCCGTGGGCATATATAAAGATGAGCCTTCAAACAGCGGCGGCATAAACTGGCTGCCAATCTTCAGGGAAAGCGGGAACACAAGCACCAGGAAAAGAAGGTTCAAAGCCACTGTCGTTTTGCGGTATCGCAGGCAGAGCCGCAAGATTGGCAAGTACAGAGCTTGCGTGGTCCTGGAAACCGGGTTCCGCGATTCGGGCCGCAGCTTCCCTTTGATGAGCATGAGCATGAGCATCGGAACTAGCGTGATTGCGAGAAGAGACGAAAAGCCCACTGCCAGCGTCTTAGTCCAGGCAAGCGGACGGAACATCCGGCCTTCCTGGGCTTCCAGTAAGAACACAGGGAGAAACGAAACAACAATGATGAGCAAAGAAAAGAACAGCGCCGGACCCACCTGCTTGGCCGCATCTATCAAAATTCTCCTGCGCTCTGTTTCATCGACAGCGCCCGCATCCTGTCGCTCTGCGAGATGGCGGTAACCGTTCTCCACCATCACAATAGCCGCATCCACCAACACGCCTATGGCAAGGGCCAGTCCGCCCAGCGACATAATGTTGGAAGTCACATGCAGGTAGTACATGGGGATGAACGACATGATGACAGCAATCGGCAAGGTGAGAATCGGAATGAAGGCCGACCGGAAATGGAAGAGGAAAACGATGATTACCAAGCTGACGATGATCGCCTCTTCCAGCAAATCACGTTGCAGGGTTTCAATCGAGGCATTTATCAGGCCGGATCGGTCATAGCCGGACACAACCTCTACACCGGGCGGAAGCGATCCTTTGATCTGCTTCAGCTTCCGTTTTACTCCGTCGATGACGTTGAGCGCATTCATGCCATCACGCATAACGACGATCCCGCCCACCGTCTCGCCTTCCCCGTTCCATTCGGCAACGCCTTGGCGGATGTCCGGCCCGAACGCGACTGTGCCTAGGTCTTTAATGAGCACCGGCGTACCGTTCTTTGCGCTGACCGGGACATTCTCAAGGTCACTGAGAGAGCGCAGATACCCCAAGCCGCGGACCATGTATTGTGTCCCGGTGAGTTCGAGCACCCGTCCGCCAACTTCATTGGTGCTCATCTTGACCCGGTCAATCACGGTTGAAAGTGACACGCCGTAAGCCAGCAGCTTGTTGGGATCGAGCCGTACCTGGTACTGCTTTACGAAGCCACCTATCGTTGCAACTTCGGCTACGCCCGGCACCGTTTCAAGCTGATAACGCAAATGCCAGTCCTGGATGCTGCGAAGATCAGCGAGGCTGTGCTGATGGCTTCGGTCCACCAAAGCGTATTCGTACACCCAACCCGCCCCGGTCGCGTCCGGCCCAATCGCAGGATGAACGTTCTGCGGTAGCCGACCCCCGATTTGCTGGAGATACTCAAGGACGCGGGACCGTGCCCAGTAAACGTCAGTCCCGTCCTGGAACACGACGTAAACATAGGAATCACCGAACATGGTCTGCGCACGGACAGCTTTCACCTGCGGGGCAGCCAGCAACGAAGTCACGATTGGATAAGTCACCTGATCCTCGATCACGTCAGGTGGCTCCCCTTCCCAAGCTGTGTGAATGATGACCTGAACGTCAGAAATGTCGGGCAGGGCGTCAAGCGGAATATGTTTGATCGACCAGATCCCAGCAAGCACCAGCAGAAGAACACTGGTGAATACCAGGAATCGGTTCTTAGCGCACCATTCAATGATTCTGGAGATCATTTACATGCCTCCTTCTGCATTGACGGTGAAGTGCTTGCTGGCAATCGTCTGCCCATTCTGTGTCGCAGTAATCGTTACCTGCCACGTCCCACCGGAGCCGAGATCGCCTTTGCCTTCATACGTGCCATTGCCTTTGTCTGTGAGAGTCACCCGGGTATTCATTGCGGCCATTCCCATGGCTGGCATAGCTGGCATGTAGAACGTGACAACCGCTTGCGCTCCAGAGATGGGGCTGTTATTGGCTCCAGTCAGCTTGACGCGGAAAACATTGCTGCCCTTGTGAGGCGGTGAGGGTTCAGTGGACAGCTCAGCATTAGCTTGTGGGACTTGGGATGCCTGAGAACCAGTTGCTGAAGCGCCGCCAGCGCCTGGAGGCGGCGGAACATAACTGCCGCTAGCAGCCTGCAACTGGCTTTCCGAGTCGATCAGGAAGTTGGCCGAGGTCACAATTGATTCACCGGGCTTCATGCCCTTGGTTACTATGAACTCATCTCCAACCCGCGCTCCCGTCATCACTTGGCGCGGCTCCAGATTGCCGTCACCACGATTCACGAACACAACCTGCTTGGTGCCTGATTGAAGAACAGCGGAAGCAGGAACAACCAGTTGTCGTCCCAGCGGAACCTTTAGCACGACATTCACGTACATGCCGGGCTTGAGCTTTAACTGGGGATTGGCGAGAACCAAGCGGACTCTTACCGTGCGAGTGCTCGCATCAACCTGGGGAAGAATCTGATCTACGCGCCCGCTGAATGTTTTACCTGGATACGCATCCACGGTGATCTGCGCAGCGTCACCAGGTTTGATCTTCCCAATATCGGGTTGAAACACCTGGGCATTCACCCACACCGTTGAAAGATCGGCCACGGTGTAGAGCTTGGTGTCAGGCTGCACATACATGTTGGGCAGGACGTTCTTTTCCGTAATGTAACCAGATGCAGGCGCATTAAAGGTTAGATCAGTAATCACTTTGCCGGTCGATTCCAGCTTGGAGATTTCCTCTTGCGGAACCTCCCATTGCGCCAAACGCTCTTTAGCGGCGTTTGCAAGGGACGCGGCCCCGGTGGAAACTCCCGCAACCGAGCTGCCCTTGAGTTGCTGCTGGTTCTGCCTGGCGAGCAAGTATTCCTGCTGCGTAGCGACCAAGTCCGGGCTGTAAATCGTGAAGAGTGGTTCTCCCTTGCGGACATACCGATAAGTCGCATCCACATAAACCTTGCGAATCCATCCTGGAAAGCGGACTTGAATGGATGAGATACGGGTTTCGTCAGCATCCACGTTCCCGGTAACGCGAATCTCGTCGCTCACGTTCTTGTACGCCACTGTTCCAAACCTGACGCCAATACTCTGCATACGCTGCGGAGTCAGTTGGATCGGAGTAAGTTGAGTCTCGTGCGCTGGGGCCGTAGCGTTCGGCTCAGCGGCGGCATCTCCCGCCGAGGCCGTCTGCGCTTCTGATCTGTCCGATGGAGTACGATGATACCGCCACCATGCCAAGCCAAGGCCGCCCAGCAGAGCCAGGTTGATGATGAGAGCCACAAAGAACGCTTTGCGATAGGACCGTGGCTGCGTTGGTGTATTCATGGCAATGCAACCCCCGTCAGCGATTCCAGACGCGCCAGCGCCGATTCATGCTCGCTCAGCTCTTTTTGGTACTGTTCTTCAAAGTCCAGTAGGTCGCGGAATGATGACAGCAGTGTCTCAAAGTCCTGGCGGTTGGTCTGATAGGCGGCGAGAGCGGCGCGGTACGTGGCTTCCGCCTGCGGGATCAGCCCTTCGCGGTAAATCTTGAGCTGCTCCCCGGACGTTTGGGCTGCTACGTACTGGCTCTGTACTTCCGCCAAACGTCGCTGGATTTCGGCACTCAATTCTAAAGTTGCTGTCTGCTGGTGTTCTGCGGCGGTGGCCAACTCCGCTCGGCGGCGGACCCGATTCGGCAGCGTCACCGTGAGCGTCAGCATGTAGTAGTCGCGGAACTTGCGGTCAGTGTTCTGGTACATGTATTGCAAACCGAAGTCTGGACGAAACTCTTTCCGTGCGAGTTCGACCTGCTTGTCACTGCGTTTGGCCACTTGCTCACGGAAGGCGACTTCAGGATTGCGTTGCCGCACTGCTTCGAGCAAATCAGCAGAACTGGGAGGGAGTACCCGCTCCCGCAGCGGCTCGGTCACGATGTCTGTCGAACCTTGAGCACGTCCGAGCACTTGCTTGAGTTGGGCTTGAGCCTGCCCAACCTCGCGGTGGTGCATCGTGATTTCCTGAAGTATGCGCGTGTGCTGGAGTTGCGCCTTGAGGACTTCGGCCTGGTTTCCCTTGCCGACACGATAGCGCGACTCGGCTATCTGCTCCATCTCTCCGAGCAGCTTGTCATCTCTCAACAACACGTCCAGCGTTTGCTGAAGGTAAGCGAGTTTGAAGTAAGCCACTTTGAGCTGTTCAATAACAGTACGGCTTACAACTGCTGATTGCGCCCTCGCGGATTCAGCGTCGAGTCCCGCCACTTCGGAGCGCAGGGCACGTTTGCCCGGCCAGGGGAGCTGTTGCGAAGCTCCGATTCCAATATAGGCAAAGTCGCTGTTGGTGTAACCAGCGAAGGGACGCGGACTCCCGACGCTCAAGTGCTGCAGCATGAGCTGGGTGTCCGGCAGCGCACCTGCTCCCTTTACGCCGTTATTGGCTGCCCGGTATTCATGTATCGCGGCCTGGATGTCAGGGTTCTTCTGCTGCGTTTCTTCAATTAGCGCGGTGAGTGGAACCGGGTCGGATGCCGTATGCTCGGCAGGCGATTGGAATCCAAAAGCAGCCGTTGAAAACAGCAAAATCACAAACGCTTTCATATCTAATCTCCGTTTATTGTGAAAGACACGGGTGCACACATCTGCGGCGTGGCGCCGCGGGTGGTGAAAATGGAGTCGTAAGAGATGAGTCCGCCGCCGGGGAACAATGGCGGCGCTGTTTCGGGTGCCGGACTCTGTGCTCTTACAGCGGAAGCACTACATAAAAGAACAAGGAACAGTCCTGCACGAGTAGTGCGGAATACGAGAATGGGATTTCGCGATGACACAGATTTTCCTCCAGGAAAATAAAACAAATCACAGGCACACTAGTGCCTGAAGCCGCGATGCGACTGGAGGAGGAATCAGACACGGAGCTGAAGGGGTGCCGCTGAATCAAAGAACGGGGGTGGACCGTGGAAACGTAAAACCACGCCTTCGCCAACTTGATCGATAGAATGGAATTGAACCGATGCGGGCAGCGCCGCCAAAGCCAGTGGGGTGAAGGAAATGCTATGCGTCAATGCCGGCTGTACAAAAGGCGCATGCATGGAAGGCGCGGTCTGGCAGCAGTCTTCCCCGTGCATTCCGTGGGAACAATTCATGGAGTCACAGCACTCCATTGCCTGGTCGGGCGACATCATGGGCGAACAGTCATACCCATAGGCCGCGAAGGCGAAACCGAGCACTGCGACTAAAATTGGTTTGGCAAAACGCATCAACACTTAATTAAACAGGTTAAACGGGGGAGGGTCAACTGGATTGCTTGCTTTCCCTCGCAACCGTGAAACCGCGCGGCTTCTGGGGCAAAGGGTGGGATCGATTAAGCTTTCCCTGGGGCTTCCGCACCCGGGCTGGGCTCTTACGCCCGTCGCCGGGCTGGTACATGGTGGTTCGCGCGGAAACCTCAGTAACGTGACCACACAGAATTTTCTCTGCTTTCCCAAAGCGAGGAGGGCCATAATGATCCCAGCATTCGCCAAATAAACTTTGGAGTTTCCATGAAACCTCGCTGGTTCAGCTTTTGTCTGCCTATGCTTCTGATCTGCGGCCTTGCCGCTGCGGCCCAATCCCAGACTTCTGTCCCTGATCGCAAGAAAGTGATTGAGGAAGCTCGGCACGCTTATTACAGCCTTCGCGGGGCGGGACTGGATGAGTTTCGCGCCACCATCAAACCGAACTGGGAGATCCTGCTGAAGGAGCAGATCAAAGCCGATCCTGCGGCGGCACAAGCCGGACTAAAAGCCCTGAATGGGCTGCATTTTTCCATGCTGCTGGACGGGAACGACAAGGTCTCATTGACACACCACGCGGATGCTGCTCCAGTGAACGAACAGCAGCGCAAGGGGTTCGATGACATTTACTCCGGCATGGACCAGGCCATCTCCGGCTTTTTCACTACATGGTCACTGTTCATGCTGAACTCTCCCTTCCCGGCCACCGCGAGTGAATACCAGTTGGATGATTTGGGCACGCAATACCGCCTTTCTTACAAGGAAGGCTCGTCCGACGTAATGACCACGATGGGCAAGAACCTGATCATCACTGAGATCAAAGTAAATTCACCGGAATTCATCAGCTCGGTGCGGCCGCAATTTGTGCATACGGCAAAAGGATTTGTCCTTACCGGCTTCGACGCTGATTACAATCCGAAATCCGGACCAGGCGTGGTCAAGCTGGGGATCAAAATTGATCACAAGCCGGTGAACGGTTTGCAATTGCCATTTGGCCTGATCATGGACAGCGTTCTGGACGGCACGCCAACGCATCTGGAATTTGCATTTTCTGAGCATGAAGTAAAAAGCCACTGAGGACGGCTTGCCTATGAAGAGCTGTTTGTGGCAATCCAGCCTGTGATCGTCTTCTTGATCAGTGTCATCAGTGTTCATCAGTGGTAAGCAGTTGCCAGGAAAAAGTCAGGTCAGTTCGTCCGGGTGGGATTCGATATAGGCAAGAGCTTTTTCGGCCATCTGGCGTTCGCCGTTATAGCTGAGTTTTGCGGGGGCTTCGGAAAGCGGCAGCCAGTAGGCGCGGCGGACTTCATGCCGCATGGCCGCGGTAATGTCATCTATCTGACCGGATTGGTATCTAGTAAGAAAGAACGAAACGACCTTGAAAGCCTTTTCATTGCCCGCCCATTTGCGAACGTATACGTATTTGATGTCGCCCAGTTTGGCGATCAGGGTGGCCTTGAGGCCGGTTTCTTCATGGACTTCGCGCAGCGCTGTTTCCGCGGGCTTTTCCCCGGCGTCGACGTTGCCTTTGGGCAGGGCGATGACGTGTTTACGGTCTTCCGGCTCACCTTCGTGGCCGGGCTCAATCACGGCCACCCACCACTTTTTTTGCATGTGGCGTAAAACCAGCGCGCCGGCGGAGAATTCTCTAAGCATCTTGGTCAAGAGAGCGTCTGCCTGATTGGGAAAATGAAGCTAAAGAGGCCATTTTAAAGGTTTTCTGAGGCCGTTTCGGCCTGTTTTGAGGTTACAAACGTCATCGGAAGTTGTCTCGTTCCAAGCTAAAAATAGAGTGAAACTAATGGTTGACGGTTACGGTTTAACTTACTGTGCAACATTTGCGGTTAAGCAGCATCTTACGATAAAGGTGCAATCGTGCGGCAAGTCCCAGGTTAAGGAGCGCCGTTGAAGAATCCGCTAAATAGAATCGTGCGGTCTGTCCGCGCCCTGGGACGAGAACTTGCCCGCCAAACCGTCCCTGAGGCTTCTCCCGTTGAGCCGGTACGCAAGCCGAAGATCGGAATTGCGCTGGGCGGAGGCTTTGCCCGCGGTCTGGCCCACATCGGCATCCTCAAAGTCCTGGAGGAAGAAAACATTCCGGTAGACTTTATCGCCGGCACCAGTGTTGGAGCGGTGATCGGCGCGGTGTATGCCAGCGGCATCAGCGCCAAGGAGTTGGAAGAAGTCGCTTCGCTGGTTCGCTTCAAGGATTTCTCCCGCTGGACTTTCTCCCGCTTCGGTCTTTTCAGCAACGACAAGATGTCCATCTTCCTACGCAAGATTTTGCGCTGCAAGACTTTTGAAGAACTAAAGATCCCAATGGCTATTGCCGCCACTGACATTATTACCGGCGATGCCGTGGTCTTCACCAAAGGCGACCTTATCGATCCAGTGCGCGCGAGCTGCGCTTATCCCGGCATGTTCCAACCAGTAAGAATTGGCGGACAATTGCTCGTCGATGGCCTGCTGGCTCATTCGGTTCCCGCCGCACCTCTGCGTGATATGGGCGCAGAACGCGTAATCTCAGTGCACCTGGCGGCACACTGGGTCAAGCCTGGCGGTCCGCGTCACGTGTTTGATGTGATTGGACAATGCTTCTCCATTGCGCAGGAACGGATGTGCGGACCGTGGAAAGCCGCCTCTGACATTGTTCTACAACCGGAAATCGGCGAGTTTGCTTACGATGACTTTGTCCGCGCACCCGACTTGATCCGCTGCGGAGAAGTTGCCACCCGCGCCGCTATGCCGGAAATCCGTGCCTGGATGCCCGCTCCGCCGGTCACAGCTCCCGCGCTGGTTCCGGCGATGGTCCCGCAAGCGGACTGGCAGCCCGCCGCGCAGCCCGCTCCACTAAAGACCTGATCATTTAACTAACTCTTGACTTAAAGCGGGCTAAAAGGAAAATGCGTTAGAAGTTCACCGTGCGGCGAAAAAATTTCAACCACCAGGCGGTCGGTGACAGGTAAATTTCCGGCGTTTACGTTGATGCGATAGACGCGTTCATCGTACGGCACGTCAGCCGGCATACCGATCATCTCAACGGATTGCGGAACAATTTCCCGCACTTCAAGGCCATTATAGGCACGAATACGAAACTTGAGGTTGAGCAACAGTTCCTGCGGATCGTCACTGATAACCACCGAAGTTACCGGCCCATCAAGGAAGACTTTTCTGAGGGATGCAGTAATACGAAAACTGAAGCGTTGAGGAAATTCTTTGATTGTGTCACCGTCAGACGAGACAAGTTTTCTGTGCACGCCTTCCGCAACGTGCTGCGCGCCCTCTAGTTCCGGGCACTCGATCAGGCCTATCAGTGACAGAATTGCCTTGGAGGGCTTAAGAACCATCACGTCATATCCAGCGGGCAGGGTGGAACGCATGCTCAGCGCCGCCTTTTGCGGGGTTCCCGCGGCGGCAGCAAGGCCAAAGCCGACAACCATCAAGAGAAGGCCACTCAAAGTAATTCGACGGGCATTCATGGCGGCTCTTTTCCGGCTTCCAGCCTGTGGCGTGAAACGGCACGCCGTGATACACAAGAAGCTCACCTGATGAGAGAAGGTTAGAAGGAAAAAAGATGCTTCGGCTCCTGTGTTTTACCGCCCATCCTGACGATGAAGCGGGCGGCTTTGGCGGCACGTTGCTGCGCTACGCCGAACACGGCGTGGAAACCCATGTCATTTGTCTTACTCCCGGCCAGGCGGCCACCCATCGGGGCAAGGCCAGATCGGACGACGAACTTTCCGCCACCCGCCGCCTGGAATTCGATGCTGCCTGCAAGTTGCTGAAAGTAAGCCACGGGACTGTACTCGATTATCCCGATGGCAAGCTCGACCGCCAGGACTTCCATGCTGTTGTTGCCCGGCTGACGCGAATCGTGCGTGAGCTGCGTCCGCACGTGGTGATGACCATGGGGACTGAAGGAGCCATCACCGCGCACCCAGATCACTCCATGGTTTCCATTTTCGCTACCATGGCGTGCCACTGGGCCGGACGCACCAACCGCTTCCCTGACCAGTTGGAAAACGGCCTCGCTCCGCATCGCACCCAGAAGCTCTATTACGCCACTGCCCTGTTCACCATGCCGGACCGCCAGCCGGTTGCTCTGGCGCCGACGACTACGATCATTGAATTGAAGCCGCATGAAATCGACGCCAAGATTGCGGCTTTTAAACTTCACACATCTCAAGCGCCGCTGTTCGGCTTTTTTGAAGAGACCATCCGCAAGCGCGGCAAGACGGAAGTTTTTCACCTGGCCAACAGCATCAAGCCGAGCAAAGCGGAAATGGAAACGGATTTGTTTGCGGGAGTGGAGGAGTGATGAAGATCGGGTGATCGGACGGCGATATCGCCAGACTTTGATTTGACCTTTTGGCGCGCTACCGTCGTCAAGAGGAAGAAAGAAGCCCGCCAAAGTTCGACGGGCTAATTGCCAATTGCTAATTGCCAGATGCTCACTTCGCCAATGGCTTAATAATCTCGCTCAGCACATCCGGCTTCGATTCATCGCGCACCAGGTGAGCGTATTTCTCGCCGTCGTGATAGTTGAGCGTGAACGTCTTGTAGTAATCGCCATTCATCACCAGCAGTTCCAGATTTGGTCCGTTTCCTTTGCCTGCTTTCAGCGCGTCGCGCAGAATATCGGGATTGAACTTTCTTCCATTGACGGCCACCAGCGTGGTTCCCGGCGCAATACCCGCTTTCGACGCAGGACTGTCCATGATCACATCTTTAATTCCGCCCTTGTCGTCGAGCGACAGTCCGATGGAAAAGCGCGCATCCACGGCGTTGCGGACTTTTTCCATGGCCTTGGTGAACTCGCTGGCATTGTCGTCATAGACCAGCTTCCAGCCGCCGTTGGTGATGCCTCCGAGCGGAGCGCCCGGGCCATAAGTATCCAGCCGGTCGCGCAGGAATTTTGCCCAGTCATAAGGAGTGACTTCGTTGAGCGTCTTGACGACATCATCGAACGTGTAAGTGATCACCTTTGGCGGAGTATTGCCGCCGCCATGGAAGATGTGGCAGAAATCGTTCATCGACTTCTGTCCCTTGGTTTGCTGCCGGATGATCGTGTCCGCCTCCAGCCAGATCAGAAAACCTTCAGGATAGTAATCCACGCTGCGGCGCCAGCTTTCGAACTCAGGCAGCGCGCCGTAAAGCAATTGCGCCGCATCGGCTGTATCCTGCAGAGGACGCCAGGACCGTCCGGGCGTGTGGTCCAGTGCGGCAGCTGTTTCGGCGGTTTCGTCCAGAAATTGCTGCTTGGTCCACAGGCCAGCTCGCGGCGCAAGAATGTCTCCCAGGTATTGCGTGAGCCCTTCATATACCCAGAGCAGGTCGCCCTGCATCGGCACCTGATAGTCCGGCGTTGCCAGGCCCTTAGGACGGCGATATTTGCCGTTCCAGGAATGCGTCATCTCATGCGGCAACAGGCTGGCGGACAGCCAGCGCGCATCATCGTCAATCATGGTGCGCTCCGCCACGCGATCATCGCTCGACTCGTGGTGTTCCAACCCGAAATGCGCCGTGTGGTCGCTCAGCGTCAGAAGAAAGTGATATTCGCGATAATGCCGCGCGCCGTAGAGCGCTCCGGTTTCAGCCATCAGACGCTTGTATTGGTCGATAGTCTGCTGCGGCATTTGTAAAGCCGCTTCGCCATCAGAAACTTCGTCAATGTAATGCTGGATCGGCCCTTCGGGCGTCAGCGGAATGCGGCGAAAGTGCGCTCCGGCAAGCACCGGCGAATCCACCAGCGTGGTCAATGACACCTGCTTGAAATTGATTTGTCCTCCGCTCTCACCAGCCACTGGCAATGCCGTTCCATACTTCCAACCCGTTGGAAGCTTGAGCGAAGCAACAATCGGAATATCGTCCGTGTGCTTTCCCGGCACATAGAGGACGACCTGGTTCCAGCTCAGCATGTCGAGTTGCGTTGTGGCCGACGCTCCCGACGAAAAGCCTTCCGGCGGCGCAGGCATCACCAGGTCCAGCTTTGCCTCCAATGTGCTGACGCCTTGCGGCACCGTAACGTGAAGTGTGTACATTTCGTCCAGATCGCGCCGCCAGCTCAATCTCTTTCCATTGGCAAAAAACTGCAACCCAGTCACATCGGTGATCGGCCCGGTGGGACCGTGCTCGCCAGGAATCCATTTGGGGAAAACCAGCTTAACTTCGCCCGCGGCTACCGGAATCTCCATCTGCGCATGCAGTATTTTTTCCGGCGCATGGGTGGCATCGACCATCAACTTGATGGGCTGCGCCGGCGCCGTGCTGGTAGCGGGCTGAGGTTGGCGCTTCTGGGCAGGCGCCACTATCGCGCTCACGAGTAAAGCAAGCAGGGCTATCCGTCTAAACGAAATCATCATAGGTTGAATTCTTCTCCGGGCGAACCAAGATTAAAGAAGCTGGCGCGGGAAGGCAAGCCGGGGATTAACCACAAAGGACACGAAGGAACACAAAGGATTGAGAGACTCGCTCGCCAATCCGCCGTAGGTCTTTGCTTTTCAATTTCGGCGATTTTGGCAATCCTGGCAATTTTGGCAATTCGTAATCTCCTTCTGCTCCTTCGTGTCCTTTGTGGTTATTTCTTTTTCTTCTTTGCCGGCGGCGGTTCTTCCGGTTGCGCGCCGGTAACGCTGGCCAGCACATGGTCGAAAGCTTCTTTAGCGGTCATCTCTTTTTTGCGGCCTTTGTTCTGCCGGAATTTGTGCTCGCTGTTGCAGGTGCGGCAGCGCGTTCTCAGCACTTCTTCGCCCATCATGGAAACAATAGAATGGTCGGTGGTGCGCTTGCAGCGCGAACAATGATCGTCGATATCGTCGCCCAGTCGCATGGGTAACCCCTCCGAGGCAGTTGTTCTGCCTATTTTGCCGCAAAGCCGCCTCGCTGTCTTCGAGTTTTATGATTAAATCTCTAGCGTGCCTCTTCCCCAGCGCGGCAAACTCATCACTTTTGAAGGCCTGGACGGCGTGGGCAAATCCACGCAGATGGAAAACCTGGCCGCGAACCTGCGCGAGCGCGGCATTGACGTGATCACCACGCGTGAGCCGGGCGGCACCTCCCTGGGAGAAAAACTGCGGACTGTCCTGCTCAGTTCACGGACCGAGGGGCTTTCACCACTTACTGAACTGGCCCTTATGTTTGCCGACCGCGCCCAGCACATTGACGAGCAGATCCTCCCGGCGCTGCAACGCGGACACTGGGTGCTGTGCGACCGCTTTACCGACTCCAGTGAAGCCTATCAGGGCGGCGGCCGCCAGCTTGGCAGCGAAATCGTACTGCAATTGCACAGGGCCTTATGCCATGATCTTCAGCCCGACCTCACCATCCTGATGGTTTCTGACGTAGCGCGGACCGTTGCGCGGGCGCGGCGCAGAAACGTGGAACAGTCCAAATTGATGGCGGAGGATGAGAACCGCTTCGAAAAAGAAAATCGGGCGTTTTATAACCGCGTGCTGGCAGCATACATGGCAATCGCCAAACGCGTTCCGCAAAGAGTGGTTGCAGTGGACGCCACCGATCCAATCGCCAAAGTGCAGAAAAAGATTGTGCGCGTGGTGGAGGAACACCTGTTCCCCCAGATACATTCTCTAAACGAAAAAACGCCCTGAACTGCGGATTCCGTTCCATGACGCACAGAAAAGAGGCCCGCCGAAGCGGGCCTCCATTTCAGGACGAACGCGGGAACCTCGCGGTCCCCGAAATCAGGCTCCTATCTTCCGACAACAAACAGGTGCCCATCGTTCTGGGAATAAATCTTCCCGCTGTTGTCCATGGACGCGGGCGTGTAAGCCGCGCCAAGGGCAAGCTGCTGGAAGATTTTCTGAATGAGAGTTCCTCCCTGACCAATGGCGTAGAGGTTGCCGTCTTCACTATTGGCATAAACCACGCCGTTTGCGTCCACCACCGCAGCATTCACGCACCACTCAAAACCGTTCGGGTGATCGGAAACGCAGCTGATAGTTCCGTCAGGATTGCGAGTGCAGCTCTGGGTATTGGTGTTCTGGAAGCTCCACTCAATATTGAGGCTAGGACTGAACTGTGTAACAAAGTAGGACTCCGGCCCCAGCAGTTCGGTATTGGTACGGGCTGCGGGACACCAATTGGGATCTCCGCAATAGGAACCGCCCGGATAGTGATTGTTTTTAAAAATTACAGAGTAAGTTCCGCCGTGCGGATAGATGGCCGGCGTGTTGTCCCACCCGAAGTTAAAAGAATTAAGGAAATCGCCGTTGGCGCTGAAATGGAGCATGTGTCCCTGGGCGAAGTTATAGGCGGTGTACGAGCCATAAAAGATGCTGCCATCCGGTGCGATCGTCGGTGTGGATGAGGAATCATCCAGCACGCGTGCCGGAGGCGGCTCGTTGGTTCCCGGATCAACGCCGAAGGTAGCGCCGGAAGAACATCCGCCGTTCGCTCCCGCGCCGCCGGGGTTTCCAATGGGGAAACTCACGCCGCAGCCGTCATTGAGCCGGCCTCGGAAAGAGGCTGCCCACTTGCCCGTCAGGTTGGAATTCACCGCGACCAGGTAGTTGTAGCGGGTAACCTGGTGGGCTTTGCTGACGGTGTAAATCGTCCCGTCAGGCGCAATGGCCGGAGCAATATTGAGCGCCGCGCGCTGGCTGCCGCACGGTGTGGTCGGCGGATTGGAGTTAGGCTGGGGCGGCCAGGGCAACTGTGCAGCGCTAAACGAAACGTTGCAACGGCCATTCGCCAGGGGCACCGCTTCGCCCTTGATCTGCGCCTGTGAGAACAGCGTGCTATAGCTCACTTTGGTGACAACGTCACTGGGCGTGACCTTGACCAGCCAGGAATTGACCACGTCATCGGTCAAGAAACCAGTCGGATTATTTTGCGTGATCTGTACGACGTTGTAATACAGGTTTCCGCTTGAATCTGCGCTGATTGGCGAAGCCGTAAACGTATTGGGGTTGATCGTGGTACCGAAAGGATTGATGCGCTTTACCACCGCTCCGGTGCTTTTATTGATCTTAAAGATGGTGCCGCCCTGGCCGGGATCATAGAGAAATCCATTGGCTAATGCAGCGTGATACACCGGTTCCCAGAACAGGCTGGAAGACCCTGCGGCGAACCAGTCGGTGTTAAATGTCCACACCTTTACCAGCGTCCCACCCTGCCAGGTGTATTTGTTCTGGTGCCATTTCTGCGTGCTGTAAGTGCTGTTGCTATAGGTCCCGTCCTTGGACTCGATGAATACATCATTGCCATCGACCAGGGGAACCTGATAGTGCACCAGAAGGGTGCCGGCTGCATTGGGATCAGCCTTTTCCGCGTCAACATTGAAATCGTAAATCAGGTTGACGATGTTCCGGCTAAGAGGTTGGCCTGTTACGCTTCCATCAAACAGCGTGTGCTGAGGATTCAGGCCCCATTGCGCCCAATCTGGGGGATGGCTTGGCGTAAGAATTTGCGCCCCGGCGCCCACGGACAGGAAGGCGAGCAATCCCGCCAGAAGACATGCACTTGCAAAGGTTTTCCGCTTCAATAGAACTAAATTCATTCTGTACCACCTTGTTTTGGAATATTTGAAACTTGGCCAGGTACTGGTGAATGGTTCCAGCAGGCTGTCTGACACCCGCTGCAAATGAAGTGCGCACGGCTTGAGTTGTGCAGCTTTCTGGTGTTCGGATGTTTAGCTGCCTGCGTTGTGGCCAAACTCCAGGCGCTCGCATCCGGGCTGTAAAGAAGCCGGAACGCAGCTTACTATCCAGAGCACCGGGAAGATTAGAAGAAAGTAATCTGTTCCGAATTCGTAAATCCCGCCTAAACTGCACAATGGCTTGTGCAAAAAAATCCAAAAAACTAGAGCGTAGGGAGAAACTCAATCAGAAAGAAATTATCAGATGAGATTTCCTTACCGTTGGTGTTGGGCGGTCCATGGTTATCGGCGAATCAGGCCTCATCATAAAGACGCTCGCCGCGGAAGCAAATTAACGACCTTCCGCGGCGATTTTCTAAAGGAACCAAGTTTAGTTGTCAGTGTTTACTTCATCGTGACATTCAAAGCAGTGGTTAGTCCCGCATTTACGGTCGCGGTGGTGCTCACGCTCGCAAATCCCGGCGCTGCAACCGTGACCGTATAACTTCCCACGGAAATCCAACTTGAGCTGAACGCTCCCGCGCCATCGGCTGTGACGGTTTTACTTAGCCGCAGCTTTCCGCCGTTAAGAGTCAACTTGGCGCCGGTGACTGGGGCTCCCCGACTGTTCAACACGTGTCCGCTGATCTGGCCCGCGGTGGAAATGAATATCTTGGTTGGGCTCGGCTGCGCGACGGCGTCAAGCGTCGATGTACCTGTGCGGGCATCACTCAACCAGCCGGGTTTGCTGGCCGTGATCGCCAGGGACTTACGCGCGCTGGCAGCGATCGTGAAGTTGCCATTGGCGTCGGTCACCGCCGAGCCGCCGCTATAAGCCACCGTGACACCCGCTGCGGCCGAGCAATCGATGGCGCTCTTGGCTTTGCCGGAAATCGTGCCTGGCGCTGTGGATATTCCGGGATTTCGATATGGCACCGTGAATTGATTGTGGTCGTCGGTCTTGAAAGTGTCCAGGTAAGGGGAGTAGGAAGTTACGCTTATGCGGTTCAGTGACGGCGAGATCCTCATGATGCGCAGGTATCCTCCACCGCCCTGCGGATCAGACTGATAATCAGAAAGTATCTGGTTCACCAGATTTCCGTTCACGCCCAGGTCCATGCGCCGGCCGGTGCCGTCGCCCTGCACCACGTGGCCGCTCAAGACCAGATGGATGTTGGGATACTTTCTTACCAGCTTCCACCACATATCTTCGCCGTTGTTGTCCTGCCCCACGCCGAAGCTGCCCGCGCTGTTCAGGTCGCAGCCGGAGATGCGAGTGTTATCTACGTAGGTAAACATATGCGTAACGATGATCGCGTCTTTATCCTGATTGGCTTTCAGGATGCCGTCCGCCCAGGCCAGCGCGGAATCGCGCGCCGCAAACTCCAGCACCACGATTAGGTAGTTACGCCCGTTAACCGTTATCTCGCCGTAAAAATTCTCATTGCTGCCTGCGGGAAAGCTGCCCTTATACCAGGCTGCTCCGGCATAGCGCGCCGGGCCAAAGAAAGAATTAAAGTTTTTGGTCGAGCCGGTACGGCCCGTGGGATTGTTCTGGTCGTAATCGTGGTTCCCGATCGCCATCATGTAAGGCACTTTGCCGCTCAACAGGCGCACTGCGGCATCCGCGTTCTGCCATTGCGGCAGACTGCCGCCGCCATCCACGATGTCTCCAAGGCCCACCACCAGTTGAATGTTCTGGTCCTG
>Ga0209488_10000830_pt1 | contig 26233 bp, 26 predicted proteins | sample Rivendell_Oct201_8_FD_188349 | JGI IMG/M metagenome (GOLD analysis project Ga0209488, IMG submission 188349) | Vadose zone soil microbial communities from the Eel River Critical Zone Observatory, Northern California, USA -... | ecosystem: Environmental > Terrestrial > Soil > Vadose zone >...
TCGCACTAGCACTGGCATTGGTACCTGCGTTGTGTTGTCTGCCTCGCAACCCGTATGCCTGTATATGGGGATAACTTATCTAACGTCCAGTGCGGGCCCGACCTTTTTTCCTTACGAGGACATAATTCAAGACGCGACGCGAGCGCAATAAGTATAATGGCTCATAGAGCACACGACGGTGCCACGATGAGATACTGGTTCATATAGTTTAGCTCTCTCGTCAGAAACATCACGATGGATAGAAGCTTTTCAGTGGCCAAGTATTTACAACCAGCCACGTGGACTCGCAAGCGTCTCTTTCCTATGACGAATATCGACGGCGAGGACTCACCCACTCAGCGACATGCACTATACCCAGAACCTAGAACAATTGAAAGAGACATCAGCTGTAACCGAGAACAGCAACGCACGGAGGGGACCATACTCGTTCATCCCTTTGATGACGATGACATCGCTGAGTGCTGATATATCGCCTTTTGTGAAATTTAAAACCACAGGACTGGTATGGCAGAAGACGTCATTGATTTTCTCCCCTGAACCTGAGAGGTGCCCTCTCCCATTTCGTCGGATTATCACTTGGTTAGATAATCACCAAAGGTATATCAAGAATTCCCAGTCCTCAGAAATTTTGAGATGAGATCAGTGCCACCATTGACAAGCAACTGTAGAGTCTATCTAAATGGCTGTGCGTCAGGGAGGAACCGGACCGGAGGGGAATACTGTTTAAGGAGAGATATTCACACGGTGATGACAGGCGATGGGACCGACGAATCCGACGACCCGACCGACAACGTTGTCCACCCAATTACCCCCCTCTTATCCTTCATCCTAACGCCTCAGCATCTTTTTCCCCTCCCTTCTCTTCATTCCAGCGCTTCCTCCTCCTTCCCTTCCCTCCCGGCTAAATCTCCCCAAGAAAAAAATCCCAAAAAAATTCATATCAGTCAAATTCCCTGACCCACCCTTCCACCTCAAACAACCGCCCAACTCTCCTTACTCTTCCCCACCGTCTTATTATCAACACCGCAAGTCCTGTTTATCCTCGGACCTCTGTCATTATTATATCTCATCGCACTCCTACAACAGTTGCCTGCCTTCGTCATGGGGGATAGCCTTACAGAGATCGATCTTGACTCGGTCATTGACCGACTACTTGAAGGTGCGTCTCTCCATCTAGCTAGTGGGAACATGGTCTACGAATGCGAGAGGTGGCGATTGGGTGTATAGTTGGTGGTATTCTGCCCACGTGGGCTCAGCGTACCGTGGGTCGATGTCGGCCCACTGAGTTGCACGGTCGCCTACTACCAGGTCGTCGAAATCCTCAACGTCGCATGCTACTTCATCAGTAGTTTGCTTCCCCTCGTCCTACGACTTCTATCTGGCGGCGCCCCAAATTCGTTGCCTTTCATTCGACCTTCCCAAAAGCCATGTCGTCCAAATATGGGATCTGTGCTAACAATGCCTTGTCTAGTGCGAGGAAATCGACCCGGGAAGCCTGTTCAGCTCCAAGAATACGAGATAAAATATCTTTGCACCAAAGCCCGCGAAATTTTCATTAATCAGCCTATCCTCCTGGAGTTAGAAGCCCCCATAAAGATTTGCGGTGCGTCCACTGTTCCGGTTACCCAGCCACAAATTTCTGACCACACAGCCCAGGGGACATTCATGGGCAATACTATGATCTACTTCGACTATTTGAATACGGCGGCTTTCCCCCGGAAGCGAACTACCTCTTCCTCGGTGACTACGTCGACCGCGGCAAGCAGTCTCTAGAAACGATCTGCCTCCTACTGGCTTACAAGATCAAGTATCCCGAAAACTTCTTCATTCTCCGCGGTAATCACGAATGCGCCAGTATAAATCGCATTTACGGTTTTTATGATGAATGTCCGCCCCCCACATCCTTTCTCGTCCTACCCTCAGCTGAGCGCATACAGGCAAACGACGCTATAACATCAAACTCTGGAAGACATTTACAGATTGCTTCAATTGCCTACCCATTGCTGCTATCATTGATGAGAAGATTTTCACAATGCATGGTGGTCTCAGCCCCGACCTCCAGTCCATGGAACAGATTCGACGAGTCATGCGACCAACAGACGTTCCCGATACAGGCGAGCATTAAATCTCTCACATCCGAGTTCTGCTTATGTGAGAATGACCTACAGGACTACTGTGTGACCTATTATGGTCAGATCCGGACAAGGACATCACCGGGTGGTCAGAGAATGACCGAGGTGTATCGTTCACTTTCGGTCCAGACGTCGTATCGCGTTTCTTACAGAAACACGACATGGATCTAATTTGCCGGGCACATCAGGTGTGTCTCGACTATCTGCCATAGTTCCCCCGCAACTTGTGGGCAATTTTCGAATGCACTTTGCTTGTGCGGGATCATAATTATCTAGAAGTTTCCCTCCGTAGATCGTACAGTACACCGTTCTCACATTTTGCTTCATTCGTCATACGTGTACAGGTGCCGATGACTAACTTTTTTTATCTAGGTCGTTGAAGATGGGTACGAGTTCTTCGCAAAGCGACAACTTGTCACACTTTTCTCGGCGCCAAACTATTGTGGGGAGTTCGACAACGCAGGGGCAATGATGAGCGTGGATGAGACATTGTTATGTTCTTTCCAAGTGCGTCACCTCATCCCTGGATGTGTACCATTCACCGTATTCATTCTACGTAGATCTTAAAGCCAGCGGAGAAGAAGGCAAAGTACCCGTACGGGGCGATGAATGCGGGCCGGCCAGTAACACCGCCGCGCAAGCAAAAGAAGAAGGATGGCAAGATGGGCTGAGATTGCCTTGTCCTGGCTGTGGCGGAGCATTATCACCATGGCAGGGGATGCCCTCTTCGCCTTCTCCTTGCCTCATTTGTACCGCCTCTCTCCATTCCTTTCCTTTCCATCTTTTTAAGTTTTGCTGTTTGATGTTGCGATTAGGTGTTAGACGGTTATCCAGGCGGTAATATGGGCTGTGAATCGGGCTGCAGCGCAGGTATGGGCTGAAGGAGATGTTTCAGATCCGCCCTATGGTTGTTGGACTGCGGCTGCTTGTACCATGACTGTAATGCGTAAGGGGGCGTGGAAGCGGGGCGGCGGGGAGTTGGACACATAAAAGTATCAAACGCGTAGGCATGGACAACACCGTCTCCCTGTATCACCACTTCCCCCTTTCCCGCCTTCCATTCCCTCACGAACCTAATTATCTACTTTCCTTACTGACCCCCGATGACTGCTCATTCTCCATGGCTGGATATCATCTATACCTTTGGTGTCATGTCCCGATCCCTGACTTTACCCCTTCCGACCGATGACCGCGATATCCTTGTCTCTCTCAGCCCTGCTTCCCGCTTGGCATTGCATTAACAGGAGCACGTTCTCTGCTTGTTATCAAGTCTTGTACTGTTATCGTTTCTTATCCAGTTTGCACAACCTCATTTACATTTGTCACGTGCCGAAAGCCGAAAAAAATATTTCACTGTAAACTCAGGCTAGAACATTCTTCGTATCTTAGCTACGAAATCAGCTACTTTGATCAGGACGGAGTTTTGAAATAGTGCTTAATGTTCCAAAGTTCACCCAGACCCTGGACAAGATCACCGTTTCAGTCTCGACTCCCACTGGTCTGGTCGACATCCTTTAGACTGGACTGGAAACAACTCACTGGTTTGTCCCTCTGGCGACGGGACACCACGATTGTGTCTTGCCGCCCTTCTTGCCCGCTCGCCGAGCTCTACCGTTGTCGCGATCACTATTGTAGTACCTCCTCGAGTCTTCCCTGCCCGCCCTTGTCTCAGTCTTCGTCGAAGACCTCGCTATGCCCCATGCCCTCACGAGGACTGCGCAACACCATCGCTGATTCTCTACCGTCTCTTCTGCGCTCTGCGCTCGTCTTGGCCCATCTAGTGCTGTGCGCTCTGTTCATTTCGTGGTCTCGTAAAAACCCGAACGATGACTTACTGATCGGGCCCTGTGTACAAACAAAAAGGGAAATCACAGCTCTGCCAGACGCAGATTCTCCTTCTCCTTCCCCGTACTTGTCAGGCGAACAACATGATAACAGACACGGACACAACGCCACCCGGGGTCATACTGACGAAGACGTCATGCTCATATACACTTCTGCGCTGGTGCGCCGCGCCACAATCGCCCGCAGCCACGGCCGTCTGCGCCTCTCAGGCCAAGCCGTCGCTGCCATCGCCCTCGGCGCGACGGTCGTGTTCTGCGCGCTCCTCGGCTGTCTCTTGCAGCTCCCCATCGCGTGCTCCTCCCTGCGCACTCGCCTTTCTCGATCGGGCAGCACGGAACCGCCCGATGGTAGTACACTGAGCACGACGTCCAGCGCCGGTGGTCGTGCCAGCGTGCCCGATCTTTTCGACGATGACGTTGAGATGATGATGGGCGATCAACGGCGGGCGACGAGGATGTCACGGTTGGTTTCGCCCCCGCCGCCTTACTCGCGTGCGCCTTCTTATGAGAGCTCTGAGAATCTTGACGGACGGGGAGGGTCTACTTCGTAGTGTCTTGTTTGAATCGGTGAATCTATTGTAGCTAGCCCTTGTTGTCAAAGCAAGCCCTTCTGATCACGTGGCGTGTCATACGAATCACATGACTGGACTCGCGTCTCTCTTTATTATGAGCCTTGAATGAGTGATAAATAACCATGGCAGCAACAACCGGCACTTCCACCCCATCTTCTCCTCTTCCGTCCACCGCCGATACACTTTGGTCTCATTTGTTGAATCACCGCGGTTCATCGAAGTCTAATGCCACCAGCGCCACTCAATTCTCGTCCTACGCCCAGCAGCTTACGCCCCAAGACAAAGCTGGCACGTCCACCCGGATCCTTTTGCACGACACGCATGCGCGTCTCGAAAAGTTTTCAGAACGTGCCAACGCGATCTTCTCTGGTATCGAAGCTTCCAGGCTAGAGATGGTCCGCGTCAGGGAGCAAGTTGAAAGCGCCCGCGAGTCGGAGCTCGAGACGATTGCCCAATTGAGGATGTCTCTTTTTTTTTGAGCGCATATATGCTTGCTACCGTGTGCTCATCTTACATACGTATCAGTCAATCGATGCCAGTCCTCCCTCCAGAAGACGATCGGAGAACCAGCGCAAGCGCGCGAAGTTGCTACGATGCAGGCATGCCTCGCGGTGACAACGGAGCGGCTGCGCACGCTCGAGGACAAGATTTGTGGCAAGCTCGACGCATTGACAACGGTAGAGTACAATCCGATGCTCTCGACACAGAGAGAAGACACCGAATTCGCTTTTTCAATTTGCTTTACATGCAGCTTCTTCAAACTCAAACCCAGTTATCGCAGTCTCTCCAAGAGCAGTTCTCGTGCGCTCAAACCCAGCAGAACCGGATCCTCGAGCTGCTAGCGCCGCTGCCCCAGATCGTTCAGTCAGTGCCGCTCCATATAAATATCGCGCGCAATGCCATCTTGGAGAAGATACCCGCCGATGGCTGTCGGTGTCACGGTCGATGCTCAAACCCATCCGCGATACCTCAGGCTTCGAACTCCACGCCACTATCGAAAGAGAACGCCGAGCCACCCTTTGGGGCAAGGAAACGAAGACGGATTGGCCTTGATATAACGCACCCGGATCCAAACGACCCCCTTGTAGGGCGCTATCAACGCCAACCGATCGTGGTCGAGCCGCGTCAAACCCATTGCGAATTCACGCAGAAATCTGGGGAAACCCCGGCTTCGGACCAGCCTCGAAGGAATACCCCTCGTGCCACCGTACAAACCCCAAATGGTGGGAAGAGTAGCAATGATACGGTGCCTCACGGTTATTTGGGGAGTGCCCGGTCTGGGTATGACAATACCAATGTGCTGGCGACCAAACCGCCGACTAGCTCAAGAGGTATAGCACCGTCCCTCGTTCCGCGGGTTCTCACTTCTGAACACGCCTTGTGCGTTTTCCAGACAAACAAATTTCCTGCATGTCTTCAAGGGTAAGTTGACTTTTTCCATACTGGGATAAATGACCTCCATTTCATTATTACGCAGGTTCCTGCTGCGGCGATCCCCGGCAAGCGATTCATCCTGTTTAATGATGACGACGACGACGATGACGACGAGCTTTGAATTTTCCTCTGTCAATGTCAAGTCCCCCGACGAAAGAGGACGACAGCGCCGCATGCGTGTCATTTCTAAATTATATGTGTCAGACAAAGGAGACATTCTTGTCATCGGAATAGTTTCTTCATTAATTAAAGCCCGAGAGACAGTCGGCCAGTCAGGAACCATGTGTCCGACATTCCACAGTTCCGACAGAGCCAAGACTGGGTGTCACGGAATTGAGCGGGTCTCGAAGGAACGTGTGTTGCGAAACGTTCACATAACCTTTAGGACCCTTAGCTGCGCTTACGGAGTCAGCCCGAGATAGAACAGGTTTGAGAAAAGTGGGGTTTCTCCGTCATTTATGTCACCCACTAGAAGCTTCAATTGGGGCCGGCGTGGTACACTATACGTAGTGTTTGGCTGGCGGCCCTGCATCATGATGCGGCGGGTACGCCTCGGGAGCGTGGTCCGGCAGTCGGCAGGCAAAATGGATGATGCGAAGGGGGAATCTTAAGCTCGACTGTACTGGACAAGAGAACACACACACATACATGGTCGGTCGGTCCTTTTCCATGGTACTAGTACGTGGAGAATCGATGGAACCAGCCAAGAGGTCCGGCGCGGCGCCCAGCGCCCAGTGACTGTGTCACGGGTGGCAAAAAAAAAACTGGAACTGTGAAACCAATGAAATATGAATGAAGTGAAGTGAAGTGAAGATTGTGAGGCGAGTCCATCCATGGCACGTCCTGAATTCTGTTGCACGCACGACAGTCGCTCCACACCACACTGAAATAATAAAAATAAATACGTACAGTACAGTAACTTTGACTCGGAGCCTTATCCTTATCATCGTTCCTGGCGGGAAGAGAACCCCTAGTGCGCTTCTGCCATGTTCCGAGTCTCTCCCTCCACACAACAAACACGTCAAGAACATGTACACGTTGTTCAATTGACTCGCTGTTACAGTACTAGTAGCGGACCTTCATCGTCACTTCCTTTTTCTGCGTATGATCATCAGCGGCTAAACCCACAAGACAACAAGAGAAGAGACCTGAGACGGACGAGGGTTCATCGTCGGACATTTAACGGCGCCATGTCGTGTAAACTCAACGACTAACTGAGCGCTGAGAGCGTAATAAGGCTTCTTCTTTCTCAGACGGCGGATGGCTTTCTAGAAATCGTCGTCGCCGGCGTCACCACCTCTCATTTGGCAGTGGCGCTCATACTGGGACTGGCTGTATTGTGGCACCATGGCACCATGACATGACAAATTGACTGACCACAGCACCCGAGACACATTTGTCTGCGTGAAAAAAAGTCTCGATGTAGGAACAAAGATTGTGTCATGAGCGATACAAATTACCGGCGCTCGCTGTTTAGCGTTCGCGTCGGCGGGATACAGTAAAGGGGTGGAAGAGATGCCGTAACTTGTTATGTGATGCTGATGGGAAGGAGCGGCGTGTCGCGCAGGGATTAGCGAGAAAAAGGGTTTGAGAAAGTAGGGGGTCAGGGCCAGATGAACGAGACGAAGCGAGCGAGGGAGAGACGTTGTACACAAGCTTAGGTATGAAAAGGTACGCATTAAGATTTCACCGGAAGGTCTATCCGAGGCCAAGGAAATAAAAAAAAAAAAGGAAAGAATGCGGATATATGGGATGAGAGCGTATCATGACTCGCGGGCAACCCAATCGTTACTGCGAGACGAGAGCTCTATCGAGTTGTCAGTCGTCCAAAACACGCGTTCCGTCGCGCTGCGTCCAGTCCAGCTCTTTTGATCGCGCAGTATCATCGCCTACAAGACAAGTCAGTAAGGACGTCATCAGGACACGACGACATGCCACAAGTGACTCACCTGCTGAGCACCAAAGTTCCGTTGGTCATGTGCAAATAGATCCAAGTTCTCCTCGAGCGCATCGGCCAGAACCTGCATGTCCTGCAGAATCGCTTGCAGCACCCGGATAGACATAAGCGTGAGCTGCTCCTTGCGATTGCGCACCAAGGAGCTGTTCGACGTGGGCGGCGGAAGGGACTGTGATATCTGCTGCAGCACCGTGTGCATGATCCGTTTTGTCTCGTTCATGATCTTCTGCGCTGCGGGTAAATTTTTGCGCGACACGAGCACCAGAGCGCGGGTGATCATGTCCGAAGCGAGTAGTTCCATACGCCGCCGCACAATGACCGTGTCCGAGCGAACGTTCGGCTGCCTAGAAGGACTGCTGCCCCCAGCAGGAAGTAGCGTGACCGTAAGGAGTACAGGATGCGCGAGGCGCGAGACATGTTTGCCTGCCGCAGGGTCGTAGAACGCACCATCGACCTCAAAGACAGGTACCTCGTCGATCATTCGATCCATCATACCGTCTGTGAGGTCGGCCATGTCATCAATGCCGAGCGCATCGAGCCCCAAGCTCTGATTAAACCGCTCGGTTGCGTTCATCGCCCGTTGTGCGCTGCGCGCGTTATTTCGTTGAACCGCATCCGAGTTATCGAGCTCAAGCTCGACGAGCATCTCCTTACGTTCGCCATAACGTAGTTCGCTGATATCGATGTCGACATTACGCCCGTCAGATGCGACGATCGAAGACGGTGCTCCGGACACCTTGCGAATGCGGAAGCGGTTTCCGTCCACGACTTTCATGTGAAGCTTCATGTTCATGGACCCGATGGACATCATCCCACCAATGCAACCCGCGAGGCAGTTTCGTAAATCATACCAGTCATTTACGAAGGTATACGTCCCGCTTGTGTGATTTGACATGAGCCAAAGTGATGCTGGGTCATGCGAGCGCCCGTAACCGAAGGAATGGATCGGCACGTTCGCTGCTTCGGCGCGTGCGAGCACGAGGTCCATCTGAGCGCGCCGCGTGCTGTCTGCCGCATCGCTGACAAGAACCATTCCAGATACTGGGTTCCGTGACTTGCGTTGTAGCACGACATCAAGCCCTGTCAGTATATCATAAGTCAAGAGGGCAGATTGCTAGTCAGAAAAGGTCTAACCATGGTTAACGGCAGTGACGACATCGGTCTTCTCATCCTTGTTTCCTCGCACCGCGAATTCATCCTCGAACGTCTGGCCTTCCTCCGGACGGAATCCGATCTCATCGACAAATTTCGCGAGTCTTGTGCGGCTCTGCGCGCGTCCGAGCGACAGGAAAGGTGTCTTCCGCACAGCACCACCAGCACCCACTTCGAAAGTGACGATTGATAGTCGGTCTCGTGGCCCAAGTGACGCAATAACAAAGTCAAGCGAAGTTTTGATGACCCGGAGCTTGAGGGCAGTCGTGCTCGGCAATGAGTGAGCGGGTGGGACAGAGATGACGAGGATAAGGTCCAGAGGGGTGTGAGGGAGGGGGGCGAGAGAATTCGAAGGGCCTGCAGACATATGTGGTGCATATAAAGGGCCAGATGGATAGTGAGATGGTGTCTCGTCCTCTTGAAGAGGTGTGAGTTTGCCCGTCGCACTACTGTAATGGCCATGATGTAAAAGGGAGCCATGTGAGGTGTAACTCGACGTCGATCTTCCCGAGCTGTGGAGTAAACTGCTATCGGCCGTGCTTGTGCTCGTCCCGGTGCTTCCGCTCAGCATTCGCATGGCCTTGGCACTACCACCAAACTCCTCCATGTCAAGTGGGGGGTGTTCTTGCTCCCGCCGTGGCCCATGTACCAGGGTGACAAGTGATTGAACGTTAGCCTTCCATGTGTCGAGAGAGGAACGGTCTTTAAAAATCAAAATAAACGAGTCGAGCCTCTCGTCTTCCATGTCTATGGTTAGGCTTAGCTCCCCTTGAACAGATGTGTCCGTGACCTGACGAATGTGCTTGATGTAGATCCGACCTTTAAGGCGCAACACGCCTTTGGATTGGCTCGTTGTTCCGCTGGTCACGGACGCGCCATCCGTAAAGGCAGAAGCTGCACCTGAAGCGCTCGAGAGGAATCGTCCAAGGGTACGCTTCTTCTCCTCGGCGACACATATGATTGCCTCCTTGAAGAGATAGACAAAGAAATCGCGCACAAGGGCATCGCGGCGCACAGACAACAGGTCATACATCTGCAGAAGGCCAAGACCCGAGAGTGGATGGCCTTTCCAGTCGATTATGCGGTTTCTGAGATCTTCGGTGATTGCCATAAATGGTGAGTCCTGGGACTGGAGTGTAGCCGAATATGGAGCATCACGAGTCGAACTGTTATCGTGTGAAGAGACCGTGGGAGGACTGATGGTCCTGTGGACAGGGAATGGTTGGTGGCGCCGAATGGGTGTAGATTCAGGTACGGCATGTGTTGCGTATGGATCCATGACAGGGCCAGGTACATGACCGGAGCCGCGCTTGCCTGGTAGCTCGACGACGACAATACATGTAAGCGCTTGCGTGGGATCCGCACTGCGAGTGAGGGAAGAAAACTCGGGGAGGACTTGGATCGACGGTGTGACCACAAATGCGGCATGATCGTTGTGTAAGCCTGATTTGAGAGAGGGCGCAACCGGCTCGATCGGATCGTCCTCTGTGGGGTCATAGGCTCGCCCTGTGGCGGAAGCGTGACGCCCTGAGGTTGGTGTTTCACGACCTGGAAACAATGAAGGTGCGTTTCGATCCCCCATGCCAGTGAGGGCGGCGAGCTCTGTGATACGAATGAGTAAAGGTATCCATCGAAGATTGGAGAAACGTGGAGGGGCGTACTGTTTGATTTTCCCCCATCGCCATCCCCGACCTTCATTGGCCGCCGGCACACACCACAGACACCGAGATTCGACTTGCGCAGAGCTCCGGCTGTACGACCCGACCCTGGAACGGGTCCGTACACGGCGGTGAAGCATGCCTATGAAGGTGTTAGTCTTAAGATAGGTAAAGTTTGTACAAGAACATAGCCGAGAGAGGTGAACGAATCAGGGATGATCTCGGGAATCCTCCAACGGGGACTCGCACGCAATGGGGGTTGGGAGGGAACAATCGAGGGTAGGAGAGGTTCGGAGTAGAATGCAAGCCCAATAAGCAGGGAGATCCCGTCAACGAGGACGGGATTCCTAGAGTCCGCCCATGTCATCAAGATACGCGATTAGAGTGTCGAGGGTGTACGTTGAAACGCGGATATACAGGCAAAAGGCGAAATCTACGCACCTGGTGAAGAGCATGGCCACACTCGGGAACGATATGAGGTTTCTCTCCGGGCAGACGAAAGCTGAAGGAGAGGGGTTCGAGGCAGACGGGACACTCCTCCTCTTCCTCTGACGAGTCATGACTGGAGACGACCGGAAGGGGAGCGTGAGCCATGGTAGCGAAGGGATGATGAAGGTCTTGAGAGTGAGGGTGGAGAGTCAGAGTGGAGGTGTGAGGCTCCGTCCTGGTTGTGTGAGCGGAACGAACGGAGGTAGCTGATGATGATGAGGGACGTTGAGAGTCCTTGTTACGGAGGGTAAGATGATGGAAGGGGTTGAAAGCCGAGGGTGCGGTATGGGGAGTAGATGAGAGTGGAGAAAGGGGAGTAAGCCGGGCCTCGGACTGATCTCGCTCAGTTGTCTGAGACTTTTTGGTGCTTTTTTGGAACCAGGCGGAGGGATGAGCGGCCCTCATAAAACAGGGCTTACAATGACGGGAGAGGGGAAAGAAAAAAGTAATTGCCGGGCACAGGAACGCTTCCTCATATCTTTCCCAACCAAATCTAAATCCTTCTATCCGCAGTTTCCCCTCTTCTTTCGGACTAATTCCCTTTGTCTTGTCCTAATATAGTTCTCCTTTCAGCCTTTTCACTCCTCTCTTGTTTTTCTATCCAAGCTTAACTCGATCGTCACTGCACTAATCGTTCCTGTCCTGACCTAGATCACCTTTTTTTTTCGATTCATTCTCGAGTTACTGTATCGTTCGGCTCAAATTGAGTCCGCACGGTGTTACTGGCCAACTCGCGAGTCTATATATTGTGATACCAACTCTCATACGAAGCCGAGCCTTTGTCTCACTCTCCTCGATCGTGCTCAAATCTGCTACCCGTTTGGGTCACCGATACATCATCAAACAGAAATGCAGTGCGATTCACAGGTGCCTCTACACCCCCTCCATCACCATGAGGCTCAAACCAGTAAAAGCTGTCATTGCGTTCATCACTCACATCATCATCAATCAGTTAGAATCACGCACCGCCCATCGCGTAATCGCCCATTTTGGTTTTCCGTTCGACTTTGTGGCAGTGGCTATCCTGATTCTCCACTCACGGCAGAATAGTATATCTTCCAAACCAACTACACCGTGACCCGCTGGCGTTCAATTCATTTCATCACCCTTCCTGTTCACTGCTACTGCGGTCGAACTTCGCCTCGCCTCTCCAATTCGTCATCGCTCGCATAACGCATTGCGGCACTTCTTTTTCACGTCTTGCGCCTAAAGTAAACTTAGTACGACAATATCTGCAGAACCCACCAGATAGGGTCGAGAACGCCACCCCACCCATTTCCTGGGCCACACAAGTAGCGCCGTGCCAACGTTCACCAACATGTTGGAAAATGAAAATTTTTGATCGAGTTTGTAAATATGACTGATGGGATCCATACCATAGCGCCCTCTCTGATCCCGATCTCGACCCGGGGTGTCCTACTGCTACTATTCTCGGCCTCCTCTGACAGGGCATTCTGGTAAAACCAAAAAGCACATGTGGTGCGGGACAACTCTTCCCCGCGACGTCTGACGTTTCTCACAGGGGGAGGGAATGGGTAAATGCCCCTCACATGACGTGTTTCGTGTCCTTCCTTTCCATTGCGACCGGACTAGCGTGGGCCACAATATTCATACCAACATTCATTGCCAAGTCCATACCTCATGTCGCTTTTGATATCCGTGGGAACAAACGTTCTTCTTTTACTTGTCGATTTGCGCCAGGGCCATGCAGTGATGCTGGTCAGATTGTCGATCTGATAAATGAAAGGGGAAGAAAAGAGCTCGATGGGGTCAAAAGAAATTCGGGGAGGGTTCCTATGGGTGGTGCAAAACAAAATGCTAACATTCCTTAGCTGGCGAGCTCGCTTTCACTGACACACCTATATCGAATAACGACAACTACAGTAGAACTGATAAATGAGATTGTCAAACTCAAACACAACCGATGGCGGATCAATCAACATCACCTGAGACAGTTTTCAGAAAATTAGCTTGGATGATGTAAGCCTGGTGAAAAATAAATATTGACGCCCATGAACAATATGACAAGGATCAAAAAGTGCGTGTGAATGACTGGATACAGTGACTCTTTACAAAAGACAACTCAAAAGTGATAGCATCTGGACTAAGCTCCTAGGAGATGGCGAGAGAAAGCGGAAACCAAGTGAGGGAAAGAAAGAGAAAACCAAAAAAAGACGACCAATAACACCATTTTTCCAAACGTCAAACCCGATCGCTGCTGTACACGGCTTCCGTGAAACTAGCCCTTCTCTCCAACTCGCTTCCCCTCGATCTATGGCCTTGATCTTGAACAGGATCCGATTCTGAGCGGCGCGTTGGTGGGGGAGGAATAGGTGATGAAGTTTTGATACGGCCTGGCTCTTCCGTGCGTAGCGTATTTTTGGGGAGCGAGGGATTCAGGCTCCGGTGCGATAGGTCAATGAGATCGTCTACCTCAGATCTGCCGATCCGTTCCTTTGCGCTGCTCCGCCCATTTGAGCCAGTACTCACGCTCACCTCTTCATCAGCTCTGTTTCCCATCGACGCGCCTAAAGTAGCAATACCACGCGCGTCTTTGGGCTCCTTGCGCCTCATTTCATCAGCGAGGGTACTGCCATGGGATAAAGACAGGAAGTGACCCTCTCCTTCACTGGCATCTGTACTCGCGCCTGAAAAATAATCGAACTCATCTCTGCTTTGACCTTTCGTTATCGGTGCGCCAACTGCAGCATTGGATAATGGGTTGCCCCCTGGCCGGCCCCAGAAAGCACCTGGAGACATGTTCAATGCTGGCGAGAATGCCGCTACCGGATTTGAGTGAGAAACTGTTGGAGGACCGGCTACAAACTGAAAGGAAGGCATGCTCGGGGTAATTGGGGGTAGCCCACTTGGGGTCATATTAAGTGTGGGTGGATGCGCAGGGCGCTGAAGTGGCGACCGCGCATGCGAATACATGGGATGTCGGAGAGGGGAGCTGGGATGCGCATGTGGAGACGGAATGGGAATACCCGGTTGTGGTAGCTGCGAAATATGAGTGCCTGGAGCAAACATGGGGCCAGGGGACATCGGTGAAAAATTATGCGCGGCTGGGACAACAAACGCAGAGGGTGGGGGTAGGGAGATAGGCCCAGGGTGGGCTGGGTGGGTTGGTGCCCGCTGCCGAGATGGGGGTGACCTTTGCTCAGGTTGTAATGGAGTCTCCCTCGGAGAGGATGAAATGAATGTCTGCGATGACTGACTTGACTCTGAGTGTGTCGAGGGAGCGGAGGCGGTAAACGGAAGGGAGGCACCCACAGTGTGAGACTGTTGCGGGGAATAGGATGAGTTTTCTTGCTTCAGTATGGGCTGGGGGGGGTGAAGGGGGGGAGACGACACTCGCGACCCTTTGGTAGATGGCACACCAGCACTAGACGACGGCGGGGTAGGCAACTCTGAGATAGGAATGCTAGGAGACTCTTTGTTAGGTAGAGAGTTCAGGTTCATGGGTTCCGAGAGCCCAACACTTGTGGAGAGATGTGCGTGAAGTTGGTGATCTGGAATTGTGCCTGGGCGCGACAACACAGATTGAGGCTGGGATAGGGAAAGGGAAGGAAAGATATGCAACGGTGGGGGAAAGTTCTTGGCTTGGTTCGAATTATATGCGGTGAAATCGAAGGAGTGGGGAGGCTGCGTAGAAGGTCGTGGAGAGCCGCGGGACGATGTCGGTCTGACAGTAATATTAGCCATTGAAGAAAGTGACATGGCATTAACTCCCGAGAACTGCGACGAAAGTAGAGGAGAGGAAGGTGCTGTCAAAGACTGCGCTACTGAGGGCATGAACTTGTCGTAGTGTACTTTGAGGGGTCGACCATTGTACTCGTAACTGAAGAGGAAAGTGTCAAGCAACAGATTAGAGGGCTATGGAAAAGATAGCCGTTACCCATTAAACATATTCACTGCGCGTTCAGCATCATACTCTGTAGCAAAGACTACAGTACCAAATCCCCGAGAACGGCCATCCTGACCTAGAGCAACGTCCGCACGGAGAATGGTACCGGCCTGGCGAAAGAGGTCCTTGAGATCTTGCCATTGACAATGAAATGGTAACTAGATATTCTTGAGAAAATCTGAGTGGATCACGACCATGAGGAGACCCACGTTGCCGACGAATAAGTTACGGCTGATACCGCCCGCACTAGTCGGCCGATCATGGCCAAAAATAGTGGAATAGTCTGGGTAGGACTCGTCAAGAGTGCCTCTCAGTGGGATCTGTGGAACAAAAGGTGTGGACAAGGGATTGATGGATGGTGGAAGTGCGGATGGAAAGGCATAAGGTGGTCTTAAGCCAGAAATAACTGGTGCATGAGTACTAATAAGTGTGGGAGTGTGATAGCCTGAGACAGGGCTGGTAAATTTATCCGAATCACTGGGTAGGCGGTCTAGGCGAACTTCGAGAATGCGAGATTGCCAAGAGTAACCATTGAACATATCGACGGCACGGCCGGCATCCTCTGCGGTAGCAAGAAGGACGGTGCCATGACCGCGAGAGCGGTTGTCCGGGCCAAGGGAGACATCTGCACGGAGAACAGTGCCGGCCTTGCGGAAAAGGTCTTTGAGGTCCTGCCAACGGACCCTATAGGGAAGCTGTGGTGGAGATCAGTCTCTTTGGGGAGCAGGTGAGAAAATGTGAAACGTGAAGGTTGGGATGGGAAAGGGGTGCTGTCACCAAGCGCCTGTGTCGACTGCGGATGAGACGCTTAGGGGACTGGGGGGTTGTACGTCCGTAGTGCACGACGACGTGAGGGTTGTAAAAACAGGGAGAGAGAAAAGTGATAGATGAAAAACGAGGAGAGAAGAAAAGCGTACGTTGCCGACGAAAAGTTGGGTACGTGTGTCTTTGAGGGGAACATGACGACCATCTGAGGATACGGAAGAGGTGGCTTGTTGAATAACGGCATCTATCTCTTCGCTGGTAGGAGGATGAGCTGGAACAGGAGGAGGGTTTGAAGAAAGTGGAGGAACAGCAGACTGAGAGGGGCTTGAGTCGGTGGGTTGAATGATATTCTAGAGGGAGGAGATAAATATATGCGTCGGAGGAAGAAAGGGCGAGGCATACAAGTATGTCCATGAGGAGGACTAGGACGAGGGTAGGAAGGGAAAGTACTCGCACGGAAAGAAAATGCCGCAGATGGCAGCCGCTCGTTCATGATCACCAGCCTCGTCCTACCGACGGACTATTGAGGACCGACCGGGGAGCGGACTCGAGGGGGAAAGTATCCACTCCACTCACCTCGCTCGCCACTCGGACGCTCCACTTTCTCTCACCCCGATCTCATTTACGCATCTTGACGTCATCACCCTTGATTCGGCTACTCTTCCACACTACAGACGCGCCGCGCATATATCCCATCCCTTCCTCTCTCTCTCTCTCTCCTCTTGTCATGTACCGCCTTGATGTTGTGGCGTCATCTCGTCATGGTCTGCTTCCCTACGTTCTCGGCGTATCCTTGCATGGGTACATCCCGCGTCCTAAATTTGAATTAGAATTTTCCCGCTTATCGATGCCACGTCGTCTCACATCTTCTCTACTTCGCTTTCTTAAACCCTTCTCGTACTTCGTTTCGACCTGTGCATCCATTGCATTCTCATGCCAGAACAGCCCTATACTGGAGAGGATCCTTCAGATTCTACCTTGCCCGTCGGGCCCCCTTCTACTCTTGACTTTGACCCCGACAAACGGTGTACGGTGGATCCGTACTCTCAGATAGCGCAGGAGTCCGAGCTTGAACGACACCCCACACAATGTGATTGTATTCCAAATAGTCAAGGAGGGTGCAAGAGGTCAACTTCCGGCTGGCGTTCTGGCTGTTGCAGCCCTCCTTTCGACCCCACCCGAGGTATGCTTCCGGGGATCCGAAATCTCACTAGTTTTATCTTACTGCCGTTACACTTCAGAACCTTGTTGCCAGGATGATAGTAATGTACGCGAGCTCACTTGCCAAGATGGTCGTTGTTCAGGACCCAGTATTCCTTGCACCCTAGACTCCCCAAATCTTGAATGCCATCGAGGTATGCCGAGCTTTCGTCTGTTGTCCCAGTGTTCGGGTACTAAAAACGAGTCAGGTGCTCGTTCTCTAATGGCGGAAGCCGACCACGATTGCTGCCCCAACTGTATCCCGAAACATCTTGGGCAAGCACGTCCAGTTGGTACAAGAGCGGTCGATGATAACGTAGCCGCCTCGACCGTGGAAGGTGGTGGCAACTCCAACTCTGTCCCAACAAGCCTTTCAGCGAGTGCACTAGCGTGCCGCCTTGGTCCCGGGCGGACTTCTAATCATGAAAACGATGCTGCTTCAACCGTGGGAGACGATTGCTGCTCTGCCTGTGTCTCCAAAGATCTTTCAGCAAGTGGACAAGCGTATCCCGTTGGTACCGGGAGAACTGCTGACAATGAAGACATTGCAGTTGCCTCTACTGTGACTGCTTCTCGTGCGTTTGCTGAGCTGTCATCATTGTGTATTTAACAACTTATTCCAATGTCAAACAGGCAGTGACTACGTTGAATCTTCTGGCACGGACAGCGAAGGTGCTGCTCACGTCTCGAATCACCCTCGTCCCCGTTCTACCTTCGGACACTTCTTCGAGGTTGCATGCTGCTGCCTGATCGAGAGGCGCAAAAAAAACCCCAGACAACCACAGCGCAATGACAACCATCCCCATTCCGATCTGGGCCACCCAAAAACCAAAGCGACAGCACAGCCCCCGAGCGATTTCTACCTCGTACCTGAGAAGAGTCATCGATCATTGACGCCTGAAGATGCTGCCGAACAGGGTGGCGGTGGCATCCAGTCGCTACTACTCACTGTTCACGGAATGGACTGCCCGGAGTGTGCAATAAAGGTGGAGAGGGCGCTCCGAAGACTCCCGTCGGTTCAAGACATCAGGGTCAATATATTCACTGGCCAAGCTTCTCTCACCTACACAGAGGGACTTATCTTTCCCTCCGACATAGCAAAGCGAACCGCTAAGCTGACTGGGTTCCGCGTGGTGGTTGACGAAACTCGACTCGAAGGAAAGCTCAGAATACTTCGCGTCAAATTTCCGGCAACTCCCCGTGATCATCCCTCTCTTCCTCCGGGTGTAGTGATCCTCAAGACATCGCGTTCTGAATCCTCTGTGATTTATGATGTTCAGTACGACCCCGCCGTGATACAGCCTCGCAATGTCTTGGACATCTTCGTCTCCGTCGGCGGTTCCTTTCTTCCTCCTCCGAGGTCGAATGCTAGTGAGCAAGTTGCTAATGATATCATTCCACTCTTTCGTCGAACCGTTCTGTCTGCCATCCTCTGCACCCCCGTGGTTGTATTTTCCTGGGCGCCGCTACATCCTCACCCTATCACGTACGGCGGGATCTCCCTTTTTCTTGCAACATGTATTCAATTCTATGTCGGGGCGCCCGTTTATTCTGCTACATTCTACTCACTCTTTATGAACCACGCCCTCGACTTGGATGTACTCGTTGCTCTTTCGTCCACCATTGCCTACGTCTTCTCACTCGTTGCGTATGCCATGCAAGCAGCCGGTCACGGATTCAGCGCGCCGTTCTTCGAGACACCGACGCTGCTGTTAACCCTCATCACTCTCGGTGCACTTATTTCGGCTTATTCGCGCCGACGCGCAACGTCTGTACTTGGTGCTTTGGGTGCACTGCAACCGGATCACGTCCAAAGGGTCTTGGGGGATGGCGCCACAGTCATAGTCACTCACGTGGACCTCGTGCAACCCCACGATGTGGTTCGCGTTTCGTCAAACATGCTCATCCCCACGGATGGGGTTGTGCTACGAGGGTCGACTCAGGTCGACGAGTCCGCTCTCACGGGTGAGAGCCTACCTGTCAACAAGACTCCTGGCTCTCCCCTCACCGCAGGAACCCGGAACTTGACCCATTCTATTGATATGGAGGTTTCCCGAGCACCCGCGGAGAATACTCTCGCTGAGTTCGCTGCGTTCGTGGCGCGCCTGCAAGAAACCCGTCTCCCCATACAAGACCTAGCGGATCGCGTCGCAGCGTTATTTGCACCAGTCATCTTGGCCCTTGCCGTGACCACTTTCGTCGTATGGATCGCCATAAGTTGGAGCGTTCGTGGAGAGGTCCCCGCCAAGGCGTTCTCGGCAGCGCTGCGATACATGATCGCTGTCCTAGTTGTGTGCTGCCCCTGTGCCATCGTGCTGTGCGTCCCAATGGTGATTGTCATTACTGGGGCTGTCGCGATTAGGGAGGGCGTGGTGTTCAAGGTAGGTCCCCCACACGTGTTCGTTTCGCCGAGGTGTTAATGAGCTCGGAGACTGTTACTGCTGTTCAGCATGCGAAGAATGCCACAGTCGTTGTGTTTGATAAGACCGGCACATTGACCCTTGGTCAGATGGTGGTCGTTCAAGCCCACATTCTGCGTGAAGACGTCGTAGGCACGATTCTAGCACTTGTCTCTCAAGACCCGCATCCTGTTGCTCTTGCAGTAGCGGGGTACCTACGCTCCAATTACTCGGAGATATCTGCGGTCCCACTCTCGGGTCAGGTCCAATCCTTCCCTGGAAAGGGGCTTGAAATGACAATCAACGACGTGCGAATCCGCGGCGGAAGCCCAAGCTGGCTTGGGCTACAGTCTGAGGCTGAGTCACCTTACTCGCCCATGGCGCGGAAAGCCCTGACTATGTTTGCCGTAACCATTCACATGGAGGTGGTCGCGTTTTTTGGGCTCGCCGACGAGCCACGCCCAAGTTCCGTGGCTGCAGTTGAGATTCTACAGCGTGAAGGGATTCAGGTTCACATTGTCTCGGGCGATGCCCAGCCCGTCGTCCATGATCTCGCGAAGCAGCTGGGCATTCCGCTCGAGCGCGCCCTTGGCAGTTGCCTTCCAGCGGAGAAGGTCGCTTACGTGCGTTCGCTTCAAGCGGCTGGCGCGTGTGTCATGTTCGTGGGAGACGGGACAAACGATACACCGGCCCTCGCTACCGCGGACATTGGTGTCGCAATGGGCAGCGGAACAGATGTTGCCCGAAGCGCAGCGGATATCGTTTTTCTTGCACCCGACCTCGCGCGAGCGCTAGCAGCCGTGCTTCGTCTGTCGCGTGGCGCCGTACGACGGGTGCAGCTCAATTTCGTGTGGTCGTTCATTTACAACCTTTTCGCGGTGTTGTTATCGGCGGGAGCGTTTGTCAAAGTCCGCATTGCTCCTGAGTATGCAGCTTTGGGGGAGATGGTAAGCGTTTTGCCCGTCGTGCTCATCGCGTGGAGCATGTGGTTTCTCAAGTCCTGAGGCCTGTGGCCCGATGGTCTGACATCGTACTTCATGTAATTTTTCGGCTTGTTGGGAAGGAATTCGCCTCAGTCACAAGTGTTATTAAGAACTGCCGTACTACATAGCGTTGATGATAATAAAATGGCAGCATGTCTCGTTTGCACCAAAGCGTCACCTATCTGCAGTTTAGCCGCCTCTCCCCTTTTCTTTTATCGTATCATACGAACATTCGTACGGGCGGTCCTCGGAAATTGGTTTCAAGTTATCAATTTGCGCTTCGTCAATATACCTCGTCATTGATCTGCCTCTCATCACTATGGAGTTCGATATTGTGAGGTGCTGCCTTTTTCAAAGACAGAGAAATTGTAGGTTATGGTGTACAGTACTGCAGCTGAAGGGCGCTGATCTGACTATTAGAATTACCAAGACTGAGACTGAATTGCCGAAACTCATTTACCGGCTCTTGCACTCGCATCGGAAAGTTCATCCGCTGGCCGTAAGTACGTCAGGAGCAGGTCGTGTGCGTTTTGGGGTGTGCAGCAGGACATCCTTGCGGCCCAGGAAGATGGAGGCTGTAGTACGATTGCCGGTGAAAAGGCACTAGCTGCGTGCGAGTATGACACCTGGTCTAAATGCTACCTGGAACGTCTTAGTCAAGAAGCAGCCCCCAAATATTTTGAACACGGAGCCATACAGTACAGTATGGCAAGGCGTCCACACGCGTGATCCGGAGCTAACTGACTAAGCATTCTTGGTCTTCTTGTCTCGAATTTCCAATTGAATACAAAGACCGCGTCGGCGGTCACCGTGAGACGTCTCATTCCCATTTCGCTTTCCGGGCCTTGGCAAGGAGCGGGCTCATGGAGGCACTTCAAGTCGGTAGTTAGTTCGAGGCGCGAGGCGCGAGGTGGGTGGGCAACACAAGGCAGACCTCAGACACTCTCGTGGCGTGGTGTACCCGGTCTTGATTGATTGATTTATGGCACAAGATCATGATGCATGGTGCATGATCGCCTTGTTTCTCAGCTAGAGTTAGATTGCCTCAGTTCAGGAAGAGCGGTTAACAAAAAGAAATACAGTAATAATTGTGGGTGATCAGACGAATATGAGACTGTCCCACCGGCAACCAGATGACGGAAGCAAAGTTTTTACTGCGTCCACACGTTCACGCCCACTGTGTCACCCACTGTGTCAGGGTTCCCGCGAGTGCAGTACACAGTACTATGATGTACTCGTGGCGAGACCGCAGTTGCACGCGACCACGATATGACACGACAACACGACCAATACGGTCCGCGGCATTGTGGTTCGTTAGCCATGGCCGCGGTCTCGGTGTGCCACGATCACGAGGAAAGAAAGGGATAATAAAAGAACATGAATGAAAGGTTCGATCGGCAATCAGCCGTTCGCCTCATTAAAGCGAGAAATAAAGAGAACTTGTTTGGATGTTCCCGCCCGTTCAAGCCCCTCTCTATAAGCGGGTGACATCAAGACTACACGCAGATATTTGGCTTCCAAGTGTCTACGGTATGCATCTTGCAGCCTTTTCGATAACCAGTCAATCATGCCGTTAATCATAAACGGGTCGACCTTTGAGGCATCCGCGTAAGCCATAGTTCACGGTGCTGAATTGGAAAGATGTTTCAATGGTCGAACCGTCGTTCGCTGTCTGACAAGGCATGGACGTAGACAGGAAACACTTTATCCTTCATTGTTATGCTTTGTGCTTCCCTCGCTCCACTTCATGATTCGGAAAAATGCATTTGCGTGATACAACGCAAGGCATGACTTGTTCCTATGCAGACTCTTGGACATGGACATGTACCGACACCACAACCCTTAAGGGGTCACGCGAAAGAGTTGGAACTTCAATTCAACAGATCGGCATTCTGTAGCAAAACATCGACAAGATGGCACACATAGGACGCGCGATAGGATCCAGAAAAATAATGTTATAACAACCAATAATACAGAACATACAATAAAGGGCAAAGAATCGAGCGTCTATAGTTCCTGACTCTCCTTCTTGCCCTTCTGGGCTTTGGGGGGAAGAAGCTGGATCACAAGTTAATAACATCGACTTGCGCATCGACTGTAGAGAGCATACCTCAACATTGATGTGTGGTACGACACCACCCTGGGAGATGATGACTTCACCAAGAAGTTTGTTCAATCTGAAGAGGTTTATAAGCACAAAAGAAAGCAAATAACTCCATTCAACTCACTCCTCATCGTTCCGGATTGCCAGTTGTAGGTGACGAGGCACAATACGCTGCTTCTTGTTGTCCCGTGCAGCGTTACCAGCCAACTCCAAAATCTCGGCAGCAAGGTATTCAAGGACAGCCGCAAGATAGACTAAGAAATTGCTCAATTAGATAATTCAACAAGTGGCTCAAATTGTGCAACGTACCAGGTGCACCAGCACCAACACGCTGGGCATAGTTGCCACGCTTGAGGAGACGATGAACACGACCGACTGGGAACTGGAGACCGGCTTTGGCAGAGCGGGACTGACCCTTGCTCTCACCACCCGATGCCTTGCCTCCAGACTTGGCTTTTCCGCTAGACTTGCCAGACATTTTCGCTGATAGATGGATAGTGGGTGATATACGTTGGTGTGGAGGACGTCGATGATGAGGGAACGAGGGTGGGGAAAGCTAGGACGGCCTTATATAACATGAAAGTGGGAGTGTCACGTGGCAAATGACGAAATAAAGTTTGTGATCAACAAAAGTCGCGTCGACGCGTCTGCAGCCAAACACTCCCAAAGTGCGTCTCTCGTCTTATAAAATCTCCGCGGATGACTCTTCACTACTCTCGAACTCTCCTCTTCACCACGAGCATCCTCGCTGCTTTTACGCCTCTCTGTTTCCATAAATCGTTGACTTAGCTTCCAATGGCCCCCAAACCCGCTTCCACCGCTGGCAAGGCTCCCGCCTCGACTGCTTCCAAAGCCCCTGCTAAGCCGACTGAGGGTGCTAAGGCTGCAAAGAAAACATCCTCTAAGCCTGCTGGGGAGGCTTCTGATGAAAAGAAGAAGCGCCGTAAGGTCCGAAAGGAGACTTACTCATCATACATCTACAAGGGTGAGTTAATTTGCTCTCGGACTCGGGTGGCAGATGTGAATTCACGAATGAGTTAGTGTTGAAGCAGGTGCACCCTGACACCGGTATTTCTAACAAAGCAATGGCGATTTTGAACTCCTTTGTCAATGATATTTTCGAGCGTATCGCCACTGAGGCCTCCAGTACGCATTATTTTCACCTTGTGGATTGATAATATTCTAATGGATGGGATAGAATTGGCCGCGTACTCCAAAAAATCTACCATCTCTTCACGAGAGATCCAGACTGCCGTTCGCCTTATCCTTCCTGGTGAACTCTCGAAGCATGCTATCTCCGAGGGTACCAAGTCAGTCACCAAGGTGCGGAGCCAGTCCTTTAATCTACTTCTGTTTATTAACACCTTTTTACAGTTCTCCAGCGCAGGTGCCAAGTAGATGGGTTCCTTTGAGTTCTGTATCATATTATTGTATACTGCTATTCTATCTACTTTCTGAGCTCCGCTACCTTTGTGCGATCCTCTCAAAGGGCTTGTCGATTATTTTGGCCCTCGTAAACCGAGATGTGCGAAATTGTAGTGGACTCCTGCCATTTCATTCCACTGATATCGTCGCGAGAGGAAATAATACTTGCCTTAGTGATGTCGTGCCGCCTTTGCCAAGGCAAATCACCTGCATCATGTGGCTAACTATATAAAAGTAAATGGCGTAGTCTATATCTTTCCCAAGAGTAGGTTTTTTCCCATTTCTCGTGCTGTGATCCGAACGGTGTTGTAGAGGGTTGGAATGTCAAGCGTGGACGTGAAGGTGTCCGCCAATCCGAAGGGCATCATGAGCGGAATCCAGCCTAGATGAGAAAAGAATTGGTGCATGAGTATCCGGGAGGGCGGTAAGTGAGCAAAGGAGGTGCCGAGCGCGTACCTCTCGCATATTCCATTGCCCAACACCCCTCATGCATCTTGTATTGCTTCGCGACGCCACGACGCATGAGGTGCACGTCGCCGGGCTGGTATCTTTCCATTTCGAGCGCGCCGGGCTGGAATGCCCACTGCTCTCCGACGAGGATGTGAAAGTAGTCGTCGGCGGGGTGGAGGCCCGAGTGGCCCTCGGTGCCGAGCGGCGTGCCAAAGATGATGAGGTACTCGGTGATGCTCGCGTGGATGACGTACATCGCGCCCATCGCGCCGCCCGCGTTGTTGAACACCCATTCCGAGCTGTCCGCGTTGAGCGCTATGGGTGCGCTCGCGTACGTCGCGGTTAGATTGGAGACGATGTGCGAAATCATGCCCGCCGTGTTGTTTGGAGACGCGGCGAGGGCGGAGAGCTGGAGCTCGTGGAGATGGACAGGGTTAAGGACATACCACCGATCCTGTAGAAGTAAATGGGTGTTTTCTTTGTTTTAGGGAAAAGAATGAAGGTAAGGGAAGGATCGAACCTTGATCGAGTCGAGCCAGCTGAGCGTCGCGAGGGTGATGAGCAGGAAGATGGCCCGCGTAGCCCACTTGGTGAGCGGATCGCTCTTTTGGGTCGTATATTGACCGGGGACATTTGGAGGAACGGATTCTGACTTTGTGCTGGCCATTTCAGAAGTTGAACTGGGAGTGTCCGCGGATGAAGCCTGAGAGACCTGCATATCGCATCGTACGACACTTGCCTAAAATAGGTTGCCCCACATCGCGTCGCGTCGACCAATCAAAATACGCGTCTTGCCACAGTCAGCCAAGTGCGAATTGCAGTGCAAGATCGGAAGACTTCACATTTGCACAAGCTCTGCTGGCCCCGTTTCCACCCATATTCCATGGAACCCACTCCTTGGAACCCTCCAAAGGGGTATGTCTTAAAAGGGATTCAACGTACCGCAACACAAATGGCCCCAGGCCCCACCACTACATGTAGCAGTGTGCGGACAGACGGGTGACGAAATGCTCATATCGTAGTCTTATGGCTACACTTACTACTCGAGCACAGAGTAGACGTAGAGGCAAGATGACGACTAGTCGACCCGCTACATACGGCCTCATTCTATGTTTTACTGGCCCTATGATAGTACTCGAGCACGGGGCAGATATTAATGCGCGGAACAAGATGGGTCGCACATCACTACGCCCGCTATTGGCCATGCTGGATGACAGGATGTCGAATTCTTGTTTGATGCCATATAGCTCCTCAGAGTAGCGCGGCTATTGACGCACTGGATGAAAACCACTGTTCTCTGTTGCATGTAGCATCATATCATGGTAGCGTCGCAGCTGCCCGGCTACTGCTGGAGCATGGTGCAAGCATCCGTGTTCAGAGCAAGAAGGGTGGGGCCCTATTCCAGGTCGCATCAGTCGCCGGACATCATGGTGTTAACTGTCGGTGACTGTGTGGCATGGCACCCTCTTGACGCCCTCTCAATCACGGACGTGGACATCAACCAATGCACGAGAAGAACGGCGTGAGGGAAAACCCTTGGGTTCTTCCGAGAAGATAGCAACGTGGCATACTTCCAAAACCGGCAACCAACGCAGCGAGTGGGTGGGTTCCAAGATGGTGTTTAGGCTGGCCGTCGTACACGTTGTCAAGGCATTCTTGTCTCTTGCCACCATGGCCGACCTATGCATTCCTGCAACCCAGACATATCTGGTATTGACGTACGCACTGCCATCTACGTCTAAAACTTCCTACGCTTCGCACC
>Ga0209488_10000831_pt1 | contig 26226 bp, 25 predicted proteins | sample Rivendell_Oct201_8_FD_188349 | JGI IMG/M metagenome (GOLD analysis project Ga0209488, IMG submission 188349) | Vadose zone soil microbial communities from the Eel River Critical Zone Observatory, Northern California, USA -... | ecosystem: Environmental > Terrestrial > Soil > Vadose zone >...
GCGGCATTTCTTGCGCCACCACCGCCACCACCAAACGTAGCGCCGTGGCTCATGCCGCCCCCGCCGCGACCTCCGCCGCCGCCATGGCCGTCACGCGCGAGAGCCGGCGTCACCGCAAGGACCATCGACAGCGCTGCCGCGCTCAACACTTTGTACTTCATCATATCGCTTCTCCACATGTGAGTAGTGGAAACGGCACGTGATGGCGATCGTTCCGATATTCGGGATCAAGTTGTCGTGCGGCGATGCCGGATACTTTGGCGGCCGATTGCTCATTTGCCGGCCAATTGTGTGCAATATTGGCGGACGTCGCCCCAATTGGATGACCGGAGTGACAGGTGTCATCGTCAGCTGCGGAGCCCGTCGCGATAACGGACGGCACGGTTCGCGTCACCGGCTTGCTGTGCGGTCCTGCGCGGCCCCTCGCCTGTTACGTGCTTGCACACGGTGCCGGAGCCGGCATGGCCCATCCTTTCATGGCGGCAGTGGCAACCGGGCTGGCAGAGCGTCGTGTCGCGACATTGCGCTACCAGTTCCCCTACATGGAGAAAGGCAGCAGACGGCCTGATCCGCCCATGCTGGCGCAAGCGACCGTCCGCGCCGCCGTGGCCGAGGCCGCACGTCTCCTGCCCGGAGTTCCGCTCTTCGCTGGCGGCAAATCGTTTGGCGGCCGCATGACCTCGCAGGCGCAGGCTGCCGCCCCTCTTTCGGGCGTCCGCGGATTGATTTTCATCGGATTCCCGCTGCATCCCGCCGGCAAGCCGTCCGCCGAGCGCGGACGTCATTTGTTCGATATCCAGATCCCGATGCTGTTCCTGCAGGGCACGCGCGACGCGCTCGCGACGCTGGCAGAGGTCGAGCCGTTATGCCAGGCGCTCGGCCGGCGCGCCGTCTTGCGGCTCTTCCAAGACGCCGATCATTCGTTTCACGTCCCCGCCCGGACCGGCCGCACGGACACCGAGGTCCGCAGCGACTTGCTCGATGCGGCGGCCGGCTGGATCTCCCACGTGATGGCCGAGCCGCCAATGTCGTAGGCGGCGCCGCCCATCGCCCTCGAAATCACGATACGAAAATCAAGATGGTGGGCCCGGGAGGACTCGAACCTCCAACCAAGCGGTTATGAGCCGTGACGGTTCGTTGGGAAACCCGCTAAAAATCGGCACTTCCGCATGCGCTCGGTCGCGCTTGTCCCCGTTCGTTCCCGGGGTTTCTGTGGTTATCCTGTGGTTAGCACGCGGTTCGTTCTCATCCCCACCAGCCGACGGTCCCGCACGGCCTTTCGAGTGCAATTGGAGCTCGGCAGCTCATGCTATCGAGTGACATGCGACCGGCCGTCCCGGAGACAAGCGGATCGAGCTTGTCTGCTTCGGCAAGCGACCAGCGAGGCCACGCTTCGAATGCCTGTGCACCTGCCTGGTCGCCGATTGCCTGTCGCGCCGCTTCGATATAGGCGCGAATGTCCGCTGCATTTCGCCACCCGTCGGCATCGCGGATCAGACCATCAGGCAAATGCCCTGCTCACGTTGGATGTCCGGCCCCGCCGGCACTGCCAAGCCCAGGCGTGCGCGATCTGCTGAGCTACGTCCGGATAGCGCGGAAGCAACCGGAGCCGTTCGCGGGAAAGCGCCGGATCGCTGATAAGCTTGGCCGGATCGCCCGGACGTCGGGGGCCGGAGCGTGTCGGAATATGGCATCCCGTGACCCTGGCGGCGATCTCGATCAGCTGGCGCACCGACCAGCCTCGCCCGGTACCGACATTGATCGTCCCGTTCTTCACGCCTTCAAGGAGTGCCTCGACGGCACGAACGTGGGCGTCCGCAAGGTCGGAAACATGGATATAGTCCCGGATACACGTGCCGTCAGGGGTCGGATAGTCTTCGCCAAAGATCGTGAACGCATCGGCGCCTCCGGCGGCAACCTCGAGCAACAGCGGGATGATATGTGTTTCAGGCACATGGCATTCGCCGATTTCGCCTTCCGCGTCAGCCCCGGCGGCATTGAAGTATCGCAAGGCCATGAAGGCGAATTCGGAGGCCCGCTCCGTAAGCATCCGCTCGCAGGCGAGCTTGGTCTCACCATAAGGACTGACGGGACACAGAGGGCTGGTTTCCGGGGTCGGCACGACAGCGGGCACGCCATAGACGGCGCACGAGCTGGAAAAAACGATATCGCGCACTCCGCAATCGTGCATGGCGTCGAGCAGCGTCGCGGTCCCTGCGACGTTGTTGCGGTAATAAAGGCCCGGATTTTCGTGCGACTCCCCCACATATGCGAGTGCGGCAAAGTGTACGACGGCGACCGGACGATAACGCATCAAGGTCTCGCGAAGAAGCGCGGGGTCGGCGATATCTCCAATCACCAAGTCGCCCCATCGCACCGCATCCGCGTTCCCTCGCGACAAGTTGTCATAGCTGATCGGAAAATATCCTGCTTTGCGCAAGGCCTTGCAGGTATGGCTGCCGATGAACCCGGCACCGCCGGTCACGAGAACGGAAATCATAGCGTAGCTCCAATATGGTAAGCCTCACAGACACGATAGGGAGGGCCGGAGCGATGGCGCGGAAAGTTGTAGCGCGTCGTCGTTGCGATGACTCCCGGCGCACAGCCGAAACAAGGCGCGACATCCAATTCGGGCATTGCGTGCATGGTCACTGATTGAGGGAACTCTGATTTGCGTCCTGACCCGCCCGCAGCTCGCTGTTCGCACCCTTCGAAATGATGTCGACCCTCACGACATCCCCCGGCTCGAGCAGTGCATTCTGATCGACATTGGTTTGTACGCTCTTTCCGTCGCGGTTTCTGATGACGGAAAAAAGCGGCGTGCGGATGTTCGAGTTTTCGCGCTCCAGCGCAAGCCTTGGCGCCAGCACCGTGGCCTCGTCGAGAAGCTCGCTTGCCGTCTGCAGCTTGGCCGAGAACTGATCGATGTTTCCCCGCGTCTCTTGCAGATCGGCATTGATCGACTCTATCCGCTTGTTTTTCAGGTCGGCTGCATCCCGATCGGCTTTCCGGCTCTCCTGTTGTGCTCGTACGGAAGCGGTCTGGAGATCCAGCATCCGGCCTTCCAGATCGGAAAGCGTCTGCTCCAACGTGAACTCACGCGCGCTCACCGACAAACCTTTCTGCACCAGCGTGCTGACGTTTCCGAGCTCGCGCTTGGCCAGTCCAATCTGTCGCTCGAGGGAAGCCATCTTGTCGGTCAACGAACGGACCTCTTTTTCGTAAAGGTTCTTGAGATCGGCGAGTCCGTTGAGCTGGGATCGCAACAAATCGGCCCGCGCGTTCATGAGCGCCCGCTCGTCGGCAATGAGCTGCTTGGCGTCGCGTTCCGACGCAATTTCCCGCGGGATCGGGATATCGTTCAGGCCTTCCTGTTCCGCGGTAAGGCGCGCCCGACGCGCAATGGCGCGGCGCAGCTCCAGCCGAGCGGTTTCGTGGCTTCCATTCGCCATGATCCGGTCCCGCTCCAGCCGAAGCAGTCCCGCTTCCGTCACCCGACGCAATCCACCGGCGATCCCGATCGATTGCAGCACCGTGAGGTTCGGCCTGAACTCGTACTCGCCGGGGCGCTCCACTTCGCCGACCAGATAGATCGGCCGAAATTTTATCACCTCCACCGAGACGCCCGGCGGGTTAAGCAGACCCGAGCGTTTCTGAATCGCTCCCGATATCGCAACCGAAAGCTCCTCGGTCGTCTTGCCTTCGGCCGGCATTTCGCCCACGAGCGGCAATGACACGGCGCCCGCGGGGTTCACCGTATACTCATCTGCCAGCGCCTCCCACTCCTGGAATTCCCCCTTCGAGGCGCGCCATTCGATGGCCTTGACGCGTATCTTGTCCTGCACTCCCAGACGATAACCATCCCCGTGGGCCGTGCCCGCCGCCAATACAATGGCCGCACACGATCCGAGTAGCAGCGTCCGAGCACACGATATCGCGGCCGCGACGGCAATGCGCCGGGGCGCTCCGCAGGCTCGTGATCTAATTTCTGTTTGGCAGTCGTACATTGCCGAGTCCTTTTCTGATTACACCGATTACTCCCGGCCGCGCCAGAGTGACGCACGCACTTGTCCGTCCGCACGGTGAAACAGCGAAGCGAGACGCATCCCGATCGAGGAAAACGGCGCCGGGAGGGTAGCGACGGCGTCTTCCAGAATTTTGACGTCTCTTGGGGAAAGAGCGCGCAGTACCGTCAGCGCAAGCAAGTAGGTCACAACAGCGGCCGGGATGGCCACCAGCAGGCAAACCGGCGCCGTTATGACCCTCACCGCGAGCGCAGCCGCCGCGGCCGAGATCAAGGCTGCGAGGAGCACGCGGTTCAGCGACGTAATTGAAAACTGGTAGCCGAGCCGCTGCCAGACGAACCATGAGCCGAGCCCCACCATCAGCAGCTGAATGGTCGCACGCGCAATCGCGGCTCCCATCAGGCCGAATGTCGGGACAAGCAGGACGCCACCCAATATCGCCAACAAGGCCCCCAACAACGACGTGTAGAACACGAAATCGCTGCGCTCGAGCGCGTACACGAGAGTGGTCGCCATGACGTTTGCAACGCTGATCCCGGCGGCGCACACCATGATCGAAGCGGCAGGGATCGCAGGGGCAAAGTCCCCTCCGTAAATGAGCGGAAGAAGCGCCGGCATGATTGCCGCCATGCCGAACGAGGCGGGAAGGACCAGCGCCGCAAGCAAGGTCGTGCCGCTCGAATATGCCTTCTCGATCCCGTCCGTGTCGCGGCGGCCGGTCTTTTCGGAGAGGAGCGACAGGACTCCCGTCGTCATCAGCAATGGCGGCTGTGTAGCCAGATTGGTAAGGGAAAGCGCAACCGCAAACAGCCCGACCGTCGACTCTCCCCAGAAAAGGGCGAGAAAGAATATTTCAATCCTCGACCAGACGAAAGCATTCGCCACATTGGCGGCCCAGGCGTACGCCGAATACCGGCGCACGCGGCGCGAGAGGCTGGGCTCGACGTCTTTCTCGCCGGTCAGGAGCTTCGCGGCCATGATTGCAGGCACAATCAGCCCCGCCAGATAACCTCCGACTGCTCCGGCAGCACCAAAATAGACGCTGCCGGCCAGGACGCCGACGATCTGAAGAGCGGCGGAAAGTACAGCCAGCTTCGCGACCCTGTCGAATTGCTGTTTTCCCCGAAAATAAGAATATCCAAACGCACACAGGGCCTGCAGCGCGACGAAGCAGGCGAGCAACGCCGGTAGCCCGTAAAATAGAGACCCGAACAGGCCTCGCACGAGCGCCTCCGAGGCCGCCGAGCCGATCCCACCGCGCACCTCATGGTGAACGACGAGTATCGCGGTGACCGACATCAAGGCCGAACAAATCAGAATGCGGGCCAAATATGCGGCAAGGCTTTCCGCTGCTTGCTCTTCGCCGCGGCCGCGCATTTCCGGTACATATCTGCTCACCGCCGACGCCGCCCCGCATTCGATGATCGGCGCGATCGACAACGCCAGCCATAACGCATAGGAGACTGCCCCGATCCCCTCCGCCCCGAGCACGCGCGCAGCGATGACCGCGCTGCCGAAGTTGCCGGCGGTGATGGATGCCCCCGCCAGCGCGCCAAAAAACGAGTTACGTACGAAGCGCTTCGGCACTACACCCTCAATCACGCTGGACGTGCGGCGGCTTCCAGCGCCGCGCGGTCGATTCCTACTGGTCCATCCTCAACCGCTCACGCACGCTTCACCTTGTTCAGTACCACTCCCACGATCTCGGCTCGCGCCGACCTGAGCGTGTCGACCGCGCTCAGCACCGAAGCCAACGGCGTCGCCCCTCGCTCGGCGACGAGTACGATTGCATCGAGGAAGCGGGCGATCGCACAGGCATCCGGCGATCGTGCCAGCGCTGGCAAATCGAAGATCACGACCTCGTATTTTTCCTTGAGGGCGGCGAGCTCGCCGGCGGCTTGGCATGGGCCCTCCCAGTCGGCAATATTCACTACGCCTGTCATGTGGCTGGCGCGTAAGACACTGAACATTTGCTCGCCGTTCGCTCCGACCTGCTCGCCGGGCTTTTGGTCATTCAACGGACGAACACCCTTTTCCTGCGCATTTTGATGAAGCGCGCGAGACGCGGTGGGGTTGTCCACGCAGGAATCGACGAGAAGTGTCCGTGCTCCGCACAGCGCATAAAGAGCCGCGAGATTTGCCGCTACCGTTGTGGTGCCCTCTTTTTCCCGCGCCGCAGCTACCCCGATGAAACGAGGCTTCCGCTCATCCGTCGCGCAGTTGAGCGCCTCTTTGATGTTGTAGAACTCGCCAGTCATGCAGGATGATGGCTGTTCTGCGACGGTATTGCGCACGGAATCCCTGAACATCGACACGACCCGCGCAACCACTTGAGGCCGTCTGGTAAAGCGGTAGAGCGCCTTTTTGTAGCTCGCGGGTCCTTTCGGCAGTTGGGAGATGGAGCCCCAATAATCCACCTTGCCATGGAGCTGTTCCGACGTTTTCAGCGTCTGGTCCAGGTTCCTGCGAACCAGCGCCAAGACGATACCGATACCAAGGCCCACCACCGTCGCAAATCCGATGATCAGAACTCTTTTTGGATGGCTCCTGCGAATGGGAACCGCCGCAGCCGAAATGACTCTCGCATCCGGCTCGGGAAACGATACCTTTTGAATCGTGTCGTTGAACTTCTGAAGGAATGCGTCGTGCATCCGCTGAAAGGTCATCGCCTGATTTTCGAGCTCCGATAATCTGGCCGTCGTTTCGGGCGACTGATCAGGGTGCTCCTGCTTGTAGCGCTGAAGCTCGGCTATTGCTTCTTGCGTCTGTTTGTGAAGGTCGAATTGCCTTTCGTAAAGCCACTTATTGGCCTTGTCGACGGCGTCGGATTTCACCGCCGTTTCATGCGCCATATAGGCGTCGACCAGTCCATTCGTGATGTTCGCAGCCAGCACCGGATCCGGGAAACGAAACGCAATCTCGATCACCAATGATTGTCCGACGCGGCGCGCCGACAAATAGTTCCCGAATGCAAGGACGGCGTATCTTTCTGGATAGCGCTCGCCGGAGGGAGCCGCAAACTCGGGCAAGCGGGAAAGCTGGAGCTTCCGCACGACATCGAGAGCAAGTTGATCCGACTTCAGGATTTCAATGTTGCTCTCGATGCGCGCCTGGTCCACAGACGTCTCGGGCCGATTCTGCTCATCGAGCATAGTTCGCGCCTTGCTCGGCTCTAGCATGATCTGTGCCACGGCCGTGTAGACGGGCTCTGCCACGAATGCGTAAACAAGCGCCGCCACGAGAAACAGCGCGGTGATGCGCAGAATACTCCCTGCGAAATCGCGCAGAAAGCTCGCCATCTCGGTCAGTGAAACACGGTCGGTACCTTCCCCGAAGTCTGGGGCCGTCCTTTGTACCACGGTCGATCGTGAGGGCTGATGCATCGCGAACCGATCCCCAGGTGATATGTTGAGCGAAAGCCGGCGTGAAGCAACTTCAGCTTGAGCGAGCGAGAGGAACCTTCAGGTCGACGATGCGGTGAGCGACCGGTTCGCCGGCTTGTAGGCCCTCGAATGGCTTGGGCATCGCGGTTCTCGCGTTTTCCTCAATTGCGGCGGTCACCGCGCCGCTCATTTCGCGCTTGAACCGTTCGGGGCCGAAGCGACGGGCGTGGCGGATGATCTCATCCGGCTTCAGCTCGTATTTTTCACTCCGCTCAATCGCCGCAATGAGCGCGTCTAAGCTCTGATGCTCGAACATGTAGCCTGTCCGCCCGTCGACCACGGTCTCCGTGGCGCCGCCACGGCCGAATGCGATGACCGGCCTGCCGCTCGCCATCGCTTCGACCGGCACGATGCCGAAGTCTTCCTCACCGGGGAAAATCAGTGCTCGGCACCGGGCGTAGTGGTGTCGAAGAACATCGAAAGGCTGCGACCCGAGAAACGTTATGTTGGACCGCGCCCTCCGCCGCAGCGTGGAAAGCATCTCGCCGCCGCCGATCACGACCAATCGTTTGCCAAGCCGATTGAACGCCTCCACCGCCAAGTCCGGCCGTTTGTAGGGAACGAGCTCACCAACCATCAGGAAATAGTCCTCGACGTCGGAGCGGGAGACCGGCGCGAAGCTGTCTACGTCGACGGGCGGATAAATGACGGTGGAGTCGCGTCCGTAATAGCGTCGGATGCGCGCGGCGACGTTCCAGGAATTCGCCACGAATGAATCGACCCGCGTAGCCACGAGCTGGTCCCAACTGCGCAGGTAGTGGCCAACACATGGCATCGCCAACCGGGCAAGCCATCCCGCCGAGCTGCGGTAGTCGTGATACATGTTCCAGATGTACCGCATGGGAGAATGGCAGTAGCAAACATGAACGGCGCCCGGCGCCGGCACGATTCCTTTGGCCGGACCCGATTCACTACTGATCACCAGGTCGTAGCCGCTGAGGTCAAATTGCTCGAGAGCAAGGGGCATCAGCGGGAGATATTTCTTGTACCAGGTCGTCGCGCGCGGCAGGCGGGCGATGAATGAGGTATGGATTTTATGCTGCCGGAGCTCGCCTGAAACTTTCTCGGGCACGACGACATGAGTAAAGATGTCCGCAGTCGGATACATCTCGCACAACGCGTCGAGGACCTTCTCGCCTCCGCGCATTCCCACGAGCCAGTAATGGACGAGCGCTACTCTCACCCCAGAACTCCCGTACAGGCGAAGACAGGTCCGCGGCTCAAGTCGATCCGCGGCACCCGGTACGCCCGCGCCCCGCGCCATTCACGTTCGGGTCGCACATTCCACCCATGGGGATTCATGCCGGTCAATAGCTTCCCTTTGCCGACACCAGGACAGGAATAGTCCTCACAATGATCACGGCGTCCTGCCACAATGACCAGTTCTCAACATACTGCCGGTCGAGCGACACACGGCGAGCGTATGTCTCGTCGTTTCTCCCGCTGACCTGCCAAGCGCCTGTCAGTCCGGGCCGCGAACGCAAATAATATCCAGCGTCCTGGCCGTACATTGTGATTTCGTCGTAAACAATCGGCCGCGGTCCGACAATGCTCATCTCGCCGCGCAGGACATTGATGAGCTGAGGCAGCTCATCAATACTCAGCTTGCGCAAGATGAAACCGACTGCCGTGACCCGCGGATCGCATTTGAGCTTGCGCGTCTGCGCCCATTCGCGTGCGGCTTCCGGCGAAGACTGAAGATGGTTGCGGAGAACCTCGTCGCCGTTCACCACCATCGTCCGAAACTTCAAGCATCCAAATGGCCGAGACGCATATCCGACGCGGCGATGGGCATAAAGAACGGGGCCCGGATCGCACCACTTCACAAGGGCCGCAACAAATCCGAAGAGCGGGAGGAAAAGAATGAGCGCCAAAGAGGCCACGATGATGTCGATCGCACGCTTGGTGGCTCCGCCGATCGGATCTGGCTCTGCACGCACCGAAGTTTCGACCATATGTTGCACGTCGTTGCCAGTAGCAGCGATATCATCGCGGCACGAACGCCAATGCATGCGCATGGAGGCATTCCGAACTCTGGCCACTCCCGGTAGGTAATGTTCCAACTTAACCATGAGTTCACACCGGCGCAGAAGATTTCATGTACCCATCAGCTTGCGATGAGCGCGCCGCGCGCGCGAGCCTCACCTGCGGCCGTTTCCCACAAATTTGCTGCCGTGGCCTCCTGAGCGCCCCGTTTATGCACTAGAGTATCCTGAGAATGGCACGCGAGTCGGGGCCGCGGCGCAGCCTTGTTGCTGCTCGTAGCAACGAATGAAGCGGTCGGCGGAGTGCGGGACCTGTTCGGTCCGAATGCGTCTACCAATGTGCCTAGCCGCGGGGGTCAACATGCTGCTCCACGCATCCGGCTTCCTGTTATTGGGCGCCTTGTTCGGCAGCTTCTTGCGTTTACCTGCCTTCATGCTGCTCGTTGTACTGACGCTTGCAGGGTACGGGTTCGCCCAACGGCACGGTCGCCTCGTGGATGTGGGCTGGGATCTTCTGGTAGCGCTCTTGGCGCTTCAATGCGGGTATGCACTGATGATCATATTCCAGCTTCTGTCGAGCGGCGGGCATCGCCGTGCCTCGCACAACGCCCGTGGCGGCAGCGAGCAGGATGGGCCACGCTCAGGCACCGGCGCTCAATAACTGAGCACATCTTGAGAGGACATGTGCACCAAAACCGGGTGCACGTGCCGCCTGCAGCAGCACCATCGTCTGCACTGCCGTACCTCCTTATCCGAATGAATCGTCCTTGCATTAACACAGGTTAGTGCTGTCGGCCCTTTCGACGCACATAATTCTCATGCCCGGGAAGGACTCTTCAAGATTGTATGGCGCGTGCCTGCAAAGGGCAGAGTTATGTTGTTCTCTGAGTTGCGGTTCCAAAACGAGGAAGACGCTTACCGGTACGTAGAGTCGAAAATCTGGCCGAATGGCGCTGTTTGCCCTCGATGCAATACAGCGAGGCGGATCGGCCGGCTCAACGGTTCGAGTACGCGCATCGGAACCTATAAGTGTTATGGGTGCCGTAAGCCGTTCACCGTTAAAATCAAGACGATCTTCGAGCGTAGCCACGTGCTCATGCACGTATGGCTCAAGGCGATCGCTTTGCTCTGTTTGGGTCGCCGCGAGGTCGGCGTGCAGGATCTCGAGGCGACCCTCGAGGTAAGCCCCCGGACAGCGGCTTATATTGTGGCCCGCATCCGGCGGGCGATGAAACAAAATGAGGAAGTTCGCCCCATCGGCCAGACGCTGCAGCAGGCGGAGAAGCCAAAATGGACGGCGATCGAGATCAAGTCGGGCCTTCCGCTGGGACGGCCGCGCTTTTGCGGACGCGAGACCACCGCAGCACGGCGGATGAGGGTCTTCGTAGAGGCCATCACCGCATTCGACTGCCGCTTGAGTCAGAGCGACTTCGATCAGATCTTTCGCGCCATCGCTCCGCCGAAAGCCGAGACGAGCCCAAGCAAGATGAGCAGCGACCAGGGCCGGAGCCAGCAGCAAGCAGAGATCAGGACCTAGATTCGTTTGCGAGTAGGAGCTGTGCTCGATACTTTATGTGAATGGATACCGGTCCGGGGACCGGCGCTCGGGGCAGCAAAGTAAATCGAGCGATACTTGATGCATAGAGCATGGGCCATCAACGGCCGCTTTCTTACCCAAAGCGTTACTGGGGTCCAAAGGTATGCGCGAGAGATCGTCCGGGCCATTGACGGCTTGATGGGCGATGGTCACGTATTGGCGCAGGGCCTGCACCTGGAGCTCCTTTTTCCATTCTCATATCAAGGCCCCCTGCCGGAGTTGCGGCATATCCAAGTTCGGCCGGTTGGCAGGTCTCAGGGCCACCTTTGGGAGCAACTGGTGCTGCCGCGGCATGCGCGCGGCGGACTACTGAACCTCTGCAACACCGGTCCCCTGCTCCACCGAAAACAGGTTGTTTGTATTCACGACCTGACGCCTATCCTGTGCCCTCGCAGTTACTCGTTTCGGTTCCGGGCTGCCTATTCGCTTCTCCTCCCGCTGTTGGGTCGGGTTGCGGCCTCGACCTCGACGGTTTCGGAATTCTCGGCGCGGTTGCTGGTACGGCATGGAATCATTGGGGACCGAATACCGATGGTCATCCCGAACGGCCACGAGCATGTTTTTGAATGGGAACCCCCAAGCTTGTCCTCGCCAGATCGGGCGGCAGGACCAAATACGATCTTGATCCTCGGTAGCTTGGTGCCTCACAAGAATATTTCCATCGTGCTCAAGTTGGCGCCGAAGCTGGCTGCCATCGGCCTAAACATCGCGGTTGTGGGTGGCCGCGATTCGAGGGTCTTTAGCCAGTTCTCAACGGACGCCGGTGGCCACCAGAACATTCTGTGGCTTGGCCGCCTGTCGGACGACGAGCTGGCCGCATCGCTCCAGAGGTGCCTCTGCCTGGCGTTCCCCTCTGTTATGGAAGGATTTGGTTTGCCGCCCCTGGAGGCGATGGCGCTTGGATGCCCCGTCGTCGTTTCGACCTGCGCAAGCCTGCCAGAGGTGTGTGGGGACGCGGCGCTCTATGCCTCTGCGGCAGAACCGGACGAGTGGATGGACTGTTTTATCTCCCTCCGCGACCAGCCTTTGCTGCGCCAGGAGCTGATCTCGAAAGGGAAAGCAAGAGCCGCAACGTTCCGGTGGCGTCGTTCGGCCGAACTATATCTCGAAGCTCTCGCCCGGCTGGATGGACTTGATGTTCCCGCCGGCGGCCGAGACAGCTCGGCCGTTAGGATGTCACTGGCCGCCACGGGCTAGAAGCGACGCGCACCGGCGGGCTGGAGGGAACGGGTTGGCGTTCTACCGTCCGGGCAACTGGCTGCCGGGCCGCGGAGCCGAGCGCGGCCAGGACGAAGAATTGCAGGCCCAGATCCACGAAGGCGCTGGTGAATGAGGCCGCAATAAGCAGCGCCAAACACGCCGAGCGCGCCGCCCTCTGGATCGCCGTGCTGATCCAATCCCCATCTGGGGGAGCCGCTCTGGCGTCTACTACCACCGTGGAAAGAAATGCGGCGTAGAGGACGGCGCCCGCTATTCCGATGCTTCCAAGAACCGCTACCGGAAAGCTCGACGCCCGCAAACTTCCGATGCCACCCCCGATCGCATAGGTGTCAAAAAAGTTGACCATCGCTTGAGCGTTCCAGGCCGTACGCTCCACGCCGGAGTTGGATGAAAGCTTTGTCAACAGCACGGTGTTTATCGCATCGTGAATATACGCTTCCATGCTGTCATTGAGAAGAATTCCGGTCACGATGGCGACGGTCAGGATCGGCATCGCGACGATGAAGGCCAGCATCTGTTGCGTCACACGACCGGAAAGCGCCCCCCACAGGTATCTCAGGAAATTCAAGATGAGGAAGATGGATGTCCCCACATAGGCCGTTGTCGAGGTCGAGACCGACAGGGCGACCAGCGACATGCCGCTCACAACGAGCGTTGCGCGCGGATATACGCCCTCCAACCACAGCCGCGTCGAGAATGCGAACAAACCGAGCGTGGCATAACCGAATGCCGATGCTTCCGAAAAGGAGCCCACTACTCTTTTCAGGCCAATCGATTCCGTGTCGTTCAACATTCGGTAAGTTGCGTTCCTGATCGGCGCAAGCAGCTCCGTGGCGTTGACCGCGTAGGTCGCCACGTCGAGGACCGCGAACAGGAGATTGATGACCCCACATAGCAGGATCGCACTTCCAAGCGCACGCTTTCCGGAATGGCTGCCGGCATACACGTAGCAGATGATGAAGCAAACCAGATCACTGATGAAATAAACCGTTTGCGTTACATTTCCGGAGCTTGGGCCAAGGGGCGATAGCGTGACACTTCCGCCAGTCTCACCGCGCAATCCGAAGACATACGTGGCGCCCGAGAAGAGCCTGGGAAAGTAGTAGGCCGACACGACTCCGTACAGCACGGTCAATGCCAGCCAGAACCCCGGCCTTCGATAGGTGAGACCGGCCGCCGCTTCCCGGCCGAAGCTCCTCTTGGTCGCAGCCGACAATGCGAAAAAGCCAAGCATCAGGTGGGCGGGCTGAATATTTGCGTTTCCCACCGCTGGAAGAATGATGGCCGCGGAAGCTCCGAACAGGGTGGAGATAATCAGGACGACCGCCGCAAATCGCAGCCCTAACACAATACACAACGGGCCAATGAGCAGGGCCGCAATGCCGATCGGTTCGATAATCATGCGGGCGCGCCGTATTTTTCCCGCATGCGGGCCGCTTTCGTTCCGGAATGGTTCATGACGCCAAGGCTTCTTTGTAGATTGCAAGCGTCTCAGTGACAACGCGTCCCATTCGAAGCCACTCCAGATTTGTTCTCGCGCGCTCCCTCCACGCCGCGAGCTCACCGGCGTCGCTCAATAACCGGTGCAACTCCTTCGCCAGCGCGGCGGGATTCGACGGCGGCACCAACAGGCCTGCCCTGCCCTCCTCGAGCCCTTCACGAATTCCGTCGACGTCGGTAGCGACGATCGCACAGCCCGCCTCCCGCGCTTCGGGGATGACGAGGGGGAAAGGATCGCTATGCGACGCCAGGACGAATATGTCCGCTTGTCTCAGGTAGCAGCGCGGGTCTTTGACGAATCCCACGAAATGGATCCTGTGAGCGACGCCCGTTTCTGACGCCTTCTTCTCGAACTTCTCGCGCTCGGGTCCGGCTCCCACAAAATACAGGCACGCGTCGGGAAACGCTTCCGCTATCACAGCAAATGATTCGATGAGGTCCCCAATTCCTTTTTGGGAGAACAACCGCGCGACACTCACAATCGCAGGGCGTCGCAGCACCGTCCGATCGATCGCGCCTGCCGAATGTGGGCGCCGGGGCGAATCCAGCGGGCCGTTCTTTACGAGGCGCAGCTTGTGCCGGGACAGTCCCCGCTGCGCCATCGATTTGAGATTGGCGGCACTGACCACGATGACGCGGTCGCCCAGACCCATGAGCACGGCCTGCGGCTGTGGAGCGTTATGCACGGTGGTGATCAGGCGAAATCGGAACCTTCGCCTCAGCAGACGCGCAAACACGGCCCCGGGCACCATATGGGCATGCACGATGTCCGGCTCGAATTCACTCAGCACTCCCGAGAGTGATCTGAAGCCGGCAAACATGGCCGCCGGATGCCGCAGTGTCATTGAGGCGCAAAAATGCTCGACGCCACGGTCCTCAAGCATTTTAACCATGGATCCGCCTTGGCTGACGAGGCCGACAGAATGCCCCGCTTCACGCTGCGTGATCGCCAGATCGACAGCAACATTCACCACGCCATTGCCGACTTCGTCACAATGAGGCGAGAGGTGGATTATCCGCATCCCGCAACCTCCTATTTGTACGAACATGATCTGTCAGTCCGCCGCTTGTTATGCTGGACACGTTGGCCGCAAGCTCCAAACCCGCGAAAACGGACTTCAGGTGCGATGCAAGGCGAAGAGCGAGAGCAACCACGGTCAACGTCGGCGTGTCGCTTCCCGGCGTCGGAAACACGGAGCTTCCCACCACGAATAGATTTTCCGTGCCATGGACGCGGCAATTCTCATCAACGACGCCCTTAGCTGGATCGTGAGCCATCCTGGTCGTGCCGACATGATGCCAGCACCACTGAACATGCTCCGGCCAACGGCGTTCCGCCTCCGATTGTGGGTCGAGCGGAATGATGATGCCCTGTCCCGCGAGTTCGCCGACAACCACCTTGAGGGAGCGCAGATAATTCGTGCGGTCGGCCTCGCTCAATCGCCAATCGAGACGGACCTTATTCATTCCCAACTGATCCTTCTCGGAAGTCAGGGTGATCCGGCTGTCGCGGTTGGGGACGGGCTCGAACACGGTCTCCAGGTAGAATTCTCGGTCAATTCCTTCCAACGGAAGGAGGAAATCGAGCCCGGCGGCTGCACCGCGTGGGATCGCTTTGGCGACCTGCCACAGCCTGTCGAAACGGCCGTATCGGGCCCCTGGGATTCCAGGATCTCGGCCGCGCTTGGTCAGGCACTTGAGAGACCCGCGCAACGCGGAAAGGGAATTGAAGGAGGCCGCAACGAAATATGTGCGCGAATTCGGGAGAGCAAGGTCCCGCTGCTGACGTTCCGTCGGAGAGAAATGCAGGGTGACCGCCCGCCGTCCCAGGCCGAGGCGCTGTCTGACCAACGCCAAGGAGTGATCGTATAAGCGCCTCGCGCCTCGCGCGGCGAGGACCGCCCGTATGGATCGAACACGCGGGTGGTCCATGAAGTAGCGACCGACGAGATCATGTGCATTGCCCAGCCCCGCCGCATGGTGGCGTCGCGAGACAAGCAGCAGACGGGCGTTCTCGATGCCTCCGGTCGCGAGTACGACGAGCTTCGGAAGGATGACGAACCTTGCTCCGTTCGGGCTGGACACGTTTACCCGCTCGACCGCGTTGCCGGAGGAATTGACGACAAGCTCCGTCACGCTGGCATGCAACAAGGTTCTTACGTTCCGCGCTGCCCGAAGATCGGCACGGAAGCGCGGGCCGAATCGCGACGGCGGGCTGATCTGATTGACGCCGTCTTGTATGATCGATTGGTCGTAGTCCAAGAACTTGGCCTCGGCGCCGTACCGGCGTCGCCAACTGGCGGCCTCATAGTCAAATGGGCCGAGTTCCAGGAGGGACTGCGCCCGCTCATACGACCCTAGCAGATCATCGCGCCTGATCGGCCACCCGTCGCTGGACATCCAGGGTCTGGGTTCGAAGTCGATTTGATCCAGGGGCCTGCACCACCCTAGCCAGCAATTAGTGCTGCCTCCAAAAAATCGGCTTCTGCATTCGTCGAGCCGCGCGTAGGGCAGACCGACGCTTTCACCCGAATACAGCTGCTGTGTAAATTCATCTCGTTCGAGGCCGCCGCTTTCAACCAATGTAACGTCGTGTGACGTATTTAAGAACTCGAGCGACATGGCAATACCAGCCGCACCCGCCCCGATTATACACACATCCGTGGCTAAGACCTTTTGGTCGAAAAAACGAGCATCTGCGAACAACGACGCACCCGCGATCCAACACCGCCGGAGTCCGATGACGTGTTCGCATCGTCGTTGCCGGCGCCGATGATTTTATGTTTGCACCAGCTCTTTTGTCCCGTTTTGTTCATGGGGTACGCGAAATATTCGACCTTGCATACGTCCGCCGTTGGCCCTCTTTATGCGTCAGCTCTTGTCGCGCCTCGTCGGTCTAGGCACGTTCTAAGGAACGCCTGATCCGGAGCTTCGCCCATTGGCAGGACACGCCGTGTACCGAAATCGTCTGCGCTTAGCCGTCGGCCTTGCGACAGTAGGCCGGCCCGACTCACTCCGAGCGGTCATCGGTTGCATAAGGAGCCAAACGAGAGCGCCGGACCAACTCGTGGTTTGCGCGACATGCCCGCGCGACATAGCCGGCATACAATTCGATGAAGGGATCACGACCCGCCTTTTTTCGGAGAGGGGCCTGACTCGGCAACGCAACGCTATCCTGCGGCATAGCAGCCATTTCGATGTCCTGGTCTTCTTCGATGACGATTTCCTGGCACACCCGACCTACCTCGAGATGCTCGAACAGATCTTTATCGCCCACCCGGAGGTGGCCATGGTCACCGGCCAGGTCGCGGCTGATGGCATCATCGGTCCGGGAGTTTCGGCCGCCGAGGGGCTTCGTGTCCTTGCCGATATGAGGATCAACAGCGGCCCGACAACGAGGGACGTCGTTGACGTCTACAATGGATACGGGTGCAACATGTCGGTCCGGCTGAGCGCGGTGCGCGCCGGGGGGATTGCGTTCGACGAAGCTCTCCCGCTGTATGGCTGGCTCGAGGACGTGGATTTCAGCAGGCGCCTGGCGGACTACGGTCGCATCGTCAAATCACCGGCGGCGAGCGGTGTGCATTTGGGCGTCAAATCCGGCAGGCAATCCGGTGTTCGCCTGGGCTATTCGCAAATCGCCAATCCAATTTATCTCGTCCGTAAGGGCAGCTTCGCATGGCGAAAAGCGATCTTGCAGATGGCCCGGAACGTCGCGATGAATGTCGCCCGTTATCCCCGACCGGAGCCGTATATAGACCGGAGAGGCCGTTTGCGAGGGAACGCGCTCGCCTTGAAAGACTTCATGCTCGCCAAGCTCCACCCTGAGCGCGTGCTTTCGATCGAGAACGCCCTGGTATCCGCTTCAGGAAGGGAATTGCAGCAATGAAGTCCGGAAGTGAGTTGAGGCTGTCAGAGCAGAGCTGTGCCGTCGGCGGTCGCGCGTCGACGATCCTTTCCGCGCCTCCGCGAAACATTTTGGGATCGGCGCCTTCGCGACGCGCATGGTTGAAATTCCTGATGAACAAAGTCGGCTTCGATACGACCGATTGGGTCCGAGTCGTCATGTACGAGCGTTGCTTTTCGTTCATTCGTTCGCTTGGGCCGGAACAATTGGATGCTTTGGAAATTTCTGCGGGTCCCCAGTGGAAACGTAACTTCCAATTCCGCTCCTTTGCGGAAACTCAATTTCCGGAATTCGACATCTGCTCACAGAGACTCGAACGACAATTCGATCTGGTCATCGCCGATCAGATATTCGAGCATCTTCCCTGGCCCAACAGGGCGGGCCGGAACGTGTTTGCAATGCTTCGGCCAGGGGGTTGGTTCGTATTGGCAACTCCCTTCCTGTTGCGCGTTCACAATGTCCCGATCGATTGCCATCGTTGGACGGAGCAAGGCCTGTCCTACCTGCTTCAGGACTGTGGATTCTTGCCAGAGAATATCCGCACCGATTCCTGGGGGAATCGGGCCTGCGTCCGGGCCAATTTCGCCAAGTGGCGAAGATACGGCTGGTATCGCTCGCTTGTGAATGAGCCGGACTTTCCGGTGGTCGTCTGGGCCTTTGCCAGGAAAGCGTCCGATACACCCCCTTAAGGGGCGAAATGGATATGGCCTTGCCGGTCCGAATAGCCGCCGGCGCGCCGTTTCTGAGCGGCCCAGCCGTCACTGAAGCTTGAGGCGACGCAAGATCGCGGCACCCAATACCGGTAGAGCACGCTGGATGGTGCGAACGGCCTCGGTTCCGGAATCGGGCACGAAAAGATGCTCGATCATCAAGGGATCGACGCGGTTGAGCTCATAGGCGTCGCTGACCGGTTCATACCCGGCCGGGCAACGCTCCGGCCGGCAGAAGATCAGGGCGTTCTGACGGTACCACCACTCGACCCGTGGGTTTCCATAAATCCCGGGCCGGATACAGTCGACCGCGACGTAACCGTGCGCTGCGAACTTCTCGGCCCAATAAGTCGCCCATTTCTCGTTCACGTGGGCTGTTCCACCCTGCCGAGGAACGGCCGCGGAAAAAAGCACGACTGGTGCGAATTTGACGAGCGCCGCCACGAATTGGTCGGCGCAGCTTTCTGGCAGATGCTCTCCGACCTCGAGCGAACATGCCAGATCGAACGAACGTTCGAAGTTCGATAATAAGGTCAGCTCCGCCGGGCGAAACTTGCCAACGGGTATCCTCAGCATCTCGCGAGGGACGTAGTTTCCGTCGATCCCGAGGTAATCGGTTATCCCATGTCGTTCGAACGCTTTCAGCCATCCACCAACGCCGCAACCGACATCGACAGCGGACGATACATCGAAAAGCGACAATACAAGAGGGACGATGACCTCAGCGGATTCGATCGATCCACTTTGCTGAACCGAAAAAAATTTGGACGAGTAAGGCGTGTTGGCGTTAGCCACCTGCGACTGTTTGCCGAAGCCCTTGCCTTCTGCAGATTTATCCAGACCTTGCGGCCATCCAAGCTCCACCTGAGTTCGGCGATCGGCGGTCATGATTGCCCTCCTTCGCGTCGGTACCGGATCCGCAGCCTTGTGGATCGCACCTGTGGTTCGTTCATCGCAAGAGCCTCAGCGAATGCTGCCTCCAGCGCGTCGACTTGGCAGTTCACGTCGAGCTGTGTGCGCTGCGAATGCACCCGCGCCGCTTGTGATTTGGCTGAATAAAGCTTCTCGTCGCGCCAAAGGCGTTTCAGCGCCTCGATCCAGGCTTCCGCCGGCTGGTCCCGATCGATTACGATGCCGCCGGGCCCGATGGCTTCCGGTAATCCGCCGACGTTGCTTCCGATAACCGGAATGCCGCTGAAATGCGCCTCGGAGGCCACCCGGCCCCAGGTCTCCCGGATCCATTTGCTCGGCACCAGCAGTATGTGACAATCTCGATATATCTTACGCATATCCTTGCAACGTTCGACAATCTTCACGTTCGAAAGACGCCGTATTTTCTTCCTCAGGCGCCAATGGCCTGCGAGGGAAAGCGGCCAGCCCTTGACGAACACGAAAGGAATTTCCGGGCAGCCCGCCGCAATCTCGATCGCGAGCTCGACGCCTTTTTCGGGGACGGGATTAATGAAGACGACATTCTTACCGGCTCGCTCGGTACGGTACAGATCCGGGCGGAAGACCGGTGGAATGACCTTTGCTTGAAGCTTGTATCGCCTTTCGAAGCGCTTGGCGGTGAACATGGAGTTGGCCAAGTACGTGATCTCGGGCAGATCCGAGGCTGCCGCGGGCCGCCCCTCGATGGTCCAATCCTCGAAGTCCAGCCCGTGAAAATAGCTGATCATCGGAACCCCCCGTCGTGCGAGCGCCGAGGAGAATTGAAGCATGTGCCCGTCTTGCATCACGGCCACGTCCGCACGCGGCACCGCCTCAACCACCTTCCAGGGTTCGCGCGCCCGAAATACCGGATAGCCAAAATCGTTGTCGCACGATACCTCGCGGCCCCTCAGCCGGTTCGCCACCGCGGTTTGGATACCGAAGCGATTGCCATATGAAAGCCGGGTGAGCAAAGCAGGCGCGTGACCACGCTTGAGGAATTCTTCGAAAAGCTGGTGCGTATTGGTGTTCAGCCCGCCATAAATCTGCGGGAGATACGGAATGCTAGATGTGAAAAGGACTCGCACAGGGATCCATCCCGAGGCCGTTCAGGACGGCACTCACACAGCAAGCACGGACGACAATGCCGGCCAGAGCGATGGCCGCGGCGTTTGCTTACGTTCTGAGGGAAGAAAAACGAAATTGTATATATAGCCGTTTCGGCCCGACGCATTTCCCCCGATCGGCGGTCGGATTTGGATCAGTTGGCCGTTCTTCAGGCAGAACCCTTCGTAGTTTCTCTCCTCGAACCAGTCCCATGCGCGGGCGAGCGTCCCGGATTGGTGACGATCCTCGAGCTCAATGATGATATTTGGCCGGGATGCATCGATAAGCTTGCGCGCGCCCGACAGCACCGCCAGCTCATGTCCCTCCACGTCGATCTTGACGAGACCAACCGGGTCATCCACCACTTCGTCGAGGGAAACCGTCCGGACAGGGGTCGACCGAGCCGCGCCGCTCTCGACCAGTTCCTCCTCGGGCGCGAGCCGCGCCTCCGCGTGATATCGCGGATCCTTTGGAACGAGCAAAGTAGAAACTCCTCCCCGATGCGAAACCGCGCACTCGACGATCCTCACGCCCTTCGGGAGAAGCCGCCTCATGAGATCCGCGAAGTGAGGCTGGGGCTCGAATGCAATGACCCCCCTCGAGAAGCGGAGTGCCGCGACCGAATACATGCCCCGGTTCGCTCCGACGTCGAGGGTGAGCCGCTCGGGATCGCACAGGGCGGCAACGAGCCTCAGTTCCGGCTCACCGCGCAGCACGTGCTTGAGATACCAGAGCCGAAACGCGGCCTTGGTCCGGACCTGCTTTGCGGACCAAAGCCTCAATGTATATTTTTCTGCGATCGATCCTGCTTCTCGCACGCCTGACATCTGATCCCACTGATCGAGAGCCAACATAGGGACGTCCGTCAAGGACGGGCGTAGCGTTCAATTGTACACGAAGTCGGAAAACTTGACGCCCTGGGTACGCCAAATCATCTCGTGGTTCCGGCCGGAAAATTGCGGGTGCACCGACCCCGATGATAGCCTCCGCCGTTCGTGCAACAAGCGTGTTCCTTGCGCCATGCGTCATTCAACCTGGCTGAAACTCGAATCCAATGTTGTTTGGCATGGCGCCTACCGTGCCTACCGCAAGCTGCCCGACGGCTTGCGCGCGCCGATCCGAGCGCTTGCGACCCCTCATTGGACGCTGTTGACCGCCTTGATCCGCGCCGCCGCGCGCCGGCAAGTCGTATCCGGCCCATTCAAGGGGACCACACTGCTTCTATCGGGGGTATCGGAGCGATTGCTGCCTTGCTACGTTTTGGGCTCGGCCGAACTGGAGATCCACCGGGCAATCGAGAGGCTCATCGCGCGAAACTATGGGACAATCCTGAATATCGGCGCGGCGGACGGTTATTATGCGGTCGGGTTTGCACGCCGTTCACCTGACAGCAACATCGTTGCGTTCGAGGCTGTTCCGGGCTTTCACGACGTGATAGCGCGAACCGCGCGAGCCAACGGCGTATCCGATCGCATCCAGATCGCAGGCCATTGCGACGGCGATGCATTGCGCGCCGCGATCGCAAAAGCAAAGCGGCCGATCCTCGTTTTCGCCGATATAGAAGGATACGAGTCGCAACTTCTCGATCCCGCCGCCATGCCGGAATTGGGTTCGGTGGACTTGTTCATGGAGACTCACGACGCCGTCGTTCCCCGATGTACAGCACTGATGATCGATCGGCTCCGGCCCACTCACAGGGTCGAGCGTTTTGTCGCAAGGCAACGCGTGGTGCAGGATTTTCCGAAAGCATTTCTGCCTGTGCTGCCGAAGCTTTTTCCCGGGCTGGCGCTGGATGCCATGGACGAGCGCCGCGCGGGCTCGCAAGAATGGCTTTACTGCGAATCGCTTGGTGTGAAGCCGCCCAGCTCGGCGGGACGCGTCGCAGTCGGCGCCCTGTCGTTCGAGCATCAGCCCTAAAAGGTGAAGTAGCCTTTCGGGCCGGCAGCTAAGGCCACCGCCCCATCGTTCCGGCTTCTGCCGCACCGGCGCAGTCGAGCTGTTCGTTGATGGCACGCAGTGCGGGTCTGGAATGCACGCTCGAAAACTTGCGTGCAAAGAGCTTGGTGGGACGGGCGCTTAGGGCGGCTCGCGCGTCCTCCGCGCTGACGATGAGCCTTCCAGGCAAGTAATGAAAGTTCGCGTAATGGGAAAGGCCTCCACTCTTGGTCACCACCTCGTCGAAGGGCTCCGGCCGATCCGCCTCGACCGCAAAGCGAGAATTATGGACGACCGTGTGAAAGTAGATCTCGTCGGGGGAAAATACCGACTGAAAGAATTTCAAGAGATCAGGGCGCGTGCGGGCAAATTCAAGGCAGTATCGGGCGCAGTCCGCCGTCAGAGCCCACCATTGCGAGCCGCACATCAAGGGAAGCTGGTGTGGCAGGTTTCGAGGAAACAGCCGCAATACGCGTTCAAGGGCGAACAAGGGCGGCCGAAGCCATGAGCCACGTGGTGCCAGCTCTCGAAAATGACGGCCGCGCACCTTGCTGATCTGCGTTTCGTCGCCTGCCTGAATGGGAAACCGACGAATGAACTGGTGTCTGGGATGTTGCTCGAAAAACCGCGCGATCTCATCGTTGGCAACGAGAGGATAATCTGCGCCCGACAGCAGAACCAAGCGTGGGCGGGCCAGATCGTCGTGGTTCAGGGCCGCTTCAATCAGCTGGAGAGTAGCTCTGACGACCGAAAACGCCGCCCAGGTCACCTTCACGCGAGTTTCGCAAAAAAATACCTGATCCACGTCGGCGGCAGCACGACGAAATGGCGCGATATCCGTCTTGGCGTCAACATGGACGTGAAATCGGACGGTCTCGGATTGCAGTCGCTTGAGCAACAAACCCAGCTGGCCCGGATCTTCATGGGCGAGAACAAGATATGCAATGGAACACCGGGGCAGGACCCTGTCTCCCGTCTCAACTTGTGTTTGGCGCCGGCACCCGCCAGGCACTGGTCAAGATCCGATCACTGCCGACAGCCTACAGCGGTACCACTCTGGGCGTCTAGCGAAATTCAGGAAGTCGCCGTGTAAGTCCCGTTTGAAGGAGCAAGCAAGTGAACATGACGGATTGGCAGCGAGCCGGCGCGACGAACCGGAAGCTACGCACGCGGCTCGTGTGTGCCGTGCTTTGCTTCCTGGGAGGAGCATCAGCCAGCATCTCCGGTTCCGAACGGCCAGGATCCGTTGAAGCGAACCGTCTCGACCTTTCGGCCTATCGGCTCACCTTCGACGAGTCTTTCGAAACGCTCGACGTTTCGGCGTGGGGCCCTAACACCCGATGGATCGCCCATACGCCTTGGAATGGCGATTTCGGCGACGCGCAATTCATCAATCCGACGCCCGATGCGCCGTTTTCGGTCGAGAATGGAGTACTACGGATCGAAGCGCGGCGGGGGCCCGATGGCAAATGGCGAAGCGGCCTGCTCGCATCGACGGACCATTATGGACGCGGATTTTCCCAACAATTCGGATATTTCGAGATGAAGGCCAAGCTTCCGAAAGGTCCAGGGCTATGGCCTGCCTTTTGGCTCGTTGGGAATGCCGATCCCGACAGCTCGGCCGAGCTCGATATCATGGAGCATTATGGTCGTTTCCCCGACATGTATGAGTCGGTCGTTCACCTTTGGAAAAAATCGGATCGCGGAAGAGACTATCAAGCGCTCCTGCGACACCCGATTTCCCCTGGCTCCCTTTATGAAGATTTCCATCTTTACGGGGCATCCATCGATCCGGAATGGATCATCTTCTATTTCGACCGGGTCGAAGTCGGCCGGACTCCTACGCCACCGGAATTTCATCGTCCGGTTTTTATCCTGCTGAATCTGGCCATGGGTGCTGGTTGGCCAATCGATGAGACTCCAAGCCCCTCTGCACTGCTCGTGGATTATGTCCGCGCATTTCAGAAACAAGGACAAACGGAGACTTCAGGACCTGGTATTCCCTGACAGCGTGGTCAGCCGGTCATCTCTGGCAATCCGGCGGGAAACAGCCATGTCACGCATCGGTCGGCCCGATAGCGCGTAACTTGGCGTTCGGGGCAGTTGGTGTGCGGCGTTCAGGCTCTGTTGAACGATCCGTCTGCACCGGCCCACCTGGGACGGGGCGCGAGAAGCCCGATTCCCGATCGGATTGCAAGCCGTGTATTTGCGCCCTCATGCTATCCGGCCGAGAGAACTCTCCAGCTCGGCGCAGATGCAGATATGTAGGATCGAAATCGGCCAATTCCCGTAGGCCGGCCCAGTCGAGGATTTGCAGGAGCGCTGGATCGCGCCCGATCAGGCCGCGGTGCCGTAGGTATTGAAGAGTTCGGTTGACGTGCACCGATGACATGCCGGTCGCGTCGGCCAAGTCCGATTGCACCATCTGCAACTCGACCGGTTTGCCACGCTCCGCCAGTCCGACGGATTCCAGCCGCATGAACTGCTCGCAAAACACGTGAGCCAAGCGCTGGGCAGCGCTGCGGCGGCGCATGTTGCTGAGCCATGACTGGAGGACTGAGAACTCCGAGAGGCAATATCGCCAGATGGCGAAGCCCAGATTGGGATAAGAGGTCATCAACCGATCGAACGAATTTTGCGGGATGTGGGCCACCTTGCAGTGAGACAATGCACTAACCGCGTGGTCATGAACGTCAACTACGGAGCTGAAAAGGTCGACGATATCTCCCGGCAGCAAAAACGCCACGATTTGGCGTTGCCCGTCACCCAGCATGTGGTACCGGCACGCCACGCCGCCCAGGATCACGGAGACCGACGAACTCTCACTACCTTCCGATACGACATCCTCGCCTCTCCGGACCGATTTTGCGGGCGCTAATTCATCCAGGAGAGCGACTTTCTCGACGTCGGCCAGCTCCCAGAGGCTCGACAGCCTCCTGATCAAGACGTGGTCCTGACAGTTGCGGGCGTCGCCGGGGGCTGACGGTCCCATTTTTTCCTCTACGCCAAACGCTTCGATGCGCGATACTCAACCGACACGCATTCGCGGGCCCCCGGAGGTATCTTGCCAGATGGAGAATGCCTCCTCCATGCGTTTGTTCCTGCTGCGGCGAAAAGTCATCAGCAAAATGCGATCAGTGTCGGGCGCCAGACGGAATTCAAAGCCGGATAGGTGGCGTCGCGAGTTTACCGGGTTACCGCGCTCACACCGAAAATGACGGCCGCGCGCGGCCGCGCCCATGTACGAGCACACCACGTTTTGAACCAGACATTTCGCCGTCAGCGCGCGCGCCATAGCTCATCTCAGCCCCGCCGGATGCCCTGCGGGTGGCTAAGGAGGTGTGCGGTATGGCTTGGCCGAAGCGCGTCCGCCGAAGCTCGCGGGAGACGCGCCGCCCTCTGGTCTCGTCCCCGCTCTCTATTGGGGCGAGTCCAGCGGGGCAAAGAAAGCGAGAGGCGCGGTCTTGCCCTCCCTCAGTTCGGCTGGCCGGCCTCGGGCCGAATGCCCTCGGCAAGGTCACGCCGCACACACTGCGCCACACGGCGGCGACCTGGCTGATGCAGGCCGGCGTCGACATGTGGGAGGCCGCCGGCTTCCTGGGCATGTCGGTGGCTGTCCTGGAGAAGACCTATGGCCACCACCACCCCAACCACCTACAGAACGCCGCGCGCGGCATCGGCTACGACACGCGCAAAAAGGTTTCTGTGGTTGTTTCTGTGGTTGAGCCGACGGCCGGCGAGTCAAAACCGCGAAAAGTCGTTTGAATTCATGGTGGGCCCGGGAGGACTCGAACCTCCAACCAAGCGGTTATGAGCCGCTAGCTCTGACCATTGAGCTACGGGCCCGAAGGCGGCGGACCGTAGCA
>Ga0209488_10000832_pt1 | contig 26216 bp, 23 predicted proteins | sample Rivendell_Oct201_8_FD_188349 | JGI IMG/M metagenome (GOLD analysis project Ga0209488, IMG submission 188349) | Vadose zone soil microbial communities from the Eel River Critical Zone Observatory, Northern California, USA -... | ecosystem: Environmental > Terrestrial > Soil > Vadose zone >...
GATCATCCGGGAGTACTGCACGATCAACCGCGGCAGCACCGCGACCGGAAAGACGACAGTCGGGGCGCGGTGCTTCCTCATGACGTACGTGCACATCGCGCATGACTGCGTGATCGGCAACGACGTGATCATCGCGAATTCCGTGCAGATGGCGGGGCATGTCACCGTGGACGACCGCGCCATCATCAGCGGTCTCGTGCCGATCCATCAGTTCGTCCGGATCGGCACGTATTCGTTCGTCGGCGGCGGCTCGCGGGTCAATCAGGACGTGCCGCCGTACACGAAGGCCGCGGGCAACCCCGTGCATCTCTACGGACTCAATTCCGTGGGCCTCCAGCGGGCCGGGTTTGCGCCCGACTTGAAGCTTGCGCTGAAGCGCGCCTACCGGCTGGTGTTCAACTCCGATCTCACGGTGAGCCAGGGAGTCGCGCGCGCCCGCACGGAGCTGCCCCAGGTTCCGGAAGTCGAGGCGTTTCTGCATTTCATCGAGGCGTCCCAACGCGGGGTGATGGTGTGACGCGCGGACCCCGGCCGGTCAAGGTGGGTGTGGTCGGGGCAGGCGCGCTCGGCTTCCACCACATCCGGCTGCTCAAGAAGATCGAGGGCGCGGATCTCGTGGGTTTCTATGACCACAACGTGACCCGTTCCGCCCAGGTCGCCAAGGAGCTCGAAACGACGGCCTTCCCCACACTCGACGCGCTGCTCGACCGCGTCGAGGCGCTCACCGTCGTCGTCCCGACGCCGGCCCACGTGGACGTCGGATTGCCGGTGCTGGAGCGCGATCTCCACGCCCTGATCGAGAAGCCGCTCGCCGATACGCTGCCCGGCGCCGAGCAGCTCGTGCATACCGCCCGGGAGCGCGGGTTGTGTCTCCAGGTGGGCCACGTCGAGCGATTCAATCGCGCCCTGCGCGCGGCCGCGCCGTATCTCGAAGAGCCGCGGTTTCTCCAGACCGAGCGGCTGGCGCCGTTCCAGCCGCGCGGCACCGATGTCGCGGTCATCCTCGATCTGATGATTCACGATCTCGATCTCGTGCTGGAGCTGGTGCGATCGGAGGTCGGCGAGGTGCGGGCGACGGGCGTTCCGATCCTCACGCCGCACGTCGACATCGCGAACGCGCGCGTCGAGTTCGCGAACGGCGCCGTCGCGATCATCACCGCGAGCCGCGTGTCGCGCGAGCGCACGCGCAAGCTGCGCATCTTCCAGCCCACGGGATACTTCTCGCTCGATCTCGCGCAGGGCAACGGCCATTTCTACCGCCTGAAATCGGGATGGAAGGACCTCGAAGCGACCAAGATCGAAGAGATCGTCGAGCCCATCCGGCTGGACGCGCCCGAGGCCGAGCCGCTCAAGCTGGAGCTCGAGAGTTTCCTGCGCGCCGTGCGCGGTGAGGGCGACGTCGTGGTCACCGGCGCCGCCGGGTTGCAGGCCCTGACGCTGGCGTATCGTGTTGCCGACGCCATCAGCGCCTCGCCGCTCGCCGCCGCGCGGCCGTGACCCGGATCTACATCTCGGCAGGGGAGCCCTCCGCGGACGCGCATGCCGCCGCGGTCGCGACCGCGTTGCGCCGCCGTCTGCCGGGAGTCGAGCTGGAAGCCCTCGGCGGGCCGGCGCTGGAGCGCGCGGGCGCGCGCGTGCTGGATCGCATGGAATCGTACTCCGTCGTCGGGTTCGTCGAAGCCATCGCCAAGATTCCGGCACACTACCGCCTGCTGAACCGCATCACGCAGTCCTTCAAGGACAAGCGCTACGATCTGGTCATCCTCGTCGATTACCCGGGCTATCATCTCCGTGCCGCGGCGGCCGCTGCCGCTGCGGGCATTCCGGTGCTCTACTACATTGCGCCGCAGATGTGGGCGTGGGGGCCCAAGCGTGTGCGGAAGCTCGCGCCCGTGAATCAACTCGCCGTCATCCTGCCATTCGAGGAGAAATTCTTCCGCGAGCGGGGGGTCGCCGCCACGTTTGTTGGTCATCCCCTCAGGGACCGGCCGCCGCCCCCGTCGCGAACGGACGCCCGGCGTATCCTGGGCCTCGATCCCGACCGGCCGACCCTGGGGTTGTTTCCCGGCAGCCGGGAACAGGAAGTGAAGCGGCACTGGAAGATGTTCCGGGGAGCGGCGGCGCGTGTGGCGGCGGCGCGGCCCGACGTGCAGATCATCGCGGCCGGCACGTCCGGGGCCCAGTATCCGGACCCGGGCCAGATCCGCGTCCATCTGGGCGATCCGCTGCTGGTGTTCGCGGCCGCGGACGCGGGGATCTGTAAGTCCGGCACTACGACGCTCGAGGCCGCGATCGCCGACCTCCCCATGGTGATCACCTATCGCGTGCATCCGGTCACGTCGTACATCGCCTTCCGGCTCGTGAACGTGCCGTGGGTCGGGCTCGTCAATCTCGTGGCGGGGTACGAGGTCGCGCCGGAGCTCCTCCAGAGCCGCGCCACCGCGGAGACGCTCGCCGACGGCGTGTTGCCCCTGCTCGATCCGGCGAACCCCGTGACGCGGCGCCAGCGCGAAGGGTTGCAGTTGGTGCGCGACCGTCTCGGCGCGCCTGGTGCCGCCGAACGCGTCGCCGAGCTGGCGGCGGGCCTGATCAGATGAAGGGGCGCTGGGCGCAGTCGATCGCGAAGGTGTTGGGGCCGCCCACGATCAAGACGCTGGCGGCGACGTGGCGCTTTCGCGAGAGCGGTGTCCAGCCGTGGAAGCCACCGTTCATCTTCGTGCTGTGGCATTCGCGGATTCTGCCGTTGCTCGCGCTGCATAAGGGCGAAGGGATGGTGCTGCTCATAAGCCGACATCGCGACGGCGGATATGTGGCAGATCTCGCGGAGGGGTGGGGCTACACGTCGGTGCGCGGCTCGACGCAGCGCGGCGGCGAGGTTGGCCTCCTGGGCGTCGTCCGCGCGCTGGAGGCCGGCGCGATTGTCGCGATCACGCCGGACGGGCCGCGGGGCCCGCGCGAGCGCGTGCAACCGGGCGCGATCGCTGCCGCGCAGCATGCCGGTGTGCCGATCATCGCCGCCGGGGCGCGGACCTCGTCCGCGTGGTATTTCGGATCGTGGGATCGGATGTGTCTTCCCAAGCCATTCGCGTCGATCGACGTGCGGTACAGCGCGCCGATTCGAGTCGGGCCGACAAAAGCAGGGCTTCGCGAAGGCATCGAGGCGGTGACGCGCAGCCTGCACGAGGTGACCGGAACGTCGTGAGCGCCCAGCGAATCGCCCAATGGTTGTGGTGGAGCGGCGCCGCTCCCGCGCGCGCGGCACGCGGGATGTTACTCCCGGTCGCATTTCTCTATCGCACCGTCATGAGCGCGCGGGCCCGGGCCTATGCCCGTGGGTGGCTCCGGAAGCGGCCGCTGCCGCTGCCAGCCATCGCGGTCGGGAATCTCGCGGTCGGCGGGGCGGGGAAGACGCCGCTGGCCGCATGGATCGCCGCGTTCTTCGCGAGCCGCGACGTCAAGCCCGGTGTCCTGCTCCGCGGGTATCGCGGCGACGAGCAGGCTGTGCATCAGCGTCTCGTGCCGGATGCGGTCGTGGTACCCGATCCGGACCGGCTGGCCGGCGCGGCGAAAGCGCGCGCCCAGGGTGCGCGCGTGCTCGTGCTGGATGATGCCTATCAGCGGCTCAATGTCGCGCGCGACGTCAACGTGGCGGTCGTGAGCACCGAGAGTGCGCCGCCCCGCCATGTGGCCTGGCCGCTGCCGGCCGGCCCCTGGCGCGAAGATTGGAGCGCCCTGGGCCGGGCGGACGTGATCGTGGTGACGCGGCGCCGCGCGGCGGTCGCGGAGTCCCGTGCGCTCGCGGGGCGGCTGGCGATGCGCTGGCCACGGGCCGTCGTGGCGGGTGTGCATCTCGCGCTCGACGGATTGGCCGGCCTCAAATCGGGCCGGCGCGTCGAGCTGTCGGCGCTGGCGAAGAAACGCGTCATCGTCGCGGCCGGAATCGCCGATCCCGTCAGCTTTGCGGCGCAGGTGCGCGCCTTCGGCGCGAGCGTGCAACTCACGGCATATCAAGATCATCACGCCTATCCGCCCGGCGACGTGGCGCGGCTCGCGCGAGCCGCAAAAGGCGCCGATTATGTTGTAGTCACCGAGAAGGATGCGGTGAAGCTGCGGAGCCGGTGGCCGGCGGATGCGCCGGAGCCGCTGGTCGCGCAGCTCGCCTTGCGCTGGGAATTCAACGGTGACGCGGTCGTCCGCGTCCTGGAAGGGATCCTGAAAAAGGTCGTATGAGCGAACCAGCGATTATTCGTCCCGACAAACAGACATTCCTCGCCGAGGAGAATCCCTTCGAGGCGATGATGGAGCGGTTCGACCACGCGGCCAAGCTGTTGAATCTGGATCGTGGTCTCTACAAAGTGCTCCGCAATCCCGAAAAGCAGATCATCGTGTCGGTCCCGATCCTGCGCGACAACGGCGAAGTCGAGGTCTACACCGGCTACCGCGTCCTGTACAACACGTCGCGCGGGCCTGCCAAGGGCGGGATCCGGTTCGATCTCAACGTGACGCTCGAGGAAGTAAAAGCCCTGGCGGCGTGGATGACGTGGAAGTGCGCCCTGGTGAACATCCCGTTCGGCGGCTCGAAGGGCGGCGTCGTCTGCGACCCGAGCACGATGTCGATGGGCGAGTTGGAGCGGGTGACCCGGCGTTACACGTCGAGCATCATCGAAATCCTGGGGCCCGACTCCGACGTTCCCGCGCCCGACGTGAACACGAACGAGCGCGTGATGGCGTGGATCATGGACACCTACTCCATGCACAAGCGCCACACCGTGACCGCCGTGGTGACGGGCAAACCCGTCGAGATGGGTGGCTCACTCGGCCGGCGCGAGGCCACTGGACGCGGCTGTATGATCGTGACGCGCGAGGCGCTGGCGAAGCTGGGAATGAGCTTCAAGGGCGCGCGCATCGCGGTACAGGGGTTCGGCAACGTCGGGTCTGTCGCCGCGGATCTCACGGCGCGCGAGGGCGCGACCATCGTCGCCGTCTCGGACAAGTCGACGGCGCTGTACAATCCGAAAGGTCTCGACGTGCAGGAGCTCCTGAAGTGGGTCAAGGAGCGCCGTCAGCTCGCCGGCTACACGAAGGCCGAGACGATCTCGCACGAGCAGGTCTTGACCGTCGACTGCGACGTGTTGATCCCCGCCGCGACCGAGAATGTGATCACGCGCAAGAACGCTCCCCACATCAAAGCCAAGATCATCTGCGAAGGCGCCAACGGTCCCACGAGCGCCGCGGCCGACAAGATTCTCGAGGACAAAGGCGTCTTCGTGATCCCCGACATTCTCGCGAACGCGGGCGGGGTGACGGTCAGCTACTTCGAATGGGTGCAGGACCGCGGCGGCTATTTCTGGGATGAGGACACGGTCAACCGCCGGCTCGAAGCGATTCTGGTCCGCTCCTTTGGCGAGGTGATGGCCATGGCGGCGAAGCACAAGGTCGCGAACCGCATCGCCTCCTACATCGTCGCCGTGGATCGCGTGGCGGGGATGCACCGGTTGCGCGGCATGTATGCCTGATGCGCTATCGCGTCGTCGCCCTGGGCGGCAGTCGGATGAAAAGCGCGGCGCTCCGCGCGGCGTGTGACGACTACCTGAGCCGGATCCAGCACTACGCCAAAATCGAGGAACGTGAAAGTGACGCGACGCGGATCCCCGAGGACTCGCGAGTGGTCGCGCTGACGGAGCGGGGAGAGAGCTGGACATCGACCCAGCTCGCCGAGCTCGTCGGCCGCTGGGAGATGGAGGGCCGCGACGTCACCTTCGTGATCGGCGACGCCGACGGCCTGCCGGACGATGTGCTGGAGCGCGCGGAGCGTCGCTGGAGCCTGGGACCGTTGACGCTGCCGCACGAGCTCGCGCGCGTCGTTCTCTACGAGCAGCTGTATCGCGCACACACGATTCGCCGTGGAGAGAAGTACCATCGCGGCTCCTGACGCCGACCTGGCGCACCTCCCGAGCTTCGTCGAATGACCGAATGGTTCGAACAATGGTTCGGCGAGGAATACCATGCGCTCTATCCACATCGCGACGATGAGGACGCGCGCCGCGCCGTCGCCCTGATTCGGAGCGTCGTGTCCTGGAGGCCCGGTGATCGGATTTTGGACCTTGCCTGCGGACCGGGACGACACGCCGCGGAGCTGGAGCGTCTGGGCGGGCAGGTCATCGGTTTCGACCTGTCGCGCGCGATGTTGCGGCGCGCCCGCGAGCGCACGCGCGCGCGGCTGGTCCGGGGAGACATGCGGGCGTTGCCGTTTCGCAACGGCAGCTTCGCTCTCGCCGTCAATCTCTTCACGTCGTTCGGCTACTTCCTCGACGACGATGAGCATCGCCTGGTGGTACGGCAGGTGGCCGCGGCGCTTGCGCCGGGAGGCCATTTCGTCCTCGACTATCTCAACGCAGAGCAGGTACGGCGTACGGTCCAGCTCAGCGAGCAGGCGAAGGGTCGGACCGAACGCCGCAGCGGGCCGCGCGTCAGGCGGAGTATCGGTCCGGACGGTCGTTTCGTAATCAAGGAGATCGAGCTGAGGGGTCGCGCGCGCTCCTTCCAGGAGCGTGTCCGCTTGTACGGGGCGGACGACCTGACAGCCCTGTGCACCGATGCCGGGCTGCGTGTCTTGGCGCAGTTCGGGGACTATGACGCCGGCGCTCCAGGTCCCAATGCCCCACGCGTGATCCTCGTGGCCGAGCGCGCATGATCTCCCGGATCCTGTCGACCCCCCTCCCGACGGCACCGGGGAAGCTTCCCCCGGGAAAGCCGCGCCGCGTGCATCCCGATGTCCTCGCCTCGGTCCTCCCGGGACCCGGCCGCGATCGCCTCGCTGCCGGCGAGGTGCTCGCGATCACCACGGGGCAACAGCCTGGCCTCTTCACGGGGCCGCTCTATACGGTTTACAAGGCGTTGTCGGCGCTGGCGCTGGCGCAGCGGCTGGAGCGGGCGCGCGGTGTTCCGGTCGTGCCGGTGTTCTGGGTCGCCGGAGACGATCACGATTTCGCCGAGGCCAATCACGCCACGGTGCTGGGGCGGGACGGCGAGCTGGTCAAGATCGTGTTGCGAGAGCGGCCGCATGAGGCACCCCAGCGGCCGCTGTTTCGCGAACTGTTGGGTCCGGACATCCGTGCGGCGCTCGACGCTCTCGATGCTACGCTCCCCGAGTCCGAGTCGAAACCCGAGGTGAAGCAGTGGCTCGAGGCGTGTTATCGCCCCGAGGCGAACCTGGCGGACGCGGGGGCGGAGGCGTTGCAACACCTGCTCGGGAGTCGCGGACTGGCCGTGTTTCGCGCGCACGACCGCAACGCCAAGCGCGCGGCAGCGCCGTGGCTGTTGCGCGGGCTCGATGTGCAGCTGGATGACGGATTGTCGCCGGTGCTGGTCGAAGGGCAGCTGGGACGTGACCGCGTCCGTCAGGACGGCAAAGAATTCGTCCTGCGCCGCAGTGGCGAGCGACTGACGCGGTCGCAGATCGAAGCCATCGCCGCCGAGGCTCCCGAGAGGCTGTCGCCCAATGTGCTGCTTCGGCCGGTGATCGAGGCCGCGCTCTTTCCGACGCTCGCCTACGTCGGTGGTCCGGGAGAGATGGAATACCTTCCCGAGGCCGCGCCGTTGTTCTCGAGTCTCGGCGTCGCGCCTCAGGCACACGTGGCGCGCTGGTCGGGCGTCATCATCGAAGCGCGGGTGGAGAAGATCTTGAGCAAGCACGGTCTCACACCGGCCGACTTCGATACCCAGCCCGGCGCACTCGAGACCAGGATCGCGAAAGCGGAGCTTCCCTCCGAGCTCGCTGCCTCGCTGCAGGCACTGCGGGATGACGTGGAGTCGCGGTTCGGAAGACTGAGTGGAGAGGTAAAGCAGCTCGACCCGACGCTCGAGCGTACCGTGGAGTCGGCGCGCAACGCCGCGCTCGCCGGTACGAACGAGATCGAGAAGAAGCTCATCGCCAGCCTCAAGCGTACGCAGGGGACGCTGGTGAGCCAGCTCGCCCGCGCGCGCGCCGCACTGATGCCGGACGGCAAGCCGCAGGAGCGCGTGTTGACGATCGCGTCCTTCCTGGCGCGCTACGGCAGTTCGCTGCTCGATCAAGTTGAGGCGGAGGTGGCGCGGTGGGCGGCGGGTCAGAAATTCTCGTCGTGAACCGTAGTAGCGGCGGAGGCGGCGGCCGCCACGCGGCGCGTGTGGCGGCCGGCATCCTCGTGACCCGCGTGCTCGGTTACGTCCGCGAGCGCGTGTTTGCCCACTACTTCGGCAACGGTGCCGTCGCCGACGCCTTCCGCGCGGCGCTGCGCATCCCCAACGCCCTGCGCAACCTGCTCGGCGAAGGGACCCTGTCTGCTTCGTTCATTCCGGTTTATGCGGGACTCAACGAAAAGAACAAGGGAGCGGCGCGCGCCCTAGCCGGCGCGATCCTCGGCCTCCTGCTGCTCGCGAGCGGCATCCTCGCCGTGATGGGAATCGCCTTTGCGCCAGCGATCACGGCCGCGGTCGCGCAGGGCTTCGACGGACCACGCCGCGAGCTCACGACTGTCCTCGTCCGGATCCTGTTTCCGATGACGGGGCTGATGGTCGTCTCGGCGTGGTGCCTCGGCATCCTCAACACGCACCGCCGCTTCTTCCTTCCCTATGCCGCCCCGGCGCTCTGGAACGTCGCGGGTATCGCGGCGATGGTCGGGGCGGCGGCGTGGCTGAAAGGCGAGGGGCTGTACGGGCTGTCGCTCGCGCTCGCCTGGGGCACGGTCGCGGGGAGCGTCCTGCAGATCGCCGTCCAGCTGCCGACCTGCTGGCGTCTGCTGGGGGGCATTCCGCTCCGCGTGAGCCTCGCTCCTGAGGGCGTCCGTCCGGTGATCAGCGCCTGGCTGCCGCTCGTCCTGGGCGCGGGCGTCGCGCAGGTATCCGGTCTCGTCGACACCTTCCTCGGCTCGTTCACCGGCGAAGGCGGGCTCGCGAGTCTGGGCTACGCGCAGCTCGTGCAGGTCTTACCGATCAGTCTGTTCGGTGTTGCCGTTACCGCCGTGGCACTTCCCGATCTCGCGCGCGACGCGATCTCGGAGACCGCCAACGAGCAGCTGCGCACGCGGATCGCGACCGGCTTCCGGCGCATCGCCTACTTCGTGCTGCCATCCGCGTTTGCGTTCACCGCGTTCGGCCCGCAAATCGTCGGCGCCTTGTTCCAGACCGGTCGCTTTCATACGGACGATACTCTGGTCGTGGGCGGCGTACTCTCGGCATACGGCATTGGCCTTCTGGGGGCGTCGACGGTCAAGCTGTTTGCGTCCGGTTTTTATGCGATGCGCGATACGCGCACGCCGGTGCGCATCGCAGTCTTGTCGCTGCTCATATCGGGCGTCCTGTCGTGGTTCTTGATGCGCTGGTTCGGTCCCGCGGGCATCGCGCTGGGCTCGTCGATCGGCATCACGGTGAGCACCGTGTTGCACCTCTACGATCTCGACAAGCGCATCGGGACGATATTGCAAAACGCCGACTGGCGCATCCTGATGTCCGTGGTCGCCGCGGCGTTGATCGCCGCCTTGCTCGGCATGGGGACGGATCAGCTCGTCTCCGCGTGGCGTCCCATCCCTCGAGGCATTGCCGTGCTGGGTATCTTTGGGGTCGTATACGGGGCGCTCACTTTGGCGTTCCGCCACCCCGACGCGATACGCGCATGGCAATCTCTGACCGGCTCGCCCGCCAAGTAGCGGCACTTCCCGCTCGCCCCGGCGTCTATCTCTGGAAAGACGCCGCCGGGGAGATTTTGTACGTCGGGAAGGCAGCCAATCTCCGTACGCGCGTCCCGAACTATTTCGCCGAGGAGCAGGGCAGCTCTGAGCGTGAGGTGTTGCAGGGGCAGATTGCGGACCTCGAGACGATCATCGTGCCGAACGAGGCGCAGGCGCTGCTCCTCGAGAATACGCTCATCAAGGAGCATCAGCCGCGGTTCAACATCCGGCTGCGGGACGACAAGAGCTATCCGCAGATCGCGGTAACGCTGGGCGAGCCGTACCCCCGCGTGCTGGTCGTGCGGCGGGTCACGATCCCGGGCGCCCGGTATTTCGGTCCCTACACCGACGTCGCGACGCTGCGGCAGACGCTGAAGATCATTCGCCGGATCTTCACGGTGCGCTCCTGTTCTTGGCATCTGCCGGAAGAGGCGCCGGACCGGCCCTGTCTCGACTTCCACATCGAGCGCTGCAAAGCGCCGTGCGTCAGCTATCAGAGCGTCGAAGACTACCGGCGTATGATCGATGATGTCGTGCTCTTTCTTTCGGGGAAGACGCTAGAAGTGCGGACCCGGCTGCGCCAGCGAATGCACGAGGCCAGCGACGCGCAGGATTACGAGCGCGCCGCGCAGCTCCGGGACGCGCTCAAGTGGCTGGATCAACTCGAGCAGCCGCAGACGGTAGAGGTCGTCGGGGGCGGCGACGCAGACGCGATCAGTCTGGCCCGCGATGGGGACGATGCGGTTGGGGTGATTCTTCGCATTCGAGACGGCAAGCTCATCGCGCGCGAGCATCGCTTTTTGGAGCACGTCGAGCACGCCGCCGAAGGCGCGGTGCTGCGCACGTTCCTGGTGGGGTACTATCTCCCGCTCGAGCAACGCGCCCAGCGCGTCGTACTGCCGTTTGCGCCGGCCGATCTCGAGGCCCTGCGTGAGCTGGCGCCGGGCGTCGAGTTTGCGGTGCCGCAACGCGGATCGGCGGCGAAACTTGTCGAGCTCGCCGATCAGAACGCGCGCCACCTGCTGGACAGCTTCAAGATCGAGACGTTCGACATCGATGAGCGCGCCGCCGATCCTGTGTTCGCGTTGGGCCGGGATCTCGGCCTTCCCGTCGTGCCGCGCTCGATGGTGTGTATCGACATCTCGCACAACCAGGGGCGAGATACCGTAGGCTCGCTCGTATGGTTCGAGGCCGGCCGCCCGCGCAAGGCGGAGTACCGGCGATATCGGATCAAGGGTGTAGAAGGAATCGACGACTTCGCCGCGATGAAGGAAGTGGTGAGCCGGTTCCTGACTCGCCGGATCGCGGAGCACAAGCAGATTCCGGACCTGATCGTGATCGACGGGGGAAAAGGCCAGTTGAGCGCCGCGGTCGAAGCGGCGCGCGCGCAAGGACAGGAGCGTCTGCCGATCGTGAGCCTCGCGAAACGGGAAGAGGAAGTCTTTCTGCCGGGGTATAGCGACCCGCTGCGGCTGTCGCCGCGCAGCCCGTCGCTCAAGCTCCTGCAGCGCGCGCGGGACGAAGCCCACCGCTTTGCCGTGACCTACAGCCGCAAGCGCCAGTCGCAACGCACCATCACTTCGGAGCTGCTGCGCATTCCGGGGGTCGGACCCGCACGCCGGCGCGTGTTGTTGGAGCGCTTCGGTTCACTCGCCGGCGTACGCACGGCAACGCCCGCCGAGATCGCCTCGCTGCCGGGGTTCTCCAATAAATTGGCGGACCGGATCCTCGACCGGCTGCATCAGCGCGCGTGACAACCTGGACATTGGAGTGCTCCGCGTGCGACCCTGTGCGCACGCGCGACGCGGACGGCTTTCCCGGCGTGTGCGAGGTCTGCGGATCTCCATACCTCGTCCGCTACGCCACGCTGCCAGGGCCCGAAATGAAGACGCAGCTGCGCCGCCAGCGGTGGACCATGTGGCGCTACGACGGATGGCTGCCACTCGGCGAAGGCGAACACCCTGTCACCCTCGGCGAGGGCGGCACGCCCCTGCTCAGAGTCGAGCGAGTCGCCGCGCGCCAAGGGTTCGACCAACTCTGGGTCAAGGACGAAAGCACGAACCCCACGGGATCATTCAAAGCACGCGGACTGGCGGTCGCGGTCACGCGCGCGGTCCTGGCAGGAGCGAAAGAGTTCGTCGTACCCACCGCCGGCAATGCCGGGATCGCGCTCGCGGCATACGCGACGCGGGCGGGAGCCACGGCCCGGGTGTACGCCCCCAACAACACGCCGCGCACTATCCTCGATCAGATCCGCGCGTTTGGCGGGGATCTGATGCTGCTCGACGGGCACATCGGTGACTGCGGCATCGCCGCCCGGCTGCACGCCGCCAACACGGGTGCGATCGACGTCTCCACGCTCAGGGAGCCGTATCGCATCGAAGGCAAGAAAACCCTCGGCCTCGAACTGGCCGAGCAGTTGGGATGGACCCTTCCCGACGTGATCATCTATCCGACGGGCGGCGGGACGGGCTTGATCGGCATGTGGAAGGCGTTCCAGGAGCTGCGCGAAAGCGGTTGGCTACGCGGGCCGCTGCCCGAGATGTACACGGTGCAGGCGAGCGGCTGCGCCCCGGTGGTGCAGGCTTTCGAATCGGGCGCCGAGCGGTGCACGGCATGGCCCGATCCCACGACCGTGGCGGCTGGTTTGCGCGTGCCCTCGCCGCTGGGTGACCGGCTCATGCTGCGGGCGCTGCGCGAGAGCGGGGGTGGCGCGGTGGCCGTGAGCGACGAAGCGTTGATGGCCGCTGCACGCGAGCTGCAGCTCGTCGAGGGGATCGACGCATCGCCGGAGGGTGGGGCGGCCTTGTCAGGTGCCGTCGCGCTCAAGAACAAGGGCGTGCTGCGTCCTGAGCAGCGCATCGTCCTGTTCAACACAGGTGCCGGGTGGCTCTACAGGGCCTAAGCTGTTTATATTCCAAGACTTCGGCCCATGCGCATCGCGATCCTAGATCCGGCCGCTGGTATCAGCGGCGACATGACGTTAGGAGCTCTCCTCGCCCTGGGCGTGCCGGTTTCCTGGCTCGAGGAGTTACCGGGACGGCTCGGCGTCGGCGATGTGGGTGTTACGGTCCGAGACGTGCTCCGGTCCGGTATTACGTGCAAGCAGGTCGAGTTCGACATCCCTCCGCAGCCCCACGGCCGGCACGTCGGCGAGCTCGTCCGGCTCGTCGAGCGGGCACCGATATCGGACTGGGTGAAGGAGCGCGCCGTACGCGCGTTCCAGTTGGTGGGCGAGGCTGAGGGCCGAGTGCACGGCGTCGCGCCGGAGAAGGTGCATCTGCACGAAGTCGGCGCGGTGGACGCCGTCCTGGATATCGTGGGTGGCATCGAAGGATTCGAGCGACTCGGCGTTGAGGCGGTGCATCATCTTCCGGTCGCGGTGGGGCAGGGATGGGTAGAGGCGGCACACGGTCGCCTGCCGGTTCCGGCGCCCGCCACGGCGATCCTGCTCGAAGGGCTGGAGATCGCGGGGGGCGGGGGACCAGTGGAGGGCGAGGCGACAACACCCACCGGTGCAGCCCTGCTCCGAGTGCTATCGGCGGGTGCACCGCCGGACCGTTGGCGAATGGTCGGGAGTGGGTGGGGCGCGGGTCAGCGCGATCCCAAGAGCTATCCGAACGCGTTGCGCATTCTCCTCGCCGAAACCGCGAGCGAGGCGGGTCGAGTCGTGTTGATCGCCACCGACGTGGACGACATGAGTCCCGAATATTTTGAACCGCTCCGCCATGCGTTGGTTCAGGCCGGCGCGCTCGACGTGCAGACGTGGCCCGTGCAGATGAAGAAGGGTCGTCAGGGCTTCCGGGTGGAAGTCATGGCGCCCGAGGCGCTCGCGGACGCCGTGACCGCCGAGCTGTTCCGCCACAGCACCACCGCCGGCGTGCGCCGCTGGATTGCGGAGCGTGCCACGTTGCCCCGGCACCAGCTCACGGTGCGGCTGGACGGGGTGGCGGTACGGGTGAAGGTCCTGGATGGCGGCAGTGTTCGAGTGAAGCCAGAATATGATGACGTGTTGGCGGCGGCGCAGGCGTTGGGACGTCCGCCGCTCGAGGTGGCGCGCGCCGTCGAGCGCGACGCCGAGGCTCTTATCGCGAAAGCCAAGGAGTAAACGTGCGCACGGTTCGGAATCTCGCGGCAATCATGTTCACCGCCATCGCAGTTCCGTTGGCGGCGCAGCAGCAACCGGCTGGCGCAGGCGCAGGGGGAAGCGCGGCGGGGCGGTGGGCAGAAGTAAAATGCGAGCTGAAGCCAGGGAACCAGCTCGTCAATCAAGGCTATCTGTTCCTGAAGAGCGCCACGACCACGCGCTTTGAGGATCAGAAGAAAAAAGACCTGAACGACGCGCAGCGCGTACTAAATCAGGCGTTGACGACCGGGGGCCAAGACAAGAACCCGGCGGCGTGGTACTACCTCGGCCGCTACTACATCCTGACCGATGACGCGGCGGGCATCGACACGGCATTCACGCATGCGGAAGCGCTGAAACCCGACTGCAAAGGCGATATCGATATCTGGCGGCGGTATGTCTGGGTGCCGACGTTCAATGCCGGCATCGCGGCGTGGCAGGCAAACAACCTCGACTCCGCCATCGCGTCGTTCCGGCGTGCCAGCCTGCTGCTGCCCAACGAGCCGACGGGCCTCAAGTACATCGCGACCCTGTACTACAACACCAGCAAAGCCGACTCGGCGTTGATCTACTTCCGGAAGGCGGCGGACGTCGCCGCGGTGGATCCCAAGTTCGCGCAAGACCGTAAGGACGCGCTCTACAACCTCGGCCGCATTCAGCAGGCCCAGCAGCTGCTGCCGGACGCGGAGAAGACCTATCGCGAGTATTTGGCCCTGTATCCCAATGATGCCGAGATTCTGGCGGCGTTGGGCGGCGTCTACATGCAGAAGTCCGCCAAGGACAGCACGTACCGCGACAGTGCGTTCGCGATCTATCGGCAGATCATCAGCAAGGGCGACTCGATGGGCTATTTCCAGCTCTACCGGGTGGGCGCCGAAATTTCCGGGGGCGTGCCGGAGGATCCTGATACCTCGGCGGTCGGCAACACCTGCCGCAAGGAGGCTCGGGCGAAGCGCCCGCCGATGACGGCCGTGCGGATTCGCATGCATTGTGACTCCGTGACGACCAGAGTCGCCAAGACCTATCTCGCCAACTCGCACGAGGCGTTTTCACTCGCCGCCCAAGCGCTCGATGCCAGCCTGAAGATCAATCCGTACTATCGTGAGACGCTGATCTACCGCGCCAACACCGCGCTCGGATTGCACGATTCCGTGACGGCGCTCGCGATGTCGCGGCGTCTGCTCGCGGTCGATCCGATGAATCGCACCGGCGTCAAAATCATGGCGTATGCGCAGCAACAAAACGGCAAGATCGACTCCGCGCTGTACTACTACAAGATGGGCGACTCGCTCCTGGTCGGGGACGTCGCGGTGAGCCAGTTCGACTCGACGGACACGGGTCGAGAGGTGAAAGGCGTCGTCGCGAATCCTCGCGAGTCGCCGAATCCTCCCTATAAGCTCGTGTTCGAGTTCGTTGATCTGAAAGGCCAAGTCGTGGCGACTGACACCGTCAATGTGGCCGCGACTGCGCCGGGGCAGGGTCAGCAGTTTGCGATGAAGCCAGCGGGGCCGACCATCGCCGCGTGGCGGTATTATCGGAAGCCCTGAGGTTGCAGAGGACTGACGAAACGGCCGTCGCGAACAGCGGCGGCCGTTTAGTTTTCAAGGATCATGCGGGCTGATCTCGCGGTGTTGCCCAGCGCCGCCGCGCTCGCCGGCGCGGCCGCGGACCGTTTCGTCGCGGCCGCGAGGGACGCAATTGACTCGCACGGACAGTTCGTCGTCGCGCTCTCCGGCGGCTCGACGCCGCGTGAGACCTACCGCCGGATCGCGTCGGAGGCGCTCGTGTCCCGTGTGATGTGGTCGCGAGTACAGGTTCTGTGGGGGGACGAACGGTGTGTACCGCCAGACGATGTGGCGAGCAATTACCGCATGGCGCGCGAAACGCTGCTCGAGCGCGTACCGATTCCCGCGACGAACGTTCACCGCATTCGTGGCGAAGACGATCCTACTCTTGCCGCGGCAGTCTACGAAACGACGCTGCGGGCCTCGCTCCGGATCGACCTCGTCCTCCTGGGACTGGGTGAGGATGGGCATACCGCATCGCTCTTTCCGGGGAGCAGGGCCGTTCAGGAGCAAATACGCTGGGTGATGGCCGCACGCGCGGGCCCGACGTCCATGTGGCGGATCACCCTGACCCCGGCGGTCATCAACGCCGCGGCCGAGGTCTTGTTCCTCGTCTCCGGCGGAGCCAAGGCGGGCATTCTTCGCCGAGTGCTCGAGGGTCCTCGCCGTCCGGAGGAGCTGCCGGCGCAGGCGATCGCGCCCTCCCACGGCCGGGTGCACTGGTACGTGGATGCGGCGGCGGCCGCCGAGCTCCAGCCATGAAGATCAGCCCCCTCGCGGGCCATCCACCTCCGCCGGCAATGCTGCTCGACGTCGCGAAGCTGGTCACGGCCTACTCCGCCGAGATCCCTGATCCGTCGGTGCCCGCCCAGCGAGTCGCCTTCGGCACGTCGGGCCATCGTGGCTCGTCGTTCGAGAAGACCTTCAACGAATGGCACGTGCTCGCGATCAGCGAGGCCATCTGTCGTTACCGCCGGCAGCAGGGGATCGACGGCCCGCTCTTTCTCGGCGTGGACACACACGCCCTGTCGGCGCCGGCTTGCACCACTGCCGTCGAGGTGCTCGCGGCCAACAGCGTCGACATCATGCTCGCCGAGCACGACGCATACACACCGACGCCTGCGATATCGCATGCCATCCTCAGCTACAACCGCGGGCGCGGCACGGGGCTCGCCGACGGTATCGTCATCACGCCGTCCCACAATCCGCCGGACAACGGCGGGTTCAAGTACAACCCTCCCACAGGGGGACCGGCCGATAGCGGCGTCACCAGCTGGATTGAAGCCCGGGCGAATGAGTTGATGGAGCGCGGTCTCGAAGGCGTGAAACGCATGCCATACGAGAAGGCGCTGCGTGCGGCCACGACGCACCGGCACGACTATCTCAACGCGTACGTGCGTGATCTGGGGAGTGTCATCGATATGGAGGCAATCCGCGGCGCGGGGCTGCGCCTGGGCGTTGACCCGCTCGGGGGGGCCGGCGTCGATTATTGGGCCCCCATCGCGGAGCGCTACCATCTCGATCTGACCGTGGTCAGCGACGTGGTGGATCAGACGTTCCGGTTCATGTCGGTGGATTGGGACGGCCGCATCCGGATGGACCCGTCGTCGTCCTATGCGATGCAGCGTCTGATCGGCCTGAGAGACCGCTTCGATATCGCCTTCGCCTGCGATACCGACCACGATCGTCATGGCGTCGTCACGCGAAGCACGGGGCTGCTGCCGCCCAATCATTATCTCGCGGTCGCTATCCAGCATCTTTTCACCCATCGGCCGCAGTGGGGGGCGGACGCCGGGGTCGGGAAAACCGTCGTGAGCAGCAGCATGATCGATCGGGTGAGCGCGAAGCTCGGCCGGCGGCTCCACGAGGTGCCGGTCGGCTTCAAGTGGTTCGTCGACGGCCTCGGCGACGGGTCCCTCGGCTTCTGCGGGGAAGAGAGTGCCGGAGCGACATTGCTGCGCCAAGACGGAACCGCGTGGACGACGGACAAGGATGGCATCGCGCTGGCACTGCTCGCGGCCGAGATCATGGCGCGGGCCGGCCGCGACCCCGGGGAGCTCTACGGTGAGTTGACGCGCGAGTTCGGCGCGCCTGCGTACGATCGGGTCGAGGCGCCCGCGACTCCGGCACAAAAACGGCGGCTCGCGGCGCTCTCACCCGAACAGGTGCAGGGCGCGGAGCTCGGCGGGGAAAAGGTCCGGAGCATCATCAACGAAGCGCCCGGCAACCATGCGCCGATCGGAGGCGTGAAGGTCAGCGCCGCGACTGGATGGTTCGCCGCCCGGCCATCGGGCACCGAAGATCTCTACAAGATTTACGCCGAGAGCTTCCGGGGAAAGGAGCAGTTGAACCGCATCGTGCAGGAGGCGCAGGTGATTGTCGACCACGCGCTCGCCGGATGACGGACCGTCCGGCAGCGTCCGATGCGCTGGTGTTGTTCGGTCTGACGGGCGACCTCGCCCACAAAATGATCTTTCCCGCGCTCTACGCGATGGTCCAGCGGGGTATCCTCACCGTGCCAGTGGTCGGAGTGGCTTCCCGTTCATGGAGTGAAGCGCAGCTCCAGGCGCGGGTCACCGAAAGCGTCCAGCAGTCCGGCGCCCCGGTGGAAGAGCGCGCGCTCAGTCGCCTTTTGTCTCTCCTCCAATACGTGTCGGGGGACTACAACAAGCCGGAGACCTTCGCGGCGCTCAAGCGTGCGCTGGGGAAGTCGCGACGGCCCGCGCACTATCTCGCGATCCCTCCCGCGCTATTCGAGACGGTGATTCAAGGGATAGGCGCCGCCGGTCTGGCGGACCACGCGCGGGTCATCGTCGAAAAGCCGTTCGGTCGCGATCTCGCCTCCGCGCGCGAGCTCAACATCGTCGCGCGGACGGTATTCCCCGAGGACGCGATCTTCCGGATCGATCATTTCCTGGGGAAGGAGGCGATCATGAACATCCTCTACTTCCGCTTTGCCAATTCTTTCCTGGAACCGATCTGGAATCGTAACTACGTCGCCAGCGTCCAGATCACCCTCGCCGAGCAGTTCGGCGTAAACGGCCGGGGCGCTTTTTACGAGACCACGGGGTGCCTGCGCGACGTGATTCAAAACCACCTCTTCCAGATTGTCGCGCTCCTGGCCATGGAACCGCCCGTCACCCGGGATTTTGGCGCGGTGCACACCGAAAAAGCGAAGGTCTTCGAAGCGATGCGACCGCTGCAGCCGCGTGACGTGGTGCGCGGTCAGTACGCCGGTTACCGGGAGGAATCGGGCGTGGCGCGCGATTCCGATGTCGAGACCTTCTGCGCGGTGCGACTCTGCATCGACTCATGGCGGTGGGAAGGGGTGCCGTGGTATCTGCGCTCGGGAAAGTGTCTCCCCGAGACGGCCGCCGAGGTGCTGGTCGAGCTGAAGCCGCCGCCCGCGCAGCTGTTCGCCGACTCGGTGCCGGCGGCCGGTCCGGCGAATTATCTGCGCTTTAGGCTCTCCCCCGACGCCGCGGTCGCCCTCGCCGCTCGCGTCAAGCGCCCCGGCAAAGACTTCGTCGGCGACCAACGAGAGCTGTATCTGGTCGAGGAGCTGATCGGCGCCCAATCGCCTTACGAACGCTTGCTGAGCGACGCGATGAGCGGCGACGGCGCGCTCTTCACGCGATGGGACGCGATCGAAGCAGCCTGGAGGGCGGTCGATCCCGTCCTCAAAACCCACCCCCGGGCGATCCGATACGAGCGCGACACGTGGGGACCAAAGGAGGCCGACGCGCTCATCGCGGCGCACAGCGGCTGGCACAATCCCACGTTGACAGCGGGTGGCCTGTGAGAACACATTCCGCCCAGACTGCGGGCGTAATTCAGGGGTAGAATGCCAGCTTCCCAAGCCGAACCGGCCGTCGCTCACCAGCGGCGGCCGTCGCTTTTGTAGCGGAATCGCATCCGGCATCGTCGGTCCCCGTCGGCCGGCAACGGCGCCGTTGGCACCACGGTTGGCACCACTCGGGGGAACGATGACACTCGACGAGTTCCTCGCGGACCTCCGCGCGAAGGCCGCGACCGCACGGAATGGCGGCGATGCGAAACGTGCGAAGGCGCTCGATGACGCGGCCGGCGAGCTCGAAGCGGCCTATCGCGCGCACCAAGCTGCGGAGGGAAAAAAAGTTGAGCTGTTCCTCCGCGCCGAAGAGATCGACAAGGAGCTCGGGCGGATCGTGCTGGAGCCTCACGAGACCGCAGTCGATCTCGGCTCGACGCCTGCATGGGCGGCGGCCGGCCGACTTAACCGGGCACTGGCGAGGTGTCAGGATGCTCTAAGGGATCGCTGAAGTCTTCTCCGTCCCCAAACCAGCTGCGGCGATCAGCTCACGGGCTAACGCCGCCTCTCCCGTCCCGCCCGGCGCGTAGCGCTCGGGTGTGAATTGGTGGTCGCCGAGTCGGATCCGCGCGAACAGTTCGTCGAAATGCGACCGGGGCGGCACGGCACCAGGCTTACCGAAGGCGTTATAGGCCGGTCGCAGGAAGCGCATTAGAGCAGCAAACCCCGTTGTCCGATTCAGGATGTTCCCCTGCTCGACTCGTCCCCACCCGTCGGGCCACCTGTGCCGCACCGCGCCGAAGAAGTGCCAGAGCACGAGTGCGATGTCCTGGTCCTGCTCAAGACGAAACATCTCTCGAAAGATCAGTTCGCGTAGGCGATCCCCGGGCGTGACGGGAATCGCTTGTCCGCGCTTCAGGAGATCACGATCACGCATCGGCTTGTCGGACACGTAGCCGAGTAGCCGGTCCACAAAAGCAGCCTGCGTGAGCGTCTCTCCTTGGATACCCGGAGTCACCGAACCAAGGCGTTTGATCCTGTTCTCGAACGGACCGTCCGTTTGCTTGTTCATCAGGCGCGCGATGTCGTGGCAAGTCTTCTGGGGACTGCGCGCCTTCGTGTAGGAATAAAGGTCATACACGAGCGACCGACTCACTTTGGTCTGCGCGAGGTTGATCGTCGCGAAAACGTTCGCCTGGTCAGCGATGTCCATTTCGACGAAGATCGTCACGTTAACCATGAACTTGACGTCGCCCGGCAGCGTCTTGAGTCCTGCGATCCGGTGCTGGCCGTCGATGATCTTCGCCACGTTGTCGACGCGCGGCAGAGTCATCACGGCATGGGGCTCGTCAAATTGCGCGTGCCTCGACTCGACGGCGACGATGATGCTGGTCGGGAAGGTCGCGTCGACCGTACGAACATACTCCGTGAGCTCCTTGACCCGATCTTCCTTGAGCGGGCGTTCGATCCCGAGGTACTCGTCGAGCTGCCGGTTCTCGAGGTGGCGAATGTCTGCCCACGCGATGTCTATCAGCTCGCGCCACTCCATCGCAGCCACGTAGAACGTGCCGATTGGTTGGCGGACTTCGATGCACCGGAAAGAAATCATCTTTGGCGCGGGGTCAGTCATGGCTACGCACCTCCATGAGCGGGCGGCTCCGCTCCGCCCGGGGGCGGGGGTGCGGCTGCCGGCTGCGCGGCGACAGGCGCCTGCGGCTGAGCTTCCTCTTGCGCCATCGCCTTCTCGAACTTATCGGCCAGTGTGGTTTCTCTTTCCTCATCGATGGCTTGGAGATCCTCGCTGGTTAACCTGACGTTGTTCGTGAGTTCGGCAATGAACCCCAGAAGCAGGCTCGCAGCGAATAGCAGGATCGATACGAGAAGGACGGCGCCGCTGTTGATCACAAACGGGTTAGCGCCGGCGGTCGGGCTCTGTCGCGTGATCGTAAGGCTCGAAAACAGGAGGAGCGCGACCGCCAGGATGAGAATCGCCAAAAAATTGAGGTATGCGGGATGCTCGATCGGAGCGTCCTTGACCCGTCGCTGCATCAGCGGAAAGGCCGCCGCGATGACGCCGGCGGAGAAGACAGCGAGCTCGCCGTTCTCGAAGTACGTGCCGAACGCCTGGCTCTTGGTGATAAAGACCAGGACCAACGCGGTGCCCCAAAACGGCAGGAGGCCGCCGAGGAGAGTGTAGCCCAGCCAGCTCCACGCATCCTGCCAATGGTTCCGGGTCGCGAGCTTGAATACGAGCGGCATCGTCGGGATCATCGAAGTGAACATGTCTCCCCGCATTGCTGCCGTCCTCCCGTCAGTAATTGGTAATGACGACTTCGTGTACCTTGTGCTTCTTCTTATTGCAGGTGATCCAGCGAGTGACGGTGAGCCGGTTGAAGTTGAAGCCCTTGTAAAGCGCCCTGATGGTCTTCCGGCCTGCGTTCGTGACCATGACGTAACACTGCCGCTCGGCGAGGTCACGCACGAGCTCCGCCAACCGTTCTTGGTCCTCCGCCGCGAACCGATCCTTCGTGTAGTGCGTGAAATAGGCAGTCCCGTTGACGGGCGGATATGGCGGATCCAAATAGACGAAGTCGCCCTTCTTGGCGAGCGCGAGCGTGGTCTCGAAGTCCCCGACGACGAGCTTCGCCGGCTTGAGGACGCTTGCGACTCTCGCCAGCTCACCGGCCGTCGGAAAGTTTGGCTCGTCCTTCGATCCGACGGGGACGTTGAATTCTCCGTCTTCGTTCACGCGAAACACGCCGTTGAAGCAGGCGTGATTGAGGTAGATGAAGTGCGCCGCCCGTGCGGGCGAAGCGCCGGTCCGATTGTACAGCTTCCGCACACGGTAGTAGTAGCGTTTGCCATGCGACACCGCGTGGTGGCGCAGCTGGCTCGCCACGGACGGCGCGCTGTCCCGGATGTGCCGATAGCAGCTAACAAGGTGCCCGTTCGCATCTCCGAGGATGGCGTTCTCCGGCGCGAGCGCAAAAAAAAGCGACCCGGCACCTAGGAACGGCTCGACGTACCGACGCTTCGCAGCGTCTTCCGGCGCGAGTTCGACGAGTCGTCGAGCGAGGCCGCGTTTCCCTCCCACCCAGCGAAGGAACGGCACCGCGCCCGAGCGTTCGTCGTCCTGTCCGTCCTGCTCAGGTCGTTCCGGCATCAGCGGTGCCTGCTGCGTGGTGGGGGAAAACGTGTCCCGGGAGGGACGGGTCAGTTAGGGCGTTTTTGCTGCACGAAGGGGCGAATTTGCGGCGTTGAGGTCGCGATAACACCGAAGTCTGCATGACGTCTCCCTGACCCGCTAGTCGCAGGACGTGTGCCTTTTCTGCCACTTGACATGCTACGCTTGGCGGACGGATGGTTGTAGTGAGCAAGCGATGGCATCTCGGTCTCCCTCTTTACCGAGTGATTCAATTCATTCAGGAACGGCAGAACGTTCCGGAGCCTGGCATCACGATTCCAGTGTGTCGAGGATCTGGCCGAAGTAGTCCCGGATCATTGCGGCGACGGCGCGATCTCTAATCACCGCTTCATTCATCACCGCCCACAACCCCTCAGTCATCTCGACGCTAGCCTCCGGGTAGTTGCGGATTACGTCCGCGGGACTCGTCAGAAGCGTAAGACGTCCTTCAGCCACCGCGTTTAGAACCTTCCACGCCTCTACGCTTTGCTCTTGGTTTAGCTCGACGCCAACCTCGCCCAGGATTCGAAAGACCAAGTTGTGCGCCCAGAAGGCGGCAGCGGATTGACTTGGGACGGTCGACTCAGGCATCGGATTTCTGGCGGCACGTAGTTAGCACGATGCCAATCTCTCTATGGCCATCGAAGAATGCGCATTAATTCACGATTTCTTCAACACGTCCGCGATTTGATAGATAGCGGTAACCACTGCTGACAGAAGCTGCAAACCCTGAATAGGTAGCGGCGCATCTTCGTCCACTCCCAAAAGTGCAAGGGCCTGAGTGAGATCCTCCGCCGGTAGATGAGCATCAGCAAGACGCAAATCATAGACCGCAAACAGTGGTGCCATGATCGCATGAGCTTTTGCGTGGTCAGATTTCAATGCCAGGACTTTGTCGAGGCTCTTCAACGAACCCCACTTCTGGCCTTGGGGCGGCTTCACAATTCGCTGCAGGGCAGTCGCATCAATGCTGTCGGCGGTCACGCGGGCAACGTCCTTGGCCAATGAATAGAGACCCGCCGTATCGATCGCACGAAACCGATGCACCTTGGTAAGTATCGATTCCCGCTCGCCATGCTCTTTGATGATCCCTTGACCAAGTTTCTCGGTCGCCACCTGATTGACCAGACGAATGCCTAGTGGAAGGAACGCCTCTGGCGCCTGCGTGTCGGCGGGCGAGGCGTGGACTTGGGACGCAAGCAGCTCCTCGGCGACTTTTCCGTCGGGTCCCATGTTGAAGCCTGCCCAGATCTGCTGCTGCCAATCCGGGAGCATGGCAATGTCTTTTGCGTAGACGGTGACCAGGCCAAGCGCGTTCATGCCGAAATGCACCCCGTGACCCGGCGAGCCGCTCACGTTGCCCGTGTCCTGCGTGTACCACCATAATTCACCTCCACGGCGATGAGCCAGAGCCATTATTACGTCGGGCCGAAACCACAACCACTGTCCGCTGTGTAGGAGAGCCGTTGCGTTCTCTCGCTTTCCTGCAGCATCCACCACAAAGAAGGACGTTGGTGGTATATGGTCGTCGCGCACACGAGGGCTATTGGCACCCAGCTCGACCCATTCACTACGCCAAAGTTCGCCCGAGACCCGGAACAGCTTTCTTTCTTTAGACTTAGTGATCCACGACGTAGACCTAACGTTCTCATCGCTCGGAGGCACTCTTAGACTGGGAACATCTTCTTGACCATCGACATCGGTGCGTTCTACGTGAAATACGGCAGTCTCGGCCCCATAGGGCATGCCTCCCTCATGGATCTCATCCAGTCTCCCGTGCCAACGTTCGAACCCCTGCACTTCCTCCATAGGATTCTCCGGCCAGCGGATGTGTTTCGCGTCCTCGACGATTTCAACCCGGCTCCGAAACGAACTTAGGAACAACGCCATATCCCGCGCACACAAGTAGTCCTTCAGATACTCGGCGCGAACCTCAAGGAGGATCGGTCTTTCATTGTCATCCCGCTTGAGTCGTGCTACCTCAACGTAGCCTTCGTCGATGGCTACCCAGACATCCCCCTCGCGCTTTAGCGAAAGCGCGATTACAAAATCCTGCAAAAGATGCCATTCGTTGGGCTCGGCCGCGTTTCCACGCTGGTCGAGTACCAGCGGCGCGGCGATCAGGTCCAAGTGCTCGGCATGGTAGAGGTCCGCTGTGATGTATTCGTCTTTGGCCGCGTACGAATGGTGATCGCGGGCGATGCCAACGTCTGTCCATTGGAGTTTTAGCGCTTTTGCCCGGTCGACCGTGCGGACGGCAATCGACCCGAGTCCGAAAAACTCCTCCTTAGTACCCGACAACCCGTGTTTGCCATCTTGAGTCTTGATTGCTGCACGCAGGGGTACCCATACGGCGCTATCCATGCGCCGTTTTCGTACATCTGCCATTTCGAACCACGCTTGGTCCATGTCGAGTGTGTGAAGTAATAGCGCAGCGGCCTGGGCTCGTGCCACTCGAACCGGTTGACGCGCTTTAATTATGGCACGTAGGGCATGGTACCGTAAACATCTTGCACGGTACCGTCAACACGCTGCACGGTACCGTCAACATCCTGCGAGCCTATGTCAACCTCCTCGCAAGTCTCATCAAGTGTCCACGATGTGTCCTCCACATAGGACATTCGAACAACAACGACACGCTGGTCACTGTCAGATTCGATAATCGTTGCATCGACCTCGCGCGCACGGTTTTCAGCATGACTCACAACACTTTGGAGGTGGTGAGACGTGGTCGCGAGGTGCTCGCGCGCGTCGTCAACCTGTCGTGCGCGACGCTGGCCCGCTTTTCGCTTCCGTCAACATGTGAGACTCGACAGTCAGGGTGTCGAGTCGAGCAATCCACTGTCCACCTGTGGCGCGAAACCCTGACGATTGCGTCATCAGAACCGTTGAAAGGAGTTTTTTGTGAACACACCAATTCGCAGAAAACTCGAAATGGTCACGAGGGTCCGGACATTCAGTCTGGCCCACCCCTCGACCGAGCCCACGTACACCACCGTGCTCGGCCGGCTCGAGGAGCGCCTCACCGAAGCCGAGGCGATCGCGACCAAGCAGCACGAAGCACGCGTCGCGGCACGCGGCGCGCGCAACAACCGGAAGGAGCTGCGGCGCATTGTGCATTTTCAGCTCCTGAAGTACCTCGTCGCCGTCGGCAACGTCGCGTCCCATGGACGCACGGAGCTGGCGACGCAGTTTCGGCTGCCCAGCGTGAGCGCCAACAACCAGGCGTTTCATACCGCGGTCAAGGCCCTCGTGGCCGCAGCCGTGCAGCAGCGTGATGTGCTGGTGGCGGCCGGGATGGCGCCGGCGCTGCTCGAGGAGTTGCAGCAGAAGCTCGCGGAGTTCGAGACTGCGAGCGAGGAGGCCCGCGCCAAGCGGTTGTCACACATCGGCGCCCGGGCGGATCTGGACAAGATCACCGGGACGTTGATGGAGGAGGTGCGGGTCCTCGACGGGATCAATCGTTGGCGGTTCGGCAAGGATCCCGAGGTGATGGCGGAGTGGCAAGCCGCGCGTCACCTGCCTCCCTCACGGCCGGCCGATCAGCCGGTGAAACCGAAGGAGGTGACGCCGACCGATCCGGGTCGGGTTGCCCCCGCAGCATAAGGAGGGCAGCGTGCAGTCAGATACTGAAGTGGTAGCGTGAGACCGGGAGTGAGTGCAGTGACTCGCTCCCGGTCTTGTCTCATGCTCGCTCAGTTCCGAATGAGTCGGACGGCGTCGGGAAACGGATCGCCCACTGCAATGTAGGGAGCAGGTCTTGGAACATCGCCTCAGCACTTGAAGCTGGCGGCGCCCCTTCGCAGGATGCGCGTCATCCATTTTTGGTTATCTTTGAAATCCT
>Ga0209488_10000833_pt1 | contig 26194 bp, 27 predicted proteins | sample Rivendell_Oct201_8_FD_188349 | JGI IMG/M metagenome (GOLD analysis project Ga0209488, IMG submission 188349) | Vadose zone soil microbial communities from the Eel River Critical Zone Observatory, Northern California, USA -... | ecosystem: Environmental > Terrestrial > Soil > Vadose zone >...
GGGTTCTGGAGCTGCTTGCCGCGCAGCATCGCCAGCGCGCGGCACAGCCGGCGGCGCGTCGTCGATGGCTGGATCACGTCGTCGATGAAGCCGCGGCTGGCCGCGACGAACGGGTTGGCGAATTTCTCGCGGTATTCTTGCGCGCGCGCCTCGATCGCGGCGGCGTCGGCGAGGTCGGCGCGGAAGATGATCTCGACCGCGCCTTTCGGCCCCATGACCGCGATCTCGGCCGAGGGCCAGGCGAAATTGACGTCGCCGCGCAGATGCTTCGAGCTCATCACGTCATAGGCCCCGCCATAGGCCTTGCGCGTGATCAGCGTCACCTTTGGCACGGTCGCCTCGGCGAAGGCGAACAGCAATTTCGCGCCATGTTTGATGATCGCGCCGTATTCCTGCGCGGTCCCGGGCAAAAACCCCGGCACATCGACAAAGGTCACGATCGGTATGTTGAAGCAGTCGCAGAACCGCACGAACCGCGCCGCCTTGCGGGCGCTGTCGATGTCGAGGCAGCCGGCCAGCACCATCGGCTGGTTGGCGACGATGCCGATCGTCGCGCCTTCCATGCGGGCGAAGCCGATCAGGATGTTGGCCGCGAAATTCGGCTGCACCTCGAAGAAATCGCCCTCGTCGACGACCTTCTGGATCAGCTCCTTCATGTCGTAGGGCTTGTTCGGGTTGGCCGGGATCAGCGTGTCGAGCGAGGGCTCGTCGCGGTCGCGCGGATCGGCCGCCCGCCGCGCCGGCGCCGGCGCGCGGTTGGAGCTCGGCAGAAAATCGATGAACCGGCGCAATTCGAGCAATGCCTCGACATCGTTCTCGAAAGCGAGATCGGCCACCCCCGAGCGCGTCGTATGGGTGATTGCGCCGCCCAGCTCCTCCTGCGTGACGGTCTCGTGCGTGACCGTCTTCACGACGTCGGGCCCGGTCACGAACATGTAGGAGCTGTCCTTGACCATGAAGATGAAGTCGGTCATCGCCGGCGAATACACCGCGCCGCCGGCGCACGGACCCATGATCAGCGAGACCTGCGGCACGACGCCGGAGGCCAGCACATTGCGCTGGAACACCTCGGCATAGCCGGCCAGCGAGGCGACCCCGTCCTGAATGCGCGCGCCGCCGGAATCGTTGAGCCCGATCACCGGCGCGCCGACATTCATCGCCTGGTCCATGATCTTGCAGATCTTCTCGGCATGCGGCTCCGACAGCGAGCCGCCGAACACCGTGAAATCCTGGCTGAACACAAAAATCAGCCGGCCGTTGACTGTGCCGTAGCCGGTGACGACCCCGTCGCCCGGGATCTTCTGCTCGGCCATGCCGAAATCCTGGCTGCGATGCTCGACGAACATGTCCCATTCCTCGAAGGAACCGGGATCGAGCAGCAATTCGATGCGCTCGCGCGCCGTCAGCTTGCCCTTGGCGTGCTGCGCCTCGACCCGGCGCACCCCGCCGCCGGCGCGGGCCGCCCCGCGTTTCTCGTCCAACCGCCGCAAAATGTCGCTCATGGCGCGAGATAGCACCATCGCAGGGTGAAAGGCCAGAGTCGCGGCCGATTGCCCGCACCCGGTCCGGCACGGCAAGATGGCCGCGAACTGATTCAGCAAGGGAGACCGAGATGGCCGAGAGCGAGCTCTATCGCAAGGGCGATGCGATGCGGCGGCAGTTGATGGGCGACGCCGAGGTCGAGAAGGCGGCGCGCGGCGTCTACAGCGACCCGGTCATGCAGAAGTTTCTCGACCTGGTGAAGGAGACCGTGTTCGGCGCGCTGTGGACCCGCCCCGGCCTCGACCTCAAGACCCGGGCATTGCTCTGCGTCGTGTCCGACACCTGCACCGGGCGCGAGCCCGAACTCGCCCTTCACATCCGCTTCGCCTTGCGCCAGGGCTGGACCGAGGACGAGCTGACAGAAGTCTTCCTGCACCTCTCGGGCTATATCGGCGTGCCGATCATCCGCGAGTCGATGATGGTCGCCTCGAAGGTGTTCCGCGAATACCGCGAGGAGAAGGGGTAGACCGCAGGCGAGCGCCTGATAATCCCTCTCCCGCACCGCGGGAGAGGGGGGACCGGCCGCGAAGCGGACGGTGGGTGAGGGGCTTTGAGCCGCGAGTACCCTCACCCGCCTTCGCGCTTCGCGCTCAGGCACCCTCTCCCGCGGTGCGGGAGAGGGCTTCAAATCAGGTCCGCTTGAAGCCTTCGAGTTCGCTCGCCGCCCAGTCGATCGCCTGATCGATCGTTTTTCCCGATTGGGTGCACTGCGCGATCATCTTGGCCATCGTCGCCTGCGAGTAGATCTGGTTGGCGATGTTCGCGGGCGCCGGCGAGCCCGACACCGACTCGATGACCTCGCCGCGCGGCGGGTAGTTCCAGATGCCGCCCTTCGGCGGTCCTTCCTCGGCCCAGGTTTTGAACTGGCGCAGCGTGCCGAAGGCCGGGATGTCGTAGCCGTGGCTGCCGGCGACCAGCTGCTCGACCGAGCTCTTCTGCCAGAGATAGGCGGCAAGGCTCTTCGCCGCCGCCTTGTTGGGCGAGAACTTCCAGATCCCCCAATAGGAGGGCTGTGCCGGGTCGAAGCGGCCCTTGGGGCCTTTCGGCGACGGGAAGTGCCAGCATTGCTCGGCGACTTTCGGCGCGTCGCGCACCGCCACCGCCCAGGCCGAGGGCGGGTTGAAGATCAACGCCGCCTGCCCGGAGATCAGCGCCTTGTTGTTCGAGGAATCATCCCAGGCGAAGACATCGGGCGGCAGGAACGGCACCAGCTTCTTGAACCATCCGAGCACCTGCTTCACCGGCTCGGATTTGACGGTGATGTTGCCGTCCTTGTCGACCAGCTCGGCGCCATGTGCGGTGAAGACGGCGCCGACCCAGTTCGCCGTGTCGCCGGTCTGACCGATCGCCAGGCCGAACGGGTGGCCCGCCTTGTGGCATTTCTCCGCGGCCTGCAGGAAAAAGTCCCAGGTCCACTTGTCGGTCAGCTCCTTGTTGGGCGGCGCGCTGCCCGGATACATCTGGGTCAGATCGAGGCCGACAGCCTCCTTGAAGATGTCGATGCGGCCGACCGACGGCAGCGTCAGCGTATTGGGGATCGCCGGCGGCGCGATCCAGTGGCCGTTCTGCTTGCCGACATAGGTGACGGCGGCGCTCGGCTCGCCGTATTGGCCGATCAGATTGCCCATCAGATCGTCGCAGGGCTCGAGATTTTCGGACTGCGCCGCGGCATACCAGCTCGGCATCGTCAGCATGTCGTGCCCGGACCGGGCCTGCGCCTCGGCCGCGATGGTCAGCATCAGCTTGTCGCCCTGGGAGGTGACGAAGTCGATCTGGAGATCGACTTTCTCCTTGTCCGCCCATTCCTTGCACAGCTTGCTCATGACGTCGTTGGCGCCCGGCACCCAATGGTCCCAGAACGCGAGGTTGAGCTTGCCGGCGGCGTGGGCGCCGCGCACGAAGGGCGCCGCCGCGAGGGCCGTTGTCGCCATCGCCGCGGTGCCGAGCACCCGGCGGCGTGTCATCGTCTTTTCAGCCATCCTACCCTTCCTTGAAGCTGGACCGTTGCTAGGGGACGGCGGGTATGGCCGTTTCGCCACACCCATGCTCCCCGAGCCCGTGCGGTTAGCACAAAACCCGGCGCGATTGTGGCAAAAAGAAACCCGTGGCCGGGATAACGGCCACGGGTCGCGGCAGCAGGGCTGCCGTGTTGGAGAAAACGGCGCGGGAGCTTAGCTCCGGCTGAAGCCCTCCAGCTCCGATGCCGCCCAATCCATCGCCTGCTCGATCGTTTTTCCCTGCTGGGTGCATTGGGCGATCATCTTTGGCACGGTCGCCTGCGCGTAGATCTGGTTGGCGATCTTGGTCGGCGACTCCGAATACGGGATCACCACCTGCACGTCACCGCGCGGCGGGTAGTTGTAGATCGTGCCCTTCGGCGGCTCCTCGGTCTCCCACGTCTTGAAATCGTGCAACCCGGCGAATTGCGGGATGTCGTAGCCATGGCTGGCCGCGACGGTCTGCTCGACCGAGGGGCGCTGGCACAGGAAGGTCAGCAGGCTCTTGGCCGCGGGGATATTCTTGGAAAAGCTCCACACACCCCAGAAGAACGGCACCGCCGGATCAAAGCGGCCCTTGGGGCCTTTCGGTGATGGAAACGTCCAGCACTGTTCCGCGACGGGACGCGCGTCGCGCACCGCCACCGCCCAAGCGGAGGGTGGGTTCATGATCAAGGCGCTTTGGCCCGAGATCAACGCCTTGTTGTTGCTGGAATCATCCCAAGCGAAGACGCCGTCCGGCAGGAACGGCACCAGCTTCTTGAACCATTCGAGCACCTGCTTGGTGGCGTCCGACTTCACGGTGATATTGCCGTCCTTGTCGGTCATCTGCGCGCCATAGGCGTGCAACACGGCGTAGCACCAGGCGACCGAGTCGTTGGTGACGCCGAGCGGCATGCCGAACGCATGCCCGCCCTTGTGGCACTTCTCGGCGGCGCTGAGGAAATTCTCCCAGGTCCATTTGTCGGCGAGTTCCTTGTCGGGCGGCGCGCCCGCCGGATACATCTTGGTCAGGTCGAGGCCGACCAATTGCTTGAAATAGTCGATGCGTGCGCAGGGTGGCAGGGTTGGACTCCCGACGGTAGCCGGCACGGCAATCCAATGGCCCTTTTGCTTGGCGACTGTGGTGATGCCTTCGGGAACCTCGCCGTTCGCCTTGATCAGCGGCTCCATGATGTCGTCGAGCGGCGCCAGTGCATCGGCCTGCGCGGCGCCGGCCCAGGCCAGGAATGTCAGCATGTCGTGACCCGACCGCGCCTGCGCCTCGGCCGCGCCGGTCAGCAGCAATTTGTCGCCCTGCGAGGTGATGTAGTCGATCGTGACATCGACCTTTTCCTTCGCGCCCCATTCCTTGCACAGCTTGGTCAAGGTGTCGTTGGCGCCGGGCACCCAATGGTCCCAGAAACCGAGGCTCAGGCTGCCGGCGGCAAAGGCGCCATGCACGAAGGGCGCGGTCAGCGCCGTGGTGGCGGTCGCCGCGGCGGCTGTCTGCAGCACCGTGCGGCGGGTCAGCGAAATCTTCCCCATGTGTCCCCTCCCTGTTTGAGTTCGGCCGGAAAGCCCGGCTTTTGCTCCGCCCGGATACTTGCGGCCGGGTTATCCGCATATTACCGAAACAAAGCGAAAAACCATCGGGTTTTCACACCGGTACGCACCGGCGGAGCAAACCGCGGCCCACGGGTGTTCGCCGCGCAGCAGCGGAGGTATTTCGATGAGCTCGACCCTGCAATCCGCCACCGCGTCCGAAATCATCGAGATCGTCGGTCATCTCGATGACGGCGTCGTCGCCCGCATCCTGGCGACCGGCGCGACCCCGGCGGAAGTGCTCGAAGCCTTCACCTGGGCGACCGCCGACGACCAGATCGGCACCGAGCTGCGGCATGGCCGCAGCGGGGTCGCCGGCGAGGTCTACGAAATCCTGATGCAGGAAGAACCCGACCCGGAAGAATTGCGCGGTTAGGTTTCGCTCGCCTCGAGCACTGTCGGCTCGGGAGCGAGGGAGAAGCCGGGCGCGAGATGCCAGAACAGCGCCGCCACCGGCAGGCTCGCGAGGCCCGCCAGCAGGAACAGCCCGGGCACGCTGACCCCCGCCATCACCAGCGCCATCGTCAGGATCGTCGACAGCACCATCGCCGCGGCGTTGATGATGTTGTTGGCGCCGATCGTGCGGGCGCGCCGCCGTACGTCGCTCGCGGTCTGCAATAGCGCGTAGAGCGGCACGATGAACACCCCGCCCGACAGCGCGATCCCGAACAGATCGGCCAGGATCCGCCAATTCTCCGGCCTCGCGAGAAAAGCGGCGATCGGGCTCAAGCCAGTACCGGCGAACGGGGCAGGGCTGGCGAGCCACAGATCGATCGAGAACAGGGCGAGGCCGAGCATCCCCCACGGCACCGTGCGGGCGCTGATCTTGCCGCGCAATAGCCGGTTGCACAGCATCGAGCCGGCGCCGACCCCGACCGAGAAGACCGCGAGGAACAGCGTGACCACCACTTCCTCGCTGCCCAGCACAAACCGCACATAGCTGGGGAACTGCGACAGATAGAGCGCCCCGACCAGCCAGAACCACGAGATCCCCAGCATCGAGCGAAACGGCACCGGGCGTTCGGCCGCGCTGCCGATCAGCCGCGCCGTCGCGCCCGGGAAATTCCACTGGAACGGGGCCGGCATCGCGGCCGGAGGCGTTGCCGGGATCATCAGGCTGGCCGCCCAGGCGGCCAGCGCCACCACGATGATCAGGGTCGCGATCGCGATCTCGCCATGGCCGGTCGCGATCAGCATGCCGGCGATCGTGCCGAGCAGGATCGCGAGAAACGTGCCGGCCTCGACCAGCGCATTGCCGAGCAGCAGCTCATCGGCGGCCAACAGGTCGGGCAGGATCGCGTATTTGATCGGGCCGAAGAACGCCGCCTCTATCCCCATCACGAAGAGCAGCGCGAGCAGGACAATGGTGCTGCCGGCGACGACCCCGGCGGCCGCAACCAGCATCACGGCGATCTCGGTCAGCTTGATGATGCGGGCGAGCCAGGCCTTGTCGCTGCCATCGGCGAGGGCGCCGGCGCTCGCCGAGCACAGAAAGAACGGCAGGATGAAGAGCCCGCCGGCCAGCGGGATCAACAACCCCGCCGTCAGCGCCCCCGCGCTGTCGGCGCGGTAGGCGATCATCAGCACCAGCGCGTTCTTCAGCGCATTGTCGTTGAAGGCGGAAAGGAATTGCGTCGCGAACAGCGGCCCGAAGCGCCGCGAGGCGAGCAGCGCGAGGGCCCCGGAAGGCCTTGCCGATGGTTGCGATCCGGTCATCTGCATCGCCGTTCTATACCCGGCCCGCGGGCCGGGCGCATTCCCAATCCCGGTTGATTGATCCGTCGAGCAATGAGCTTATGTGAACGGTTCCTGACCCCCATTTGCCGTGATCGCCCGCCCGATGCCGCTCGTCCTCTACAATTCGCTGACCCACCGCAAGGAGCCGTTCGCGCCGCTCGATCCCGAGCGGGTCAGGATGTATGTCTGCGGCCCGACGGTCTACGACGAGGCTCATATCGGCAATGCCCGGGCGGTCGTCGCCTTCGACCTGCTCTATCGCGTGCTGCGCCACGAATACGGCGCGGACCATGTCACCTATGTCCGCAACATCACCGATGTCGAGGATAAGATCATGGCCGCGGCGCGCGCCAGCGGCCAGACGATCGACCAGGTGACGGCGCGCACCACCGCCCAGTTTCACGCCGACATGGCGGCGCTCGGCAACCTGCCGCCCGACATCGAACCGCGCGCCACCGAATACATCAAGGAGATGATCGCGCTGATCGAGCGGCTGATCGCCTCGGGTCACGCCTATGCCGCCGAGGGGCATGCGCTGTTCCGCGTCGCCTCCTACGCCAAATACGGCGCGCTGTCGCGGCGCAGCCGCGCCGACCTGATCGCCGGCGCCCGGGTCGAGGTCGCGCCCTACAAGGAAGACCCCGGCGATTTCGTGCTGTGGAAGCCATCGACCCCGGATCAGCCTGGCTGGGACAGCCCGTGGGGCCGCGGCCGGCCCGGCTGGCACATCGAATGCTCGGCGATGAGCGAGAACACGCTGGGCGAGACCTTCGACATCCACGGCGGCGGCCTCGACCTGATCTTCCCGCACCACGAGAACGAGATCGCGCAAAGCGTCTGCGCCCATGACGGCCGCGGTCCCGAGGATTTCGCCCGCTACTGGCTGCACAACGGCATGCTGACCGTTGGCGGCGCCAAGATGGCCAAATCCGAGGGCAACTTCGTCACCGTCCGCGCCGCGCTCTCCCAGGCGCCGGGCGAAGTGATCCGCCTGGCGCTATTGATGACCCATTACCGCGACCCCCTCGACTGGACCGACGACAAGCTGCGCCAGGCGCGCGCCAGCCTGGACCGGTGGTACCGGGCGCTGTCCTTGCCGGGAACCACAGCCGACGAGCCGCCGGAATTCGGCGGTGTGGGCGACGCGCTCGAAGACGAGCTGAACTCGCCGCTGGCGATCGCCCAGCTGCACGAGTTCTCGGGCGCGATCTATCGCGCTGCGGACGATGTTGAACGCGGCCGGCTGCAGGACCAGCTGCGTGCGGCCGGCAGGCTGATGGGTCTCCTGGGAGGCGACCCGGTTGCCTGGCTGCGCGGTGCCTCGGACGCCGAGACCACCCAAATCGAAGCGCGCATCGCCGAGCGGGCACAGGCGCGTCGCGAACGCCGTTTTGCCGATGCCGACCGCGTCCGCGCCGAGCTTCTCGCCGAGGGCATCGTCCTCGAAGACAAGCCCGACGGCCCGACCACCTGGCGCCGTGAGTAGTATGGTTTTGCCGCGCGCACTGCTGTCTCCCTCTCCGCCCTTGGGGGCGGAGAGGGCCGGGGTGAGGTGGGGGATTCCACAAGGACCGCGGCCGTCCCGGCCGCATCTTGCGGGCGAGACGCCCGCGGTCCAGTCAACACCCACACCCACCTCACCCTCCCAGCGCTTCGCGCCGGGTCCCTCCCTCTCCCCCCTGAAGGGCGGAGAGGGAAATGCCGCGCTGCCCTAGGATGGCCGGCACTGACCGCAGCCGTGGTGGCCCGACCGGCGGCCCCGCGATCATCCTGGTCGAGCCGCAGCTCGGCGAGAATATCGGCACCGCGGCGCGGGCGATGCTGAATTGCGGCCTCGACGATCTGCGCCTGGTGCGCCCGCGCGACGGCTGGCCCTCCAACCGGGCCGTGGCGGCGGCGAGCGGCGCCGACCGCGTCCTCGACAAGGCGCGCCTCTACCCCGACGTGCCGGCGGCGATCGCCGATCTGAGGCATGTCTATGCCGCGACCGCGCGCGACCGCTACATGGTCAAGCGCGAGCTGACCCCGCGCCGCGCCGCCGAGGAGATGCGCGGCTTTCTCGCCGCCGACGAGGCCTGCGGCATCCTGTTCGGCCCGGAGCGCACCGGCCTCGTCAACGACCAGATCGCGCTCGCCGACACGGTGCTGACGGTGCCGCTCAACCCCGCCTTCTCGTCGCTGAACCTGGCGCAGGCGGTGCTGATCATCGGCTATGAATGGTTCACCGCGCGCACCGACGCGCAGGCGGAGATCATGCACACCGGCCACAGCCGGCCGGCCAATAAGGCCGAGCTGCTGCGCTTTTTCGACCATTTCGAGGAAGCGCTGGTGCTCAGCGGCTTTTTGCGCCACGCCGACAAGCGCCCCAGCATGACCCGCAATTTGCGCAACCTGTTTCAGCGCGCCCAATGCACCGAGCAGGAACTGCGCACATTGCACGGCGTCATCACGGCGTTCCTCGGCCCGCGCAAGCGGCCCGACGCCGCCCCGGACGAAGAAACCGCGCCGCCTGTCCCGCTGCGCCCACCCGGGAAGAGAGGGGCGGGGTAGGAGGCTTGGCGCGGCATTCGCGTCCTCGCCCATTGAACCGCATCTCTCATCGGTGATCCCCGGCGTGGCGGTCGCGATGCGCACTCCGGGCATGGACCAAAACAATCGGACCGCCGGCGTCTCGCCGGCCCCATCAAAGCTGGCTGGCTGGCCGGCCGGAGGCCGGCGGCCCGCGCCGCCGATATTCCTGTTTCGTTCTTGACGTTGCTATCGTGAGATGCTATATAAGCACAGATTGTTGCTTATCGAGCTATAATTGATCCACCGGGTGCGAAGGCAGGTTCGGGAGCATGCCGCGCGTGAGAGGAAACAGTGTTGCGAAAATATCTCTGACGATTTTGCTGTTATCTCGCGGCTATGGCCGCTGTTATCTCGCTGTTATTTCCGCTGCCTTGGAGCTCTCGAATTTGAAGAAAACCGGGAGATTCCGTGCCTCCGCCCGGCCCGTTTGCTGCAGATTCGCTGCTGAAGCAGCAAATGGCTCGCGGGATGAAGGCCGTCGAAAGGCCATCCAGGCCTGTAAATCGCCAGCAAATACAGGCTTAGCCTTGCCTCGACCCAGCCCGCCACAAGCGCTGGATGTCGCGGTAGCCGATCGGGGTGACCCCGCCGGCGGCGAGCCATTCGCCGATCGCGCCGCTCGCGAACAGCGCGTATTCGCGGGTCCGCCAGCCGGCATGCGCCGGCGCGATCGTCTCGATCTCGCCGGACATCGTGGCATGCAACGCGAAATGCGTGATCCCCGGCATCAGACCCTCGATCGTCGCCCGATAACGCTCTCGCACCTGGTCGGCCTCGACCGGCAGGGTGCCGCGGAAATGGTCGATCACCGGCAGCCCGGCGGTGTCGAGCCGCGCCACCGCGTCGGCGTAGCTGGCCCGCTGCGGCGCCCAGCTTATCGCCCGCGGCAATACCGGGACGACGCCGTAATCGGCCGCGAGCCGGACGTGCAGGTCGATCAGCTCGGGCAGCATCGCCGCCGCCATATGCGCGTCGATATGCGTCGGCTCGATGCCGGCCGCGCGGGCGTGCTCGATCTGAGCCCGCAGCTCGGTCTCGGCCGCTTCCGGCACGAGATGCGGGCGCAACCCAGCGACGTCGCGCCAGAAATAGCCGTCATCGTCGATCAGCCCGGATGCGCGGCTGGTCGTCGACAACGGCCGCCAGCGGTACTGCGGCCATTCGCTGGTCAGGGTCAGATGAATGCCGAGATCGAGAGCCGGGTCGGTTGCCGCCGCCTCGGCGATCTCGCGAAACCACGGGCACGGCGCCATGACCGAGCCGCAGGTCACCGCGCCGATGCCCGCCAGTTCGAGATAGGCCCGGTTCGCGCCGTGGCACATCGCCAAATCGTCGACATGCAGGATGACCGCGCGTTCGACGCCGAGTTTCGCGGCCAAGCTCATGTCGGCCTCCTGCACCACGCCGCCCAATGTGCGCCGATCCGGCAGCCCAGATCGAGCGGCGTTAACCAACAGTCAAACGCGCTGGCGGTGCAGTCGGCGGCGCGCCGGGCGATGCGCTGGACAGCCGCCGATCACATCTCTATAAGCCGGCTCCGCGCGTGCCCAGGTAGCTCAGCTGGTAGAGCAACGGACTGAAAATCCGTGTGTCGGTGGTTCAACTCCGCCCCTGGGCACCATTTTTTCTCCAGCAAAACACAGGGCTTTGCGATGCGATTGCGCGCCGCCGGTAGGTTGCCGCGAGGTCCGGCGCTTCTGACGGCATGGCGGGCCATCGGTGCCGGGATCGTGCCGGGGCGGCGGGCGCTTTTTGCGTTCGGAGGCCAACCTCATCCGTGAGATTTAGATCCCTCCCGGCCCCGGCCAGTAGAAAGGGATTTTTGCTTTGGCGATGAAGAAGGCAGCGATCCTCGGAATATCCCTTCTGGGCTTTCTCGCGAGCGCCGCACAAGCCGGCCAGCCGCGCCCGACGCTCGATGGCCCGACGACTTTTCGAGCGGCGCCGGGCGGCTCGGACAACAACGATTGCGTGACGGCACCCTGCCGAACGCTGCAGACGGCTTACGATAGGGCGGCCAAAATCGACGCGTTCGGCTACGCTGTGACGATAGCCGAGGATCCTTGCGCCGATTGCGGTCCGCTTAACGCCGCGGTCCCGATCGTCGGCGCGTCCAGCGTCGCGATCATCGGCGACGTCGCCAATCCGGCAAACTGCCTGGTCAGCATCACCGATGGGACGCCTTTCGCGTTTGAGGGACCGATGAAGGTGCTGCTCGCCGGCTTCAAGACTGAGACATTGACCTCCTCCGGCACCGTTCGAGCCCCTCATATCGATGTTTCGCGCGGCGCCGCAATCGATCTCGGCGCGTGGGATTTCGGCCAGAGCGCCGCTGATCACGTAATAGCGACGCAGGCGAGCCTGAATCATACAGCTCCCTATACGATCAGCGGCGGTGCCTACCACAGCCACCATCACGCGATCATCTCATCCGTGATCGGCGCCGAAAATATCGCGGTGATACTGCGTAACGCGCCGTTTTTCGGCGGTTATTACGTCGGCAATGCCGCTTCGTTCACGAGCTATGGCGGCGCCGCTTTCAGCTACCCAGACGGTCCGGCGACCGGGAAGCAATTCTATGTTCATTTTAACGGCACGCTTCGGCTCTCCGGCGTGACGTTGCCCGGATCGCTGGCGGGCAGCCTTGAAGGCGGCAACGTCGATGACGACACGGCCTCGCATAACTTCGAGGCGACCGGCGCGATCACGACGCGGGTGGGCATCAACTGGACGCGAGACGGGGTCCAGGCACACGGTGCGACCGCGACGATCGACAATTACGATCAGCTCCGCATCAACCCGGCGCCGCTGCGCAACGTCGTCATCCAGGGTTTGAGCCCTCCACCCTAAAGCGCTTTCAGCACCCGGGAAACCAGCATGCCGGCAGCCCCACAGCATGCGATAGGCTGGCCCGATTGCAACAGTCGCGAAGGAACATCGCGAATTTACTTGGGTTTCTCGGCATTGCCCCAAGTCTCTGCAAGAAATCTGCGGCATCAGCCTTAATGGTGTGTCGTCGCGCCGGCATCGTTAACCTGCGGTTTAACAGCGTTACCTAGGCTCCTCTCCGGCGCGGCCAGCCCGGCCGCAAGGAGGAACGGGATGTACAAGCTGGAATACGACGACGATGGCTGCCTGATGATGGTCAAGATCGAGGAGGTGTGTCTGTTCTCGCCGAAGTCGATCGACGGGATGATCGCCCGGCTCAGGAGCCTGCGCGACAAGGCATGGCACGATTGGCCGGCCGATCGCCACAACCGCAAGGCGCTGGAGGTCGTGATCCGGCATGGCGGGGTGAAGGGTCTGTTCGCCGCCGGGGCGCTGGAGATGGAAGAGCCGCAGCACCAGCCGACGACCCACAAGCCGCAGCGCCGCAAGCGGGGCAGGCTGGCCCTGGTTGCCGGAGGCAGGGCGTCTTAGGTCCGAGCTCGATACGCTGAAGGTAAAAACGAGAGGGCCGGCGCGATGCCGGCCCTTTCTTGTTGGCGGCTGTCCGCAATCCGGACAGCCGGCGGAGATATCACGCCGCGGGAGGCAGGGTAGGGGGCGGCTCGTCGTGCCGGTCCGTGATCCTGACAGGCGGAACGAGCTTGAGCTCCCGCCATCTGCGGACGGGCATCCCGCCCTGGCCGTGCAGGATGTACCGCCGGGCTTGTTTCAGCTCGTCGGCCGTCATGTCGGGGATCGCGCCGTCATCGTTGCCGAAGATCGCGGCGTGGAACGCGCCGTCCTTGGCGTCGCCGGCAATGACCGGATGGCCCGGCCTGCTGTCGACCGCGAGCCCATCGACCAGAACTTCATAGCGCTTCGTCATGTGGTCTTCGAGGTTGGCGAAACCGCGAATGCCCTGCCGCCAGCGCCGCCAAACCGCCACGTAGCGCCGCACCAAATCCTGCTGTTCGTCGTTCAGTAAGACCTCGGCCACTGCGATCCTCCACTGCGGTGGAGGGTGGAGCGTGGCCGTGAAGGGTTAAGCCAGCGTTACCGCCGTCCCGGTAGGTCTACCTAAACCCATTCGTTAATAAATCACCGTCAAGGTGACGCCTTTGGCGTCGGGAGCGATGTCGAGGACGCTGTAGCGCGTCACGCTGTAGGGCACAGCGCTCGTGCAGTTGATCTCGACCGCGGGATTGCTGGGCCTTGCCGCGGCACTCGCGCCGATCGGCGGCGCCAGCACGGTGCATCCCGCGGTGATCGTCAATGAAACGCCGAGCGGCGCGGTCGCGGAACCCGCGAAGGAGGGCTGCGGCATTGCCACGGCAAGAGCCGCCGCGAGCCCGCAAGCCACAGCCAATACGCCTCGCCGCCCGAATGCCGGCATCGGCCCGATCCTGCCCTCGTTTGTTCGGCGCTGGCAGCGCCGGTTCCCGCCTTTTCGGCGGGCGATTGCAGGCTAACGGGAGTTCCGGCGCCTTGGCAACTCGGGATTTCAACCGATAGGCCGCGCCGCTCGGCTGAGGATTATCCCCGCCGCTACGCTGCCGGTGTCACCGGAACCCGGGCGCGAAAGCCATCTCTCGGGGATTTGACAGCCAGCCCTAGCGGCGCCACCGCAGCGTGATGCATCCTTCCGTCCCGGACGCGCTGTCGATTTCGAAGGATGCTGATCGGGCGAACCGCCCCACCGCCGCCGCTATCTCCTGGCGCGACACATCCCTCCCAGTGCCGGCGAGCGATAAAATGATCTCGCAACCACTTCCCCGCTCGACATCGAGGCTGACTTGCCCATGATCCGGCGTGTTCTCGATAGCCGCCGAGAACAGGGCGGCGAACAGCTGAAGCAGCTGTCCGGGATCGGCGCGAACACAGGGCAGGTCCGGCGGCATCGACACCCGAAGCGCCAGACGCTTTCGCGCCGCCTGACCGCGCACCGCGGCGGCGCTGCGGCGAAGGACGTCCTCGAGCCCGGCCCACGCGTCGCCGCAGCGTTTTTTTTCAGCCTCGACGGTCTGTCGCCAGAGGGTTATGCGACCGTAGTGGCCCATGATCGGTTCCCACTTTCCCTACCAGGAAGCTGAAACCTACTCTGACGGTTTGAGCACGCCAAGCTTTTGACAAAACATTAACCAAACTGAACCAATTATTTCATCAGGTTCAATTGAATTTAAATCTTGTTCAATTCAGGAATTAAAGGCGATCACGCCGCCGAAGCTTCGCGGTCCTTGCCTTCCCTTCCGGCTTTACTCGGGATATCGGATGGTAGGCACGAGCGCGGATCATGGCGCCGATGTCGTCGGGCCGCGGCACCCGGGCGAGCTCCCTGTCGAAGATGCGCGCTCCGGTCTGCATGCGGCTCAGCCGGTCTTCGCGGCGACATAGGGCTTGACCATCTTGGTCGGATCGACGACCCGGTCGAAGGTCGCCTCATCGACAAAGCCAAGTTCGAGCGCGGCCTCTTTCAAGCTCTGATCGTGCGCCGCCGCGTGGTGCGCGATCGCTGCCGCCTTGTCGTAGCCGATCACCGGGACGAGCGCCGTCACCAGCATCAGCGAGCGCTCGACATATTCGGCGATCTTCCTGCGGTTCGGCTCCGCGCCTTCGACCAGGAACCTGCGGAAATTGTCGCATCCGCCGGCCAGGATCGTGATCGATTGCGCGATGTTGGCGATCATCAGCGGCTTGTAGACATTCATTTCGAGGTGGCCGCCGGCGCCGCCGAAGCCGACCGCGACATCGTTCGCCATGACCTGCACCGCGATCATCGTCAATGCCTCGACCTGGGTCGGGTTGACCTTCCCCGGCATGATCGACGAGCCGGGCTCGTTCTCCGGGATCAACAATTCCGCGATGCCGGCGCGCGGCCCGCATGACAGCAGCCGGATGTCGTTGGCGACCTTGTAGAGCGACACCGCGAGGGTGCGCAGCGTGCCGGACAGTTGCACCAGCGCGTCATGCGCCCCTTGCGCGGCGAATTTGTTCGGTGCGGTGACGAAAGGAAGGCCGGTCAGCCGGGCGATCTCGGCGGTGGCCGCTTCGGCGAAGCCCGGCGCGGCGTTGATCCCGGTGCCGATCGCTGTGCCGCCGAGGGCCAGCCGGTAGACCCCCTTCAGCGCATCCTCGATCCGTTCGAGGTCGTCCGACAGCATCGCCTCGTAACCTGACCATTCCTGGCCGAGCGTCATCGGCGTCGCGTCCTGCAGATGGGTGCGGCCGATCTTGATGATGTCGTCCCATTCCGCGGCCTTGGCGGCGATCGCGTCGCGCAGCGCCGTCACCGCCGGGACCAGCCGCTGTTTCACCTCGACAGCGGCGGCGATGTTCATCGCCGACGGAAACGTGTCGTTCGAAGATTGCGACATGTTGACGTGGTCGTTCGGGTGCACCGGGTCCTTGCTGCCGAGCGGCTTGCCGGCAAGCTGCGAAGCGCGGTTCACGATGACTTCGTTGACGTTCATGTTGAACTGGGTGCCGCTGCCGGTCATCCAGACATGCAACGGGAACATGTCGTCGTGCTTCCCGGCCAGGATCTCGTCACACACCCGGATGATCAGATCGCGGACCTTCTTGTCGAGGCGGCCGCCCTTGTGGTTGGCGGTGGCTGCGGCGCGCTTCAGGATCGCGTAGGCCCCGATCATCTCGCGCGGGATCAGCTCGTGGCCGATGCTGAAATATTGCAGCGAGCGTTGGGTCTGCGCCCCCCACAGCTTGTTGGCGGGGACGGAAACCTGCCCGAAACTGTCACTTTCGATCCGGAATTCGGGCATGCCATCCTCCGCTTTTCGACCCGCAAAACCGCCCTGGCGCGATCACGTTCTTGCAGGTTTGCCGATCATACGCTTGCTTTCCCGGACCGATCTGGTCGTTGATCTCGCCGATCTAAAGATCGCCGGGACATTTCTCGATGCCGCGTTACCATTCCACCGGAAGATGCCGTTCCTTTCTGGCCGGGTCCGCCATCGCCATCCTGCTGGCCATATTTGCGGTGCCGAACGCTGGCTTTGCCGCCGATAAGGCAAAGCTGGTCACGGTCGTCACAACCGAGTCGAAATTCACCCCGAACAAGCTCACCTTTCGCCGCGGCATTCCCTATCGCCTGCATGTCGAAAACCGCGGCAAGCAGCTGCACGAATTCAATGCCGCCGATTTCTTCAAAACCGCCAAGATCAGCAATCCGGCGGTGCTGAACCCCGACAAGACCGAGATCGTGCTGCGCCCCGGCGAGGCGAAAGACCTTAATTTCATCCCCAAGCAGGCCGGGCATTTTCGCCTGCGCTGTCCGGATCACGACTGGGCCGGCATGACCGGCGAAATCACCGTCGAGTAAAACCGACGCTCTCGATTACCGCGTCGGGGTTTCGGGTTTGGCTGGCCCGGCGCTTGCGTTCGGTTTTATGGTACGCGTCGACCGATCGCCGCCGCATAGGGGAGAGACCATGCCCGCCGACATCTCAGACCAAGCGCTCGATTTCCTGCTCGCTCGCGCCGGGCTCGACCTGACCGACGCGCAGAAGGCCGAGCTGAAGAGCGTCTACGCCGGGATCGCCGCGATGGCCGAGCGGGTCCGCAAGCCGCGCGGCATCATGGCTGAGCCTGCACACGCCTACGGCTTCACCGAGGAAGATCTCTGATGCCGGCCCTTATCCCGACGATCGCCGCAGCGGCGAAGCTGATCGCCGCCAAGCAGCTCTCGCCGGTCGAGCTGACCAGCGCCTGTCTCGACCGCGTTCGTGCTCTCGACGACAAGCTGCATGCCTTTGTCCATCTGACCGAAGAACGGGCGCTTGCCGAGGCCCGCGCCGCCGAGGCGGCGATCATGGCCGGCGGCCCGAAAGGGCCGCTGCACGGCATCCCGATCGGCCTCAAGGACATCGTCGACACCAAGGGCATCCCGACGACCTGCCAGTCGAAGATCCTGCAGGACAACATTCCCGACAGCGACGCCACCTGCGCCGAGAAGCTCGCCGCCGCCGGCACGGTGCTGATCGGCAAGACCACAACGCATGAATTCGCCGATGGCGGCCCGAGCTTCGACCTGCCGAAGCCGCCGGCGCGCAACCCGTGGAACACCGGGCATTTCACTGCCGGCAGCAGCAGCGGCACTGGCGCCGCGGTCGCGGCCGGGCTGATCCTCGGCGGCATCGGCACCGATACCGGCGGCTCGATCCGCGGCCCGGCGGCCCTGTGCGGCATCGCCGGCATCAAGCCGACCTACGGGCTTGTCAGTCGGGCAGGGGTGGCGCCGGCCGCGTTCAGCCTCGACCATATCGGCCCGATGGCGTGGACCGCGGAGGATTGCGCGCTGATGCTGCAGGCCCTGGCCGGCCCCGACCCGCGCGATCCGGCGAGCGCCGACCGGCCGGTGCCGAACTACACCGCTCTGCTTGGCAGTGGCATCAAGGGCCTCAAGATCGGAATCATTCATCATTTCCACGAGGTCGATTACAAGGTCAGCGATGGGACGCGGCAGGGCATCGATGCGGCGATCGCCACGCTGCGCGGGCTCGGCGCCGAGATCCGCGAGGTGCAGCTGTCGCCGTTGCAGGATTGGGGCGCCTGCGGCTCGTTGATCTCGATCACCGAGCGCGCGACGGCCTATGAGGAATGGGCCCGCACCCGGCTCGGCGATTTCGGCGAGCGGGTGCAGCGCCGGCTTCACCTCGGCGCCCTCGTCTCGGGGGTCGATTATGTCCAGGCCGTGCGGCGCCGCCGCGAATTGCGCGCCGAGCTGAAATCGGCGATGGCCGGGCTCGATGTCGTGGTGACCGCCGCCGCGCCGGGCGAGGCGCCAAAGATCGACGACGTGCCGATCTGGGATGTTTTCGACCGCCCGAGCTTCACGATGCCGTTCAACGTCGCGGGTTATCCGGCGATGTCGGTCTGCGCCGGCTTTGGCGAGGGCGGCTTGCCGGTGGCGCTCCAACTGGTCGGTAAGCCCTTCGAAGAGCCGACCCTGTTCCGGGTGGCCGACGCGTTCGAGAAGGCGACGCCGTTCCGCAACAGCCGCCCAGCCTTGGCTTGATCGGAGTTGACATGAATTACGAGCACATCTTGGTCGAGAGCGAGGACGGCGTCGGCATCGTAACGCTGAACCGGCCCGACAAGCTCAACGCGATGAACCGCCGGCTGTCGAGCGAGCTGCACGACGCCGTGAAGCGGTTCGAAGCCGACGATGCGATCGGCTGCGTGGTCATCACCGGCGCCGGCCGCGCCTTTTCCGCCGGCGGCGACATCCATGAGCAACGCGAGGATGATCGCCGCTACACGCCAGACGAGCTGGACAAGATGCGCAGCGGGCGGGGCAGCCTGGAGATCGCCACCTGCGCCAAGCCGGTGATCGGCATGATCAACGGTCTGGCCTATGGCGGGGCAGCCGTGCTGGCGTCCTCCTTCGATATGCGGGTCGGTTGTTAGGACAGCAAATTCCGCTTTCTCGCGGCCGCCTACGGCCGGATCAACAGCACCTGGACCTTGCCCAACCAGGTCGGCTGGCCGATCGCCAAGGAGCTGCTGTTCACCGCGCGTGTCGTTGAGGCGGAGGAGGCGCACCGCATCGGCCTGCTGAACCACCTCGTGCCCCGCGAGCAACTGCGGGCAAAGACAATGGAGCTCGGCCGCATGATCGCCGGCAACAATCTCGGCGCTGTCAAAGGCATCAAGCGCCTGCTGCAGAAGCAGATGGCGCAGGACCTCGAGCGGCAATGGCAGGAGGAGCGCGACTTCGCCCGCAACGAGTTCGAGAACGCCAAGGCCGAGGAGGCCTTCCCTGAATTCATCGCCCGCAAAGGCCGCCCGCTGAGCTGAAATCTCACTCGTCGTCCCGGCGAAGGCCGGGACCCACTGATCCGCTTCTCAGACGGCTGAAGAGTGGATCCCGGCGTTCGCCGGGAAGCCGATCTTGGGAGGCGGTGCAAAAGCCCTTCAGAAAGGGGAAAAGGCTGCAGTAGACCAAGCCGAGCTTGCAGCAAAATAGCTCAGTTCGTTTCGGGCTTCTTCTCTTTCTCGGCCTCTCTTACCGCTCCGGCCTCGGCCCGGCTGGTCGTCGCCATGAAATCGGCGAGCCGGTCGCGATAGACCGGGATCAGCGTTGCCGCATCTCGACCGCGCCAATCGATCGCGGCGTCCTGCCGATCGGCGAGCAGGGCCGCCAGCACCGGCTCGTTCGCCTTGCGCGAATAATGCGAGCCGTCATAGGTGTCCTTCGGGTCCTTGCTCAAGGTCAGCGGCGAGGGCACGGAGAAATCGAGAAACTGGTCATAGGCCGCGGCGATCCTGCCGATCGCCCCGAGATAAGCATCGAACCCGTCGGTCAGGCTGAAGGCGGCGATGCGCCATGCCGATTCTGGCGGCAGATACGCGATGGCGCGAGCCATCGGGAATTTCTCGCGCAGCTGGATGTAGGCCTCGGCACGTTCGGGGTGCACGTCGTTGGGCGGCGGGGATGGTTTGATCGGGACCGCCGGGTTGTAATAGTGCTTCTTGCTCCTGACCTCGAGGCGGGCGCGGAAATCCTTGTCATAGTACCGGTGGTGCGGCGCATCCCCCCGCAATGTGCGGATCGAGAAATCGAGCGCATCGAGCGACAGGTAGGTCGCGAAGATCGACGGCGCCGCCTCCCCGGTGCGGACGAAATCGGGCACATCGGCGGGGACGGTCGGCCCGATCAACTCGCTGCGCCTGATGTCGACGATGATCAGCTTCGGGGCAAAACCGCGCTGCCGCAAATAATCGGCGAAAACCAGGTATTCGCTGGCCTGACCGTCCGACACCGCCATGTTGAAGCAGCGATAGCCTTCGGCCTTTTCTTCCGGCAGCAGGGTGGCGCGCGAGGTGCCGAAGATCATGCAATCGTAATCGCTCATGCGTGGCAGAAAGCGGATCAGCTTCGCCAGCCGCTCGTTGAACGGATGGTTGATCTCCGTCAGAACGTTGCCGCGCAGGTACCATAACGGGTCGACGAGGCAGTTGACCGCGAAGCATGCCGCGACGATCACCCCGGCGGTCGCGAGCAAGGCTCCGATAAAGGTGACGAGCCGTTTTCTCGATCGCGTCATGGAGCGCGGCCTAATACTTGAAATAGAGAAATTCGCTGACGTGCCGCAGGCTGAGGCAGGCTAGCGCCGCGAGCACGCCGACGAACACCGCGCCGGCGAAGTTGGGCTGCCACTCCAGAGACCACTTCATCGGCGGGATCCACCGCGGCGCCGGGATGCGCTCGATCAGCGGCGGGTCGCGTTGCCGTTCGACGACCCCATAATTGTAGGCGGGGTGCCAGCGGGCCAGCAGCTGCTGGGTATTCGGCAGGAACCACATGAACGCCATCCACGCGATCAGCCACAGCACCAGTTCGAGATGCTCGGCTTCGACCGGCGGTCCATCGAACCGCATGCCGAGCCATTTGAGCGCGTCCGCCAACGGGCCGAGCGCCGCACCCCATGTTTGCGGCAGATTGAACATGCCGCGATAAATCTGCAAGGCCACATCGACGGTCGGGGCGCGATGCAGCACCAGGACCATCGTCAGCACGAAGAAGGTCACCAGCCGGGCGATCGTGTGCGACCACCAGGCGTTGATCGGCCGCCAGAACCTGCGCCAGGCATGGTTCGCCACCATTGTCGCGCCTTGCACGGTGCCCCACAGCGCGAAATGCCAAGCCGCGCCGTGCCACAACCCGGACAAGAACAGCGTGATCAGCAGGTTGCGGTAGAGGCGCCATACGCCCCGCCGGCTGCCGCCGAGCGGGATATAGACGTATCGGAGCAGGAAGCGCGTAAGCGTCATGTGCCAGCGGCGCCAGAAATCCACGACGTTGAGCGCCCGGTAGGGCGAGTTGAAATTGAGCGGCAGCTGGATGCCGAACAGCCGCGCGGCACCGAGCGCCATCTCCGAATAGCCGGAGAAATCGAAATAGAGCTGGAACTTGAACGAGATCGCCGCCTGCCAGGCAAGAAAGAAGTCGAGCGGCTCGCCGACCGCGGCCGCCTCGTAGGCGGGCGACACCAATGGCGCGAAATGGTCGGCCAAGACGACCTTCTTGAACAGCCCGATGACGAAGATCGTCACCCCGAGCGTGAAGTTGCTCGGCTTGACCGCGAACGCCCAGGGACCCTTGATCTGAGAAAAGATCTCGCTGTGATGGGTGATCGGGCCGGCCAGCAGCTGCGGGAAGAACATCACGAAGAAGCAGTATTCGAGGAAGTCGTGCTGCTCGACCTCGCCGCGGCTGGCATCGACCAGATAGGCGATCTTCTGAAAGGTAAAGAAGGAGATCCCGAGCGGCAGCAGGATGTGCTGCAAGATGAAATTGGTCTTGAACAGCTCGTTGGCCGTCTCGATGAAGAAATCGGTGTATTTGAAATAGCCGAGCACCGCGAGATCGACGACGATGCCGAAGGTCAGCAGCAGCGACACCCAATCGCCCCGGCCCATCTGCCGATAGGCCGTCAGCCCGCGCGCGACCAGGAAATTAAACAGCGCGAGGCCGAGCAGCAGCGGCACATAGACCGGGTTCCACCAGCCGTAAAAAAAGATCGAGGCGGCCAGCAACAGCCCCAACACGGCGCGCGGCCCGAGCAACTGCCGCACCGCGATATAGGCGGCCACCGTCGCCGGCAGAAACAGGAATAAAAAGACCGGGGAATTAAACAGCATCTTGCCGAATCATAACTCGCCAGCCCGGGTTATTTGCAACGACTAGATTCGAATTGGGCTCATGCGAGGACGATATTCACGATGGCGTGATCGACCGCTGCTTGGCGCCGTGGCAAATCCCTCGCGCATGGGTTCGCGCTCTCTATTGTCTTAGCGCCCATATAGCGCTCAATACCCCGACCGCGATGGGGTCTCCTCGGAAGCGCTACAAGGCCGATGGCTCCTACTTCGTTCGCTAAACGCGGCGGGAGCTTCACAGGCTCGCTATCGAGGCGGGGGCCGTTCCGCGGTTCGCCTCTATTATGCTACTTCGTCGAGTGTTTCTTCGTTTGCGCGATGGGCCGCCCCCTTGACTGATGGGGCGGAGAGGAGGTTCCGGTGGAGAATGTCTGGCTCCTTGCGTTAGGCGCCAACCCATCGAAAGAAGAATCTTGACCTATCTGCTGGTATTTATTGGCGGCGGGATTGGTGCTGCCCTGCGGCATGGTGTCAATGTCGCCTTCGCCCGCTGGTTCGGCACGGGTTTCCCGTTCCACACCCTGTTTGAGAACGTCGGCGGCTCATTGGTGATGGGACTCCTGATTGGCTATTTTGCCTTCAGGGGCAGCGCTCCGCAGCATGTTCGGATTTTCCTGACTACTGGTTTTCTCGGCGGCTTCACGACATTTTCCGCGTTCTCACTGGACGCGGTTTTGCTTTGGGAGCGCCACCACTATGGGACAGCCGCCCTCTATGTCGCGGCTTCGGTCATCGCCTCGCTCGGCGGTCTTGTGCTCGGCATGGCTTTGGTCCGCAATCTCACCTGAGAGAGCGCGGTGCTTAGTACGTGGGGTTGCGAGGTTGCCTGGCAGGGTTCTGAAAAACGGCCCAATTTAGTCCCGCACGTTGCCGCCGGCGGTTGAAGGCTGAGTTCCCTTCTTTAACGCTGCCATCGCGAAATTTGGAGCGGGCGAAGGGATTCGAACCCTCGACCCCGACCTTGGCAAGGTCGTGCTCTACCACTGAGCTACACCCGCATCCGGCCGATCCATATCATATCGGGGGAGGGGGTTTGCAAGCACTTGCCCAACGGCGCCGTGCCGCCGCATCGTGCCCCTATGGCATCGCCGCCGCTGACCCCCGACCAGCTTTTCGCCCGGCTCGACGCTATCGGCATCGCCCACAAGACGTACACCCACCCGCCGGTCTTCACGGTTGCCGAGGCGGTCGCCTTGCGCGGCCAATTGCCGGGCGGCCATTGCAAGAGCCTGTTCCTGAAGGACAAGAAGGGCGGGTTGTGGCTCGTCGTGACGCTCGAGGAATGCCGGGTCGATCTGAAACGGCTGGCCGACGTGCTCGCGGCGCCGCGCTTCTCGTTCGGCAATGCCGAATTGCTGTACGAGGTGCTCGGGGTCAAGCCCGGCAGCGTCACGCCCTTCGCCCTCGTCAACGATCGCGGCCACAGAGTCACGATCGTGCTCGATCGTACGATGCTCGGCCATGATCCGCTCAATTACCATCCGCTCGAAAACGACCGCACGACCGCGATCTCGCCCGCCGATCTGTTGCGCTTCATCGCGGCTTGCGGGCACACGCCGCGCATCCTCGATCTCGACATTCCGGAACGCGAACCGGCGCGCGTTTGAAAGCGGCCGGCGGAGCGTGCCGCGGCGCTTGTCATCCCGCCATCATGCCGCCATGTTCAGGCATGCATTCCCGGGAGAATACCCTATGGCGAATGAACCTTTGATCGGCGGTGGGCCGGGCGGCGGGGCCGCCGCCGCGGCGGCCGTCAAGGACGTGACGACGGCGAGTTTCATGGCCGAGGTCGTCGACGCGTCGTTCGACCAGCCGGTCATCGTCGATTTCTGGGCGCCATGGTGCGGCCCCTGCAAGCAGCTGGGTCCGATCCTCGAGAAGGTCGTGCGCGGCGCCAATGGCGCGGTCCGCATGGTCAAGCTGAACATCGACGAAAATCCCGAGATCGCGCAGCAGATGCGCATCCAGTCGATCCCCGCGGTCTATGCCTTCAAGGACGGCAGGCCGGTCGACGGCTTTGTCGGCGCGCTGCCGGAAAGCCAGGTCAAGCAGTTCGTCCAACGGCTGGGCGGCGGGGGCGGCGGTCCGTCGCCGGTCGACGAGGCGCTGGCGATGGCCAAGGAGGCGGTGCAGACCGGCGATCACGCCAGCGCCGTGGCGCTCTATTCCCAGATCCTGCAGCACGAGCCGGAACATATCGAGGCGCTCGGCGGGCTGGCGCGGGCGTTGGTCGCGCGCGGCGAGCTCGACAAGGCGCAACAGGCGCTGGCACGGGTGCCAAAGGAGAGCGCCAACCATGCCGACATCGTCGCGGCGCGCGCGGCCCTCGAACTCGCCGAGCAGGCGCAAAAGGCGATGGGCTCGGCCGGCAAGTTGCGGGCGCGGCTGGAGCAGAACCCGGACGATCACGAGGCGCGCCTCGAATTGGCGACCGCGCTGTTCGGCAGCGGCGAGCGCGAGGCCGCGGTCGACGAGCTGCTGAACCTCTACAAGCGCGACCGCAACTGGGACGAGGGGGCGGCGCGCAAGCAGCTCGTCAAATTCTTCGAGGCGATGGGACCAACCGATCCGCTGACCTTGAGCGCGCGGCGGCGGCTGTCCTCCCTGATGTTCTCGTAAGGCACGGCGTGAAAGGAAACGGGCCGGCATGAGCGATCACGATCGGGCGGTATTGCCCGACACCCTGCCGATCTTTCCGCTGACCGGCGTCCTGCTGTTGCCGCGCGGCCGGCTGCCGCTCAACATCTTCGAGCCGCGCTATCTGGCGATGACCCGCGACGCGCTCGGCGGCGAGCGCCTGATCGGCATGGTGCAGCCGAACGAGCCGCAACAGGACAACAGGGGCGGCGGCGCCATGAACCCGCCGGTCTATCCGATCGGCTGCGCCGGCCGCATCACCGCCTTCACGGAAACCGATGACGGCCGCTATCTGCTCACCCTGACCGGCGTGTCGCGCTTTCGCATTCGCGACGAATTGCCGTTGCTGAGCGGCTATCGCCGGGTCGTCGCGGAGTGGCAGTCTTTCGCGCACGATGTCGACACGCCTACCGGCGCGGAGTTCGATCGCGATCGCTTCATCCGCGGCCTGAAGGGGTTTTTCACCCAGCGCCAGATCTCGGCGGATTGGGAGGCGATCGAAAAGGCGGCGGGCGAGCACCTGATCAACTCGATCGCGATGCTGTGCCCGTTCGCGCCGAGCGAAAAGCAGGCATTGCTCGAAGCCCCCGATCTCGACGAGCGGGCGCGGCTGCTGATCGCCCTGGTCGAGATGGCCGCGGTCGACCCGGGTCAAAGCTTCTCGGCCGAGGAGAGCGGCGCCACGCGCCACTGACCTGACAGCCCCGCGAGATGAACCAGGAGAGCCCAAAGGACAATATGGACGAACCCTCCGACATCGATCCGAAACTGCTGGAGATCCTGGTCTGTCCATTGACCAAGGGGCCGCTGCGCTATGACCGCGCGGCGCAGGAGCTGATCAGCGAGGAGGCGGGTCTCGCCTATCCGATCCGCGACGGCATCCCGATCATGCTGGTCGACGAGGCGCGCGCCTTGCGTGATGACGAGATCGCGGTGAAGCGTCTGCCGCCGGTCGGCGAGCGGTGAGCGCCCCGCCTTGAATGCTGCCCCTCCCTGGCCGGTCGAGCTGCGCCTGAAAAAGGCCGAGAAGCGGCTCGAGATCAGCTTCGACGACGGCAAGCAGTTCAGCCTGCCGGCTGAATACCTGCGGGTCGAGAGTCCGTCGGCCGAGGTGCAGGGGCATGGCGCGGGCGAGAAGACGATCGTCGCCGGCCGCGCCCATGTCGGCATCATGGACCTCGAACCGGTCGGCAATTACGCGGTGCGCATCAAATTCGACGATCTGCACGACACCGGCATCTTTTCCTGGGAATACCTCTACCAGCTCGGAATCGAGCACGAAAAGCGCTGGCGCGCCTACCTCGCCGCAATCGCCATGAAGGGCCTCAGCCGCGAACCGCCGCGGGGGTAATCCGGACCGCGGGCGAGACGCCCGCGCTTCAACCTGCGGCAGGCGGGCGAGACGCCCGCGCTTCAACCTGCGGCAGGCGGGCCAGACGCCCGCGGTCCATGAGATTACAGCGGCTCTCCCTTCGCCAATCTAGGCCGGTCGCCGAGCACGCACATCGCGTGCTGCATCA
>Ga0209488_10000834_pt1 | contig 26188 bp, 22 predicted proteins | sample Rivendell_Oct201_8_FD_188349 | JGI IMG/M metagenome (GOLD analysis project Ga0209488, IMG submission 188349) | Vadose zone soil microbial communities from the Eel River Critical Zone Observatory, Northern California, USA -... | ecosystem: Environmental > Terrestrial > Soil > Vadose zone >...
GAGCAGCTGACGCCTGAACAGAAGACCATTTTCGATCAGCTGGTCGCGGGCCGCGGGCGAATTCTCGGACCATACAAAGTGTGGATCCATAGCCCGACGATTGCGGACGGCATGGAGCACATCGGCACCTATCTCAACAAGCGCGGCTCGCTGTCGGCGCGCGAGGTCGAGATTGGCATTCTGGTCATCGCGCGCCACTGGGATGCCGATTATGTCCGTCAGGCTCATATCCGTGAAGGCAAACGCGTCGGCCTTGCTCAAGAGACCGTCGATGCGCTAGTGGCCGGCACCGACCCAAAGCTGACCGATCCGCATGAGCGCGGTTTCTATGAGTTCGCCAACGCACTGGCGACCGGCGCCAGGCTTCCGGATGCAAAATTTGCGGACCTTGAAAAGGTCCTGGGCCGAAACGGCATCGCAGAGGTGCTGGTTCTCCTTGGCTACTACACGTCGGTGGCGCTCGCGATGAAGATCCACGAAGTGCCGATACCGCAGCAACAGCCGTGATCAGAACCGCAGAACGCGGAACCAGCGCGCGATGTTCAACAGCGTCATCAGCGCAGACGCCACATAGGTGAAAGCCGCGGCTCGCAGCACGGTACGGGCGGCGGGCATGTCGGCTGCCGACAGATAGCGGCCTCGCTCAAGCACCGGCAAGGCCTTGCCGAAGCTGGCGTCGAGCTCGACCGGCAACGTGACCATGTGGACCGCGACGCGGGCTGTCAGCAGCACCAGACCAGCGAGGATTTGCAGGCCGAACAGGAAAGGCGCCCTGACGAGAATGAGGATCACCGGCGCCAGCAACAAAAGGCCGCTCGCAATGCGATCGACCCAGACCAGCTTTCTCACCAGATCAAAGCGGATGGCGAACGCGCGCTCCCCGTTGGCGTGCTGCACGGCATGCGACACCTCATGCGCAGCGACCGCGACCGCCGCCACCGAGCGCCCGTCGTGATGCTGCGGCAAGAGCCGCACCGCGGGCTCCTCCGGATCATAGTGGTCCCCGTCACCGGTGAGTTCGACCTTGACGCCGTGCAGCCCGGCGACATCGAGGAGATGGCGCGCCAGCTCCCCGCCGGTCCCGGGCAGGTCAGGCCGCTCGACCCCGTGGCGCTCCAGGACATGCCGCACCCACCATTGCGGCCCCAGGAGAACCACCAACAGAATGGCCAGCGCCAGAAGCAAAATGATCGGCATGAGGCAACGTCACCTGTTTGGTCACCTGTTTGCGATCGGCGTTGCAATCAAGCTTTGCAATCAGCCTTGCCACCGGCGATCCAGGGCCCTCCCCGCTGCTATATCGCAACCGCAATCATAGACCTAGCGTACGCCGGACCGGCGAGTAGCCTTTAGGCAGTAGCCACAATACACTACCATGTGGAACGAACACATTTCCCGCAGGCACTCCATGCACAAGAGATCTTGCCTCCTCTGTTGCCTCGCCGCTTTTCTTCCACCCCTGATCGCGGATGCGGACGCGCAGACCTTCTATGCGGGGAAGCAGCTCACGGTGCTCGTCAACTATGACGCCGGCGGGCCGACCGACATCGAGGCCCGCGTCTTTGCGCGCCACATTGGCCGGCACATTGCAGGCACTCCCAACGTGATCGTGCAGAACATGGGGGGAGCGGCAGGGCTGATCGGCACCAAGTACCTCGGCGAGGTCGCCCCGAAGGATGGAATGATTCTGGGTTATCTCACCGCGGCCTCACAACGCTATGTCACCAACCCGGAACGCTTCACCGTCGATTTCCGCAGCTACGAATTCATCGCCGCCATCCCGAGCGGACGGATCCATTTCATGCGTTCGGATGTGAGGCCCGGGATGAAGACGGCGGCCGATCTGGCAAAAGCCGAAAACCTGGTGGTGGGCGGGCTTGGACGTGATGCGCCCAAGGATATGTCGATGCGCCTGACGCTCGATATGCTGGGCGTGCCTTACCGCTACGTGACGGGCTACAATTCAAGCGCGCAGGCGATGCTTGCCATGCAGCGCAACGAGATCAGCTATCACGCCGATTCTCCACCGATCTACGCGACCAAGGTCGAGCCCCTGATCAAGTCCGGCGATCTCGTCACCACCTACTACGACCCTGGCTTCAATGGTGCGGAATTCAGCGTGCCCAAGCAAATGAAAGGGCTGCCGATCTTGCCGTTCCACGAGCTGTACAAGACGCTCAAAGGCGGCCTGCCGACGGGGACGCTGTGGGACGCCTATCTGTCGCTCCTGACCGTCAATGGCACCATGTATCGGCTGATCGCCATGCCACCGGGCACCCCGCAGGCCGCCGTAGCCGAGTTGCGCCAGGCGGTGCTAAAGCTCAACGACGACAAGGCCTATATCGAGGAAGCGCAGAAAACGATGGGCGAGGCGCCGGAGTACGTATCGAACACAAACCTCAATGCCGAGGTCCACAACGGCCTGTCGATCGCACCGGAGACCAAGAGCTTCATGCAGGAGTATGTCAAACGCGGCGAGAGCCGATAGACAAGCTCCCCGTCCAAAATCCACGCCCGATGCCGATCAGCGGCGCCGACGTCAAGACTCACGATCCTCATCAGACTTCTTCACCCATCCAGAGAGAGCCAGCAATGACCGAGACTGCCACCCATGACGTGGCTGAACGATTCCTGACGCTGCACGAGTTCATCCCAGCTGCGCGGAAAAAGCTGACCGATGACAAGTGGGACTACATGGTCGGCGGAGCCGAGACGGAAACGACGCTGAAGCGGAACCGGCTGGCGCTCGATTCACTGGGATTCCGGCCACGCGTGCTACGTGACGTGTCAAATGTTGACTGTTCGGCGAGTTTGTTTGGCAAAAAGATGCGCATCCCGGTGATGCTCGCGCCGGTCGGCAGCATCCAGCGTTTCGATCCAGGCGGCTCAGCCGCGGTCGCTCGTGCAGCTGCAACATTCGGTGTGCCACAGATGGTCAGCTCCGTTTCCGAGCCGGGCCTCGAAGCAACCGCAGCCGCTGCGACCGGCATGAAAGTATTTCAGCTTTACGTGCGTGGCGACGACGCCTGGGTCGAGGACATCATCGACCGCGCCATGGCGGCGGGATACGACGCCTTCGCGTTCACTGTCGACGTTGCAATCTACAGCCGCCGCGAGCGCGACATTACCAAACGCGCCGCGATGCGGTCGTCCGCAGACGCCACTGCGCAGCGCTATCAGGCCATGCTGAGCTGGCCGCAGATCAAGCGGTTTCGGCAGCGCTGCAAGCTGCCGATGATCATCAAGGGCATCCAGACGGCCGAAGACGCGGTCATCGCCTGTGATCACGGTATCGAAGGCATCTACGTCACCAACCATGGTGGCCGGCAACTCGACCATGGGCGAGGAACGATCGACATTCTGCAGGAGGTGGTGGAGGCGGTGCGCGGCCGCGCGCAGATCATCGTCGACGGGGGCTTCTGCCGGGGCACCGATGTCGTCAAGGGCATTGCACTTGGTGCCAACGCGGTGTCGATCGGGCGACTCTATCTCTATGGCCTCGCCGCCGCCGGCGAGGCCGGTGTCCATCGTGTGCTGGAGCTGTTGGAGACGGAGATCCAAATCGGGCTTGGACTGCTGGGCGTAAACAGCTTCTCCGAGCTTGATAAGTCCTGCCTTCAGCCGGTAACGCCGGTCAATTCGCCCCACGTCTTCAGCGCCTTCCCGCTGCTGGAGATTACCGAGGCGCTCAGAGGTAGATATTAGAGCCAATTCTTCCATTTGAAGAAAACATAGGGCAAGGCCGCCGCGATCAGCATCAACACGATGGCGAGCGGATAGCCCAATTGCCACTCGAGCTCCGGCATATGCTTGAAATTCATGCCGTAGATCGACGCGACCAAGGTTGGCGGCATGAGCACGACTGCCGCGATCGAGAATATCTTGATGATGTTGTTCTGCTCGATCGAGACGACGCCGAGCAGGGCATCGAGCACGAAAGTGATCTTGCTGGAGAGATAGCTGGCATGGTCGGACAGGGATTGAACGTCGCGCTGCATGCCACGCAGCTGCGAGCGGATATCCTTTGCCCAGCGCATGCTGTCTGCTTCATTGGCGAGGTACAGCAGCACACGCCCGATGGAGACGAGGCTCTCGCGAACCTTGGAGGTGAGGTCGCCCTTGCGCCCGATCGCCTTCAGGATCTCCTGATGACTGCGTGTCTGGTCCGTCTCCGGTTCGAAAATGTCGTGCGAGACGCGATCGACCTCGGCACCGATCCGCTCGAGAATATCGGCCGCCCGGTCGATCACGGCGTCGAGCAGTTCCATCAGGACCGATTCGCCGTTGATGCCGGCCGGGCAGACCCTGGCAAGCTTGCTGCCGACAATCATGAACGGGCGCGGCTCGTCGTAGCGAACCGTGATGAGCCGATGCCCGGACAGGATGAACGTCACTGCCGTGGTCTTGGGCGTGTCCGTGTCGGACTGACACATCAGGGTCGCGGTCATATAGCGCGCGCCGTTCTCCACATAGAGACGGCTGGTGACCTCGATCTCCTGCATCTCCTCGCGTGTAGGTACTGAAATGCCTACAACGCTCTCAACCAGCCTGTCCTCGGTCTGAGTGGGCTGGATCAGATCAAACCAGATGGCGCTATCCGGGACCTGGTCGCCGGACGCCACCGGGACACGATCAAGGGACGCTCCGTGCGGAACATAAACCGAGAGCATGGCCGCGTCGTGCCCCCAATCCCCCGAGCTCACCAACAGGTGCGCTCAATCAAACTCGCCCCATCGGGCACTGAATGACCTAATAGGGGTGGAACATGCAAGCCTGTTGACGGCACTCAGGCGAGGCGGCAGCGGCGCTTGCCAATCAGGCTGCCAAGCCCCCGGAACGCCAACGGTCGCTGCGGGGGGCGACAGGCGCGTAGGCCATGTTCTTCGGCTCGCTCTGGTAGCGTATCGCCGCAGCGACGGCGGAAATTCCAATCTTGCCGTAGCGACAATCAAGGCTCTGCACCTCAGGCTGGGTCTTCGGTGGGGACTTTCGGCTTGCTGGCATTGGGGACCTCTCGTTGACGGGAAGGACGCTGTCTAGGCCAAAGGGCCGGCGCGCAGCCAGGATCGACACGAAAAATCGTGGGAAATCGTGAGCTGTGGCGACGTTCGCCGGCCCCAGCGCAGCGGTTACATTGGCTTGCCGATTGTGAAAGGAGACTTAACCCGCGCGGGTTATTTCAGCTTAATTATATACCACCGGCCACGGGCCTGACCGCGAATACTGGTATTATTCACATGTGTCGGGTCATGAAACTGCGATATTCTTGCCACAGTTTCCAAGGACAATTTGGTTAACGAGACGTAGCGCTGGAAGTCTCGGGGGGCTTTCAGCTATCTGGTATGCCTCGAGTCGGGGTGCCCCACACTTCTGTGCAATGAGGCGGATCAAGGCCTGACCTATGGCAATTCGTGGAAGCGCGTGCGTCTTGTTTGGCTTGTTACTGGCTGGTTGCATGCAGGCAACCTTGGAGCCGGCGAGCGAGTCTAATTTCACTGCGAGGGACAAAAAGCTGCTTGCGAATGCGCCTTACGCGCAAGCGAGCATCCCGCAGACCTATCAGCGCCACATCGTGGACTATCACCGATCTGAGGCGCCCGGGTCGATCGTCATCGATACCGATGCCCGGTACCTCTACTACGTGCTGCCCGACAAGAAGGCCATCCGCTACGGCGTGACGGTTGGTGAAGATGCACTCTCGTTCTACGGGATCGCCAAGGTTGGCCGCAAGGAAGAATGGCCGTCGTGGGTGCCGACTGCCGACATCAAGAAGCGGCTTGGCAATCTCCCCAACTTTGTCGAAGGCGGGCCACACAACCCGCTGGGCGCGCGCGGCATCTATCTCTACCAGGGCAATAAGGACACCCTGTTCCGGATCCACGGCACCAACCAGCCCGAGTATATCGGTCAAGCCATTTCATCCGGCTGCATTCGGCTGACGAATGAGGACGTGATCGACCTCTTCAATCGCGTGAAGCTTGGCGCGATCGTGGTTGTGCTGGCGCCCAAGCAGGGCGACTCGCCCTGGAACTCCCGGGTCGCCACGGTGAACCCGAAAGAGGATTAGGCGGAGGCTGCAGGCAGAAGCCGCAGCTGGAGGCTAAAGCGGATGTGAAATTTCCGAAGGCGCCGAACCTCAAGGTTCGGCGCCGACTGATTCATAGGACACGATCCGAGACCGACCGGCTCGTCGATCAAACCAGCCGCTGCTGCTTCGCCCAATCCAGCGTGCGGTCAAGCGCTCTCCCCAGCCGCTCGAACAGCAGATCAATCTCTTCGGCGGAAATGATCAGCGGCGGGCAAAGCGTAATCACATCGCCGGCAAGAGAGCGCACGATCAGGCCCTCCTCCTCGGCAAATGCAATGACGCGCGGGCCTACCCCTGCCTTGGGCTCGAACGGCCGCCTGGACGCCTTGTCGGCCGCAAGCTCAAGCGCCCCGACCAGCCCCATCCCTCGCGCGTCGCCCACCAGCGGATGCTGGCCGAGCGCAGAGAGCCGCGCCAGGAATTGCGGCGATTTGCGTGCAACGGCCTCGGGGACTCGGTCACGCTCATAGATCTCCAGGGTCTTGAGCGCCACGGCAGCCGCCACCGGATGCCCCGAATAAGTGAAGCCATGGCCGAACGCCCCAATCTTTCGGCTTTGGTCGACAAGCGCCTGATACATCGCCTCCGGCACCGTCACAGCTGCCATCGGCACATAGGCTGAGGTCAGCGCCTTCGCGACCGAGATCGAATGAGCCTCGAAACCGAGAAGCGTGCAGCCGAACCCCTGCCCCAATCGGCCAAACCCGCAAATCACCTCGTCCGAGATCATGTAGACATCGTATTTCCGGCAGACCTCGCTGATCCTGGCGAAATAAGTTTTCGGCGGCACGATGACGCCGCCCGCGCCCATGACTGGCTCAGCAATGAATGCGGCAACGGTCTCCGGCCCCTCACCGACAATCATCGCCTCAAGGTCGGCCGCAAGACGGGCCGCGAATTGCTCCTCGGTCTCGCCCGGAAGGGCAGACCGATAGTGATGCGGACAGCTTGTGTGAAGAATGCCCGCAATCGGCAGGTCGAAGTCGATATGGTTGTTGGGCAGCCCGGTCAGCGAGGCCGCCGCAATCGTCACGCCGTGATAGGCCCTGATGCGGCTGATGATCTTCTTTCGACGCGGCCGCCCAAGCGCGTTGTTCATGTACCAGACGAGCTTGATCTGAGTGTCGTTTGCTTCCGAGCCTGAGTTGCAGAAGAAAACTTTGGACGTTTCGACCGGCGCAATCTCTTTGATCTTCTCGGCAAGCTCGATGGCCCCGTCGTGGCTCTTGGCCGTGAACAGATGCGCAAATGACAGCTTGTGCATCTGACGCGTTGCAGCCTCGATGAGTTCCTCGTTGCCATGGCCGAGCGCCGTGCACCACAGCCCCGCCATTCCATCGATGTAGGATTTGCCGTTGCTGTCGTAGAGAAAGACGCCCTGCCCGCGGTCGATCACGAGCGGCCCGGTGTTCCGGATCGCAGCCAGATTGGTATAGGGGTGGATCAGCGTTTCGATGTCGCGAGTGGCGAGATTGCTGAGCATGGCTTTACTTTCGCGCGGAGGAGCCACGATACTCGCCGCGCAAGCCCAGCCGTGTCAAAGCTTTCCACGCGCGGTCGCTTCAAATTTGGGGCGCGGCGGCGGAAGCGGGACGTTCTCGCTATCATCGGCCTCTACCGGCGGATCGAGCACCTGCCATTGGCACATCGCAAAACGACCGCGCGGGCGCTCCTGCAGATCCACGTGAACATGGTCCTCGTGGTAGCCGTCCGAGCCCGGGCCGAGCACTGTCGAGAAGCGCTGACACGCATCCCGTCGCATCCGCTCGCGAAAGTCCCTTGCGACATGCGGGTCGGTCAGACCAATACGCCTTCCGTCAGCCAGCCTTATCTGGCGGATATCGATGGCGTTCGCTTTGCCATGCTCGCTGAGCTGGGCGCCGACAACGTTGTTGCGGCCGCGACAATGATATGAGGCATAGTTATCGATCCCACGCAGCGGCGCGCCGAGCGCGAGCGCGGCGGCCGCCAGATCCTCGCGCACCCAGTGCACGATCGCTTCGGCCATGCTGCAGCGAAGCGTTGCCGGCGGACTGAGCGCAACGCGACTGCCGTCAGGCATGACCACGGCCTCAAGCCGCACCGCGTCGGTCACCGCGCAATCCCCCGGCCCATCCAAGGTCTGAAGCGGGGCCGCAATGGCCAGCTCTGAATTCATGAGCAGCTGGCAGGCAGGCGCATCATGCGAGGCCTGTGGCGGCACTGGCCGTGGCCTCGGCAGCGGCACGACCTCCGCGGCCGCGCCGCCAACGGCGGCCAGAAGCATGATCAGTGACAGGATTGCTTTCACACCGGCATTCTGGCTCGAATGAAGACGTCAACTAGGCAGCGATACTGGGGTTCGGAAGCATCGGATGCAAGGTATCGATCATTTCCGGATGTGCGCAAGTCTGACGAAAACCACAGGTTCCGAGAAGACCAATTCCGCCGCATTGCGCATCCTGCTTGCGGGCATTACTCAAGAGATCGCGGGTACGCGTCGGATGCGTGGGATCGGATGCATGGGAGGAGTGGCCACTCCGCTCACCCCCTATCGATGAATCTTGCGAGCGGTGATGTCAAGCTTCGACGTTGTTGTCTGTGGTCTTGGCGTGACGGGGTGCGCGGCCCTTCGCGACCTCTCTCGCAGAGGCCTGCGTGTGCTCGGCATTGATCGATTCGCGCCGGGGCATGACCGCGGCTCATCACATGGCGCAACCCGCGTCATTCGCCTGGACTATTTCGAGCATCCTTCATACGTGCCGCTGCTACGTCGCGCCTACGAGCTGTGGCACGAGTTGGAGCAATCGTCAGATCAGAAACTCATTCATATCACCGGCATCGTGGAGATCGGCCCTCCGGATGGCATGCTGATCACCGGCGTTCTCGCATCGATCAGACAGCACTCTCTTCGTCACGAATTGTTGAGCGCCGAGGATCTGACGCGTCGATATCCGGCATTTTACCTCCCGTCGCACTACCAGGCGGTCGTGCAACCTGATGGCGGGTTCCTTGCCGCCGAGCTATCAATCCATGCCATGTTGGCTTTGGCCAAGGAGGCCGGCGCCGAGATTCGTTCCGGGGAGACCATTCGCGCGATCGAGCCGAGTTCCACCGGAGTGCGCATCGTCACCGACCGTGCGCGCATCGATGCCGGCTCTGCGGTGATCGCCGTTGGCCCATGGATCAAATCGATACTGCCGGAACTGAAAGCTCCTTTGAGGGTGACGCGACAGGTGATTTCCTGGTTCTCGCCTCGCCAGCCGGCGTTGTTCCAGTCGGAACACTTTCCAGTCTTCCTCATGGAAAGCCACCACGGCATTCACTATGGCTTCCCGCTTGACGGTGACGGACTCATCAAGGTCGCCAAGCATCACCACAACGACGAAACAGTTGATCCTGACGCTTGCGACCGGACGGTCTCGATCGCTGACGAAAACCTGATCCGATCAGCGCTCGCCGATCATCTCCCCGACGCCAACGGACGCCGGGTCAAGGCCACGACCTGCCTTTACACTGTCACACCCGACGGCGATTTCATTGTCGACAGCCTTCCCGGCTATCCGCATGTTGTTGTTGCGTCGCCATGCTCGGGCCACGGGTTCAAATTTGCGCCGGTGATCGGCGAAATTCTCGGCGACCTGGTGACTCGATGCGAGCCAAGGCACGAGATCGGCCGCTTTTCCCTCAAGCGCTTTGCTTAATGGGCTTTGCTTGTCCCGGCCTTCGCGACCGGCCTACTTGGCCTCGGGCGCAAAAGCCTTGGCGTAGCGCTCGGCGATATCCGGGGGCGAGGAGACGATCAGTCGGACGACCTTTTCGACCTCCTCGCTCGAGACCAACCCAATCTCCTGCTTGGATCGCTCGGCGTCGGCAAGAAACTCGCGATCCTGGCCGAGAGCCTTGAAGGCAGTGATCAGTGCCGCAATTCGCTCAGCCGGCACGCCGGGCGGCGAAATGATGGGGCGCGCGGCCGTCTTCTGGGTGAAGTGCAGCTCAAGCACCTTGCGATCGTCTGCGTTCTTGACAAAATCCAGGGCGTTCGGCAGGTCCGCCAGCTCCGGTTCGTTTGCCAATGCGCCCTGCATCAGCATGGTGACCTTCTTCTCACTCAGCCAATGCGGTCGCACCACCTTCAGGCTCGACCAGGAAAAATCTGCAATGCCCTGGACCTCGCCCCGTTCAATCGCAAGAGCGATCTCAGCTGTACTGTTGTATCCGGTGACGACCTTGAATTTTGTCCCCAGCAAGGAATTGTAGAGCCTCGGGGTCGTTTCCGGGTCGACGCCCGCGATCCCGCCAACGATCAACTCTCTCTCCAGCAAATCCCTCGCGCTCCGATGCGTGGAGGTCGCATTCCACGCCAGCGTCACGGCCGTTTCGCTGTTGAGACTCGCCAACCAGCGGAACTTGTCGATCTCGAAGCGAGCGCTGCTCGGATAAGTGAGCTTGGCAAGCAGCATGCCGCGCTGAATGAGCGCGATTGCTGTTCCATCGCGTGGAGCCGTGCTGAACATGTAGTTGGTGGCCGCCATGCTGCCGGCGGCTGGCATGTTCTGAACGATGATCGGAGGGTTGCCGGCGATATGCCGGCCGAGATGCCGCGCTACCAGGCGCGCCTGATGATCGTATCCACCTCCGACGCCGGCGCCCACAATGAGCGTAATCTGCTTGCCAGCGTAGAAATCCTGCGCCGCCGCCGGGAGCAAGCCGGAGCCTCCGACCGACAGAACAGTCAGCACAGAGACAAGTCGCATACGCGTTCGAACGATTTGCATCATGGTCTTGCCGGCGTTGGCCGTGTCCTCCGAGACCGCTATTCTTGGGAAATACTCGGTCTCCATTCATGAAATGCTGCAATGCCCCCTACAATTTCGCACCAATTTGTCCAGACCATGCCGCAGTACAGAGCCTTTGGTTGTAGATCATGTAATATTCTATCAGAAATAATTCACATCCCTGCTGCGTCCTTCAGGCGGCTTTATTCGTATAGTCTTTAGTCCAGCGAAATCGCTCAAGTCCGGTCATCAACGACTGGACACTAAATACAGGGGAACGCTCATGCTCGGGTTGATGCAGGATTGGCCACTGCTCTGCCATCGCATTATCGACCACGCGGCTCTCAACCACCCCGCGCGGCGCGTTGTTTCACGCTCAGTCGAAGGTCCAATACACACGACCAACTATCAAGACGTCCGGGCACGCGCCCTCCGCGTCGCCAAGCGGCTTACCAAGGACGGCACCACGCTCGGCGACCGGGTCGCGACCCTGGCATGGAACACCTGGCGCCACCTGGAAGCCTGGTATGGGATCCTCGGCATCGGAGCGATCTATCACACGATCAACCCGCGGCTCTTCCCAGAGCAAATCACCTGGATCGTGAACCACGCCGAAGATCGGGTCATGCTGGTCGACCTCACCTTTGTGCCACTCATTGAAAAGCTCGCAGCACGCCTTCCTTCGATCGAACGCTATGTCGTCCTCACCGATGCTGCTCACATGCCCGCGACGTCGCTCAGGAACGCCGTCAGCTACGAAGACTGGATTGCCGAAGTCGATGATGACTTCAGCTGGCAATCGTTCGATGAAAATACTGCGGCCGGCATGTGCTACACATCCGGCACGACCGGAAACCCCAAGGGCGTCGTGTATTCGCATCGATCGAATGTCCTGCATTCAATGATCGTGAGCGCGCCGGACGCCATGGGAATTTCCAGCTGCGACATCGTCCTGCCGGTCGTGCCCATGTTCCACGCCAACTGCTGGGGACTGGCGCTGACCGCTCCCATGCAAGGCGCGACGCTGGTGATGCCCGGCGCCAAGCTTGACGGGGCCTCCATCTACGAGTTGCTCGAGACCCAGCGAGTCAGCTTCACCGCGGCGGTCCCGACTGTGTGGATGATGTTGTTGCAGTATCTGGAAGACAGCAAGGCGAAGCTTCCAGACCTGAAGAGAGTCCTCATCGGCGGGTCCGCTTGCCCGCGTGAAATGTTGCGAATATTTCAGGACAATTATGGCGTGGCTGTGTGCCACGCCTGGGGCATGACCGAAATGAGCCCCCTGGGATCGCTGGGCTCGCTGAAACCTGAATGCGCTGTTCTGACTGGAGAGCAGCGCCTGGATGTGCAGGTGAAGCAAGGGCACGCGCCGTTCGGCGTCGAGATGAAGATCGTCGACGATGCCGACAAGAAGCTGCCGCGCGATGGCAAAACCTTCGGACGGTTGAAAGTGCGCGGGCCAGCTGTTGCTGGAGCCTACTTCCGGGACTCAGGCAGTATTCTCGATCAAGACGGCTTCTTCGACACCGGCGACGTCGCAACCATTGATCAGCACGGTTATATGCACATCACCGACCGCTCCAAGGACGTCATCAAATCCGGAGGGGAATGGATTTCATCAATCGAGCTCGAGAACCTCGCGGCAGGCCACCCCCAGGTGGGCGAGGCCGCCGTCATCGGCGTCAAGCATTCGAAATGGGGCGAGCGCCCGCTCTTGATCGCAGTGCCTAAGAAAGGACAGGCGATTCTGAAGGAGGAAATCCTGGCCTTCATGCGAGGGAAGGTGGCGGACTGGTGGCTGCCCGACGAGGTGGTATTCGTGACCGAAATACCGCATACAGCGACAGGCAAAATCCTCAAAACTGCGCTGCGAGAGCAATATCGCGATGTCCTCCTGCCAGCGACCGCCGCGCATTGAGCTCGACCGCACCCAAAAGTTGGGGGTTAGACCCTACCCCTCACAACGCCATAATTCCGTGCGACATGCTGCGGATCAGTCATTGGTGATCTCAAGCAGGCAAGGATTATGAGTACTTTTGATGCGGCCGTGCCCGCGGCGCAGCCCAGCCTAGCCGCACGTTTCCGGCTGCCCACGGGCCCCATTCAATTCCTGGGATTTGACAAAGACTATTGGCAGCTCTGGATTCGAGGGTCCGCTCTTCTGGCGCTCACCCTCGGCATCTATCGCTTCTGGCTGACCACCGATACGCGCCGATTTCTCTGGTCGAACACGGAGATGCTCGGTGAGCCCCTCGAATATACTGGAACCGCGCGCGAGCTTCTGATTGGCTTCCTGATCGCGGTCGCCATTCTCATTCCATTCTACGCCCTCATCTTCCTGCTGGCGCTCACGCAGGGACTGATCGGGCAACTGGCGGGCGTGATCGGCTTCGCCCTCGCAACTGTTCTCGGTCACTACGCCGTTTTTCGCGCTCGCCGCTATCGATTGACCCGGACGGTTTATCGTGGCGTGCGATTCCATCAGACCGGGTCGGCCTGGTACTACGCCATCATGGCAGTGCTCTGGTGGACCGTGGTCATCTTGACACTCGGCCTTGCGTATCCGATCGCGCTGTCGCGCCTCGAGCGATTCAAAATGCGCAACACGTGGCTCGGGAATCTGCAGGGGCGATTCGAGGGCTCCGCCGCCGGCCTGTTCATTCGCGGTCTTTTCATGTGGCTCGTTGTGGTCGGGCCACTGATCGCGTCGCTGGTCGCATTCGTCTTGGCCCTTGACACTGCATTGCTGCGGGAGCTGATTTCGACCAACGATGACGACGCCCTGAGCCGTCTGATCGAAGCCCATCCCAGCGTGGCGTTTGCATCGGCATTTGGCATCGGCGCTCTCATTTGGGCGGCGCTTGCCGGCATGCTTCTTTACCCGGTCTTTCAGGCCATGGTGCTGCGCTGGTGGGCGTCTGGCTTGCGCTTCGGCGACATGGCGGCGAGTTCGACTCTGCGCACGGGTGAGGTGTACGGCACCTATCTTCGCTACATCGGATGGTCGATGGTGTTCAGCACCATCGCCTCATTTGTGCTGATACTGTTGGGTGCTGCCGGCGCGGCCTCCCTATGGGCCACCGGCGTCCTCGATAAGGAATGGTTTTCGAGCGTAGGCGAAATTGCCACGGCGATTTTGGGCGTCATCATCTACGTGGCATTTGCCCTGGGCTACGCGGCGATCTACCAGGTCAAGGTCAGGCTTGGCTTGTGGCGCGCGGTCGCAAACAGTGCCGGACTCTCCAATCCCGCCACGCTCGGGACGATCTCCTCGGTCGGTGCGCCAGCCTCGCCCGTGGGTGAAGGGCTGGCCGACGCGCTCAATGTTGGCGGTTTCTGATCGTCATGACCACGTCCGGCCAGGCAACCTATTTCGACGGCGTGACCAGCGCCCGGCACGACGTGACGGTGACGCTTGGAGCATCGGCGCTCCAGATCCACGCGTCTGACGGCCATATGCTGGCCGAATGGCCCTACGCCGAGCTTGAGCCCATCGCCTCGCCTCAAGGACTGCTTCGCGTCGGTCGGATCGACAATCCGGTGCTGGCGCGCCTCGACGTGCGCGATTCCACGCTTGCGGCCGCGATCGACGATTTGTCCGTGCCGATCGACCGCAGCGGTCGCACCGAGCGACGCGGCCGTCGCAAGGTCGTGTTCTGGAGTCTGGCTGCAACCGTCTCGCTGCTGCTGGTTGCTATCTTCGGCGTGCCTGAGATTGCCGGTCGCCTCACTCCCCTTGTCCCCTATGCGGCTGAGGTCAGGCTAGGCGCTGCCGTCGACGCACAAGTCCGCAGCATGCTCGACAAGAGCGGTGCTGGGCCGCGGTTTGTCTGTGGTAGCGGCGAGGTAGAGCAAGCAGGACGCGCGGCCTTTGACAAGATGTTCGCTAAGCTCGAACAGGCAGCCGGGCAACCGATTCCGCTGCGTGTCTTGGTCGTGCGCAGCGAAGACGCCAACGCCGTCACTTTGCCTGGGGGCACTATCTATGTCTTCCACGGCCTAATCGACAAAGCGGAGAACGCCGACGAGGTCGCTGGTGTCATCGCCCATGAGCTCGGCCACGTGGCGCATCGCGATGGCACTCGAACGGTGCTGCAACACGGCGCCATGTCGCTGCTCTTTGGCCTGCTGCTCGGAGACTTCGTGGGCGGAGGCGCCGTCATCATCGCGGCAAAGACCATTCTGCAAACAAGCTATTCCCGCGACGTGGAGACCTCCGCCGACGCCTACGCCGTTGACCTGATGAAAGCCCTCGGCGCCGATCCACGCGCCTTGGGAACCATCCTCACGCGTGTTGCTGGCAGCAGCCATAGCCCCCTCAAGCTTTTGCTTGACCACCCCGAGACCAAGGAGCGCGTTGATGCTATAAATGCACGCTCCGGAGCCGGATCCGCCGAGCCTATACTCACACCGTCAGAGTGGACTGACGTGAGACGGATTTGTTCGGAATCGAAAGGCTAGTGCCGCCGATTTGAAGTCCTACAGCACTTGAAGCAAGCTCGGTAAGGAACTTCAAATCGGCGGCAATAGAACCATAGAGTGCTAGTGCCCCTTTGTTTCCGAAGTTCGTGCCAGGGGGTGCTGCGACGTATCACGAACTTGGGAAACAGGGCGCTAGCCGATGTTGCGACGCTACATCGCCGAACAACCGACGTCCCGGCTTGCGGTCTGGGCTCGACGGACCGCGGCGTTCTCGCTCATTGCTACAATCCTGGCCATCGTCATCGTCCGCTCGGGGCTGCTCGAGTTCAAACCGGCGCTCGCGACGTTTGGCGGCGCTCTGGTGTTCTCGATCGTCGCGCTGCTGCTCGCATTCGCTGCCTTTGTGGTGATCTGGCGTGAAGGCCTGATGGGCATCGGCTATTCGCTCACCGCGATCGGCATTGGCCTGGCGCTCCTGGCCTATCCAGGCTATCTCGCGCTGGCATCCTATCGGCTGCCCTGGATCTACGACATCACGACGGATCCGATCGATCCGCCGCGCTTTGAAGCGCTGGCACGGGTCCGCCCACGCGATGCCAATCCGGTCATTTATGCCGGTCTTTCCGCTGCAGAGCAGCAGCGCAATGCCTATCCCGAAATCGAGCCGCTCGAGCAGGAGGCGACCCCACAGGCCTCCTATGATGCAACGCTTGCGATCGTCACCAAGCGCAAATGGAACATCGTGGCTCGCCGGCCTCCGGAGCGAGGGCGCGAAGGTCGTATTGAAGCTGTGGCTCGAACCGCCATCATGGGGCTGCGCGAAGACGTTGTCATTCGGGTCCGCGCCGACGGCCAGGGCTCACGCATCGACATCCGATCATCGTCGCGTTACGGCTCGTTTGATTTCGGCTCCAATGCGGCGCGCGTTCGCACTCTGATCGACGATATCGATGATGCGATCGGACGCCAGAAGCCGGAGCAGCCGACCGCCGCAACCAAGAAGGCGAAGGGGCCACCCGCGAAGGCACCACCGTCTCAGCCGCGCAACCGATAGACACCGTTGAGAGACGGCGCCCCGTCAGTCACGACCAGCCCGCGCGTGACCAGGTCTTCCAGATGCGCGAAGACCGAGAGTCCGGCCGCTCTGGTCAACCGTGAATCAAGCCCGACGTAGATCCCCTGCACCAGTGTCGGGATGTCGGAACTGCCGTCCGCCAGCCGGCTCAAGATTGCGTGCTCGCGGCCACGACGGTGACGGATATAGGACGCAACAAAACGCGGTGCATCCCTCACTGCCCCGCCATGCCCGGGAAAATAGGTGGTCTCTGGCCGGCGCAGGAGCTTTTCTAGGGATGACATATAGTCGCCCATGGCGCCGTCGGGCGGCGCCACGACAGGCGTCGACCAGGCCATCACGTGATCACCGGAGAAGATGATGTCTGATCCCTGGAGTGCGAATGCCATATGATTCGCGGTATGACCAGGCGTGGCGATTGCCTCGAAATTCCATCCATCGCCAGCCACCACATCGCCATCAACAAGCTTGAAATCGGGATGGAATTCGCGATCACCACCGGCATCAAGACGCGGCGCTTCATCGAGGTGGAACTCGCGCGCGGCGCGATGCGGCCCCTCACCGAAGGTTGGCGCGCCCGTTGCGGCCTTGATGCGTGCTGCAGCGGGCGAGTGGTCGCGATGAGTATGCGTGACCAAGATATGCGAGACCATCTCGTTTCGAACCGCATCGAGGAGCGCCTCGATGTGCGTTTCGTCAATTGGCCCTGGGTCAATGATGGCAACGCGATCTCGGCCCACAATATAGCTGACCGTTCCCTTGAACGTAAACGGTCCCGGATTGTTGCACAGCAGCCGCCGCAGGCCCGGGTACACTTCCTCGACCGTGCCCGGTGGAAGGTCGAAGCGCTTGTCGAACGGGATATCGTCACTCATTGAACGACAGGCGACCTCGACGCCAGACGGCTTGCAAGCCGCATCGCGCCGTTCACTCCGCCTTTGCGCCGGAGAACTTCACCACCTTGGCCCACTTCTCGGTCTCTTCCGCGATGATTTTGCCGAACTCCGCCGGAGTTCCATTGATCATCATTCCGCCCATGTCGACAAGGCGTGCCCGCACATTCCCGTCGGCCACGGCCGCGTTGACCTCCTTGTTGAGCAACTCGATGATCTCAGGCGGCGTTCCCTTGGGAGCGCCAAGACCGAACCAGGCGCTTGCCTCGTAGCCCGGGACGAAATCGGCGACGATTGGAACATCAGGCAAGGCTTCGGACCGCATGGCTGTGGTCACCGCAAGCGCACGCAGCCGGCCCGCCCTAACGTGCTCGATGGAGGATGGCATATTGTCGAACGTGACCTGCACCTGCCCGGCCAGCAGATCGGTCAGCATCGGAGCTGATCCGCGATATGGAACATGCTGCATGGCGAGGCCGGTCATCATCTTGAACAGCTCGCCAGACATATGAATCGAGGTGCCGTTACCCGACGACGCTAAGTTGATCTTGCCAGGATTGGCCTTGGCGTAAGCGATGAACTCCGGCACCGTCTTCACCGGCACTGAAGGATTGACCTCCATCACATTGGGCACTCGGATGAGACCCGCGACCGGTGCGATGTCCCGAACGAAGTTGAAACTGACCTTGTCATAGAGCGTCGCGTTGATAGCATTGGCGGGATTGACCAGCAGGATCGTGTATCCGTCGGGAGCTGCGCGAACCACTTGCTCGGTTCCGAGGTTGTTGCCGGCGCCTGGCCTGTTCTCAATGATAAACTGCTGACCGAGGCGTACTGACAACCACTGCCCGATCAGACGTGCCAGGATATCGGTCGAGCCACCAGCCGGATAGCCGACGATCCAGCGCACGGGCTTGGTGGGATAGTCGAGCGCCAGAGCGCCGTTCACGCCCATATTCACACCCATGGCCGAAAGCGCGCAAACCACGCCAAGCCGGACAAAATTCTTGCACAAGTTCATGATTTCACTCCCTAATGCGCAATGGGCCTGGGTCGACCGCGTATAGGGTATGCGCCATCCCTGCGGCAGTACAAGGGAATCTTGGGGGAGAGGCAAAGTGCCTCTGAGGGGGGAAGCAAAGGGGGGAGCAAAACTGCTTGACCCGACATTGGTGTAGGGCGATAGCCGAGATCCAAGCATGGACGGAATCAGCATGCCGAGCCCATTGATCTACGCCGTCGGGGACATCCATGGCAGCTACTACAAGCTCACGCGCCTGCTGAAGCACTGCAGTAGCCATTGTGGTCGCCGCGACGCCCGATTTGTCTTCGTTGGCGACTATATCGATCGCGGCCAGCACAGTCGGGAGGTGGTTGAGCTGCTGATGGAATTGCAGAAAGCCAAACCGGGGCAGATCTGCTGCCTCCGCGGCAATCACGAGGAGATGCTGATCAGCGTGCTGCAAGATGGCGACAAGGCACTCTGGCTTTGCAACGGCGGCGACATGACTCTGCGCAGCTACGGGGTCACAAGCGCAGGCTCGATTCCGGATGAGCACCTTGTTTGGTTCGACAGCCTGCCGCTCTCCGAGAGTGATAACAAGCGGTTCTTCGTCCACGCCGGCATTCTTCCTGGCGTTCCGCTCGATCAACAGGAGGAGGACGCGATGCTTTGGATTCGCGAACCATTCCTGTCGGACCCGCGCGACCATGGCCTCTATATCGTCCATGGCCATACCCCGCTTGAAACTGGCGAGCCCGAATGCCTACCCAATCGTCTCAACCTGGATACCGGTGCGGTGTTCGGTGGCCCCCTGACTGCTGCTGTTTTCGATAACAGCGCCGTGGGTCCGATCGCCTTCATCACGGATGATGGGACGGTGAGGAAGGCTAAAGGGATGATTGGAACGCCGGAGCGTTAGTGTGGATGAGGCCAGATCACCGGACGATGACCGGCGCTCGTATCCTGCAAACACAAAAAAGCCCGGCACACGGACCCGACATCATGTCGGGCCCGCGTGCCGGGCGTAATGATTGCGTCTGACAAAAAATGAGTCTTATCTAGGCCGACGAGAGTTCCCCGCTATTGCTTCGCTGTCAGCGCGTTTATTACTGTCAATCGCTGATAGTCCCAGACGGGATGACACCCAGCTTCGGCGGATACTCAATTCCGAGTTTCTATTCAATCGGTTGCTCCCTACTCTAATCCAATAGTCACCTTGTCGGGCCACTGTGGATGATTTACCCAGATCCGCACATGCGTACGGGTATTGGATACTTTGGCATCCATTATGGTCTACTCATCGACCGTCGAAACAACGACAGCACGATTGGGCGTTTCGAGATAGCCTGAAAACGCGGGTTGCTCGTCGCGCTCTACCTGCCGCAATGGGCCCAACGTGACGGTCGTAGGTCCGTCCGGCTCACCGTTTGCACCGTAGACCACACGTTTGGGTGCAGTGAGAGCCTTGAGCGCATTGAGCAGCTCGGCAATGAGAGGCGTCGGATCCGGAGCCGACGCCACAGTAGCTTCAGCGCCCTCAGTCGCCTTTTCTGCCTCCGAGGCCGCCCGTGGATTCACGAGCCCACGCGCCATCCTCTGTGCCATCGCCTGGTTGTGGCTTTCGCGTTTGATCGTCGCATCGAGCAATCTCAACTGTCGCTCGAGTTCAAACTTGTGTTCAGCAAGAGCAATCTCGGACTGTGTCTTCGCCTTCTGGGTCTCAATGTCGGCAAGCGCCTGTGTCTTTTCAATCTCGCTTCTGGCCTGCAGTGCGACCATGCTGGGGTCAGGCCCAGCCGTCGGCGGCATCTGGCCTCTCGGATCGGTGAAAAAACGATTGACGGATTTGAGACCGACAAGCTTCACGACTTCCTTCGCCGAATTATACAGATTGTCGACCGTGACCATGTGGGACAGCCCTCCTGCGAGCGCCTCCTTTTGAAACGCGATGATCGTGGTCATATGCGCCAGCTGCTCGGATTTGGTGCCGGTGCCGAGCCCCACATTGATGGTCATGTCGCTGCGCTCTTTCCAGTCGCGCGGGTCGACAGTGATCCATTGGTTGCGCAGCAGCGCCGTCTGCGCCTGCGAGCCGTTCTTGCGGATCACGCCATGCAACAGGCTGAACAGATCGCGAATGCCCGTCTCCGCAAAGATGCGGGCAATGAGCTTGATCTTCGCCTGTGAGGCGTTGAACATCTGGTTGGCGATTGTGGCGACCTGGTTCTGCAGCGCGTTCGGATCAACGCCCTGCCCCTGCCGGCTCACGCCCGTGCGCCACTCTCGCGTAGCGTCGAAATACTGCAGCGCCGGATAGATCGAGCCCGTAATGTCGGGCACGACCTGCCACTGCAGACCGCCCGGCGCCTTTGTGCGTACGATGCCGCCCGGACGCGAAACTAGGAGATCATCAAGCGTATTGTCCGAGGCGTGGCTTTCGGGCACCTCGACGCGCGGGTGATTGTGCAGATAGAGATTGTCGAGCGCGCCGCGCAGCAGAGCTGTCTTGATGCGCTGGATGTCCATCACCAGGTCAGCAACCGACCGGCCGAAGAATCGGTGCGTCATGATCACCGGGGTCATTGCGGCAAACGGAATGCAATCGACCTCGACAATCTCCTCCTCGCCCTCGCGAATCAGGATTTCGTTGTCGTCACCCCCGGTGGTGACCCGATAGAGCGCGGCCTTTCCGTTTCCCTCGTGATCCATCCGCACATAGTGCTCGGTGACCTTGATCTCGCGATTGGCCTTGTTCAGCCCATCGTTCGTGATAGTCACGCTTTCATCCACCGTGTCGCGCGCCCTGCTTTCGCGACTGCCGAGCGTCGTCGTGCTCGGCAAACGCCTGATCTGCACCGGGTCGTAGCCCGAAGCAATCAGATCGGCTTCACGTCGGACGACCTCGTGAAAGCAATAACCGCAGTCGCGCAGGCCGCGCGCATGGCGTGCGATGCCGAATTCCTCTGGCGGCACGCCTTCCACACGCGCGCATTGATAGGTCTTGCGGGTCAGGATGGTGACGTCGTGGAGCTTGGGCGTATCGAGTGCGTCCATTGAATAGGGTTCCATCGCCGGGCTCGGTGAAGCCGGCGTACCAGGCGGATGCGTGGACTTAGACGGACACTGAGATCATGCGTGTCCTTGCACACGCTGATGACCATCACCAAAAGAAGATGTCGCAACTCAGTCAGCGTCAGAAATTGCGATCTATACCTCTTCCATGCCCTTAGGCGGGATCTGCTGCAATTCTTCCATGGAAGGCTCGGGCGCAATCGCCGCCGCCGGCGCTTCTATCTTGTTCGTGGCTGGCTGCGGGAGGTCGTAGGCACTATGCGCGATGATCTCGACCGCCGGGTTGGCCACGATTATCATGAACTGATCGTCGGTGAGCCCATAGAAGGTCTCGCGCTGCTCACGCTCCTCCTCCTCCCACCACACTTTGATGATGCCGACCTTGGATAGGAGCGCGTCCTTGATGAACGAATAGAGGATCAGGAAGCCCGGGTTCTTCTGCATGAAGACGTGGTTGACGTAGTCGGTCTCCTGCTCGGCCGCGGCCACGTCCTCCTCGCCAACCGGATGAAACTCGACCACCTCCTCGCCGCTGCAGAAGATGTCCATGAGCGCCGGCATCATGCCTTCAACAGTATCGGCAACGTCGGTCGATACCGCGCGCGAGCGCCCATCCGCGGCCGGCATGTCGCGGCTCATGTCGCCGAGGTAATAGTCCATCGCATCGGTGCGCTCGTCAGAGAGTCGTGAGGCCTGCATCGCAGACAGCGCATCGGCCTTCTCGGCCGCCAGCATGGCTTTGAGCTCGGCCGTGGTCATCTTGGGCATGGGTGTCTCTGATGTGATGTGGGTTGCGGCCAGCCAGCGCCGACGGCGTAAGGATTTTGAGAGATGGAGGCTTGCGATCTGTGTGCGCTCCGACGCGAAACTACGCACTGTCCCGGTAAGGCCAGACGTGTCAAAGCCGGAAACAAAAAACTCAGGAATCAAAACGCCCGGAAGCCATTCGGCCCCGGGCGTAACTCTGCGACGATGGCAAAATCTAACCGATCCGGTTTCACCCTGTCAAGCACTATTTTCTTTCCGTGAAAACGTGCAGCGGATCAGCACCAGACCACGATCACAAGCGCACACGTTTGTTACGAGTACATGATATCACCGAAGCGCGATCCAAGCGGACGGCTTCCCTCATACTCGATGCTCTGAAACTGCTTCGGAAGGTATTCTCGCTCCAGCGCGTCTATGACTTCGTCATCACGAATGACCAGCCCCATGGACGGCCGCTTTTCCTTCTCTGAGCCGCCGAGCGCAAGCACGATCTCCCAATTCGGATATCTGATCAGCAATTTCCGTAGTGATGCAATAACAGCCGGCCTGATGAACTCGGGATTGCTCGTTTCAATTCTGTGCCGATAACCGCCCCAGTTATCACTAACAAGCAGATAGTCCCTGCTAACGTAGACATATGATTCGCCCTGTAACTCGGCGCCATCCTCCTTGCCGAACGACCTTAGTACAGCTTGAATCTCTTCATAGAGAGCGTCCCATTCTCGCGCCTGCTCCATATGCAGATCAGCCGTCATGCCTCAAGCTCGCCTAGTCATCGCTTCCCCCACGTATGCCCGTGCGCAAACGGTAAAACTTCCAAATACGCGTTATCATTTCGCGATAGCTTTGTATACGACGGTCTTCCGACGCTGCTATTTCTCTGAGCACAGCGCGCGCATGGTCGGCCGTCATTTGTTCGCGCGTGATTTTATGTTTCTCCAGATATCGCTCAAAGAGGTCTCCAACCGCCTTGTTGTATTGCACGTGCAGCTCGTCCCAATAGTGGCCCAACGGTGGTTGTCCAAACTGGGCGCTAATACTCGGCCTTGTCGCGATAGGAAGCCTCCCTGTCTTTCCCAAGCCAGCCGCGTCAAACACCTCGATCGCTTCGGGCGGTATTCTTTTCCAATGTTCTCTCGAAAACCAATGATGACCATGGGGCTCGGCCGCGTATTGCGCACCCGGTATCCAGGGATTATCGGGCGTTTCATCCGACAGTATCTCTGGGAAATTGCCGGTCAGTTGATCAAGTTCAAGGCTCGCTGATCGTCATGACGTAGTCGGGCCAGCGCGGAAATAGTGGCGGCAGCGACTTCGCCGCGTTCGCAGGCAGTGGCGAATTCGGCAAAGGCTCAGGCTGCGGCGGTGCTGGCACCAAGCCGCTCCACAGCAGGTCGGCATTCGGATTCGGCCACGGGGACTTCGACACGTCCGGCAGCAGCGTGGGCAATTCGGCGCGCTGCTCCTCGATCGACTTCGATCGTGGCGGCGGCCATGGATCCATCGCCTCAGGCATCCACTCCGGCCAGTTCTTCGGATCGAGATCGTAGCCCGGGTACCATTTTGGATTCATGACGATCTGTCCTGATGATGGGCAACTGAAGCAGTGGCGCGCGACGACGAACAGCCGCGCCACCCGACTGGTGAAATGCTCAGGATTGGTTACGTGCAGAGTGATGTGGGATTGATATGCGCCTCTAAGACGCGCCGTGCTTTAAAGTCGTGAAACGAAACGCTCAGTTGATTAGCTCGCCGACGTCGGCCTGCTCACACGACCCCCAAGCTCGGATACTCAATCTTTCGTGCGAACGCCGCCGGCCGCACCGGGTCGTCCGACAAGGATCATTGAGGACCCCGGCGGCTCGGAGCTCGCTGTGGGGAGCGGCGTCCCGCCTGGGGGCCGCATCCCTGCAGCGGGACGAGAAGGACGCCCATCGAGTGACGTTTCCGCTTGTTCGCTTCGCCGACACGGGTGTCGAGCGGCCGCGCATCCTTCTCCGTCCGTCAGACGTATCGAGCGTGCGTCCTCATGCGCGGCCGAGCGCCCAGAGCAGCTGGGCGCGCGCGGTGGCGAGCACGAAGTCCGTCTGGACCACCTGCGCCGCCGCGGCCGCCGCGGCGATCTGCGCATCCCCCAGCTCGATGACGCTGCCGGACCCGTTCTGGTAACGGCCTTCGGCGAGCGTCAGGCGCTGTCGGGCCGCCACCAGCGCATCCCTCGCCGAAGACAGCGCTCCCTTCGCCGCCCGGATCGCGAGCAGCGCCTGATCGACGTCCACGCGCACCTGCTGCCGGAGCACGTCGAGCTGGGCGGCGGCGAAGCCCAGGTTGCCCTCCGCCTCGTGGACCAATCCCGTCGTGAAGCCGCCCTGGAACAGGTTCCAGGTGAGGGTCACCCCGGCGGCCGCATTCCAGCCGAGGTAGTTCGAGCCTGTCTCCGCGGCCGAGACGAAGGTGGCCCCGGCGGCGATCGACGGAGCGTAGGCGCCGCGCGCGGACTTGATGAGGAGCTGCTGCGCCTTGACCTGCTCGGTCGCGGAGGCGATCTCAGGTCGTGCCTCGAGCGCGGCCGCGAGCAGGGGATCGAGGGCTCCGTCCTCGCCGGACTGCGGCGGAAGGGCCTCGTTGGCGACCTCGTAGTCGATGGGGCCTTCCACGCCCATGGCCTGGTTCAGCAAGATCTTGGATCGCTGGTACGCGTTGACGGAATTGATGACCTGGACCTGCGCATTGGCGAAGTCCGCCCGCGCTTGGGACAGATCGATCGGGGCCCTCGTTCCCTCCTGCACGAACCCCTCGATCTGCGTCAGGTGATTGCGCTGGTTGGTCAGGGTCTCCCGGGCCACGGCGAGCAGCTCCTTGTTCGCCACGGCGTTGAAGAACGCGGTGCGCACCTGCAAGACCAACTGCAGCCAGGTGGAGCGCTCCTGATCGGCGGTCGCGCGCGCGCTGGCCTGGAACGCCCGCCAGCGGTTGCTGGTCTGCCCGAAGTCCCAGACGAGCTGGGAAAGCGTCACGCTGGTATCGAACACGTTGATGCTGTCCCAGGACGTCGTCACCCCCGTGCGGGCGGCGACGCCCGGCCGGAAGAGGAAGTTGTTGGTCGTCCGGTCGAAGCTGGCGACGGCCGAGAGCTGCGGCAGGAGCCCGGAGCGGGACTGCTCGACTCGCCCCTCCGCGGCCTGCGTGTTTCCTCGAGCCGCGCGGAGCTGCGGCTGGCGTTCCTGGGCGACGCGCTGCGCTTCCTCGAGCGTCAGCACCCGAGCCGGGGCGGCCTGGGCGAAAAGGAGGGCGAAGAGCGCGATCATCCCGCGCTCACCGGTGTGACCTGCATGCCGTCCGTGACGCTGCTCGGCGGAGTCACGATGATCTGCTCCCCGCCGGAAAGGCCGGCGACCACGTCGATCGTGCTGCCGTTGTCCGGCCCTGGCGTCACGGCCACGAGGTGCACCTTCCCGCTCCCGTCCACGACTGCGACGTGCACACCGCGGGAATCGGCGATCACGGCGCTCGACGGCAACCGGACCACCTGGTGCGAAACGGCGCCGTCGAGGGAGACGTCGACGTACATCCCGGGGAAGAGCTCGCCGTTCGGGTTTGGCAGATCCACCTGGGTGCGGAGCGTGCGCGAAGCAGGATCGAGAGCGCCGGCGGTCCGGACGATGCGCCCGGTGAAGACGCGGCCGCGGAAGTTCCTCACGGTCACCTTCGCCTCCGCACCGACGTGGATGCTGGGTGCGAACGTCTGCGGCACGTCGACGAATGCTCGGATCGGATCCGTCCTTGCGATCTCGAAGAGCGCGGTTGCGTTCGTGCCGGCGCCCGCGTTGACCAAGGTCCCGACGTCCACCACACGCCGGGTGATCGTCCCGTCGTACGGCGCAGAGACGTTCCCGAACGAGACGAGCTGCTCGAGCTGCTGCACGTTGGCGCGCTGGGCGTCCACGGTGGCTTGCGCAGCGTTGACGTTCGCGTCCCACACGGCCGCTTGCGTCTGCGCCTGGTCATTCTCCTGCGCGGAGATGAGCAACCTGGCGAACAGCTGCTGTTCGCGCCGCGCCGTGACGTGCGCGTACTCACGGTTCGCGTTCGCTTGCGCCAGCGCTGCAA
>Ga0209488_10000835_pt1 | contig 26187 bp, 27 predicted proteins | sample Rivendell_Oct201_8_FD_188349 | JGI IMG/M metagenome (GOLD analysis project Ga0209488, IMG submission 188349) | Vadose zone soil microbial communities from the Eel River Critical Zone Observatory, Northern California, USA -... | ecosystem: Environmental > Terrestrial > Soil > Vadose zone >...
CTATGATAAGTATTGCTAATGGGTTTTGGCTATTTCTAAAGGAGCGCGAGATATGGAACTTTCCCAACTCGAAGTCTTTCTGGCTGTGGCTCGTGAGAAGCGGTTCTCTCGCGCCGCAGAAAAACTTTTTCGCACCCAGTCTGCAGTCAGCCAGACCATCGGTAAGCTCGAGGACGAATTGGGGGAATCCTTATTTGACAGGTCCTCACGGGAAGGCATTCTGACGGATGCCGGCCAAGTACTTTATGAGTACGCCGAGAAGCTTCTGAACCTCCGCACCGAGGCCAGCGAATCCCTGGCGGAGTTGCGGGAAGTTCAGAAGGGCAAACTGGTAATCGCGGCCAACGAGTTCACTGCGCTTTACCTGCTTCCGGTGTTGGCGGAATTCCGCAGGCTGCATCCCATGATCAAGATCACGGTGCAGCGGGCGCTGGGAAGTCACATTCCAGACGACGTATTGCGTTACAGCGCCGAACTTGGCGTTCTCTCTTACGAGCCGCAGGAGCCGAGCCTGCACTCGGTGGTGGTGTATCTGGACGAACTCGCTTTCGTGGTTCCTCCGAATCATCCGCTCGCCAGCGCGCAGCAGGTGAGCATTCGGCAGTTGGGGGCGGAATCCTTTGTGGCACATACCGTCTCGTCGCCCTATCGCGAGAAAGTACTGCAGCTGTTCAAGACACACAAGACGCCATTGCACATGGATCTCGAATTACCCACCTTGCAGGCCATCAAGCAGTTTGTCGCCATGGGGAACGGGGTCGCGTTGATTCCGGAGATCAGCGTGGAAACCGAACTGGCACGCGGCGAACTGGTGGCGATCCCGGTGCGAGAGTTGCAACTGAAGCGGAAGCTCAGGTTGATCTATCGGAAAGATGCCAATCTTTCGCACGCAGCGCGAGCGTTCCTCAAGGTGGCGGAAGCGGTGGCGTTGGAACGGAAAGGGCGCTACCGGTTCCAGCGAGAAAGTTAGCGCAATGGAGTGGGCGCAAAAAAGATAGAGGAAGCAAGGATGACTTGCTTCCTCTCGCTTTTGAACTCTGAATTATCCCCTATTGCGGTTCAGCAATCCGCGCAGACTTTGTCTTCCTGAAAGGATTCGACGGCGCCTTCCACGGAAAAATGAACGTCCAGCACCGAGTCGAGGTTTGTCAGATCGAGCAAAGTGCGCACGAAGGAGTTGGGGCCGGCACACTTCAGCACTGCGTTCTTGTGTTGGGCCCAGGTGTGAAGCAGAGCCAACTCGCCAAGGCCGGCACTATCCATCGAACTCACGCCGCTGAGATCCAGAACCAGCTTGCACGAGTGTTCGAGGACATCGGCGACCACGCGCGACAATGCGGCAACCTCATCGCGATAGACGATGCGGCCGTGGCAGTGGACGATCATGACATCGCCGTGATTGCGGGTTTCTAAACTGAGTTTCAACTGCGACTCCTTGTTCATTGCTAAGGCAGCCAGACCTTCCGGCTGCGGCCATGTTTGCCCATCTGTATTCATAGATTGCATCGTAGTGGATAGACGAGGCGGGTATGGTTTCGGAAGCATAAAAAGTGGGTAAATTTTTGTCACAGTGGAACAGTATTTCAAAACGGGCGAGGGACAAATATTGTCAACCGGGACATCTGGAGGCTCCGGTACACTGCATCTAACAGATTTCATTCATGGAGTGGGAGTTTTCTGCCGGCCGGACTGCCGGGGAGGAATCGATTCTTGCTTAAAATATCCGCCGCTGTTTTGTTCGTCCTATGTTTAACATTGTTTTCAATGCCGCTATCGGCGCAGCTGATCCCTCATGGAAATGTGTACGTGGGAGCCGCCTATGCCAACTCGCGCGTGGTCATAACCCGATTTGATTTCAAGGGATGGAACGCCTCGGCGGAAATCATTCCACTATCACGCCTTTCATTTATAGGGCTGGTATTTGATGCCAGCGGCTTCTATAGACAGGGCATCACCGAGTACAACATTCTCGGCGGCCCGCGGTTGGCGGTCAACTTCGGAAAGTTTCGTCCTTTCGTTCACGGCATGGGGGGCATTCAGCGAGTAAATTCAAGCGACAATAAGTACCAACCGGTCGCGGTGGATTTTGGTGGCGGCCTCGACTACAAACTTCCCTTCAGGAATTTTTCCTGGCGCGTACAAGGGGACTACGTTCACACGCGCTATTTGAGCGCTTCGCAAAATGATGTCAGAGCTTCGACCGGAATTGTATTTCGCTTCTGACAAAAGCCCCCACCAACGTGGTGCAAGCGCCCTCACTGTCACCCCGAGACGGCGCCGGGATATTTCCAGGAATTCTGTAGCCGTTTCCGCTCGGGCGCATCCAAACGTGAAGGCATTTCTTACTTTCACGAAGTGGAGAGCAGTGTCATGGTCATGCGTAAAGTTGCGATCGTCGTCTGCAGTTTATTTTTGTTCGTGAGTGCAGCCAGCAGCCAGGTGCCATCGGGAAACGTCTTCTTTGGGTACTCCTATTACAACGCCGATCTTTCTTCGCTGGGAAGGTCGAATCTTAACGGATGGAACGGGTCACTGGAAGGCAAGGCATTGCCATGGGTTGGCATAGTCGCAGATTTTAGTGGCCACTACGGGTCGGAGCGTGTCCCAATCTTTTGTCAGGGACAGCCCTGTGCCAGCGTGAGCGTCAACATCCACGAGTACGATTTCCTGTTCGGCCCGCGAGTGTCGGTGTCGGTAGGAAAGATCCGGCCCTTCGCCGAAGCTATGTTTGGAGGCGGACACATCAGTACAAACGGCGCTGGTTCCGATACGTCGTTTGTTACGGCGCTGGGCGGCGGTGTCGACTACCACCTGATTCCTCTTGTTGCCTTGCGGCTTGAGGGAGATTACGTTCAGACGCGCTTTTTCAGTACGACCCAGAACAATGTGCGGATGTCGACAGGAATTGTGCTGCGGTTTTGAGGAGAGCGTGCGCCTCCTTATAGTCCTTAGTAAAAAACAGGATCCAGCTAGACGGCTGGATCCTGTTCTTGTGGCCATGAAGAGAAATGGTAGGGAACCAGATTTGTCCAGGTCCGCGCCCTATGTCTGCCAGTATTTGTGATCGCGGAGGAAATAGTTTTGGTTCCAGTAGTTCATGGCTGTTTTCAGGAACAGCCAACCCACTCGGGCGTGACCCATCTTTTGAAAGCGGCGGTTAGTGGTGTAGACGCCGCCGCGAACTATGCCGAAGCGTTTTCGGTCCACTTGCTGAGTGAGAAGATAGTCCTCGGCGAAAGCGACCTGCTCGTGAAATCCACCCAGTTCACGGAATTTCTTCGTGTCGAAGAGCATGAACATCCCCGTGGCAAAGGGATGGTGCAGGCGCGACAGATATTGAAAGAAATCGTTGCCGGCGTAGAGCAGCTTGTCGATCCAGTTGCCGCCGCGGCAAAGAATGTTCGTGGTCACGCAGTGCAGTTGTTTGCGCTGCGCGAGTTCCACGGCGCGCCGAAGTACCGACGGATGCGCGAGTTCAATATCGGCATCGAGAAAAAGGACATAAGGAGTATCCGCGCGGGCCGCGCCTTGATTGCGGCCGACCGAAGGCATTCCTCCGCGAATCACCTCAACATTCAGGCGGTCGCGAAAGCTAAGCACGATTTCGCGAGTACCGTCGGTCGAATTGGAGTCAGCGACCAACACTCTCGTACTCGACATCTTCGAGTAGTCCTGTCTCGTCAGCGAAGTCAGCAAATTCGGAATCAGCTTCGCTTCGTTCTTGGCCGGGATCACGATCGTCAATTCGTTCGATGTAGTCATGGATGCGTACTCCCTCTTGGTCGATGGTGAGATACGTGAGGCGGGAATCGACCCACCCGCCGCAGTTGTAGTATTGAATACCCTCTCGCTCGACATGGATCGCCTGGTGAGTGTGTCCACAGAAAATTCGGGCGGCATCGTGATGACGCGCGTACGCCAGAGCGCCCGAAGCTACTTTCGTCGACATACGTAGCCAGCGCGTGTTCAGGCGATCGATGAGTCGCGCCAGCGGCTTGCCCTTCAAGTCGAGCTTCTGCAACTGGAGATAAAGCGAGGTCCCGAGTTTGCTGAGCCTCACGTTGCTGACCTGAAACCCGTCGAACTGGTGGCCGTGAATCGCGAGGTGGCGCAGTCCGGCGTACTCCCAGGAGTAATGCTGGTAGACGCGCACGCCTACGAGGTGCGACATGATGTTCGTAAGACCGTGGTCGTGATTGCCTTCAACCCAAACCACTTCAATTTTTCGCTTCGGATTTGAAAGTTTGCGGATGAGGCCGAGAAACTTCCAGTGATCTTTGGTAAGCCGCGCGAAGTTGAGGTCGGCAAAAATATCGCCGAGAAGAATCAGTCGGTCGAACCGGTTCTCCTTCAGTACGCGAGTGGCCTCGCGCGCATGACTCGTCTCTGCCCCGAGATGGAGGTCGGAGAGGATCAGCGTGTTGTAGATATGCGGATCCATGCTTAATTCTTAGCAGAGGAATGTTAAGGAGTGATGAAATATGCATCGAAATTGGTGCACTAGTAACCGCTTGAGTACCCAGTGGTTAACCGTTGCGATTACTTCTGCAGGCGCTCAAATGTTGCGGGAATGTGAATAAGCAAGTAGCTGGTGGCGCCAATCACTGCGATTTCGGAGGGGAATCGGACATGTGCAGTTACTTCTGGGTTGGGGGCACATACTCTTTCGGCACTGCCGAGCCTTCGCCGAAGAAGAACTGATCCAGTTGCTTCACGATAACTTCCTGATCTTCGCGGCGGGCCGGGTTCAGGCGGTACTCGTTCAGCAGCATCTTGCAGTGCTCAGTCCACATGCTCCAGGCTTGCTGAGAGACATTCTCGTAAACCTTTTGGCCAAGTTCGTTGTCGAACGGGGGCTCATCCAGGCCGGGCAATTCCTTTTTCAGCTTCACGCAAAAGACGGTGTGCGCCATAACCTTCCTCAACTGTGATTAAGAATGCGTAAACACTATCTTACACGGGGATCGGTTGCCGCTGGCAGGGACTGCTATGGTTTCGTCAAAGCGAGTGCGTACTGCGTGACAATCCGCTTCGTCTCGGGATCCAGTGCCGTGGTCGAGTCCTTTGAACCGGCGGACGCGATTGCCACTTTGCCTTTTACTCCGATGTAAACCGCATCGTACGAAGTGTCGCTCAGGTTCTCCACCCGGTGCTTGAAGGGCGCATACCAACGGACCTCGCCTAGCTTGGCATACACTTCACGCGTTTTTCCAGCTTCATCCGTGAACCGCAGATGGCCCTCGCTCAGACATACAACCACGCCTCCCGGATGGTCGTGCAGTGCCGACTTTTCGTGCGGCCCGTAGTGAACCGAGACTACCTGCACCCGCTCGTTCTCAAAATCCAGCTTGTAGTGCTTGGATTCAACCTTGGTGGGGTCCTGTGCGAACCCGAAACTGACGGCCAGACACACAAATGCCCCCATCAAGAATAGCTTTGAACGCATGCCTGCCTCCTGATCGATTACTTAGGGTTGTGGGTGAACTTGGGGCAACGCTACTCTGCTTGAAGGTGAGTGTCAACGCCGAGGAGCGAGACTGGCTCAAGGTGGTTACTCTGCGCGACACTCAATTTTGGTGGGCCCGCAAGGATTTGAACCTTGGACCAATGGATTATGAGTCCACTGCTCTAACCGCTGAGCTACGGGCCCGTCCCTGCCGAGACAACAATCCCGGCTGTGATGCCGGTTACGCGCACTTCCGTTCCCGCACGTCACTCGGTCGTTCTAAAAGTTCGGCAACTTGAGCATAACGCACGGCGATCTGAATTGTCTTGTGTCCCCTGAACCGATTTACGCGACGAATGTTGGGAGTCCGTGGTGCTTGCGGAATCGGACCACGCCCTCGCGGCCCATATAGCGTTCCAGGACAGCAGATTCAGTGCGGCGAATATCCACTACTACCAAGCCATCGAGGACGTTTGAGAACTTGCGGTCCACATTGAACCCGAGGAGCGTGCCGCCCACCCTTGAGTATTGACGGAGCAGAATTGGCAAGCCTTTGCCGTCCGGCTCTATATCCGTGATGGGCTGAGAGAGTTGTTCAATGTCGCGCAAGGCCTTGCACATGGCACGGCAGTCCCAAGGCCGCAGCCGCTCCGGACGGAACGGTCTTCGGGGCTCGATGAGCCCGGCTAGTTCGTCGCCTTGCATGCGCGACTCAAAAAAGCGATAGATCATTTCGCGAGAGGCGCGGCTGTAGTCATTGCTGATGCTCACCGCTCCGAAAAGCACGGGCGTTTCGGGATGCGCCGCAAGCAGACGTGAAATTCCCTTCCACAGCAGAAGAAGTGGGGCGTACTGCCGCTGGTACTCCGGGCGGACGAAAGAACGTCCCAGCTCGAGTGCGGGACCAAGCTTCTCGAAGACCCGTGCATCGTAGCGAAACAAGGTGCTCGTATACAGCCCTTCGATGCCATGCGCGGCCAAAATCTCAGTGGTGTCTCCCGCGCGGTAGGCGCCAACCAGTTCGCGCTTGGTTTTATGCCAGAGCAAGAGATGCCAATAGTAGTTGTCAAAGCGGTCGAGGTCGCGACATTTTCCAGTGCCTTCGCCCACTTCGCGAAATGTTACTTCGCGCAGTCTCCCCACTTCTTGCAGCAATTGTGGAACCTCACTGGCCCGCGCAAGATAAACCGCGAATTCACCGCTTTGCAGAAGGCAGCGATCTTCGGGAAGCGCCGCCAATTCGTCCGCCAGCAATTCCGGGCGAAGCGCGGGGGCAGTCGCTTCTCGCGGCTTCAGCGCTAACACACTCCGCATTGCTGCCGGCCATGAGTTTTCTGGCTTACTGCGGCGCGCAAGAAGATAAGTGCGCCAACGTAAGTATTCAATCGCTTCGTGGTCGTCAGCTATGCTCGCGACGGACTCGCCGGCAATTACACTACCCACGCGAAGCTCGACTGTCTTTCCCTCCTGCTGCAGAAATTCCTGCAGGAGAAACGCAGAACGTATCCGCGGATGAACCATCCCCAGAAGCTGAAAGCCGACGCTATTACGGCCGCAAAAATAGACTGGCAGCGTGGACGCACCTGTCTTGCGGACGAGGCGGACCGCGGTCTCATTCCATTCCGGGTCGGCGATTTTCGCTTCCGGCATCTGCCAGTGAGAAACTTCGCCGGCGGGAAAGATGGCCAACATCCCTCCCGTCCGTAGCCATGCGAACGCCTCTCTCAAGGCGCGCCGATTCGAGCCTGCCGGGTGTTCGCTCTGAAAGGGATCCACGAAGATACAGTGACGATGCAATTCCGGTACATCCCTGAGCAGAAAGTTGGTCAGAATCTTCACGTCTGGACGGACACGCGTTAAGAGCACGGTCAGAACTGCGCCATCCAGCACGCCGAAGGGATGATTCGCCACTACAACCACCGGACCCGTCGGGGGAATTCTTGCAGTGTCGGCTGCGGTAATGCGCAGCGCCACGCGCATCTCCGCCAGAAGGTTATCCATCTGGAAACCTTCCGCGGACTGCCGAACGCGGTGGTAGAGATCCCGCACTTTGCCAATCGGAAGCAGCCTCTCCGCGAATCCGGGCAATCCAAGTCCGTCGACGCGAGACAACACTTCCGGCGTGGGCCTTCCGTCGTCAAACTGTATTGTTGGCATACTACAGAGATAGTCGGGTGAGCTTGCCAGGGGATGAAAGTAAGGTTAAGAGTTCGTGAAACGTGCGGGGAGGGAACTCGATAGTAACTGCCGCTGCAGAGACAGAATGGAGCGAAGCGAAAGGCGTGAGGGCGCAAAATCTAACTGACGCGAGCATGCCAATCCGCAAGCTCGTGTCCGGAGGATATTAATTGCGCCCCCATGTCTTCGATGTAGTTCCATACCTGAACAGCGTGATGGACGGTAGCTGCGAGAACTGCCTAAGCGTACTGCTCCCGCTGGAATTTGCGCCGAACCATAATTCCCATCCCCACCAATCCCATTCCGGTCAAGCCCAGAGCGCCCGGTTCAGGAGTGGCGATGGCGGTAGTACCGCTGGCAAGAGAAATTTGCCCGCCGTTGTATTGGGTCTTGCTATGAAAATATAACTGAGCGGTCTGCCCGCTGACCGTCGTCCCGCCCTCCCATGTTCCACTAATAGGCCCGATCAGTTCGTATTGATAGAACTGGCCCACCTTACCGTCATACTGCCACGTGATCGGAATCGTGGAATTACCGAAGGTTCCAGCAAAAAGAGTCCCACTGAAGCCGTTGTAATTCGTGACGTTAATCGTCAGCGTGCCCGCTGCGAAAGTGCCGCCTGTCTTTAGTGATCCAGTGAGAAGCGCGCCTGTGGTGAGCGACAGCGTACCAAGGTTGCTGTTCCCTCCTCCAACAGTGCCAATCTGAAAGACCGTTGACGCTTTTGATCCAAGCAAGCCATTCATGGTCAGGCCTTGAGTGCCCCCCGTAGCCAGACCGCCAGTGTTGAAAATACAAAGAAGACCGGGAAGGCACGTCGACGAAGGGGTTTGGATAGAACTGGAAAAAGAGGCACCCTGGGCAGCGATTGGCACGAGTAATGCCATCACAGCCAGAGCAAGAAGATGTTTTGCAGCATGGCGCTGAACGAAGCTCGCCCTAGAAGCCATAACGATAGTCCTCCTAGTACCGTACTTTGAGCGTGGAGGAAAGGCGTGTAATCCCTCAAATGAGGTATTTGTTTTTCTCTCTCGAATCGCGGCTGCTTTGCGAAGATAGAAAGGCAGAGCGATTTGATGCATGTGCTGCGGCCGCAGGTGACAATTCTTGCACTCCGAAATCTACTGCGACCTCCCAAACGTCAGATTCCTAGCCCGTCTCCGAGGCTATTTCCACAGAAGGTTGCCTTGTCGCCGTTAAATTAATCCTCGCTTAATGTGCGCGTCATTCTGTTGAAACAACTTTCGACGACACTTGCGCACTCTAGTTTCCCAGACCAACAAAAGGAGTCTACCGGTCAAAGATGGCGATCTCCCCCGTACGCGCCGCATCATCCGACTGCCACGCCGAGTCCGAGGAACAAGTTGTGGCCGCGTTCGGTCCGCCGAACAATGCCAGTCCAACTTTGCCGGAACGGACCATTGAACCTCGTGTTTTTGAACCCGGCGCTTTATCGAAAGGCGGAATTTCTGCGGCCCGTGCCGCGACAAACGCCATTGCCGAGCCGAGTGACAGGGCAGCGACTCCTCATGACATTTTGATTGCTCTCACCTACGGCTTGGATCTTGTTCGCCATGGCGCAATCCTGGTAGCGCTGGAAGGCCGCCCTCACCTCGCAAATCGTGTGGCGCTCGCGATTCTGGAGAAGCGCGACGGAATATCAATGGCGAGGGGAGAAATCGTCGCCGACCGCGCCTCAGACACTTATTTGCTGCACAAGCTTCTTCACGATGCGATTACGTCACCAGAAGCAGGCGAACCGCAAGATTCTCCGATGATGCTGCGGCGCGAGACGGCGCAGACTCCCCTGGTTGTGCGCGTAGTTCCCGGTCCTGAATTGCACTCCTGGCCTGTCACTACCGGACGCACCGCCTTGTTGAAACTCTACGATCAGGATATGGGTATGGTGGTAGATGAAGGCGCGCTATCGAGGATCTATGGTCTCACGCGCGGAGAAGCTGCCTTGGCAAGGCATTTGATACAGGGAATATCCCTGGAGGAAGCCGCGGAAAAGCTCTTCATCAGTCCTCATACGGCGAGAACACACCTGAAACGTATTTTCATGAAAACGGATACGCACCGCCAGCCCGAGTTTCTGGTGCGAATGTTGCTGACAGTTCTGTAGTGGATTCGCGCGGTTTGCCTGAAGGGGAAGGTTCGTCTGCGTTTCCTGCGGGCGCTACAAGGGATGCGGCTTTGCGATCCTAGCGTGTGCGTGACGAGTTGGCGGGACGGCTTCCCTTGGTTCCGCCGCGAGGGCCCTGATAGGAAAAATTCATCGCAGTGTTCCGATCGTGAGTATTTGGAAGATGGGAAGCAGAAACCGAAGCAGCGTGGCCCTTTTGCCGGGCCGCCGGTTTAACGTGGCTCACGCTCGACCGCTCGATCCGATCAAGTTCCTGGCGTGAACCCGAAAGCTTTGCGCCACCTGCTTGCGGCACCGCCGAACTTGGAAGCGAACGAGGGACAGCCTGGCTGGCTGATTTCTGTTTGGACCGGTTCGCGCTGTGATGTTTAGTTGAGCTTGCATGCTGCGCAAGAACAGGCGCAACCAAAGCCGCCACTGCAGTCAAAGTCAGTGCAAGAACCCGGATCTTACGAAGTGCCGCCAGCGCGAAACAGCGCCGAAACCCGTTTCCCCGTGGAAAGCTGTTCTCCATACCGATACTCCTTTCAGTATTCTCACTAAAACGGCTGGGCAATGCAATCCCCCAGAAGGGCTAGTCCGAGAATTCATCGCTTGCCCTGACCTTGGCACTAAAGGTCTGCCAGAGTACTTCGGCCAAGCCCTGGTTGTGCAACCGATTGAACAATCCGCGCGCTTCGGGGCTGCATTCACAACCGCCAGTTCATGACTGGGAAATACCCCATTTAGGGGATTACACACCTCCCTGGTAGTCGCACCGTGCTGACACGGAGTTGACGACTATGAGCTGCTTTGAAATCCAGGAATGCGGTTACACCGGGCAGGTATGGCTGGGTTCACAACATCCACACCAGTTTTACTTCTATTCCGTTTCGCGCAATCCCCAGCGTGAGCAACTGTTCGACGGGGTTGCCGGCGATATGGCAGAGGCGCTTTCGACGTTACAAGCCCATATCCATTATCTGGCATCCGAAGGGGGATCTGCAGCCGGGAACTAGTAGAGCCTATGAAGAGATCCGTGGATGAACCGGGGAAGCTCGCAACGCGGGCGGCTACTGTGTGTCGTGCCGCATTCGACGTGATGGATTTGGGACTGTTTGACAATAACCGCAACGACGTAAAGGCAGTCAACGATCGCGGGCAGCTAGCCGGAGTTTTTTTCAGCGAGAACACGGGGCGCATCGAGGCTTTCCAGGAAGAGGGCGGAAACCGTATCGCACTGGGCACTTTGGGGGGATCATTCAGCGTCGCGCGCGATATCAATAACAGGGGAGAAATCGTCGGCGGGTCGCTCACGCAGGGAGACGAGAGCTTCCATGGATTTCTCTACCGTCAACATCGGCTGTACGATCTGAATGAGTTCCTGCACCCCTACGGCGGCTGGGAGTTGATTCAGGCATTTGCCATCAACAACCGGGGGGAAATCGTCGGCGTCGGCTCCCACAATGGTCGGGACCATATCGTTTTGCTGCGACCCAAAAGCTGACGGATGCCGGGACTGCGACGGTAAACCAAGCAGGGCCGAGGGGCTTCCATCCCCGGGAGCAAGAAACTCGTTTTTCCCGCCGGGCATAATTCTTCCCCAAAGTATTATTGAGGCAAACCGGGGCAAGCGACAAATGAGGCTCGAAACCGCTTGACCAGAAAAACCGCGCCGACTAAAGTATAAAATGCGGTATTTTGGTCGCTTGACAGCTGCCAGATGTGGCCTTCCGCTTCGTCCAGGCTTAACTGCGTGTTGGACAGACAGCCAGGCAAAGAAGCCGTAAGAGTAACTGAGTTTCCGTGAATTTCCTAAGCCCGTAGCGGCAGGAGCGAAAGCAAGTGATAGAAACATCGGAAGGGATGCCGACCGTTTCTCAGTTTGCACGCCCCGGCCAGGTCTTCCCAGAAACGAATGCGGGCTCGCAGCAGAATCCGACTCCCACGGTTCGAGATGATGCAGATGCCGTCAATTTTGACACCCGCGTAACGGTGAGTGTCGTTATTCCTGCATATAAGGCATCTGGGTGTATAGCGGCTACCCTGGACTCGGTGCTTGCACAGACATTTCCCGATTATGAGATTGTCGTTGTAAACGATGGATCCCCAGACACGGAAGCTCTTGAACAGGTTCTACAAAAATACCTCCCGCACATTCGCTACTTCAAGCAAGAGAATGGAGGGCCGAGTTCCTCTCGCAACCGCGGCATTATAGAAGCTCGGGGAGAATACGTCGCTTTCCTGGATGCCGACGATTTCTGGCTTCCAGAACATCTGGCCTCGCAGATTGCGGTTCTGCGTGACACACCTTCCCTGGGCCTGGTGTACAGCGACTCGCTGATTGTAAGAGACGGAAAATGTATCCGCAAAACGTTCGATCGGGAATGCCAGGAAAAGCCTGTAACCTTTGAGGCGTTGCTGGGGGAGCGCTGTACCGTCAGCACTTCCACGACCGTAGCGTCGCGCAAGGAACTCCTTGCAGGAGGACTGTTTGACGAGGGCATGACTCGCTGCGAAGATTTTGACCTGTGGCTACGGATGGCATTCCGAGGGACGTCGATGACGTATAGTTCCCATGCGCATGTCTGCCGCATGGTTTCTGGTTCCGGACTGTCGTCGAACAAATACGAGATGAAACGCGCCCTTATCGATGTCTACCGGAAGATCGGTTCTTCGCTTCCTCTTTCGCAGACCCAGAAAGAACTGCTCAGGCAGAGATGCGAGTGGACCGAGGCGGTTGCCCAACTGGATTTGGTGAAAGAATTTATCCATGCCGGCGATTACGAAAAAGCTCTCTCATCTGCGAGTCGTGCCTCGTCAGTATTGGGTAGCTGGCGAGTGCGTTTGGCGGTCATTGCCTTGGCCAAAGCACCCCGGTGGTTTGGTGTTTACTATCGCGCCCACGAACAGGTTCTAAGTATGAGCAACTGGATACAAGCCGCATGGGCGGAGCGTAAACTGCGGACGTTCCAGCCTATGCTCCATCCGAGCGTTTCGCGTACTTCTCCGGCTGCCGGCTTGCAGCAGAGTTCATCCGTTTCGCAGCCTATGGGAGGGCCCGTAAGCGGACGCTAGGGACCAACAGAATTCCGGGGTCCGCGGTGAGACTGCACGGAAACCGGTCCCATTTCTTCCATGTTGAATCGAGCCATCGCAAGCGCAAAGTATGCCCTGGGACTCCAACGGCAGGGTCGTAACCTGGTGGTGTTTCCCGACGATGTCTTCATTGTTTCCTATCCGAAATCGGGCAACACGTGGACCCGTTTTCTGGTTGCCAACCTCGCTTATCCCCGCGAGCAGGTGAATTTCGCAAGTATCAATCGCCTGATCCCGGATCCGGAGGCGCTTTCGAAGAGGGAGATGATTCGGCTTCCCCGGCCGCGCTACATCAAGAGCCATCAATATTTTGATCCCCGCTATCAGAAGATTGTGTACGTGGTGCGCGATCCTCGAGACGTCGCGGTCTCGCAATACCATTTCCACCGCAAGCGAAGACTGGTGGAGGATGGAACTCCGATAGAGCAATTTATTACGCGCTTCGTCGCCGGCAGCACCAGCCCCTACGCGTCCTGGGGAGAAAACGTGTCTGGTTGGCTGGCAACGCGGCACGGTAGTGCCCGCTTCCTGTTGCTGCGATACGAAGACCTGATGGCAAATCCCACGCACGAACTTGCCAAGTTAGCTCTTTTTCTGGGAATACAAGCTGACGTGCCTCAGCTTGAGCAAGTAGTTGCGTGCTGTTCCGCGGACCAGATGCGGAAGCTCGAACTCGAGCAAGGACACTTGTGGTCTTCAACCAGAAACACCCGGCAGGACGTTCCCTTTGTGCGCGAGGCTAAGGCTGGTGGGTGGAAATCAAATCTTCCCGAATCTTCCGTCGCCGAGATCGAAGGGGCGTGGGGGCATCTGATGCGGTTCTTGAGATATGATCTGACCACTGGGAAAGGCCGCCATTCCGGAAGCCTTTCCGAATCGCTGCTGGTGGGGCCCGGTCAATGATTTACGGTGTTCGGCGCGTTGTTAAATTCATTCTGGGAAAAGACATAGCAGGAAGGGACCTGGCGGTCTACCCTGACGACACTTTTATAGTCTCCTATCCAAGGTCAGGAAATACCTGGACACGATTTCTGATTGCTAATCTGCTGCATCCCGATGAGCCGGCGACCTTTGCCAATATCGAGCGTTTAGTGCCGGACAGCGAAGCCCAGTCTTCTCGATACTTCAAAACCATTCCTCGGCCGCGGGTGATCAAGAGTCATCAGTACTTTGATCCCAGATACAAGAGGCTGATTTACATCGTTCGCGATCCAAGGGACGTGGCACTTTCTTACTACGACTTCCAACGGAAGTACCGGCAAATTGAAGATGGCTATCCGCTGTCGCAGTACGTCAGTGATTTCGTGGGTGCCCGCCTGAGCTCGGCAGACTGGGGAACTTGGGGCGAGAACGTTGGGAGTTGGATAGCAGCGCGTCAGAAGCACCCGGGGTTCCTTCTGTTGCGCTACGAGGACATGATCGTCGACACGGAGCGTGAGTTAGTGAAAATCGCGGCCTTTTTGGGCATTGAGCCAAATCGTCAATTGCTGGCCAACACCATCGATCGCAGTTCAGCCGAACGCATGCGGGGCTTGGAGAAAACCCAGGGAAGCGAGTGGGTCTCTACGAAGAACAAGCGTTCGGACATTCCATTTATTCGCACTGCCTCGTCGGGGGGCTGGAGAAATCTCTTGCCTTCGGACGCGATCGCTGTAATCGAATCCGCGTGGGGTCCTCTGATGAGCAGCTTGGGATATGAGTTGGTAACGGGTCATGAAGCTATGCATGTCCCAGAGGAAGTCCTCCAGCCCTCGCTTCGCGGGAATCCGGTAGGATGAAGAATCAGATTCGCCTGGCGGTGCTCGGGTGTGGCACGATCGTCAAGAGTGCGCACCTGCCCGCGGTTTTGGCACATCCTGACATCGCGCTGGTAGCGCTGGTTGACGCCGCAAGCAATCGCGCAGCAAACCTGATGCGCAGCGCTCAGCTGAATTGCACGGCTTCCACGGATTATGCCTCCGTTCTAGGAGAGGTCGACGCTGTCATCAACGCACTCCCTAACCATCTGCATGCCCCGGTGACGCTAGAAGCGCTGGCGGCGGGAGTTCATGTTCTCTGCGAAAAGCCTCTGGCCACGAAGTCGGCAGACGCTCGCGCCTGCGCCGCGGCGGCGGCCGAAAAAGGTCTGGTCCTTGCCGTCGGGATGAACCGCCGATACCAGGACAATCAGCGATTGCTGCGAATGGTCCTGGAGCACGGCATGATTGGAAAGTTACAGGACTATAACTGGCAAGTCGGTGGTCCTTACGACTGGAATGCCGCCTCAACTTTTTATTTTTCCAGGGCCGAAGCCGGCGGTGGAGCTCTGATCGACTATGGTGTCCACCTGCTGGACAGTCTTACGGACTGGTTTGGACCGGTGACGGATTTTCAGTATGAAGATGACGATTGGGGCAGCGGAATCGAAGCGAATGTATGTCTTACGCTTCAACACAGCAGCCGTTACGGAATAATCCCAGGCCAGGTTCGCATCAGCCGCACTTATCCTCTCGCCAACAGTCTTCTCGTGCGTGGTACAGAAGCGACCGCAGAATTACTGCTGTCCGATCCCGACATCGTAATCCTGCACCGGCAGATCGATGGACAATCCCTTTCGGAAACGCTCAGGCTTGGCGATGGCAACAAGGCTTCTCCTAACAGCTTTTATCTTCAGCTGGACAATTTCGTGCAAAGCATCCGGGGCGTTCAAACTCCTTGCGTGGATGGACTCCAGGCTGCTGCAGTTCTTGAACTGATCGAGCGCTGCTACGCGCAGCGTAAGCGGATTCCAGAACCCTGGTCCGAGCTGGAAACCAGCTCCGGAGCACCGGCGTGAACTGGCAGGACAAGGCCGTATTCGTGACCGGGGCCACCGGCTTCATTGGCGGCAGAGTTTGCGAGCGCCTGGTTCAGTCGGGTGCAACCGATGTTCGTGCGCTGGTGCATACCCCGAAACATGCTGCCCGGATCGGACGGCTTCCCATACAGCTTTGCCAGGGCAGCTTGCTCGATCAATCCTCATTGCGCGAGGCAATGGGAAACGCCAAGGTTGTTATTCATTGCGGCCTGGGTATTGCCCGGGGAATTGTAAAGGGAACACAGAACCTGCTCGAAGCCGCAGAGTCAGCCGGGGTTGAGCGCGTGATTCACATGAGTACCGCCGCGGTATACGGCTTGACGCCTCGTCCGGGCAGTGAGAATGAGGAGAGTCCCCTGCCACGGACGGGCGACGCTTATTGCGACAACAAGGGCGAGGCCGAGAAGGTTGTCCTGCGGTTTGCACGGCGAGGCGTGCCCGCAGTGATTCTGCGACCGTCGATTGTTTACGGTCCGCATTCCGCCTGGTCGACACGGCTCATACAGGAAATGAAGGATCGCCAGGCCGCATTGATTGACGGAGGAAACGGCGCCTGCAATACGACCTACGTCGACAATCTGGTGGACGCAATCTTTTTGGCGGTTGAACGTGAGCAGGGAGTGGGGCAGGCGTTCTTCATCACCGACGGGGAGCGGATTACTTGGGGGGATTTTATCCGGGCTCACGCCAAGATGATGGGACAGGAGACGCTCTCAGGTTTCTCGTCGCAAGAGATCCGCGAATACTACGCGAGCCAACCCGGAATATTAGTGGGTTCGGTAAAGGCCGCGGGACAAGTTTTGCGAAGCCGGGAATTTCGACAGTTGCTGCTTAGGATTCCGTTGTCGGCTCGCGCTCTCGCTGGGCTCTGGCGATGGTCTGCTTCCCTCGATGAGGGAAGCCGTGTACGCCTGCGGGAGCGGGTGGGGATACGAAGAACGGTCTCCAACGCAACTCAAAATGGCCGTTTTATTCCGGATGAAGTAACTCTAGCCACTCAGACGGGGACCGTTTTTTTCAGCATCGCCAAAGCGCAAAGGCTTCTCGATTACAAGCCCCGAGTTCCGTTCACCCAGGGCATCGCTCTGGTTGAGCAGTGGCTGCGTTTTGCAAACTACCTCTGAAACTCATGGTGTGGGGTTCGTCCAAAACCTATCCCGCTTCACGCGGGGGTCAAGGTCTCACGCGCGTGCCGTGCGATGAAGCTTTTCAGCATCGGGGTGCTTGCCGCGATTGACAAGCTCCTGCAATGAAGGAATCGATTCGGGGACCGTCAGCTTTTGCTCGGGCAGCGGAGAGCCGGAGCGGATCGACTCAGTCAGCATTTCCAAAGCTAAATCCGTATTTGGACGAATGTAGATTGTTGCTGCCAGTACGCCGCTACGGACCCAGGCATGGCCAGTATTGAGCATTCCGTCACAACCCGTGAATGGAATCCTCATCCATCGCTCACGATCTCCGTCAGCCATTTCGCTGAACGCTTTTCTGCTGCCGGCCGCCATACTGTCGTCCTGCGCAGCGACAAGGTTAATCTTGGCAGCTTGCGAGGTACTCAATCGCAGCCATGAACTCACCGCGCGGTAGGCACTCTCCTCGGTCCAGTTTGCCCGCAGAGACTTCACTTGAATGTTCGCGGGTTTGGTTCGATTCATTCCGGCCGTTCGCTCTTTCGCGGCAGAACTATTGGCCGGCCCCTCGATGTAAAGTACAGAGCCGCCCTGAGGAAGTAATGCGGCAAACTGTTTCCCCTGTATCTTTCCCACTTCCTCGTGATCTGAGCTGATCGCAAATACCGGGACCTGGTGAGCCAGCCGCAGTTGTGAAATGTAATCGGCTTCGTGATTCAATACGACCCAGCCGATGCCCGCAGCTGCGGCAGCGCGCGCTACTTGCGGGAAAGCCGTTCCCCCTGCAGGTTCGAAAACAATAGCATCCGGACGCGAGGAAGAGTCACACTGGACGAACTCCAGCAACTGTTGGCTCTGTGTGACCGCGTCATTGTTCGCGTGAATGATTTTTACATCGACGCCGAGCTGTCGCGCGGCTTTCTCGGCCGCTGCGGCCTGTTCCTGCTGGTAGTCGTTATCGTTGGTGGGGAGCGAAACTACAAAACTAAGTTTTTTCATGACTGCACCTATGCTTGAATCATAGTCGACCACTCCGCCGCAGAAGTGGTAACCGGAGTAACCAAGCCAAACCGTGGCGACAGGAGGTCCCGGCATTCACTTAAGTGGCCTTGGCCCAGGGTAAAAGACCAAAGAGAACCAAGTGTGGATCAGTTGCCGGCGGCCGCCGCTTTCATTTGCCCGAGGAAAGATTCCAGACTGGTCCCGAGGGATTCCTGGCTGGCTTCTGAAAGCTCGGTAAACCGGAAAGGCTGTAGCCATCCCTGAGTCGCCCACATCGGAAACAGCATCTGGGCCTGGCCACGGATCGTGGCGCCATCCAGGTGAAAAATCAGTTCAACCTCTATCTTTTCGTCCAGAGGTTTCTCCAGATGTATTAAGCCACCCGTCGTCGAAAGCTGGTGCAGCGCTGCGCGCAGCTGGCGGCGGTTTGGCAATCGGACCAGGACAAGAACGGATCCCCGCAATTTCACGCGGACGGCACGCCGTTGTGACGGGTCGGCAGACATATTCAGCGTCGGCGAATCGGGTTCTTGGGACATACGCTGGGAGTATGACAGCAGAAGATAAACTAAACGAAGTTACGGAAGAACAAGTCCGGGAGCCACTCCTCACGTGTGGAAGTGAACACACAAAATTGGACCACTACTTTTCTCTCGGAGGGGTCTGGGTGCCATCGGCGAATCGATTGTAGGGCCACTTTTTCTTGCTGGAAACGGCTGGTTTTGGGGGGATGGGCTGATCAGTCGAGCCGGCTGCTGCCGCCCCGGCAGGGCTCTGAACCATTGTGCCCCAGTCTTCGGGCGGGTCGGCGATTCCCCAGACATTTCCGTGGGTATAAAGAGCGACGCCGATCAGGAAATATTTGCCGTCGCTGCCCAGTGGCAAACAACTGGCCACGCGCGCCGTCACACTTCCGCCGCCGGGCAGATCGCTCAAAAAGATCGGGGTTTCGATCTGGAGCGCGCGAGAGCTCCGAAACCCGCACCCCTGGCCGCTTACAACCACAGCCACACAACGTTCGGCAAAGGGCCGAAGGCGGTCCAGGCTGGTCACGCTGATGGGGATCTCCACGCGGATCCGCGTGCTCCGTCGCGTCGCTTTCGGCGTTAGCACTTCCATCTTGTCGTGCTCTTCGGTCTGGGCTTGCGATAGTCCGCGTGCCACTGCCAGTTTGACAACTTCCAGTTTGACAGATTGCACTGCCGATATCGCCGATCAAAAACTGCGCGTAGATGACTAACGTAACCCCCAACTGGAAGATCGAGGCTCCCATACGGGATTGCGATTACGTTCTTAGTGCGTTTCGTCGGGCCTGTGCCACACCGGCTTGCAGCCCCCGGGCTATCGCCTTGCCGTAGCCGGCCTTATCCATGGCTTTCATCGTCGCAGCAGCGGTCCCTCCTGGCGTGGCAGCTTCGTGAAGCAGATTGGCGAGGCTCTTCTTGCTATCACGCCAGTACAGGATTCCTTCGGCTAGCGCGTGAGCCGCGGCGGCAAGCGAAGTTTTCCTGTCGAGCCCGGAACCTTCCGCGGCCTTCGCCAAGGTCGCCAGTGCGTGATAGCCGTGACTGGGCGAGAAGGTTGCGGTAAAAGCGTCAAAGTGACTTTCCGGGATCTCGATCACAGATCCAACGTACGCGAACAATTCGCGGACTCTCTTACGGGCGCCCGGGGCGAGGCCGGGCTCGAAAGTCAGGGCCGTCAGACCGCGCCCAATGCGGCAGACCGGGCTGGGCATGGCACGCGCCCAACGAACCGGAGGTTTCAGTCGAGCACGCAGCGTCCTGAGTGGAATTCCCGCAGCGAGGCTGACGGCTAGAGCAGGCGGTATTACGCCGCAACGAATCACTTCGTCGAGCAATTCTGCCACGGCTGACGGCTGCACAGCGACGACCAATATCTCCGCGCGTTCGACTGCTGTGGCTAAATCGCGAACCGCTTCGACCGGAAACGCACGGCGCAGCATGCGCAATTTCCCCGGGTTCCGATCGTAGACAATGATCGGGCGCTTATATCCCGCCAACTGCAATCCTGCGATGAGTGCGCCGGTGATGCGTCCTGCGCCGAGAAAGACGGTGGCTTTCATTCGAGTCCGCGCGTTACGCTTAGTCAGCGGTCCCTCCACCATCAACCACGAGTGCTGCTCCAGTCATAAACGAAGATTCATCTGAGGCGAGGAACAACACGGCTTTCGCAATTTCATCCGGGCTGCCGATGCGGCCCATCGGCCGGTTGTTGCAGTCCTCCAGATATTTGTCCCAGGAGAGTCCGCGCATCTTCGCGTCGGCGGGCAGCATCGGAGTTTCAACATCGCCGGGGCAAATGCAGTTCACCCGTATGCCCTGACGGCCATGATCGATGGCCATGGCTTTCGTCATGAGTACGACGCCACCCTTCGAGGCGCAGTAGGCGACTGCGTGATCGCCGCCTACCAGTCCCCAGCCGGAACTGTTGTTAATGATCACTCCGTGCCCCTGCGCGATCATGGAGGGCAGAGCGAACTTCGACATAAGGAATGTGCCCTTGAGATTGACGTCAATCTGCTGGTCCCATTCTTGTTCGGAACACTCAAGAGCAGTTTGAGGATAGAAAACGCCGGCGTTGTTGAAAAGAATGTCGAGCCTTCCGAAGGTACGCACAGTTTCATCAACGGCGCGGCGGCAATCGTCGGCTAGACCTACGTCGGCGCGAATGAACAGCGCATCTCCGCCCTGCAGTTTGATTTGTTGAACCACGGCTTGGCCTCGCTCCTGGTTTCGGCCGGTGATCGCAACCTTTGCACCTTCTTTGGAGAACAACAACGCGGTGGCTTCGCCGATGCCAGAAGTCCCGCCGGTGATGAGAGCGATTCTGTCTTTCAGGCGCATTCGTGGAATCTTACCAGCCGACGATGTGGACCTCCAGTTCATCGGCTTGGCCGGTAGTGCTGTGGTGGTAAGGAAGCGAGCCAGGCGCGCGGTTATGCGTCGCAAAGAACGCGACGCTTCGCGCGGCTCGACCCAGATTCCTCTCGGCGCAAAGAACGCTTGTTCGGAATGACAAATACCGCACCACTACCGGCTGGCCAGGCCGCCTGCGGTTTCTCCGCCGTCCATGGTGAAGACATGTCCGGTTGCATAGGCCGCGTCATCCGAGGCGAGATACGCAAACAGCGCCGCGATCTCCTCCGGCTTCGCATGCCGCCGCAGAGGAATCTTGCGGTTTACTTCGTCGAGCATCTCATCCGTGTATTCGGCGCGCTGCATTGGCGTTAGCACGTACCCCGGCGCCACGGCGCACACGCGAATTTTGGGCGCGAGTTCCAGGGCCATGCTCTTGGTCAGTTCGATTACGCCAGCTTTCGTGGCGTTGTAATCGGCGTAGTAGGGATAGCCCATCACTCCATTGGTTGAGGCGGTTTGTAAAATAACGCCGCTGCCTCGCTCCCACATATTTCGCGCCGCAGTTTGCGCCACGTAGAAGACGCCGGTGAGGTTGACGGCAATGACTCTGTCCCATTCTTCGGGGGTGATGTCCAGGAATTTATGGCGAATGCTGATGCCCGCATTGTTTATGAGGACATCGACGCCGTCCATCACACGGACGGCGTCGGCGAAGGCGGCTTCCACCTGCATCAGGTCAGTGACGTCGGCGATGATGGCCTCGGCCAGAGCGGGCAATTGGCGGCGGATCTCACCGCATGCGTTGCCATCGCGATCCAGCACGCAAACCTGCGAGCCCTCCTCCAGAAAGCGGGCGGCCGTAGCTGCGCCAATGCCGCTGGCTCCTCCGGTGATGAGAACGCGTTTGTCTTTCAAACCTCGCATGCGATCTCCTCGTGCGACCCTTTGGAATGACAACGATTGTAATGACAACGATTGGCTGGAACTAATAGAAAGACGAAACTAAACAAGGATAGAGAAGGACGAGGTCTCGTGGCTAGTGGCGAGTCTTAGATAGGTTTGCCGCGGAAGAAATAGACCAACTCGATGATGAGAATGACTACCACCATGAGTTCGAGCACGAACGCGCGGCTTTGGTTGAACTGGTCGACCATGAAACGGTAGAGGTCTTCGGCGGTGTGAAGCTTTTCCTGCACCAGGTCTTTATAGTCGGGCACGCCTACTTTTTGCGCCGCCAGCTTGTAGAGACGGGCGGAAAACATGTCGCTGAGAAACTTGATGGCATTGTCCGCGCGCTCGGTCAGTTCGCTGACATCGAGCAGCACCGTGTGCAGCTTCGAAGCGGCGCGCGCAGTCCGCCAGCGTGACCAGAGACCGGTTCCACCGCTCTCCAGAAAGTCGTAGACACCCTCCAGTTCGTGAGTCAGCAACTCATCATAATGGCGGAACTCGAGCAACTGCGAGTTTGCGTATTGCAGAAGTTGGATGACCGTCTCGGCTCCCGAGGGAGTGTCGTAGATAAACGCGGCATTCCAGCCAATTACCGCCAGATCATTGGGATAGTACGAAATGCGCGACTGCAGGATTTCCTGGCGTTCGCCTTCCGAAAGCATCGCCGTCTCGCCGCGAACGACCTGGGCGATGCGGTCCCCATTGGCCGCCAGCAGGTCAGCCGCCGAGGGCGATCCCGTAATTTCGCGCACGTGAAAGATGAAGTAATCTTCCTGCAACCATTCTCCGGGATAGGGTTTAACCAGCGCCGGAGCTGCCCGCTCCAGCTTCTGCTTCACGATGCGGGTGGCAAGGCCCTCAAAGTTTGTGTCCGAAGTCCAGCGGCTGGAAAGTTGAGCGAGCGTATTCCAGTCGGCGGAGAAAGGCAGCTCAAACACCAGGCTCACTACGCCGTAATCGTAGTACTTGATCTCGCCCTCAAGCCGCTCTCCTCCTTCGAGGATCAGAGGTTCCAATGTCTCCTCAACCGGAGGCCGCTGGTAGCGGACGTATCCGGGAGCCTGGTGCTTGAAGCTTGCCGGTGCCGTTCGAGCGCCAAGAATCTTGCGCAGCTCGTCCAGGCGAATCTCTTCACAAACGTCGAACTGGATCAGTACGAGGATCGCTCCACGCAACGGCGCCTCTGGCGATTGAGCCTTCGCGGTCAATGCCTGAGACAGATCGTCCGAGACGACCGAGGTCCTTGTTGTGAGTTCTTGCGCCATTGGCAGGATTTCCGTTCCGGTGGTCTGCGACTGCGAAAAACGCCGAGAAGAAGTCGACGAGATATCTATTGTCCCAGAAAGTGGGAAGTCTGGCGAGGCCCAAGCTTTGAAGGGAGCCAAGCAATTCGTGGCAAGTTATTGATAACTAATGCCTTATTGCACATCGGCCGAGGAGCCACGCCCCTGCCGCAAGAGCTCCGATCCCCAACCCGGCAAGCGCCATGGAACTTCGCACACCGGCTTGCCGCTGCAGTGCCCGCGAGGACTCCGGGTAGGGTCCGGAGTCGCTCGCAGACGCACCGGCCAGCGCCATCTGCAGCACTTCCGCCAGATGAAGGGCATGCCGGTTGGAACCTTGCGCAATCTGTTCGCGGCAGCTGAAGCCGTCCGCAATGATCAGCCAGTCGTCGGGAGCCCGACGGACGGCTGGCAGCAGTTCGAGTTCGCCAATCGCCGCTGAAATTTCGTACCTGTCGTGTTCGAAGCCGAAAGAGCCTGCCATTCCACAGCAGCCGGGCGCCGGAGAATGGAAATCAACGCCGATCCGCCGTAGGACGGACTCTTCGGCCGTCATCTTCATGATCGACTTGTGATGACAGTGGCCATGCAGCAACGCTTTGCGTTCGAACCGGGGCGGCGTCCAATGGCCAGCGTTAGATTCCAGGAATTCGCTCAGCAGGAACGTCTGGCGTGACAAGGCTTGCGCCCGCTTATCGTCGGGGAACAGGTTGAGCAACTCGTCGCGGAATACGGCGACGCAGCTGGGTTCAAGTCCGACCACGGGAATGCCCGCCTCGATCTCGGGTGAGAGTTCATCGAGAATTTGGAGCAGAAGCCCTTTCGCACGGTCGAGCATGCCGAAGTCGTAAAGCGGACGCCCGCAACACAAGTTTGCCTTCGGGACTATGACACAGAAACCAGCGGCCTCAAGAACCTCGACTGCGGCCTTGGCAGTCGAGGGCAGAAAATAGTTATTGAAAGTGTCAGGCCACAGCAGGAGGCGAGGGCCGTCGCTGTTTCGCCGGCGGCGCCGAAACCAGCGCTTGAATGTTTGAGGAGCGAACGCGGGAATACTTCGCTGAAAGGGAATCCCGGCTACCAGCTTTGCGATCTCCCGCAAGAATGGCAGTTGCGTGGTCAAGTTGACCAGTCCCGGAGCATGCGATGCCAGTCGCGCCCAGAAATCGATGTTGCCGAAGGCGTAGGCGCTTCGCGGACGCATCCGGCCTTCGTAATAGTGGGAAAGAAACTCGGCCTTGTAGGTGGCAACATCCACGCCTACAGGGCAGTCGCTCTTGCATCCTTTGCAGGCGAGGCAAAGATCAAGCGACTGCTTGACCTCTTCACTTCTCCAACCATCGCGGATCACCTCGCCCTGAGTCATTTCCCAGAGCAGGTGAGCGCGGCCGCGTGTGGAGTGCTCTTCTTCGCGCGTTGCGCGGTAGCTGGGACACATGAGGCCACCCTCTTCGCGGCGACATGCGCCCACGCCTACGCAGCGCAGCGACGCCTGCGACAGGCTTCCGTGATCCTCCGGAAACTTAAAATGAGTTTCCGGCTGCCAGGGGGAGTAGTTGGCGCCCAAGCGCAGATTCTCGTCGAGCTTGCAAGCGTCGATCAGTTTGCCTGGATTCATCTTCCAGGCCGGGTCCCAGGCAGACTTGAATTCGCGAAAGGCCTGCATCAACTCAGCTCCGAACATTTTTGGAAGTAATTCCGCGCGTGACTGTCCGTCACCATGCTCGCCTGAAAGTGAACCGCCGTATCCGACCACGAGATCGGCGGCCTGTTCAACAAACTTACGGTACTTGGCGATTCCCTCTTTTGATTGCAGGTCGAAGTTGAGGCGCGTGTGCACACAAGCATGGCCGAAGTGCCCGTAGAGCGGGCCTTTGTAGCCGAACTCGGCCATCATTTTGCGCAAGTCGCGGAGATAGCTCCCGAGCTTTTCCGGGGCGACCGCGGAATCTTCCCAGCCCTCCCAATTCAAAGGCTCGCCCGGCACGTGCGAAGTCACGCCCAGGCTAGACTCGCGGACTTCGAATATCCGCTTTGCCTGCTGCTTGTCAGTGTACAAATGCATGTTCGCAACGCTTGGGCCGCGGCTCAAGGCTTGCATGAGCCCGCGAGCTTGCGACTCGGCCTCCTGCGCCGTTTGCGCGCCGAATTCCACAAGCAGCCAGCCTCCGCCCGCGGGTAGCAGCGCCAGTCCTTCCGAGTTAATTCCCTTGCGCCGGGTGTAGTCCGTGAGCAGATCATCGAAGCCTTCGAGGCCGATCGGCTTGTGCGACATGATTTCCGGCACGTGATCGGCGCACTGATAAATATCGGGATAGGCCACGACCACGAGCACGCGCTCCGGAGGACTTTCCACCAGGCGGCAGGTCGCTTCAAGCACGGTCGCGCAGGTTCCTTCCGATCCGACCAGCGCACGCGCCACGTGGAATCCATTTTCCGGCAGCAAAAAGTTCAGGTTGTAGCCGGACACCCTGCGAGGAATGTTGGGGAACCGTTGCCGGATAAGATCGCCATAGCCAGCCCCGATACTCTTGAGTTTGCTGTAGACCTCGCCTCGCCGGCCGCCTTCGTGGATGATCCGCTCCAGTTCTTCGCTGGAAGTCGCTCCAACCTTCATCCGCGTGCCATCGTAAGTGAGGATGTCGAGCTCTTCGATGTTGTCGTCGGTCTTCCCGGCCATCACCGAGTGCACGCCGCACGAATTGTTGCCGATCATCCCGCCTAGCGTGCAACGGTCATGAGTCGCGGGATCGGGCGCGAAGGTCAGCCGATATTTTTCAGCGGCGTTGCGGAGATGATCGAGCACTACGCCAGGCTGAACGCGGGCGATACGGCGCGCGGGATCGATCTCCAGGATCCCCGCCATGTACTTCGAAAAATCCAGAATGACCGCGACGTTACAGCATTGGCCTGCGAGAGATGTGCCTCCGCCGCGGCAAAGCAGCGGCGCTCCGAATTTGCGGCAGAGAGAGACGGTCGCCAGAACATCGTCCACGTCGCGCGGAAGCACGACGCCGATTGGCACCTGGCGATAGTTCGAGCCGTCGGTCGCGTACAGAGCGCGGCTACCGTTGTCGAAGCGTACGTCTCCTTGAATTGACGCGCGAAGAGACTCGGCCAGTCCCGACGCGTCGAGCTGTGCTGACTTTGTTGCTTGGACTAGCTGTACGAATCCGTCTGACATCGAATCGGTTTTCTTAGTTCCCGGTGTCTCTTATTCTCTTAGTCCGAAGGAGGCGTTGCCGCGTCGGACTTGTG